>Ga0299907_10002137_pt1 | contig 11928 bp, 10 predicted proteins | sample RVTome_16_FD_198680 | JGI IMG/M metagenome (GOLD analysis project Ga0299907, IMG submission 198680) | Soil microbial communities from uranium-contaminated site in the Upper Colorado River Basin, Wyoming, United States - RVT152D67 (version 2) ...
TGTCGGGCGGCCAGGCCCTGGCCAAGCGCACGTTTGATATCGTCCTGTCCTCAACGTCCCTGCTCGTGCTGATGCCGCTGTTTCTGCTCACGGTCGCCGCGATCAAGGCCACGTCGCCAGGTCCCATCTTCTATCGGCAGCAGCGAGTGGGCCGGCATGGGCGGCCGTTCACCCTCTTGAAGTTCCGCACGATGATGGTCGGCGCCGAGGCCCTGCTCAACACGCTGCATGACAAGAACGAGGCAGATGGTCCGCTCTTCAAGATCCGTAATGATCCGCGGATCACGGAGATCGGGCGATGGCTGCGTCGATGGAGCCTGGACGAGCTCCCCCAGCTCCTGAACGTGCTGAAGGGAGACATGAGCCTGGTGGGTCCCCGCCCGCCATTGCCTCACGAGGTCAAGCAGTACCAGGACTGGCATTTCGAGCGGCTGGAGGTCCGGCCGGGGCTCACTGGGCTGTGGCAGGTCAGCGGACGAAGCGACCTGCCCTTCGATGACGGTGTGCGTCTGGATCTCTTCTACATCGAGAACTGGTCCCTGGCATATGACATGTTCATCCTGCTCAAGACGGTCCCGGCGATCTTCACATCTCGAGGCGCGTATTGATCGCTGTGCAGCGAGTGGAGGGCGCCGGATGAGCGTGGTCCTGGCGTGCTCGTCGGGCGGGCACCTCATGCAGCTATATCAGCTCAAGCCGTGGTGGAGCAGTCGGCAGCGTCTGTGGGTCACGTTCCGTACGGCTGACGCGATCTCCCTGTTGCGTGGAGAGAACGTCGAGTGGGCCTACCATCCCACCACGCGCAACATCCCCAATCTTCTCCGGAACGTGCGACTCGCCTGGCGCGTCCTGAGACGAGATCGGCCCGACGTCGTCGTCAGCGATGGTGCCGGAGTGGCGTTCGCCTTCTTCCTGGTGGCCCGCCTCCTCGGGATCGCCACCGTTTACCTCGAGGTCTTCGACCGGATCGACATCCCCACGCTGAGCGGTCGCCTCTGCTACCCACTGAGCAACTTGTTCCTGCTGCAGTGGGCCGACCAGCAGCGCGTCTACCCCCGCGGCCTCGTGATCGGCAAGCTCCTCTGATGGTTCACTCGGACGGATCCTTCGTGTTCGTGAGCGTTGGCACTGACCACCATCCGTTCGATCGACTCATCCGGTGGGTGGACGAATGGCTCCTCACCGATCTGGGTCTGCGGGCCGCTTGCCTGATGCAATCGGGTGCCTCGGCGCATCCGCGACATGCTGGCTGGATGCCCTACCTCTCGCAGCAGGGGATCCAGGCCGCGGTCAAACGAGCCACTATCGTGGTCGGCCACGCCGGTCCCGGCACGATCATCGCCTGCCGTTCCCGGGGTCTCGTGCCGATCGTCGTCCCCAGGCGGAAGGCCCTCGGCGAGGCCGTGGACGATCACCAACTCGGCTTCGCGGCAAGGATGGCCCAAGAGGGCGAAGTGGCCCTCGCTGAGTCCCCCGCTGCATTGGCAAAGCTGCTCGACCGGGGCACCGAGGACCCGTCGGCCTTTCGGTTGCCGCGGCGATCCGAGCGGGTCGAGGAGACCGTTCACCGCTTCGCCACCCTGGTGGAGGAACTGGTCCGCAAAGGCCGCGCCTCGGAGCCGGTGATGCCACGCCTCTCGGCCGACCTTCCTCGGAGCGAGGGATGACGCTCTCCCCCGGCACCCGCCCCGCGGGCGCGCCGGAAGCGGGGCCTCGGGGGGACCGGCAGGCCGACGCCCGGGTGCTCTACATCGGCGGATCCGGTCGGAGCGGGAGTACCCTGCTGGAACGGCTGATCGGCCACGTTCGTGGGTTCTGTTCCGTCGGCGAACTCGTGCATCTGTGGCGACGCGGGGTGTCGAGGAACGAGCTCTGTGGATGCGGAGCCGCCTTCGCCGAGTGCGGCTTCTGGCAGGAGGTGGGCACCCGGGCCTTCGGCGGATGGGACGCCGTGGACCCGAGGGAGATCCTGGCTCTGGAAGCTGCCGTCAACCGGCATCGATTCATCCCGCTCATGATGACCCCTCGAGAGTGGTTCTCCTATCACCGCAAGCTTGCCTCCTACCGCGACGTCCTGCAACGCCTCTATCAGGGCATCCACCGCGCAGGAGGGGGCGGGGTGATCGTCGATTCCTCCAAGAGCGCCCCATACGCGTTCGTGCTCGCTGGAACCACTGGCGTGGATCTCCGGATGCTCCATCTCGTTCGGGACAGTCGGGGCGTGTCCCATTCCTGGACCAGACGTGTGCTCCGTCCCGAGGTCGTGGGAACGAAGTCGTACATGCCCCGATATCACCCCGGCCGGGCGGCCATCGAGTGGACGATCGACAATCTCCTGGTGCACCTCCTCTCGTCGCGGGGAACCCCGTACCACTTCGTGAGGTACGAGACGATGGCACATCGACCGCGCCAGTCCCTGCGCGAGATCCTGGCGTTCGCCGGCCCATGGCTCGAGGGAGGCCAGGACCTGAGCTTCCTCGGCCCCAGCCACGCCGTCCTGGGGACCACCCATAGCGTGGCCGGGAATCCCATCCGGTTCCAGCAAGGGCGAGTCCCGCTCCGGACCGATGAGCGTTGGAAGGAGCGCATGCCCGTATCGGACCGCATCCTCGTGTCCCTGCTGACCCGACCTCTCCTCCGCCGATACGGATACGACGGCTCCTTACGATGAGCGAGGGAACGAGGCAGGCCGCCGACGACCGGCCCGGGCCGTGGCCGAGCGTGAGCGCCGTGGTGGCCACGCGCGACCGCCCCGAGCTCCTGCGCCGGGCGCTTGGAAGCATCGTCGGCCAGCGCTATCCCGGCCACGTGGAGTGCGTGGTGGTCTTCGATCAGACCCCGCGGGAGATGCCCTCGGTGGACATGCCGGAGCATCGGAGCCTTCGCCCCATGACGAACGACCGGACCCCGGGTTTGGCCGGAGCCCGGAACGCGGGGATCCTGGCATCGCACGGTGACCTGGTGGCCTTCTGTGACGATGACGACGAATGGCTTCCCGACAAACTTCGGCTTCAGGTCGAGGCGCTGCTGACCACGCCGGCCGCTGCAGCCAGCTGCGGCCTGTACATCCACTACGACGGGCGCATCATCCGTCGAGTCCCCGAGACCAGTGCGGTCACACTGGCTCAGCTGCGTCGATCCCGGGTGATGGAGACTCACCCCTCGACGATCCTCGTTCGACGAGAGGAACTCCTGGGACCGATCGGCCTGGTCGACGAATCGATCCCCGGCAGCTACGCCGAGGACTATGAATGGCTGCTGCGCGCGGCTCGGGTCGAGCCGGTGGCGGTGGTCAGGAGGCCGCTGGTGCGAGTTCGGTGGCACCGCTCGTCCTGGTTCGAAGGCCGGTGGCGAACCATCGTGCCAGCGCTCGAGTACCTCCTTCGCAAGCATCCCGATCTCCGGGAGGATCCGAAGGGGCTCGCCCGGATCCTGGGGCAGATCGCGTTCGCCCACGCCGCGTCGGGGAACCCATCCGCAGCCCGGCGGTGGGCGATCCGATCGATCCGCTCCAGCTGGCGAGAGCGCCGCGCGTACCTTGCCCTGGCGGTGTCGGCCGGAGCCGTCCGCGCGGACACGCTGATCCGACTGGCCCACGCTCGGGGACGGGGGATCTAGAGACCATGGACGAGGTGGCCGTCGAACGTCGCCCGCTGCTTCGGCCCAGCTGGCCGCTGGTGGCCCTCTTCGTCGCCTTCCCGGTCTGGTGGGCCTTGGGGCTGGGCGCATTCATCTGGCCGATCGTGGCCGCTCCGATGGCCCTGTCGCTGGCGATGCGTGGCCGGGCCCTGGCTCCCCGCGGCTTCGGCTTATGGATCCTGTTCTTGCTCTGGATGCTGGTGACGGCGACACAGCTCGATGAGCCACAGCGGTGGGTCGTCTTCGGTTACCGCCTGGCCATCTACGGCTCTGCCACCGTGCTGTTCCTGTATATCTACAACGCCCCTCGGGAAACCCTCCCCGTCCGCGTCATCGTGGCGATCGTCACGGCGTTCTGGGCGTTCGCCGTGCTGTTCGGGTTGCTCGCCCTGATCGCCCCCGAGGCGTCGTTCACCAGCCCGGCGGAGTTGCTTCTGCCCGGTGGAGTCGTGGGGAACTCGTTCGTCTACGAGCTGGTCCACCCGGAGCTCGCCCAGGTTCAGGGCTTCCTTGGCTACGAGGTCGCCCGCCCGAAGGCCCCATTCGTCTACACGAACGAGTGGGGAGCCAACATCGCTCTCCTCACGCCCTTCGCCCTGGTTACGTGGAAGTTGGCCTCCACCTCGATCGCACGGCTGATGGTCGGGGGGCTCCTGGCCCTCTCGGTGATACCGATCGTGGTGTCGCTGAATCGAGGCCTGTGGCTGAGTCTCTCCATTGGCCTGACATACGCCGCGATCCGCTTCTCGCTGCGGGGGCGGGTCGCTGCCCTGCGACTTCTCGTCGCCGGCGCCCTGATCGGCGCGGTTCTGGTGGCCGCTACCCCGCTCCGGGAGCTGGTCGCCGACCGGCTGGCCACACCCCACAGCAACGAGGGACGGCTCTCCCTGTACGCCGAAGCGGCCGAAAGCGTCCTGGACTCCCCGTTGCTCGGATATGGTTCGCCCCGCCCCTCGGAGCGAGATCCGAACCTGCCTCGGGTCGGGACCCATGGCCAGCTCTGGTTGGTGCTGTTCTCTCACGGCATCCCGGCCGGGATTCTCTTCGTGGCCTGGTTCGCCTTCGCGTTCTGGCGCTCGCGCCGGGAGACCTCCGACCCGGTGTCATGGATGCACGTGGTCCTTCTCATCACGCTGGTCCAGATGGCGTACTACGGGATGGTTCCGGTCCCCATCCACATCGCCATGCTGGCGGCGGCGATCGCGTGGCGGGAGCTCTCGTTCGGCGCACGCCCCGAGGAGGTCACCTCTCTGTCGGAGCCCAAGAGTCGCGGAGCCGTGCTCGCCAGATGAGCGAAGCGCGCGGAAGGGGAGCCCCTGCCGAGATCCTGGGTGTGCCGGTGGCCGGCCGGGATGTCGGGTCGACCGAGGTGGGCACGGCGCGGGACACGGCCGACCGTCGATCGCTCGAAGGGCTGGCGGCCGGCAGCATGCTCACAACGTCGGGAATGGTGGCCGCCGGGATCCTCGGCTTCATCCTCGTGATCGTGGTGACCCGCGGTCTGGGCCCTCTCGGTGCGGGCGTGTTCTTCCAATCGGTGGCGCTCTTCTCCGTCCTGGCCTCGCTCTGCGAGCTGGGTGCGCCGGCCGGTCTGGTCCGGACGATCCCTCGCTACAGGGCGATGGGGCGGACCCGTGACATCCGTGGCGCGGTGACGGTAGCTCTGTGGCCGGTCGCCATCGTCTCCACGGCCGTGGCCACCACGCTGTTCATCCTGGCCCCGCACGTCGCCGCGCTGCTCGGCCTCCTGCCCGACGAGGGACCGATCGCCCTACGGTCGGTCGCCCCGGTCCTCCCCCTGGCCGCGCTGTCCAGCGTGGCCCTGGCGGTGACGCGCGGGTTCGGCATGATGGCGCCCTACGTGGCCCTGGAGAACGTCCTCAAGCCCGGTCTCCGTCCTCTCCTGGTCGCGGTGGCGGTCGGGGCGGGGCTGGGGGCGACGGCCGCGCTGGCAGCATGGGCCGTCCCGGCCGGGCTGATCCTGGCACCGGCTCTCCTCATCGTGGCGAGGTACCTGAGGGGAGCGGAGTCCGGAATGCCCGTCCGGACCTCTGGTGTCCCCCGACGGCTGCTGGCTTCGGAGTTCTGGCGCTTCGCCGCTCCCCGAGGGATGGCCAGCATCTTCCACGTGGCCATCGTTTGGATCGATGTCATCCTTATCGGCAGCCTACGGTCAACCGAGGAAGCGGGGCTGTATGCAGCCGTGGGCCGACTGGTCGTCTTGGGCGTCTTCGCCATCGAAGGCGTCCGGCTGGCGATCGCTCCGCTGGTGAGCCGGGCCCTGGCCACGGGAGACCAGGAAGGCGCCCGGCTCCTTTACCGGGCCGGGACGTGGTGGCTCGTGGCCTTCTCATGGCCGATGTACCTCACGCTGGCGATCTTCGCGCCGTTCATCCTGAGGATCTTCGGTCCCGAGTTCGACGCGGGAGCGACCGCGCTTCTGATCATCTCCCTCACCATGCTGATCGGTGTCGGGACCGGAAATGTGAGCGTGGTCCTGCTCATGGGCGGCAAGAGCGTGTGGAACTTGCTCAATACGGCCGCTGCTCTCCTGATCAATCTGGTCCTCAATCTCCTCCTGATCCCGAGGTACGGGATGACCGGGGCGGCGATCGCCTGGGCCGCGAGCATCCTGGTCAACAACCTCCTTCCACTGGCCCAGGTGTGGCGGGCCCTGGGACTCAACCCCTTCGGCCAGGGCTTCGTCATTGTGGCGGGGATCTCCATCGCGTGCTTCGCCGGGATCGGCTTGACGATCCGCACCGTGCTCGGTCCAACCTGGTTCGCGTTCATCCTGGCAGGAGCATCGGCCACGATCCTCTACGGGGCGCTCCTGTTCCGGTTCCGCAACCCCTTGCACCTCCCCGCTCTCGGTCACGCCCTGGCAGCCTTGACCCGACCTCTCCGGAAGAGGGGGGCGGGAGGACCGCGGCCATGACCTCCGCCCTCAGGCCGCTCTTCTCCTGCGTGGCCGAGAACCAACCCTCGTGGTTCCGGAAGGTCCAGAACCTCGTCCTGTCCATCCGCGAGTTGGGGGGGTCGCAGGCTCGGGCCCCCATCCTCGTCAATTTCGTCGAGGGTGTCGATGATCGGTACGCCCGGTGGCTCTCCGCGTTCGACGTGGAGATCCGTGTCGTCGATCCGGTGGATCGAAAGAATCGATACGCCAACAAGCTCCGGATGCTGGAGGCGCTTGATGAGGCGGACCACGACGTCCTGGTCGCTCTCGATTGCGACGTGGTGGTGGTCGGGGACATCGGCGACTTCCTGTCCACACAGACATTGCAGGCCAAGCCGGCGGACTGCGACATCCTCTCGGATGACGAGTGGAGGCGGATCTTCAGGGCTGCCGACGTACCGGTTCCTCGACGGACCTTCCGCACCACGGCCTGGGGTCAGCTCACCTATCCGTACGTCAACAGCGGGGTGCTTCTCATCCCGTCTTCTCTGCAAACAGAGTTGCTGACGCTCTGGTCCCGCTTCCTGTTTCGGCTCCTTTACATCTACGACACCGACGGCGAGCTGGCCCTTAGACGCCGGTACAACGATCAGATCTCCCTGGCATGCGCCCTGGCCGCGGGGCTCTCGGTCAAGCCGTTGCCCGTCGGCATGAACATGCCGACGCACATCAGCCTGCACCCGAGCTTCTACCACCAGCTCAACGACATCCGTATCGTTCACTACCACACCGGATTGGACGATCGAGGCTTCGTCATCAGGTCCGGATACGACGCCGCCGATCGCCGCCTGCACAGCTTCAACCGGCGACGGGCGGAGATGCTGGGATTGTCCTATGCTGGCCTTCCTCGCCGTTCGCTCCCCCAACGCATCAAGCAGTCGATCTCGAGCCGGCCCTGGTACCACAGCTCGCTCGTCGAGCGACTGAAGGGGTCAGTGCGCGGCGCTCGCCACTCAACCCGGCATCCACTCCCCTCTCCCCCAAGGGGCGGATCGCGGTGAGATTGCGGGACGTCGAGAAGCGGGGCAAGGATGTCGTTCCGCGGCCGGTCCGCGATCTCGCCAAGCACGGTCTGCGGACGTTCGGCATCCTCACGGCTCCGCTTCGTACACTTCCCGATTTCCTCATCATCGGAACGAAGAGGGGAGGCACGACGTCCCTGTACAACTACCTGTTGGCGCATCCTCGGGTGGCCCCGCTGTTTCCCGCTCCTCAGAACATCAAGGGGGTCCACTTCTTTGATACGAACTTTGCCCGGGGGCTGGCCTGGTACCGGTCACACTTCCCCACCAGGGTCGCCAGGATGGCATCCCGGCAACCCTGGGTGGTCGGAGAGGCCAGCCCCTACTACCTCCACCATCCCCACGCGCCCCGTCGTGCGCGCGAGGTCGCACAGGGCGCACGGCTGATCGTGCTGCTACGCAACCCGATCGAGCGAGCGTATTCCCATTACAAGGAACGGGTCCGCAACGGCTCGGAGCAGCTCAGCTTCCAGGAGGCGCTGGCCGCGGAGCCCGAACGTCTCGCGGGGGAAGCGGAGCGCATGCGCGACGATCCTGAGTACGTGAGTTTTGCTCACGAGCACCAGTCGTACGTCTCGCAGGGGATCTACCTGCCACAGATGCAGGTATGGATGTCGCAGTATCGCGAGGATCAGTTCTGCGTGATTCGCAGCGAGGATATGTTCGCCAACCCCGTCGGCGTCTACCGTCGGGTCCTCGGCTTTCTGAATCTCCCCCTGTGGGAGCCGCCCACGTTTCGCCGCTTCAACTTCCATCCCAGCGACCGCATGCCTGCCTCCGTGCGCGAGGAGCTGACGGCGTTCTTCGCCCCTCATAATCGGCGGCTGGCCGAATTCCTGGGTATGGACCTGGGATGGGACGGCTGAGCGACCGGGTGTCTGCTCCGCGCGCACGCCAAGGCGGTCATCCCGCCGGGGACATCGGCGACGATCCGAACGTCAGCCCCGATCTCCAGTGGCTGGCGACCGTGCTGTGGAGCGGAAGGCGGGGGGTGGGGGTGTCCCGACGTGCCGAGCCCCCGCCGGGCCGGAGGGCGGCGGGAACGTACATCGTCCTCCCGAACCTGCGCAGGCCTCGTCTGTTGGTGGGCGCCGGCCCGCGCGCGGCCGCCAGGAAGGCACTGGCCGCGTACAACGGGCTTCGGCCACCGGCCACACGCTTGGCCCGGGCCCTGCTTGGAGCGGGATTGGGGATGGGTCTCACCGATCGGCTGTTCAGGGACCGGCTCACCGTGTGGCTTGCCGAAGACTGCTCGCCGGAAGAACTCCCGTCACACCTACTGAGGGAGCATGTCCGCCAGCTCCTCGGCCGGGAGGACGAGCTCATGGAGGTCATCGGGTTACGACCCCCGGGGCCACACACCAAGCCCGTCCTCCAGCTCTTCAGCGGAGAGGGAGATCCCCTGGCCTACGTCAAGGTCGGTTGGAACGAGGTCACCAGCCAACTCGTCCAGAACGAGGCAGCGTTCCTCCGGGAGCATCGGGACCAGCCGTTCCGCAGTGTGTGGATCCCGGGAATCCTCAACCATGGGCAATGGCACAACCTGGACATCGTGGTCGCCGACCCTCTTCCCCGGGGCATGCGCCGCTATCGTCCAACCACCCGCGTTCCGCCCCTCGAGATCATGCGCGAGATCGCGGAGTCGAGCGGCGTCGTCGAATCGCCCTTCGCCACGAGCACGTACTGGCAGCGGACGCGCCGCTTCATCTCGCGCCTGTTGGCCGACGGCCCGACCCGAGACTCGGATATCGTGAGCGGGTTCATCCGGCGCATCGAGGAGCGCTACGGTGACGCCACCATGCCGTTCGGACGGTGGCACGGTGACTGGGCACCGTGGAACCTGGCGTGGCTCGATCGCAAGCTGGTCGCCTGGGATTGGGAGCATACCGCCGAGGATGTGCCGCTCGGCTTCGATGCGGTCAACTTCCTGTTCCAATCGCGCTTCGCCTGGAAGCAGGAGAGCCTCACGACTTCCATGGCAGCATGTCGTCACGGGAGCCGCATCGCGCTCCGGGCGCTCGGTGTTCGACCCGCCCTCCAGCCGCTGGTTCTCTCCGCGTACCTCCTGGAGATGTACATCCGGTATTCTCGAGCCCGGCTGGGGGGGGCCGGGGTCAACGAGCGCTTTTATCCAGCGATCCTCGATCTGTTCACTTCCGGCCTGTCCACCGGCCGGCGACGCGGGGAGGGCCGGTTCAACGGACCTTGAGCCAGCGCGAGTGGGCCGTTCCCACGTTTCCGGCGAGGTCCGTTGCCCTCACGGATATTCGGATCCGCTTCCCCCGGAGCGCGCCGGGGACCCGCCAGACGAAGCGACCATCGTCCGCCGTCCTCCGTACGATCAATCGGCCGCTCCCACCTCGCACCGCATAGCGGAGCCGGACCACGTCCCGATGCGGTTCGTCCGAGCGCCACCGAACGGCACCTGGGTGACCGCCACCCAGCGAGCGGGTGCGCACCTTCACGTGGGGACCGGTCCCGTCAGCGAGGACCGCATCGAAGCGAGCTGGATCGACGGCTCCCAAGGTGTCCCTGGGAGGGTTGAAGTAAGGGTCGTTCCCCATGGAGATGAAGGCCTCGTATGATGAGGGCGAGGTGTCGAGGCGCCAGTCGTAGTCGCGATCGGAATCGAAGTACACGACGGCGTCGATCTCAGGGAATCGTGCCTTGATGTCCTCTCGAGCCTGGTTGATCCACCCGGCCTTCTCTCCGGGAGCTCGCTCCTGGCAGCCGTACTCGCCCGCCATCATCGGCTTGTCACGGGCCAGCCCGAACGCGTAGAAGGCCTCGTAGATCTCGAGGAAGCCCCGCCACCGCGCCCCCTCCCGGCCCGGGGCCCAGTTATAGCCATCGGAACAGATCCAGTCGACGTACTCGTCTCCCGGGTAGTACTTCTGTGCGTCTCCTTCCACGAACCCCCACGAAGTCGGGCACCATACCCATACAGCGTTCCACGCCCCTGAGGTCCCGAAGATCCAACGGATCCGCCGCCACGCCCGGATGTAACTCGAGGGCGACCGTCTCAAGTGGGCGACGCTGTCGCCGTCCATCTCAGCGAACCACCGGATGAACATTGGTTGTCCAAAGCTTCGAACCGCTTCGGCCCGCGAGCGGATGAGCCCGTCGAGGGCTCCAGAGTTGACTCGCCTGGTGGAGACGTTCCCCCACGAGACCATGGGGATCCTCCCCGTCGAGACATCCCAGGGTTCCTTCCAGGATGGGAACGGGACCGACCACGGATGGAAGTGATGGTCGATACCGAGGGTTCGGCCCAGGTCACCCTCCAGGCGCTCGATTGAGGCGATCACGTCGTCCCGAGTCCATCCCGAGTCGGGTTTGACATACGCTCCGAAGAGGGAGCCCGACGTGGGCTCGAGCGGCCCGGGAGGGGGGTCGGCGCCGGCCTGAGCTGGCCCAGGCACGCCGGCGGAACCCAGAAGCGCCAGGAGCACCAACACCAGAGACCACCATTGCTTGAGATTCGACCGGCGCATTCGGATAACGAGGGTATCGTCCTGGGCGGGCCGGACCTTGAGCCGCCGTCGCTGGCCCGTCCATGTGTGGTCAGCGAGGCGGCTCAAGGTTCTGCCGCCGTACACCGATCCACTCCGCATGCGTCGGCGCTGCATCCACGAGCGGATCTCGGCGGCGTTCGCGGACGCCGCGGCGGATGGGGACTTCGAGGCGGCCGAGGGTTGGCTCCGCGTCCTGGAGCTGGCCTCGGAGACGCGGCGATGCGCCGCATTTTTCCGACGCAGGATCCCCTGCCGTGCCGGCTGGTGGCCTCCGCTCAGATCACATCCGACCGTGACCTGAGCTCGAACGCGGACCGGGATGGTCGGTGACCGGATCTGCGTCACCTCTCGGCCCATGAGCACGAGGGCGGACTCGACGCCATCCCGCGTTGAGAAGTCGATCGAGCAGCCTTCGGCCACCATTCTGGGTCGGTTCCTCCAAGTAGTAGGACTCTCCCTTCGATGGGCGATGCCTGGTCAGGACGCAACCGACCGGCTTCACCCCCGCCCGATCGAGCTGCTCACGAGCTTCGACCACGGCCATCCGGGTCGTCATCCCGTCCTGGGCAACGAGCAGGACGGCGTCCACCAGCGGGGCCAGCGACAGCGAGTCGGCCACCGCGAGGAGCGGCGGCGAGTCCACGATCACCAGCTCCACCGATCCCTCGAGCTCATCGAGAACCCCCCGGAACCGGTCCGGATCGAGGAGCTGATCCGGACGCGGCGGAACCTCCCCGCTGGCGACGATCTCGAGATTTTCCACGCCGGAGTCCCGAAGCACGTCCAAGGCGCC
>Ga0299907_10002138_pt1 | contig 11927 bp, 10 predicted proteins | sample RVTome_16_FD_198680 | JGI IMG/M metagenome (GOLD analysis project Ga0299907, IMG submission 198680) | Soil microbial communities from uranium-contaminated site in the Upper Colorado River Basin, Wyoming, United States - RVT152D67 (version 2) ...
AGCGATCTCGGCGGACGCTGGCGCGACGAGCTGAACCGCGTCGGCGAACGGCTGGACCTCCCGGACCTCCGACGACTGCTCGGCTCGCTCGCGCGAACCGACGCCGTGGGGTCGTCGCTGGCGGAGGAGGTGGCCCACCTCGCGTCCGATGTTCGAGAGGTTCGTCGTGCGGCCGCCGCCCAGCGCGCCCGAACGGCTCCGGTCAAGATGCTGTTCCCCCTGGTGTTCCTCGTCCTCCCCGCCTTCCTCCTCCTCACGGTGGTTCCGGTTCTCCTGACCACCGTGCGTTCGATCTCCTAGAGAGGAGGTGAACCAGGATGCTGTTGTCCTGGTACGTCCGCGCGCGTTACGTGCGGACACGTTCGCGGCTCGCGGACGAGGTAGGGCAGACGACGGCGGAATACGCGCTCGTGATCCTGGCCGCGGCCGCGGTCGCCGTCGTGCTGATCGTGTGGGCGCGCTCGTCGGGCAAGTTGCCGGCGTTCTTCGACTCCATCATCGACCAGGTCGCCGGCAGTGCTGGCTGATCGGAGGCTCGAGCGCGGTTCCGCGGCGGTCGAGTTTGCTCTGCTGTTGCCGATCCTCCTCCTGCTGCTGTTGGCGCTCGTGCAGGTCGGGGTGATCGCTCGCGATTCACTCCTGCTCACCCAGGCCTCGCGCGCGGGGGCGCGCGAGGCCGCCGTCCAGCCGTCGGCCGACGCCGTCGACGACGCGGTCCGCGCAGCCGCCGTCGGTCTGGACCCGGAACGGCTCCGAGTCGAGGTTGTGTGGAGCGGCGGCCGTGGGGCGCCGGTGACGGTGTCCGTCGCGTACGACGTGCCGATCGCGTCGCTGCTCGCCGGGTGGTTGTTCCCCGAGTCCGTCTCGCTCGACGCGAGCGCCACCATGCGTCAGGAGTTCGCATGACGTGCCTCCTCGTGCAGGCTCGTTGTCTACGATCGGTCGCGACACGAGGGGCACGGAGCGAACGTGGCTCCGTCTCCCTCCTGGTCGCCGGGGTCGTGGCCGCGCTCGTCGTGCTCTCGATGGGCGCCGCGGACGTCGCTCGCGTGCTCCACGCGGCCTCGACGGCACAGACGGCGGCCGACGCCGCCGCCCTGGCCGCGGCGCAAGCCCTCGCGATCGAGGAGGAGGGACCCACGCCCCGGGACCTCGCGAGCGAGTACGCGGCGCGCAACGGAGCAGCGCTCGAGGCCTGCGAGTGCGAGCCAGGGACATTCGTGGCCACGGTCTCGGTCCGCATGGCCGTGGGCGACCTGTTCCTCGTCGGCGGCGACCGGACGGTGCTGGCGAGGGCGCGCGCCGGGGTGGACCTGCCGGCTCCCTGATCCTCCGGGCATGGGACACCCCGCCGTCGGGAGCGGGGTGTACGATTCCTCGACCATGGCCATGCGACAACGGCTCCCGGTCCGGCGAGGACGCCGATCGCTCCTCGCGACGGTGGACTACTCGCTCGCGAAGCGTGCCCTGATCAACCAGGTCCGGACCGGCCTGGCTTCGTGGACCGACATCTGCGATGCGCACCCCGAGCTCATGCGGGCCGCCCAGCACGTCGGCGAGCCCACCCGCCGCGAATGCCCCGTCTGCCACGAGGCCAAGCTCAAGCTCGTGACCTACGTCTACGGCGACGGGCTCAAGCACGACAACGGGCGCGTGTGGCCGCTCGACGTCGGCCTCGACATGGCCGCCGACCGGCCCGGCTCCTGGTGCTACGTGGTCGAGGTCTGCACCGAGTGCCAGTGGAACCACCTGCACGAGGCCTTCGTGGCCCGCGCGGGCTGACCCGATCACCTCGGTAGTCTCCATGGGAACTCCACGACGTTTCCGCAGGTCACGTGCGGGGAAGAACGCGCTCCCATGACTACACTTGACGACGAGTTGGCGGTCAAGACCGCGCCCGCGCGGCTCTCCAGGGGTCGCAAGCACGCACCTACCAACAGGCGGAAAGGGTTCAAGGGCTGGATCCGACGCTGGTGGTGGGTGTTCGTCGTCGTTCCCCTCGTCGGCGTCATCGGGCTGCTCCTGACGCTGTTCTACGTCTACTCGCAGCTCGAGCTGCCGCAGACGCCGCCGCCGCTCCAGACCACCTACATCTACGACCGCGGTGGTAACCAGATCGCGACGCTGCACTCGACGGTCGACCGGACGATCATCCCGCTCTCGCAGATGCCCGAGCAGCTGCAGCACGCCGTGATCGCGGTCGAGGACCAGGGCTTCTACGAGCACCCCGGCATCGACGTCGTCGGCGTCTTCCGCGCGGCGTGGACCGACCTGGTCGAGCAGGAGATCGTGCAGGGCGGTTCGACGATCACGCAGCAGCTCGTGAAGAACGTCTACGCGGGCCAGTACGAGGAGGATCCCGAGACCGGCGTCGAGACCTACGTCATCCCGCCACGGACGTTGGGGCAGAAGGTTCGCGAGAGCCTGCTGGCGATCAAGGTCGAGCGCGAGTTCACCAAGGACCAGATCCTCGCCAAGTACCTCAACACCGTCTACTTCGGTCGGGGTGCGTACGGCGTCCAGGCCGCGGCGCAGACGTTCTTCCAAAGAGACGCGTCCCAGCTCACCGTGAACGAGTCGGCGCTCCTCGCGGCGATGATCCAGAGCCCCTCGTACTACGACCCCGAGGAGCAGGAGACCGCGGCTCTCGAACGGCGGAACTACGTCCTCGAGCGGATGGCGGCCGAGGGCTACCTCTCGTCCGAGCTCGCGGCGCGGCTCGCCGCCAAGGACATCAAGGTGGACCCGATCGAGGTCGGCCTGAACTTCCCCGCCAAGCTCGGGTACTTCCTCGACTACACGCGGCGGGAGCTGATCGACGTCTATGGTGAGGGGCCGGTCTTCAGCGGCGGGCTGCAGGTGACGACCACGCTCGACTCGGAGATGCAGGCGTACGCCGAGGAGGCCGTCGCGAACCGCCTGAACGACCCCGGCGGCCCCGCGGCAGCGCTGGTGGCGATCGATCCGCGGGACGGGGCGGTCCGCGCGATGTACGGGGGGAAGAACTTCGCTACGTCGAAGGTGAACCTCGCGACCGGCGACGGCGGCTCGGGGCGGCAGGCAGGGTCGGCGTTCAAGCCGTTCACGCTCGCCGTGGCGATGGAGCAGGGTTACTCGCTCGACTCCCAGTGGTACGGCCCGTCCCCGATCACGATCCAGGATCCCGAGTGCTACACGGACGGAGCACCGTGGGAGCTCTCGAACGCGAGCGACTCGGAGAGCGGGACGTTCACGCTGCTCTCGGCGACCACGCACTCGGTGAACACGGTGTACGCGCAGGTCGCGTCCGCGGTCACCCCGAAGGCGATCGTCGACGTCGCCGGCCGGATGGGAATCAGGTCCCCGCTCGAGCCCGTGTGCTCGATCACGCTCGGGACACAGGCCGTCACGCCGCTCGAGATGACGAACGCCTACGCGACGCTCGCCGCTCGCGGGTGGCGGCACCGGGCCTCGCCGCTGGAGCGGGTCGACACCGCCGACGGCGAGACCGACCTCCAGATCGGCGGGCGCGGCAAGCTCGTCCTGCGGCAGAACGACGCCGACCTCATCACGTACGCGCTCGAGACGGTGATCGAGAGCGGCACCGGCACCGCCGCCGCCATCGGGCGTCCCGCCGCGGGCAAGACCGGCACCGCACAGGAGTACTGGGACGCGTGGTTCTGCGGCTACGTCCCGCAGCTCGTGACCTGCGTGTGGGTGGGCTACCCGCAGGGCGAGATCCCGCTCGAGGACGTCGAGGGTTTCTCGGCCGTGTACGGCGGCACGATCCCGGCGCTCATCTGGCACGACTTCATGTCGCAGGCGACGGCCGCCATGCGGATCAAGGACTTCGCCGAGCCGTCGTTCGAGGGCTACACGGTCGACGCGCCGAGCCCGCCGCCGCCTCCCGCGCCGTCGGTCGCGCCGTCGCCCAAGCCGAGCCCGTCGCCCGACCCCGAGCCCGAGCCGAGCCCGTCGCCGTCGCCGTCGCCCGAGCCGACCCCGCCGCCGAGCCCGAGCCCCGAGCCGAGCCCGCCGCCCGAGCCGAGCCCGTCGTCCCCGGCGGCGCTCCCGGATCGCATCGAGCTGCTCGACTCGAGCTGACGGGTCGGCCCGGTGCGCCGGTTCGGTGACGCCGCGTTCGTCCGTTCGGGTACATCCTCGCTCATCCGGTCCGGTGTCTCCTCGCTCGCCGAGAACTCGCGGGCGGCGGGGACGGCCCCCAGCGGCAGCGAGGCGACGACCGTCGTGCCTCGGCCGGGCGTCGAGTGCACCATGAACATCCCGTTCGCGAGCTCGACCCGTTCGCGCATCGAGGCGAGGCCCACCCGCCCGCTCTGCAGGTACTCGCGGGCCTTGCCGGAGTCGAACCCCTGACCGTCGTCGGTCACCTCGACGCGCAGCTGACCGCCCGTCGTCTCCACCGCGACGCTCACCGAGACCGGGCCCGCGTGCTTGACGGAGTTCGAGAGCGCCTCCTGGACGACGCGGTAGGCCAAGGTCTCGAGGTCCTGCGGGATCTCGACGCTCGCATGGCCCGAGAACTCGGTCTGGACCTGGTTGTCGCGTCCGAACCGGTCGACCGTCTCGCGGAGCGCCGGGATCAGACCCCGCTCCTCCAGGAGCGGCGGGCGCAGCCCGGACATCAGCCGGCGGAGGTTGTCGGCCTCCTCCGAGAGCTCGGCGCGGACCTTGGCGAGGATGCCGAGACCCTCGTCGAGATCACCGGCCTTCAGCATCAGGAGCACGGCCTCGAGCGACAGCGACGCGGCCGAGACGCCCTGCACCGGACCGTCGTGCAGGTCCCTCGCGATGCGGTTGCGTTCGCTCTCGATCGCCGCGTTGGTCCGGCGCATGAGGCGCGTCCTGTCCTCGTCGCGGTCCTGGAGGAACTTGAACAACGACCGGATCGTCTGGTCGGCGACGCGAGCGGCGGTCACGTCGCGGACGAGCAGCAGCCGCCGCGGCGGGTCGCCGGGGACCTCCGAGGTCCGCGATTCGAGGTAGATCGCGTGGCCTTCGCGTTCGAGCGTCCCCTGGCCGCTCGCGGGCAGCGAGGCGAAGTGCTGATCGGCCTGGACCGACGCGGCGATCGCGGTCCAAGGCTGGCCTTCGACGAGCGAGTGGGGGAGCTCGATCATGTGGCAGAAGGCGCCGTTCGCGCGGACGATCACGTCGTTGGGGTCGAGCTCGACGATGCCGTCGACCGCGGACTCGAAGACGGTGCGCAGGCGCTCCTCGGACTCGCGCAGGGTCTCGTTCGCGCGCTGGAGCCGGGCGAGCGCCGTGTCGGTCTCGCGGAGAGCGGTCTCCTTCTGGTCGAGCGCCTCGTGTACGGCTCGCTGCGACTGCGTTCCGCGCACCTGGTTGACGAGGATCCGAAGCGCGATCGCGGCGGCGAGCACACCGATCAGCAACGAGCCCTGGCCGGGATCGATCTGGTCCGTGCTCTCGGAGACGGCGACGAGGCCGAGGGCGCCGCTCGTCGCAGCGACCGAGAGCGTCGTCAGCACGGCCTTGCCGTACCGGGCGGGGTCCTTGCGCCGATCGGTCACCTTGCGGGGGATGACGCTGACGAGCGCGGCGATGAAGAGCGAGCCGAGCGCGATCGGCAGGTCGACATCGGGCCGCCCGACCTCGAACGCCCCGACGAGCCACAGGTTCGCGAAGGCGATGACGCCCACGCACATCGCGCTGACCGCGACGAACATCCCCAGGTGCCCGACGTTCGGCCTCGCGAGCGCCAGTGCGCCGTAGGCCGAGAACCCGGATGCCACGATCAGCGCGAACTCGGCCGTCGACGCGGCAGGCCCCGTAGCCGAAGCGGGGCGAAGGTACAGGAACAGCATCGTGCCGATCGCAGCGCTGAGCAGCGCCACGTCCGCCGCGATCTCGCGACGGTCCTCCCGGGCGACGTGCTCGCGGAACTCGATCGCCACGGCGATCAGGAACAGCAACCCCACCACCAGGAACGCGAGGTCGTACAGGCCTAGAGGGGGGGGTTCGGGCCCGGGCACCTCGTTGATCAGGAACGTCCCGCTCACGACCGCGATCGCGAGGATCCCGAGGCCGAGCCACGGGGCGCTCCGCCAGGCGTCCTCCCGCCTGCTCCGGAGCAAGATCACGACCGCGGACAACAAACACGAGCCGGCGACGATCGGGAATCGCATGCCGTCGAATGCATCGGAACGATCGCTCGACGCCGCGTACGCGAAAGCAACACCGCCGCCCGCAACGAGGAGGACGAAGGGCGCGAACCATGGAGCCCTGCGTTGTGTCTGCGTCGACATCGTTCGAGCCACCATGATGGCGTAGGCGGGCCCGCGTCTCCATCACCCGACCGGGGTCACCTGGAGGACCGGCCCTAGGTCGTACGGCGGGTGAGGACGTAGTTCTTCCTGACTAGGCCGCGCCCCAACCCCCAGGGGGGCCGTGCCTCCGAGCTACTCGATCAGGCGGCGCCGGAGCGCCTCGGCGACGGCCGCCGTGCGGTCCGAGGCCCCGAGCTTCTCGAAGATGTGCTCGAGGTGCGTCTTCACGGTGTCCGGGGAGATGTACAGTCGCTCGGCGATATCCCGATTGGTGTGACCGAACGCGAGGAGCTGCAGGACCTCGATCTCTCGGGCGGTCAGGGTCTCGGCCCGCCGGTCGCGCTCCTTGGCCTGGGAGAGCTCTTCGGCGAGCGCCACGACGAGCTGCGGGTCGATCACCATGTTCCCGCCGGCGACCAGGCGGACGGTCTGGATCAGGTGCTCGGCGTCGCGCGCCTTCAGCACGTAGCCGCGGGCGCCGCTGCGCACGGCCTCGACCACGAACTGCCGGTCGTCGTAGGCGGTGAGCATGATCACACCGGTCTTTGGGTGGGTCTCGCGGATCTTCCGAGCGGCCTCGAGACCGTCCATCTCGGGCATCCGGATGTCCACGAGGGCGATGTCCGGCTCTTCCTTCGCGACGAGATCGACAAGCTCCTGCCCGTTCGCGGCCTCGCCGACGACCTCGATGCCCTCGGCCATGTCCAGGTACCTGCGGAGGCCCTGTCGCACGAGCGAGTGGTCGTCGGCGATCGCTACCCGAATCGTCACGCTGGTCCCCCTCCGGACGCTCGACGGTGCGGGCCCATCCTATAGATGGCGGCCAGGACGAGCCAGAAGAAGACGCGTCAGAAGATGTAGTACCAATTCACCGTGAGCACCGAGCAGATCCCGAGGCCAACGGCCGCAACGGCCAAGGCCGCGGCCCGGGGGACGCGGAGCCGCTCGAGGCCGAGCGCCAGGCCCCAGAAGGCCGGGAACAGGGGGAGGACGAACCGGGGCATCGACATCAGCGGCCGGCCCTCGAACACGAAGGTGAGCGGGATCGCCAGGCTGCACCAGAGGTAGACGCCGTAGGAAGGTCGCAGTCGCACCACCGCGTAGACGGAGGCGGCGAGCATCGGCACCACGATCAGCCAGTCGATCAGCCAATAGCCGCCGTTGACGTCGTCGATGTAGCGGAAGGCGTCGCGCGTGCCGTTCCACAGCGTCGACCATGGCCACGAGAAGGTGCGCTCCCAGTTCGCCTGGAACCTGACCGGCGCGAGCCACTCGCCCTCCCGCACCCACCAGAACGCGAGGTACGCGAGGAGCCCGCAGCCGGGGGCGGCCGCCGCGAGCAAGCCCGGCCATGCAGGGCCCCGCCGCTCACCCCGCTGGTGGAGGGCCTCGATCAGCAGCGCCGGGGCGAGCACGACGCCGATGCTGCGCGTGAGCGCGGCGAGCGCTCCCGCGGCGCCGGCCACCACCCATCTCCTCCGCCGAGCCCCCCAGAACGACGTCACGGACAGGAGGAAGAACAGGGACTCGCTGTACGGCATGAGGAAGAAATGGGCCGTCGGGAACAGGCACATGAGGAGCACGGTGGTCCGCGCGGCGCGTTCGGAGAGCTCGGACGTGGTGAGGAGGTAGGTGACGACCAGCCCGCCCCAGAAGGCGGCGTTCGACACGATCGTCGCCGCGGCGAGCGGGTGTCCGCCCAGCACGAACGAGAGCCCGCGGATCGCGAGCGGGTAGAGCGGGAAGAAGGCGGCGCTCCCGTCGCCGAGGCGATAGCCGCCCTCGGCGATCCGTAGGTACCACAGCGCGTCGAACCGCTCCCAGGCCGTGAACGCGTTCTGCCATCCGAGATCGACGGGTTGGGCGGGCCAGCCCGGCACGCCGACGGCGCCGAGCGGAGGGAACAGCGTGACGCCCACCACCCCGATCACGAACATCGCCACGCGCAGCCCGACGAACGCGAGGAGACAGAACCGGATCGCTCGCAGGATGCGCTCGCGAGCCCCGGCCGGGTCGGCGGCGACAGCGCCGGCCGGCTCGGGCTCCGTCCTCATGTCCTCAGGCGGGGACGGGCGCCCGGGCCTCGTCCTCGATCGGCGCCGTCGGTTCGAGTTCGGGCGGCGGTTCGCGCCGGCGGATCCACGCGACCACGCAGACGACGAGCACCAACGCTCGGACGAAGATCGCCGCCTCGAAGGCGCCGAGGGGGCTGCCGGCGAAGCCGTTGTGCCGCTCGTCGAGAAGGCCGAACCACGAGAAACGCGTCACGAAGACGGCGATATCCGCCGCCTCGAACGCGATGAAGAGCCGAAGGTTGGGCAGCGCGAGGGCGAACCACGGCAGGAGCCAGACGCTGTACTGGGGCGAGTACACCTTGTTGGTCAGGAGGAAGAGGACGAGGATCGGGAACCCGAGCGTCCAGCGTGGGAAGCCGGGTTGGCGTCTGCTCTTGATGGCCCACACGATCGCGACCCACCCGAGGAACAGCACGAGGGAACCGATGTTGACCAGTCGCGTGTTCGTGCACCCCAAGCCGGTCGCCTGCTCGCACACGAGGAACCACAGGCTGTCCCAGTCGGCCGGCCTCGAGGAGTTGTAGCTGAAGAACTCCAACCACCCGGTCGTTCCGGCCAGCGCGAACGGGAGGTTGAGAGCGATCCAGGTCCCGGCGGCTGCCCAGACCAGGTGGATCCCGCGGTCCGGTTCGCGGCCGCGGAAGCGACCCACGACGAACGGGATGATCAGCAGCGCTGGATACAGCTTCGCCGCCGCGCCGAGTCCCAGCAGGATCCCCGACGTGACGTCTCGTCGGCGGATGTACGCAACGGTCCCGCCCGTGGCGAGCGCGACCGCGAAGAGATCGAAGTTCAGCGTTGCGTAGATCGCGAGCGTCGGCGCCAGCGCGAAGTACAGGGCCCGGCGTCCACCGACCACGGTGTACAGGCCGTAGGCGGTCCACAGCGCGGCGAGCCACAACAGGATCGCGTTCGCGTAGAAGAACCGAGTGTTGTCAGGGCCGGCCACCGAAGCGGTGAAGCGCATCATCCAGATCGTCAGGACCGGGTACTCGTCGCACGTGCCATCCGTCTCCGCGCATGGGTCGAGGTACGGCAGGCGATCGCCGTAGAGCTGCTCGTTCCCGAAGAGCGGGATGATGTCCGTGTGGCACAGCCAGGTGTACGGCCGGCCGTCGCTCCAATCGCCGTGCGCACACGGCGCCTTGATCGCGTGACCGATCGCGAGGGTTCCGGCGACGCACAGGAACACCGCGCCGATCCCGATCGCGCGCTTGGAGGCAGGCACGGCGTGATTATCCTGGCCTCCGCTCGGTTCCGTCGGAGGCAGTCGGTGAGATCGCGAAGGTGCATGACCCTTTCGGGAGGGTCAGGCAAGGACCTTCGCAGCGACCGGCTCGGCCTCGATCGGCGTCGCCTGCGACGGGGCTTCCCTTTGAGCCCGGATCCATCCGATCACACACAGGACCAGGATCGCCGCCCGGACCACCACCGCGATCTGGAACACCCCGAGTGGTAGACCCGCGAACCCGTCGTCGATGCCGACGTACGTGCCGAACCAGGAGAAGCGCGTGACGAACACCGCGACGTCCGCGATCTCGAACGCGACGAACCACCCGAGCTGCGGGAACGCGAGCGCGAACCACGGGAGCAGCCACAGGCTGAACTGCGGCGAGTACACCTTGTTCGTGAGCAGGAACAGCACGAGGATCGGGAAGCCGAGGGTCCACCTCGGGAAGCCGGGGTCCCGCCTCGACTTGATCACCCACACGAACGCCACCCACGCGACGAACATCACGAGCGACGCCAGGTTGATCAGTTGCGTGTTCGTGCACGTCTGTCCGGTCGTGCGTTCGCACGCGATGTACCAGAGGCTGTCCCAGTCCGCGACCCGTGCGGCGTTGTATCGGAAGAACTCCCACCACCCGCCCGGCGCCGCGAGGGCGAAGGGGAGGTTCACCGCGATCCACGTTCCCGCCGCGGCCCACGCGAGCCTGATCCCTCGATCGGGCTCCTTCCCGCGGAAGCGACCCGCCACGAACGCGACCACGAGCAGCATCGGGAACACCTTGGCCGCGGCCCCGAGCCCGAGGAGCACGCCCGACCACGCGTCCCGGCGACGCAGGTACGCGAGCGTGCCTCCCGTCGCGAACGCGATCGCGAGCAGGTCCCAATTCATCGTCGCGTACAGGGCGAGCGTCGGCGCCAGCACGAAATACAGGACACGGTTGCCGGCGATCAGCCACAGGCAGAGCGCGACGACGAACGCGGCGATCCACATCATCACCGAGCTCGAGTAGAAGTAGTCGGCGATGTTCGACCCCGAGATCCACGCCGACGCCCGCATCGTCCACATCGTGAGCACCGGGTACTCGTCGCACTGGCCCGAGGATCCCTCGCACGGGTCGAGGAAGGGGAGGCGGCCGCCGCGCAGCTGCTCGGTGCCGAGCTGATGGACGAGGTCCGAGTAGCACAGGCGCGCGTACTGCCGGTTGTCCCCCCATTCGCCGGAGGCGCATGGGGCCTTGACGGCAAGTCCGAGCACCAGGGTGCCCGCGAGCAGGATGAAGACGGTCCCGAGCGCGATCCGTCGAGCGGCGTTCGGCATCCGGCTGATTATCTCCGGGCGACCTGCGCCTCGCGTTCATGGATGGCGGGCCCGGAAAAGGGTGGCGGGGCCGCCGAGGGGGTGGCGGCCCCGCCATCACGTCCGGCGGAATCCGGGGTGCGGCTTCGCCGGTGGGGGACGCCTCGTGGGCGTCCGCCCGTGCCGTGCCTGTAGGTTTCGGCACGAACGGGGGCGGGCCTGAGCGTCCTACGGGAGGAACTTCGGACAATCGTGTCCGGGGTTCGTCAGGACGTGGGTGGCGGGACGTCGACGACGCGACCGACCTCGACGCCGAAGTTCCAGACGTCGATGCCCGGCGGCTCGACCCCGAGCGAGGTGAGGGTGGTGCAGATCTGGCTGCGATGGTCGGTCCCGTGATGGAGCGCCTGCGCCAACCGGATGCCGATCGGGGCGTCCCGCTCGTACCCGTCGTCCTCGTCGACGTCCTTCAGGACCGCGTCCGGATCGGGGTCCTGCGCCAGGAGCGCGGACCAGGCCTCGCCGTCGCGCTCCATCGCGGTCCTGAGCTCCGGGAGATCCATCAGGTCCTCCTCGATGCGGCGCGCGCGGTCACCGGTGATGTCGAACAGGTACCAGGAGTCCGACCCGACGACGTGGCGCTGTGTGTCGAGGATCGTGCCGTAGGTCCCCGGGACGGCCCTCTCCAGCTCGCTCGGGCTGAGCGTGAGGCACGTGTCGATCAGCCGCAGCGTCGCCCACACGTGGTGCTCGAATGCGTCCTCCAGCAAGGTCCTGCTCATGCGGGCACGGTAACAAAACGCCCGTCGCGCGCTGTGCTCGTTCCGACTGCTCAGAGATCGAAGCGCCAGTCGTTGCACCGCACGAAGCCCCGCTGGCGGGCCGGGAAGTCGATCTCCTCGACCAACGTGAAGCCGAGCTTGCGGCAGATCGCGTTCGACGGTCCGTTGTCGATCCTCGGGAAGGCGTGCACGAACCGGAGCTGCTGGTCCTCGCGCGCCTTGTCGAGGAGCTGGGCGGTCGCGGAGCCCGCGA
>Ga0299907_10002139_pt1 | contig 11924 bp, 9 predicted proteins | sample RVTome_16_FD_198680 | JGI IMG/M metagenome (GOLD analysis project Ga0299907, IMG submission 198680) | Soil microbial communities from uranium-contaminated site in the Upper Colorado River Basin, Wyoming, United States - RVT152D67 (version 2) ...
GAGTACGCCACCATCTTCAGCGCGCTCGACGTGCGCGTGACCCTGATCGAGGCGCGCGACCAGATGCTGGAGTTCGTCGACCGCGAGCTTCTGGCGAACTTCACCTACGACATCCGCAACCGTGGCATTGCGCTGCGCCTGGGCTGCAAGGTGAAAGGGATCGAGCGCAACGGCAGCGACTGCACGCTCCGGCTCGCGGACGGCCGCGCCGTGCGCTCGGACATGGTGCTGTACGCCGCAGGGCGGATGGGCGCGACCGGTGATCTGAACCTCGCCGCCTGCGGCCTCGAATGCGACGATCGCGGCCGGCTGCAGGTCGACAAGGCGACCTTTCAGACCAGCGTACCGCACATCTTCGCGGCCGGCGACGTGATCGGCTTCCCGAGCCTCGCCTCGACCTCGATGGAGCAGGGTCGGATCGCCGCCTGCCGCGCGTTCAATCACCATGCCCCGGACCCGCCGGCGTTCTTCCCCTACGGCATCTATGCGGTGCCCGAGATCTCGACCATCGGCCTGACCGAGGAGGAGCTGCGCGAGCAGGGCATCGGCTACGAATCCGGCATCGCCCGCTTTCGCGAGACCTCGCGCGGCCACATCATGGGGCTCGAGACCGGTTTCCTGAAGATGCTGTTCGCGCTCGACGACCGCCGGCTGCTGGGGGTGCACATCGTCGGCGAGGGTGCCACCGAGCTGATCCACATCGGCCAGGCGGTGCTGAACCTGCATGGCACGCTCGACTATTTCGTCGAGAACACCTTCAACTACCCGACCCTCGCCGAGGCCTACAAGATCGCGGCGCTCGACGCCTGGAACCGTATCCAGCCCTTCTGAACGAGTCGGTGGCCCTTTGCTTCGTCGTTTTGTTCCCCATATGTGGAGCAGAACTCGACAAGGCGCTTGACATGAGCAAGACCGAGACGATCCGCGCAAGGGTGGAGCCGGAGTTGAAGCAGGAGGCCGAGGCGGTGCTCAAGGCACTGGGCCTCAATGCCAGTGAGGCGATCACGATCTTCTATCGGCAGGTAGCGCTGCGGCGCGCGCTGCCGTTCGAGGTCAAGCTGCCCAACAAGACGACCCGTACCGCCATGCGTCAGGCGATCGAGGGCGAGGACCTGACCGAGTGGGCTGATCTGGAGGAGCTCAAGGCGACGCATGGCTGATGCGCTCGCTCAAGACCACCAAGCAGTTGGAGCGCGATCTCAGGCGAGCCAAGCGACGCCGCAAGGACCTCAATAAGCTTTGGGCAATCGTCGAGTTGCTGGTTCGGGGCGATCCTCTGCCGGCTCGCTGCCGGCGTCACAAGCTCTCAGGCAAATAGGACCGGTTGTGGGAGTGTCACATCGAGCCGGACTGGCTGCTGATCTGGCATGAGACCGAGGAGAGCGTCACGCTGACCCGGACGGGCACCCACGCCGACTTGTTCGAGTGAGTTTTTTTGACTGCTCTTTGGGCTACTTTGGCGCGCGTCCCGCGATGATGTCTCCGGGCGGCGTGAACATCGTTCTCGGCGGTGAGACGAGGCTCGTCGGGCCGCCGATGATCCGATCCGCGAACGCGGCCTCGGCAAGCGGCTCACGCATGCCCGCGTCTTGGCTCTTCGGTGATCACCACCTCCACCCGGCGGTCGAGCCGGTTCAGGATTCGTACCAGCCGGTCGATGGTGAAGCGGTTGAGATCGGCGTGCCGGATGCGAGAGATGTCCGTCTCCGCGACGCCGGCGCGGTGGGCGGCCGCAACGTTGGAAAGTCTCGCCGTGCGGAGCACACGGATGATCTCAGCCGCCAGGTCCGCCTTGATCAGCCTGGTGTCAGGATCGGGCAGGCCCACGTCCCTGAACGCGTTGCCACTCCCCTCGACGATATCGAGGTCCGAATCGGCTTTGCTCATCCAAGCCTCTCCTTCAGTCGCTTCAGCCGATCTTTGGCGGCGCCCCGCTAAGGAGTTCCGGCGACGGTATCGCCGACTGGCGTGGTGCCGGCGATCTCGAGCAGGAGCTTGCGCCGCACCGCCTCGGCAAACTGGCCGTCGTTCTCGGCGGTGACCACGAAGCTCGCCGGGCCGCCGATGATCCGATCGGCGAACGCGGCCTCCAGATCGTACGTGTTCGGCCGGCCGCTGCAGCTGCGGCACAGCACGGCGAGGCCGTTGATCACGATGTCGGCCATGAGCGCGCTCTGGCGCGCCTCGGTGAGCGAGATCCCGTCCCAGCTGCTGATGCTGTCGGCCGAGAGGTCGATCACTTTGCGGTAGCCTTCGTACGCGTTGTCCTCGATCAGCGCCTGCGCCACGGTGATCGCGCTGCCGATCGCGTTCGGTCCGAAGGCGCGGCGCGGCCGCTCCATCAGGGTCGCGGCGAACGCGGCGGCGCTGGCCTTGCCGTCGATGATCGTCCAGGGCACCACCACGTCCTGCGAGCGCGCATCGCCCCATTCCACATAAGTCACGGCGATGCGCTGATCGAAACCCTGCTCGATCGCGCGCAGCACCTCGGGATGGGTGATCGCGGCGGCATAGCCTTGCCGCTGCAGGCGGATCTCGCCCTCGTCGATCGAGCGTGAGGCGTCGGCCAGCAGCACCAGCTCCAGATCGACCGATTCCGCGACCGCCTCGCCCGCCGCGACGGCCAGCAGCCCCAGGATCGCCATGATGCGCGCCATCGTTCCTCCCCCACGTCTCACAGCCAATCGCTGCTGTACTGCCCGCAACCCTGCAACGAATCGCTGCGGCAGCTCAACGCCGCATCGCTGCACCTCACGGGACTTTGCTCGCGCGGCCCAGGTCGGCTAGTTTCCGGGCGTGAAAGGCGATAGCGGGACCAGGTCGCTGCACCAGCCGACGAGGTACAGAGCCGGCTTGTCGGCCGGGACGGCCTGAACCCGATCGCCTGCGAGTGCTACGGAGCCGAGCTCGAAGGGACCGAGCGAAAGCGACGCCCCGGTGGCCACGGCCCGGCGGACCAGATCGCGATCGTTCGGCCCCACACGGGCATCGAGCCGGATGTCGGTGCCGAGCAGAAGACAGGTCGGGACGAGCGGCAGGACACCCTGATTGGTCGCGGTCTGCCCGGTCGAATAGTAGCCCTCCGGCTGTCCTTGCAGATACCAGCCGCGCAGCCCGAAGAGCTCGAAATCGAGCCAGGGACGCTCGAGCGTGACCTGGAGGCACCTGAACCGGAGGGAGGGGGGCCGGGTGTCCGGGTCGGGCTGCTTGGTGGCCTCCGGGCGGCGCGGGTCGCCGAGCCGCCACTGCAGGCGCTCACTGCCGGCAAGCAGGAGGAAGGGACCGCTGCCGTTGCCCGCCGTGAGGTCGAGATCGATCGGCTGGAAGCGACCGAGCTGGGCGGGGTCGTACCAGTCGCTCGGTGCGGCATAGACCGGGTGCCACTTGCCGGGCGTGATCACCAGGTTCTCGAGCGCGCTCTCCTCGAAGGCCCTGCGTGCGCTCGCGAGCACGGCCGTCGTGAAATCCTGACCCTGCCCGACCGAAGCGCCCTGAACGAGGTTCTGATAGATCCGCTCGGTCGATCTGGCGCTCGGCCGGTAGGCTCTGCCGAACTCGGGCACCGGATCGACGAGGGCGCGAAAGGCGTACAGCGTCCGTTGGTCGCCCTGCGGGTTGGTATTCGAGTAGGGATTGCGGTAGTCGGTGGGATTGAGCGGCACCGGGACGTCGTTGAGCTGCAGAATCGGCTTGGCGGCCAGCCCGGTCGCAAGCGCTGGCGCTGGGCCACGTCCGAATGGCGCAGCCTTGGCGAGGCGGGCACCGAGCCCCGCCGGCGCAGGCTCGGGAAGCGCGCGCGCCAGCGCTGCGGTGAGATCGAGGCTCATGCGATGCGATCCGCTCCGACCGGAGCCGACCCGCAAGGGCGCGGCTCCGGTCCGCGCGGCGCTCAGACCCGATGCCGGGCGCAGGGCCCTGGATCAGGGCGCCTTCTGCGGCGGACAGGCGGGCACGATCTCGCTGACCCAGCCGAGGACCTGGATCCCCGGAATGCGCAGCGTGCCGCCATCGAACGTGCTCTTGAAGGTGTCCTTCGACGAGCTGTGCGCATAGTCGCCGCTTACCCGGAACGGCCCCCAGCCGACGCTGGCGGAGGCGGAGATCGCTTTCTCGACGTGCGTCTTGTCCTCGGTCGTGAAATTCGCCTCGATCGCGATGTCGCGACCGACCACGAAGGCCGTCGGGATCAGCGGCAGGGCGCCATGCTCGTTGCCCTGCAACTGACCATTGGAGATCCCGTTTTTGTCGATGCCCTCGACGAACCAGGCGTTCATCCGGAAGATCAGGTCATTGAGCCACGGCCGGTAGATGCGGACCAGGCCCAGCTTGGCCGATAGCTTCAGCTTGTCGGCAGACATGTGGAAGCTGCTGGAGCCGGAGCTGCCGGCCGACGATCCGCCCACGCTCCATAGTCCGGCCGACCACGAGGCGCCGCCGCCATAGGAGTCGAAGCGTGAGCTGGCTTCGGACTGCAGGTTGCTGCTCTCGAGCGTGATCGCCGTGAGGTTCTCCGCGCCCCCGGGCCCGCTCCAGTCGCTCGGCAGGGCGTAGGACAGGTACCATTTGGTGCCGTCGCCGACGCTGGAGGTCAGAGCCGCCTGGGCGATGGTCTGGCGCGCCTCCTCGAGCACGGTGCGCACCGCCGAGTTGATCGTCGTGTCGAGTGCCGCGAGCGCGCGCTCGACCTGGGTCGCCCCTTCGCCGCGCCAGAGGCTCCAGGTCCGGTCCAGCGCCGCCTGGAGCGCCGGCGCGCGCGCCTGCCATTCCCGCTGCTGCTTCGGATCGTTCAGATCGTAGCCGCTGTAGGCCAGGCGATAGCCGGACAACGCATTCGCGTACGCGTCGCGATTGGCGAGGTAGGTGTTCAGGACCCGCGACGGTCCGGTCTGGGTGGTCTTGCTGCCGTCGAACTCGGTGATCGTGGTCGTGGTGTTGAGATAGCTGTAAGCCTGACTGTAGATCTTCTGCTGGTCCGGGTTGGTCTTGACGTTGGAGTTCGCCCCTTGGACGAGGTCGGCATAGGCCTGCGAGAGGCGGTTGGCGCTCGGCGCGTAGTCGGCCTGGACCAGCGGCACGACGTCGACCATGCGGGAGAAGGCCTCGGCGGCATTGAGGTTCCCGCCCGGGTTGATCGGCGCGGCGGCGTTGGCGAAATCCTCCCCCCGCAGCGCCTCGCCCTTCGAGAACTGCACGAAGCTGGTCTGCTTGTCGAAGACGTTGGTCTTGTTGCCCCCCGGGCTGTAGGTGATCGCGTCCCACAGCCGATCGTACAGCGACGCCAGAACCTTCTGCTCCATTTCCGGTGTCATGCCCTACTCCTTGCGCGCGTGTGCTGGATCAACTCACAGTAGCTTTTAGAAAGATCATACTCAATCTCAAATTAAAACCCGCGTGGCAGAAATGGGCGTAGCAGCGCACGGAACGCCGACATCCGGGCATTTTGAGGAGGCGCGAAGGGCATGCGCGGCTGGCACCGCGGGCGGCGATGCTCTAACTGTATGAAGGCAAGCGAAGGGCTGATCGCCGGTTGGTCTGGCGTCGGCTCGATGTCGAGAGATCGAGGCTGTAATGACCGACGCGATCAAGCTCACCCTGGATGGCCGCGAGCCGCCGACCGCAGGAGGGAGAGCAATCGGGAGGGATGTGGAGCATCGAAACCGCGCTGACGAGTTGGTGACGCCGGTTGGTGACGCCGGAAGGTGGTTCAGGTTAGAAGAAGGTGCGCGGCGCGATCGCCGACCGCGTGACGACCTGTTCGGTCGATGCCCCGAGAGGCAGTCATGGCCTTGATGCTCGGTCAGCTATACGACGCCCTGCGGGCCGGCAACGTGCCCGACGACAAAGCGCGAGCCGCGGCCGAGGAGGTCGCGAACTACGAGGGTGAGCTTACCAAGCTGCGCATGGACATGGGAGAGCGTTTTCGCGACACGGGCGAACGCATGGGCCGCGTCGAAGGCGATCTCCGTCTGCTCAAGTGGATGACGGGCTTCCTGATCGCGGTCGTGCTCGGAGTCTTCGCGCTGCAATGGCAAATCCTGTTGAGGCTGCCGTCATGACCGATGCGATCAAGCTCACCATGGATGGCCGCGAGGTCGAGGCGTGGCCGGGCGAGACCATCTGGCAGGTCGCCGCGCGCGAGGGCATCGACATCCCGCATCTGTGCTGGCTGCCCGAGCCCGGCTACCGGGCCGATGGCAACTGCCGCGCCTGCATGGTCGAGATCGAGGGCGAGCGTGTGCTCGCCGCCTCCTGCATCCGCAAGGCCGCACCCGGCATGAAGGTGGTCACGGCCTCGGACCGGGCTCGCACCGCGCGCAGAATGGTCATGGAGCTGCTGCTCGCCGACCAGCCGGAGCGCGAGGTGGCGCATCATCCCGAATCCAAGCTCTGGGCATGGGCGGACCGGATGGATATCCACGGATCCCGCTTTCCCGAGCGCGATCTGCCGGCGGCCGACCTCAGCCATCCGGCGATGGCGGTTCATCTGGATGCCTGCATCCAGTGCAATCTCTGCGTGCGCGCCTGCCGCGAGGTCCAGGTCAACGACGTGATCGGCATGGCGTTTCGCAGCGCGGGAGCCAAGATCGTGTTCGACATGGACGACCCGATGGGCGCCAGCACCTGCGTCGCCTGCGGCGAGTGCGTCCAGGCCTGCCCGACCGGCGCGCTGATGCCGGCCAATCTGCTCGATGCGCAAGGCGTCGGCCACGTCGAGACCGACCGCGAGGTGAAGAGCGTCTGCCCCTATTGCGGCGTCGGCTGCCAGATCACCTACCAGGTCAAGGACCACAAGATCCGCTACGTCACCGGCCGCAATGGCCCGGCCAACGAGAACCGGCTTTGCGTCAAGGGCCGGTTCGGCTTCGACTACGTCAACCACGAGGACCGCCTGACCAGGCCGCTGATCCGCAAGGACGGCGTGCCGAAGGTGGTCGACGAGGCGATCGATCCGGCCAATCCTCTGACCCACTTCCGCGAGGCGAGCTGGGAGGAGGCGCTGGATCGGGCCGCGGCGGGCCTTTGTGCGGTGCGCGATCGCGACGGCGGCCGCGCGCTCGCCGGCTTCGGCTCGGCCAAGGGCTCGAACGAGGAGGCGTATCTGTTCCAGAAGCTCGTGCGCACGGGCTTCGGCTCGAACAACGTCGACCATTGCACGCGCCTTTGCCATGCCTCTTCGGTGGTGGCGCTGCTCGAGAACATCGGCTCCGGCGCCGTCACCGCGCCCTTCACCGCGGCCCGGGATGCCGACGTGATCGTGGTGATCGGCGCCAATCCGACCGAGAACCACCCCGTGGCGGCGACCTACCTCAAGCAGGAGGCCAAGCGCGGCAAGACCCTGATCGTGATGGACCCGCGCGGCCAGGCGCTGGCGCGGCACGCCACCCACATGCTGCAGTTCAAGCCCGGCAGCGACGTCGCGCTGCTGAACGCGCTGATGCACGTGATCGTCGAGGAGGAGCTGTACGACCGCCAGTACATTCAGGCGCACACCGAGGGCTTCGAGAACCTGCGCAAGCATCTCGCCGAGTTCGCGCCGGAGCGAATGGCGGCGATCTGCGGCATCGATGCGGACACCTTGCGCTCCGTCGCGCGCACCTACGCCACCGCCCAGCGCGCGATCATTTTTTGGGGCATGGGCATCTCGCAGCATGTGCATGGGACCGACAACGCGCGCTGCTTGATCTCGCTGGCCCTGATGACCGGCCAGGTCGGGCGGCCGGGCACCGGGCTGCACCCCCTGCGCGGCCAGAACAACGTGCAGGGCGCCTCCGATGCCGGCCTGATCCCGATGATGTTCCCGGACTACGGCCGGGTCGTGAACGACGAGATCCGAGAGCGCTTCGAGGAGCTGTGGGGCACCGCGCTCGATCCGGAGCCCGGCCTCACCGTGGTCGAGATCGTCGATGCGATCCACGCGGGCAAGATCAAGGGCATGTACATCATGGGCGAGAACCCGGCGATGTCGGACCCGGACGCCCACCACGCCCGCGAGGCGCTCGCCAGGCTCGAGCATCTCGTCGTCCAGGATCTGTTCCTGACCGAGACCGCGATGTATGCGGACGTGGTGCTGCCGGCCTCGGCCTGGCCGGAGAAGGACGGCACGGTCACCAACACCAACCGGCAGGTGCAGATGGGTCGCACGGCGCTGCCGCTGCCGGGCGATGCCCGTCAGGACCTGTGGATCATCCAGGAGATCGCGCGCCGCCTCGGCCTCGACTGGCGCTATGGGCATCCGCGCGAGGTCTATGAGGAGATGGCCCGCGCCATGCCCTCGCTCGCCAACATCACCTGGCAGCGGCTGGAGCGCGAGAGCTCGGTCACCTATCCGTGCGACGGGCCCGAGGTGCGCGGCCACGACATCGTGTTCGGCGACCGCTTCCCGACCGACGACGGCCGCGGCCGGTTCACGCCGGCGGACGTGCTGCCGCCGGCCGAGCTGCCCGACGATCGCTACCCGATGGTGCTGACCACCGGGCGCCAGCTCGAGCACTGGCACACCGGCGCGATGACGCGGCGGGCTGCCTATCTCGACGCGCTCGAGCCGGAAGCGGTGGCCAGCCTGCATCCGCGCGAGCTGCGCCGGCTCGGCGTGGCGGCGGGCGAGCCGATCCGGGTGATGACCCGGCGCGGCGCGATCGAGCTGAAGGCGCGGGTCGACCGAGCCGTGCCGGAAGGCATGGTGTTCATCCCGTTCGCCTATGTCGAGGCGGCGGCCAACATCCTGACCAACCCGCAGCTCGACCCCTACGGCAAGATCCCGGAATACAAGTTCTGCGCCGCCCGGGTGGAGAAGGCCGCGCCGGCCGCCGCGGCGGAGTGACTAGTCTCGCCTGCTCGCCAAAGCGGCCTTAGGGCAAGTTGGTCTGAGAGGCCGGTTTGAGGAGCAGACGATGCGAAGCCGGGCCCAGTTGGAAGACAGGTCGAGGGAGACGCCCCCTCGCCCGCTCTACGACGAGGACTTCGCCCTCTGGGTCGAAGAGCAGGTGGCGGCGCTGCGTGCGGGCGACGTGGCGGCGCTCGATCTCCAGAACCTGATCGAGGAGCTGGAGGGATTGACCAGACGCGACGAGCGGGCGCTGGGCTCGCAGCTCAAGCGGATCATGACGCACATGCTGAAGCAGCGCTATCAGCCGCAACGGGCGAGCCGGAGCTGGCAGGACTCGATCCGCAACGGCCGCGAGCGGATCGAGGACATCGTCGATCAAAGCCCGAGCTTGCGCCGGCTGCTGCCCGATCTGATGACCAGGAACTATCCGCGCGCGGTCGCGCAGGCGGCCAGCGAGACTCGCCTGTCCGAGGATGCCTTCCCGGACGCGCCGCCCTTCGATCTCGCCGAGGTGCTGGGCGAGCCGGCCTCGTCCGGCCGCTAGAGTCCGAGCTTGGCCGAAGCGAGCCTGGTGCCCTCGACCCGCGCCGCGATCTTCTGGAAGGCGATGTCGCGCGCGATGTCGGGCGAGCCGTGCTTGGGCTTGACGTCGATGCTGAACGGCGAGAAGCCGCAGTCGTCGGTCGACCCCAGACGCTCCTTCGGGATGTGCTTCGAGGCGAGCAGCAGATCGTCCCGCACCTCCTCGGCGGTCTCGACCCGCGGGTTCTGCGGGTTGATCACGCCGATGAAGCAGACCTGGGCGACGCCGTTGGCGTCCTCCCGGCTGTGCTCGCCGATCAGCCTGTAGACCCGCTCCTTGTCCGGCTCGCTGGCGAGCTGCATCAGGAAATAGCCGGCGTTCATTTTGAACATGCTGGGCAGCAGCTCGGCGTAGTCGACATCGGCGCTATGGGTGGAATCGCAGTCGCCGCCCGGGCAGGTGTGGATGCCGATGTTCCTGCGCTCCTCGGCCGAGAACCGGTCGATCACCCGATTGTTGAGCTCGATGAACTGGCCGAGCATGCCGCGCCCAGTCCAGGGATTGCGTGGGTCGTTGCGGCAGGCGAGCCGGCCCTCGGTGAAGTCGATCGAGACGCGCGCCGCCCCTGTCGCAAAGCACATCCGGATGTCCTTCTCGCATTCGTCGCAAAGGTCCGAGAGGAACTGCTCGCGCGGATAGCCCTCCACCTCGTCGTCGAGGGGATAGAGCAGGGCCAGCATCGAGGGCGCGATCACCGCCTGCTTGAGCGGCTTGCTGGCCATCTTCATCGCCTTCTCGAGATAGCTCGCGGCGAAGGTCTTGTAGCGGAACGGGCCGCCGGTCAGGCGCGGCAGCTGGCGATGATGGCCGTCGGTGAAGATCGCAAAGTACTGGCCGTCGGCGGCGAGATTGTCGGCAAGGCCGGTGCCGCCCAGCGTATCGGTGATCGGATAGGTGGCGAAGCTCGAGGCGCGCTGCTCGCCGTCGGAGACGATCGGCGAGCCGGTCGCCTCCATGCGCTTGATCGAATCGAGGCACGCCGCGTCCTGCTCGATCGTCAGCTCCTCGCGCGAGACCTTGCCGGCGTCATAGCCGGCAAGCGCCGCCTGCAGCTTCGCCGGGCGCGGAAGCGAGCCTACGGGCTCCGTAGGAAACGGCATCGCGATATCTCCCGTCATGCGGCAGCAGGGCTGCTCAGTTGGTTTCGCCTCCTTTCCAGTCGTAGGCCCGGGCACGATTGCGATCAACGGCGCGCCGCGCGACGAATTGACCGGGTGTCAGAAGCCGCGCAGGTTCTCGACCGGGAAGGTTAGCCGGCTGCCGCGAATGAGCTCGATGCTGTGGCCGACCACCGCGACGTCGTTGTCGAAGCTGCCATGCGCGATCGGGATCGGACCCCGGCCATCGTCGATCCGGGTCTCGTCGTGGGGCTTCGGCAGCGGCGCATTGCCCCAGAGCTTGCGCCATGCGGCGACGTCGCTCCGCCGCCGGCTGTTGACGATGTCGTCCGGATCTTTCGGGTCCCAGGCCGCTGCCAGGCCCAGCAGCGGCGTCTTGTGCACGTCCTCGAGCGCGCGGCTCACCAGGTAGAGCAGCGACTTGCCGTAGGGACCGACGGTGTCGTCGCGCTCGCGCGCATCGCTGAGCAGCTCGAAATAGACGCGCTGCCGGCTCAGTCGTCTGGCGCTCAGCGCCTTGCCGAGGAAGTCGGTCGCGAACGCCATGGTGCAGGCGGGCGCATAGAGGCCGAGCGAGGCCATGTCGATCTTGCGCGCCACCAGCCGGTTACTCAGATGGCCGAGCAGTATCGCGCCGGCGGAGTGCCCTAGCAGGTGGATCTCGAAATCCTTACCGACCTCGGCGCGCAGCTCCTCGAGATGGGTCGCGAGCAGGCGCAGGCCTCCGCCCGCCGTGATGGCCGCCGCGGCGTTCTGCTTCATCTGGGTCCAGACCGCCTTGGCCAGGATCTGTTCAGCGACCGCCTCGAACGCCCGGTCCTTGGCCTCGAGCACCGCATCCTTGATGTCGTCGAACATGCCGCGGGCACGCAGCGCCTCGAGATCGATGCCGAACCGCTTGGCCTGATCCTCGAGAATCGCCCGCAGCGTCTCGGCGAAGCCGGTACGCCAGGTGATGAAGAGGGGATAGATCCCGTTCGCCTTGAAATACGGTGCCATAATCTGGATCCGCTCGACCGATTTCTCTTCGTCGTTGAGGCCGCCGTGGGCGTAGATCACGAGCTTCTTCTTGTCCTGCGTGGACAGCCAGGCGCGGGGCCGGGCAAACGCGACGTCGGCGACGTTGGCGGCCGCGTTCTCGACTGTGATCAGCCGTTGCAGCGGCGTACCGTCGTTGCCGAGCACGAGGCTGTGCTCGTACGCCGTATCGCTCGACCAGGGCGCGACCTTGGGCTTGTCGTAGGTGTAGGACTGCCGCCCGCCGGCAAGCCGCACGGTCGCTCCCGGTGCCGTCTGCTGCTGCAGGGGCGTGCGATTGAGTGCAATCGCCGTGCCTCGCGTGACCACCGGGGCGCCCATCACGGCGACCCAGGCGTCCATGCCGTTCTTGACCCAG
>Ga0299907_10002140_pt1 | contig 11923 bp, 15 predicted proteins | sample RVTome_16_FD_198680 | JGI IMG/M metagenome (GOLD analysis project Ga0299907, IMG submission 198680) | Soil microbial communities from uranium-contaminated site in the Upper Colorado River Basin, Wyoming, United States - RVT152D67 (version 2) ...
GTCATCTTCATCTATGGCGCCGAGATCAACAGCGCGCGCCGGCGCGCCGAGGCCGCCCGGCTGCGGGCCGAGCGCGAGGAGGCGCGCCAGGCGGAGGCGACGTCGGTCGGCAGCACGCCAGATTGAGCGGTGCCGATGGCAGCTCGGGACGACCCGCTGGCGGTGCCCCGCTACAGACATCGTGTGCTACAGAGATGGCACGCTAGGGTCCATGGCGAGATCGGTATGCGGGGTGGTTTGACCGCAGGTCGACGATCCCATATTTGGGGCCGACATGGTCGATGATGTGACGGCACCTGCCCGGAACGCCACGCAAGCGGCGGCGGCCGCCGACTCCGGTCACGCCTCCGAATTCAGGATCGTCCTCCCCTTCGGTATCCCTGCCCTCGGCTTCGCCACCGCATCGCTCCTGACCTGCTACACGAGCATCCTGGCGGGCTATCTTCTCGGGGCCGATCCTCTCGACATCAATCCTCACGTGCAGGCGGTCCTGATGTGGGGCTTTGCCGCGCTCGCGGTGTACGCCCTTTGGCGCGACAGCCGGCATCATCGCAGCAACCTGCCCTTCGCGATCGCCCTGGTGGGGGCGGCGATCCTGGTGACCACGCTCTACGTCAGCTATGCGATCGAGTTCGAGATCATCGCCTATGTGCTCCTGGTCATCGCCGCGATCCTCAACCAGAACGTCTTCCTGGGCTTTTTGAACACGAGGGTGCGGCGGCAGGCCGGCGAGATCGAGGCGTTGAACCGGAGCCTCGAGCGCCAGGTGGAGGACCAGGGCCACGAGATCGGGCGGCTCGCCCGCCTCAGGCAGTTCCTGGCGCCGCAGGTGGCCGACCTCGTCGTCTCCGAAGGCAAGGACGAGCTGCTCGCCACCCATCGCCGCTACATCGCCTGCCTGTTCTGCGACATTCGCAACTTCACGGCTGTCTCGGAGGACATCGAGCCGGAGGAGGTGATCGCCCTCCTGCAAGGCTATCACGAGGCGATCGGCGGCCTGCTCGTCGAGCATCACGGCACCATCGGCTACCGGGCGGGCGACGGGCTGATGGTCTTTTTCAATGATCCGATTCCTTGCGAGCAACCCGTGCTGGATGCGGTGAGGCTGGCGCTCGAGATCAGGGCGACCTTCGAGCGTATCCGCGAGCCATGGCTGAAGCTCGGCCACCCCATCGGCCTCGGCCTCGGCATCGCGAGCGGCTACGCGACCTTGGGGCTGGTCGGGTTTCAGGGGCGTACCGACTACACCGCGATCGGCGGCGTGGTGAACGTCGCCGCCCGCCTCTGCGACAGGGCAAGGGACGGCCAGATCCTCATCGGCCAGCGCGCCTACAACGACGTGGAGTCCCTGCTCGATGCAGAGCCGCTCGGCGCCTTCGAGCTGAAGGGAGTACGGAACAAGGTCGAGACCTACAGCGTGCTCGGCCTCAAGGACCAGGCGGCGCCGATGGAGCACCGGCCTTAGTCGTCAGGTCAGCCTAAATCCCGCGCCACGAAGATCGGTCATGGCGCCTGTCGACGAGCCCGGGCAGGCAACGTCTGGTGAAACCGGCCCGCGCTCACTAGGATGCCCCGCAACTCGTCGACTTCACCCTGGAGTTTTAGCATGTCCGATGCGGTTCCGCTCATGTCGGGAAAGAGAGGACTGATCATGGGCATCGCCAACGAGCGCTCCCTCGCCTGGGGCATCGCCCGCACGGCAGCGGGGCACGGCGCCGAGCTCGCCGTGACCTACCAGGGCGAGATGCTGGAGAAGCGGGTGCGCCCCCTCGCCGAGGAGCTCGGCGCGAAGCTGGTGCGTCCGGCGGACGTGAGCGACGGGACGAGCCTCGACGCCCTGTTCGAGGACCTCGCCCAGACCTGGGGCCGGCTCGATTTCCTGGTGCACGCCATCGCCTACGCCGACAAGGAGGAGCTGAAGGGCAAGTATCTGAACACCAGCGCCGCCAATTTCCAGCGCAGCCTGATGGTCTCCTGCTATTCGTTCACCGATCTGTGCCGCCGCGCCGCGCCTTTGATGACCGAGGGCGGCAGCCTGCTCACCCTGACCTACCTCGGCGCCGAGCGGGTCACGCCGCACTACAACGTGATGGGCGTCGCCAAGGCGGCGCTGGAGGCAAGCGTGCGCTATCTCGCGGTCGATCTCGGCGGGCAGGAGGTGCGCGTCAACGCCATCTCCGCAGGGCCGGTGCGCACGCTCGCGGCTTCGGGCATCGGCGACTTCCGCTACATTCTGAAGTGGAACGAGTACAATTCCCCGCTCAAGCGCAACACCACCCTCGACGACGTCGGCGGCGCTGCCCTCTATCTCCTGAGCGACCTCGGGGCCGGCACCACGGGCGAGATCCTGCACGTCGATTCCGGCTATCACGTGGTCGGTATGAAGGCGGTCGACGCGCCCGACATCTCGGTCGTCTGACCGGACCGCCATGGCCGGCAACAGCTTCGGCGAGCTCTTCCGGTTCACCACCTGGGGCGAGAGCCATGGGCCCGCAATCGGCTGCGTGGTCGACGGCGTGCCCCCTCGCCTGCCGCTGGCCGAGCCCGACATCCAGCACTGGCTCGACCGCCGCCGCCCGGGCCAGTCGAAGTTCACCACCCAGCGCCGCGAGCCGGACCAGGTGAGGATTCTCTCAGGGGTCTTCGAGGGCCAGACCACCGGCGCGCCGATCTCGCTGATGATCGAGAACATCGACCAGCGCTCCAAGGATTACGGCGCGATCAAGGACCAGTTCCGGCCCGGGCATGCCGACTTCACCTACCAGACGAAGTACGGCATCCGCGACTACCGGGGTAGCGGCCGGGCGAGCGCCCGCGAGACCGCGTGTCGGGTCGCGGCCGGCGCGATCGCGCGAAAGGTCCTGGGCGAGCTGGTCGTCATCCGCGGCGCCCTGATTCAGATCTGCACCGACCGCATCGACCCCGACGCCTGGGACTGGAACGAGGTCGAAGGAAATCCCTTTTGGTGCCCCGATGCCAAGACCGCCGCGCGCTGGGAAGACCTGCTAATGGGGGCGCGAAAGCGCGGCTCCTCGCTCGGCGCGGTGATCGAGGTCGTCGCCTCCGGCGTGCCCGCGGGTCTCGGCGAGCCGGTCTACGACAAGCTCGATGCCGACCTCGCCAAGGCGATGATGAGCATCAATGCGGTCAAGGGCGTGGAGATCGGCGCCGGCTTTCGGGCGGCCGAACTCTCCGGCGAGGAGAACGCCGACGAGATGCGAATCGGCAACGACGGCCGGCCGATCTTCCTCTCCAACCAGGCCGGCGGCGTGCTCGGCGGCATCTCGTCCGGCCAGGACGTGGTGGTGCGCTTCGCGGTCAAGCCTACCAGCTCGATCCTCACCCCGCGCCGCTCGATCGACCGCTTCGGCAACGACGTCGAGGTCGTCACCAAGGGCCGCCACGACCCCTGCGTCGGCATCCGCGCGGTGCCGGTCGGCGAGGCGATGATGGCGATCGTGCTTGCCGACCACCTCCTGCGCCACCGGGCTATCGCCGGCACAATCTGAACGTTCTTTTTTAACATGCGTAAGTAATTCCCTGGTAGCGATTCTGTAATCCAGCAAGCATGACTTCCCTTGAGGCGAGCTTCCTGTCATCCTGTGCACAAGATCGACTGTCGTTGTCGGGGGAGGACAGGCAATGCGAGCGAGCATCATCGCGGCAGCTCTTCTCGGTGCGCTGGGGCTGCCGGCGCCAGCGGCGGCGCAAGGCTTCGGCACCACGCAGCCGGTCGTGGCCATCGGCACCGGCAGCATCGGCGTCGTGGTGGGGCAGATCCCCATCACGCCCGCGAGCTTCGCGCTGCTGGGCTGCGACGTCGACAACCCGGAAGGCCCGGCGGTACGCTTCCTGCAGCTCGGCGGGTCCGGCCTCACGCTCGGCGACCGGTCGGTGTTCTCGGTCGATGACGCCGAGGGGCTGCCCTGCGCCGAGGTCGTCTCGGAGCTGCTGCGGGCCGGGTTCGTGATCGACGACTCGCGGCTGGTGGTGGTCGGCGCCGACAACGTGATCGTCTACGACCTGATCGTCACCCGCTGAGCCCCGGCCGTCGGTCCGAGCAGGAGGTCGTGCCGAAGCTGCCCTGCGGGCTCTCGTAGAGCGTCGAGGCGTTGTAGGCAAAGCCCAGGTTCTCGTCGGAGCCCACGGCGCACAGGAACCACCAATCGCAGACCCGCGCCCGGCCGGCCTGCCAGTGGCCGAGATTGTAGGCATCATGCCGCTCGCAGAACGGCGCGGTCGGCGCGCTGCCGCCGGCCAGCCGCACCAGCATCCCGTGCACCGCCGCCATCTGCCGGCCGGACCGGGTCATGTAGCGCGGGTCGTCGTAGCCCCACCAGTCCCAGCAGGCGTTCGGGTTCAACGGCGTCTCGTGCGCCTGCGGATACAGGACGATGAGGTGGTTGTCCTCGGCCCAGCGGTTGTATCCGGTCTTCGTGAGGAAGGCGTCGCCGATCCGATCCGTGGTCTGCCGGCAGCCGTGAAAGGCGATGTGCACGCGGCAGGGCTCGCCGGCGGCGCAGCTCGCCGGCACGTAGGCGAGGCCCGTCCGGCCCATGCCGTGGGCGGTGGGATCGGAAAGGAACTCGGCCTGGTCGAACTCGATCAGACCGCCCGACAGGTCGGGTACCGGGGCGTTCAGCGCGCCGTGGATGTGCTGCAGGATCGCGCCCGCCTGATCGTAGTCGCAGTCGTTGATGAACGGGCTCTGCGTGACCCCGCAGGCGTTGCCCTCGTCCTCCGTGACGAACGCATGGCCGGCGGCGACGTCGTGGACGTGCTCGATGTCACCGTCCGGCACGCCGGCGAGCCGGTAGAACTCGACCGCCCGCGCGATTACCGGCGGCGTGACGGTCTCGTCCTTGCTGCCCGAGAAGACGTAGACCCGATCACCGGCCAGCCCGGTCAGCGGATCGATCCGGCCCTGGGTCGCGAGGTTTTCCGCCAGCTCATGCAGACGTGTCGGGTCGGGCGCGCCCAGAGACGTCTGCATGCACCGGTTCAGCGCGCCCGCGAGCTGGCCTTCGGCGCAGCCGTAAGGGCCGCCGGCAACGAGGCCCACGCCGATCAGCGTGGTCGAGAACGCGACGTGGAACTGCCCCGCCATGTAGGCGCCGGATGACAGGCCGGAGACCGAGCTCTGGGCGAGATCGACCTGGAACGATGGCAGCGGCTCGGTGGCCGGGGCCGCGCTCGGGCCGGCGGACGCCGCCAGGCAAAGGAGCAGCGCGCTCGAGCGGACGGCGGAGCGTGCCACCGGCTCGGACCCCTCGGACTGCCGTTGCTGCAACGCAGCATGAGGCCGCGCGTCCCGCGCGTCAATGATTGGCCGGACGCAACTCACGGCTTGTTCGAAGGCGCCAGCGTGGCGAGCAGCTCCTCGATGTGGTCGAACGCCCAGTAGTGCCCGGCGCCCGCGATGAATTCGGCCCGGCAGCCGGGGATCGCGCCGGCGACGTAGCGCCCCATGGCGCAGGGCACCAGATCGTCGGCCTCACCGTGCCAAAGGCGGACCGGCGCCCGGATGTCCTCGAGGCGAAGGCCCCATGGAGCGACGAACAGGCGCAGCTCGTCGGTCGCGCCCCGCCCGCCCTGCCGGAATGCCTCCCGCAGGCCCGCGAGCAGGCTCGCCCGGACGTCCGGCCGCGCGACGATCGCCTGATCCGCCACCGGCATGTAGGCATGCAACGCGTCGAGCAGACGCTCCGGGATGCGCTGCCAGCCGAGGCTCGCGGCCGCCATCACCAGATGCAGGAGCGGCGGCGCCCGGCGCATGGTGACGAAGGCCAGCCGGTGCCGGCGGTCGAGCGCGCCGCCGATCTCGCCGACCACCGGCCCCATGCCGCTGATCACCCCGGCGACGGTCAGTCGCTCGGGCAGCTTCAGGGCACAGGCGAGCGTGTAGGGGCCGCCGCCCGAGATCCCGGCAACCCCGAAGCGCTCGATGCCCAGAAAATCGGCCAGCGCCGCCACGTCGTCCGGCCAGTCGATCAGACGCCGGCCCGGCTGCCGGTCCGAGAGGCCGAAGCCCGGCCGGTCGGGCGCGATCACCCGCACGCCGAGCCTTCGCGCCGGCGCGTCGGTGACCCGCAGCATCAGCCGCGAGCCGGGCGTGCCGTGAAACAGGAAAATCGGCGCGCCGTCGGGCGTGCCGTACTCCGCGAACCCGAGCCTCCGGCCGTCGCCGAGTCGCAGGACGCGATTCTGCTTGTCCGGAAAGTCGTGCTCGGCGTGCGGTGCTTCCGGGCGGGCTGTGCCCATGGCGGCGTCCTTGCTATGCTTGCCGTCGACGGCGTGACTGCAGGACATCTCATGAAGGCGATCAAGCGCGTTCTCGAGACGATTCTCTACGTCGGCGACCTCGAGGCGGCCGAGCGCTTCTATGGCGAGGTCCTCGGCCTCGAGCTCGACAGCCGCCAGCCCGGCCTGTTCGTGTTCTTCAGATTCGGCGAGGGCATGCTGCTGCTGTTCGAGCCCGAGGCCGCGAGCACGGGGCGCAGCGTGCCGGCCCACGGCGCGCGCGGGCCTGGTCATGCCTGCTTCGCCGTGCCCGAGGCCGATCTCGACCCCTGGAAGACGCGCCTTCGCGAGGCCGGCGTCGCCATCGAGCAGGAGGTGACGTGGCCGCGCGGCGGGCGCTCCTTCTACTTCCGTGATCCGGCCGGCAACAGCCTGGAGCTGGCGACGCCCAGGATCTGGGGTTTTCCCGACATCGGAAGCGCGTGAGAGGGTCCCGATCCGAGCGAGGACGAGCCGATGCGCGAGCAAGAAAATCGAGCCGTCGAGGTGCAGCTGATCGCCGACCTCGCCTGCCCCTGGTGCCACATCGGCCTCGCCCGGCTGAACCGGGCGCGCGCCGCCCGTCCTGATCTGCCGGTCCGGGTTCGCTGGTGGCCCTTCATTCTCAACCCCCATCTGCCGCCGGACGGCATGGATCGTGCCGCGTATGTCCGGATCAAGTTCGGCGGCGACGCGTCGGCGCGCCAGGTCTACGAGCGCATCCGCGAGGCCGGTCGGCAGGACGGCATCGAGTTCGCCTTCGAGCGCATGGCCCGCACGCCGAGCACGTTGGCCGCGCATCGCCTGATCCTGCACGCCGAGGAGCAGGGTCGGGGCGAGCCGCTGATCCTCGAGCTGTTCGAGGCGCTGTTCGAGCGCGGCGAGGACATCGGCGACCGCGACCGGCTGATCGAGGCTTCCGCCGCTGCCGGCCTCGATCGCGCGCAGGTCGCGGACTTCCTCGGCGGGCGGGAGCGGGCGGGCGACGTGATTGCGGCGCACCAGCGCGCCGAGCAGCTCGGCGTGCGCGGCGTGCCGGTGTTCGTCGTCGGCGGCCGGCACGCCATCAGCGGCGCCCAGCCGCCCGAGATCCTGACCGGGCTGCTCGACCTTGGTGCATCGGCGCCAGCCGAGAGCAAGGCAACCGCGCGCTAGCGGAATGCCGCTTTTTGGAGCCGGACCGGCGCCCGCGAGTGTGAGCTTGCCGGGCGTGGCCACGCGCCTCTAACCTCGCCAACTCTCCAGTCAACGGCCGGATAGGCGATCGATGTTCGCGATGCGGGGCGGACAATCGGCAAGGCCGGCGCCTTTGCGCCGAGTGTGGCGCCACGCTCGCCGCGTCCTGCCCCGAGTGCGGCTTCGCGAACGAGGCCGGCGAGAAGTTCTGCGGCGGCTGCGGCAAGCCGCTGCACCAGCCGACCGAGCCGGTGAGCGCGCCCGGCCAGCGAGCCGAGCGGGAGCCGTCGCCGGAGGGAGAACCCCGCCAAGTCACGGTGCTGTTCTGCGATCTCGCCGGCCCATGAGCTCGGGGCCGAGGCGGCGCACGACCTCGCCGACCGCTTCTTCGCGCCCGCCGACGACCTCATCGAGCGCTTCGGCGGCGCCGTGGACAAACACATCGGCGATTGCGTGATGGCGGTGTTCGGCGCACCCGTGGCGCACGACAACGATGCCGAGCGCGCGGTGCGCGCCGCGCTCGCGGTCCGCGACGCCGTGCCGACCCTCGGCGAGCAGGTCGGCCGCGAGATCGGCGTGCACATCGGCATCGCGAGCGGTCAGGTCTTGGCGAGCGGCGGCGCCGGCCATAGGACCTACAGCATCACCGGCGATTCGGTGAACCTTGCCTCGCGACTTACCGACGAGTCCGAGACAGGCACCATCCTCGTCTCCGACGCCGTGCGCCAGGCACTTGCCGACCGATTGAATTGCGCCGAGCTCGGCGCGCTCACGGTGAAGGGCCTGAGCCAGCCGGTGCGCGCCTTTCGACTGATGGGCGTATGGGAGCCCCAGCTGCCGGCCGTTTGTCGGCCGCCGAGGTTCAGCAGATCGGGGGCGTGCTGGAGCCCTGCCTCGAGACCGGGGCCGGCCAGACCGTGTATGTCCGGGGCGAGGCCGGCATCGGCAAGACCCGCCTGCTGGAGGTATGCCAGAGGCGAGCCGAGGCGCTCGGCTACGTTTTCCATACGAGCCTGGTGCTCGATTTCGGCATGGCGAGCGGCCACGACGCGATCTCGACGCTCGCACGCGGTCTGCTCGGGCTTCGGGCTGCCGCCCCTGCGACTGCGGCCGCGGATGCCGCCTTCAAGGCCCAGCTGCTCGACGCCGAGCGGCGGGTCTACCTCAACGACTTGCTCGATCTGCCGCAACAGGTGGAGCTGCGGGCGCTGTACGACGCCATGGACAACGCCGCCCGCAATCGCGGCAAGCAGGAAACGGTGGCCGAGCTGGCTTTCCAGTTCAGCCAGAGGAAGCCGCGGCTGATCCTCATCGAGGATCTGCACTGGGCGGATCCCTTGACGCTGGAGTGCCTGGGCCGGCTCACCCAGACGATCGCGACCAGCCCCGCAATTCTAGTCATGACCTCGCGCCTCGAGGGCGATCCTCTCGACCAGCTCTGGCGCTCCCGGGTGGGCGGCAGCCCGCTGCTGACCCTCGATCTCGGTCCCTTGCGGGAGGAGGAGGCGAACGCGCTCGCAGGCGCCTATTTCGATGCCAGCAGCGACTTCGCCCGGCGTTGCGTGCAACGGGCGGCGGGCAACCCGCTGTTCCTCGAGCAGCTGTTATGCCATGTCGAAGACACTGCCGGGGACGGCGTGCCCGGTTCGGTGCAGAACCTGGTGCAGGCGCGGCTTGATCACCTACCGGCGCCCGACCGGCAGGCCCTGCAGGCGGCGTCGGTGCTCGGCCAGAGGTTCTCCGCCGACGCTCTTGGTCATCTGCTCGGCCAGCGGCATTACGACTGCGCCAACCTGGTGCGGAATTTTCTGTTGCGGCCGGTCGGCGACGAGCTGTTGTTCGCGCACGCCCTGATTCGCGATGGCGTGTACGATTCCTTGCTGAAGAGCCGTCGACAGGCGCTGCATCGGCAGGCATCTGGACGGTTCGCCACGCGTGATCCGGTTCTGCACGCCGAGCACCTCGAGCGCGCCGGGGACCCCGGCGCGCCGCACGCCCATCTCGTAGCGGCTCGCACCGAGGCGGCCGCCTACCACCACGGGCAGGCGCTGGCGCTGGTCGAGCGCGGGCTAGCGTTGGCCCGCGCGCCGGACCATGGGTTCGAGCTGACCTGCCTGCGCGGCGACATCCTTCATGACCTTGGGGCCCTGTCCGAAGCCGGGGAGGCATTTGCTGCCGCTCTCGAAGCCGCCGGCGACGATCGCGCTCGCTGCCGCGCCTGGCTCGGCTCGGCCGCGGTCAGGCGGGTGACCGTGGACCTCGACGGTGCCTTCGCCGATCTCGAGCGCGCCGAAGCCGCCGCCCGCGATCTCGGCCTGAACGAGCAGCTCGCCCGCATCCATTTCCTGCGCGGCAACCTCCATTTTCCACGCGGCGACATCGAGGGCTGTCTCGAGGAGCACCAGAAGAGCCTCGAGCTCGCAAGCCGCCGGCTCGGTGGAGCTGGAAGCGGCGACCCTCGGCGGGCTGGGCGATGCAGAGTACGTCCGCGGCCGGATGATCAGCGCCCATCAGCGCTTTCACGCCTGCGTCGAGCTGTGCCGCGTCCATGGCTTCGGCCGCATCGAGGTGGCGAACGCCAGCATGCTGGGACATGCCGGCCTGTATTTCCGGATCCAGTCGGACGCGCTTGCGGACGCGCTCGCGTCCGCCGAAGCCGCCGCGCGCGTGGGCCACCGGCGCGCGGAGCTGAATGCCAGGCTGGCCGCTATCTTTGCGCTCTTCGAGATGGCCGAGTTCGAGCGGGTCAAGGAGGAGACAGGCAAGGCATCAGCACTGGTCCGCGCCCTGGGCGCCGCTCGCTTCGATCAACCGTGTCTGCTGCACCTGGGCAGGGTGGCCCTGGCGGAGAATCGGCGCGCCGACACCACCGAGCTGCTGTCGCGGGCGCTTTCGGTCGCCCGCGACACCAGTGTCGGCTTCCACGGTCCGACCATCTGCGGCGCGCTCGCTTTGGCCATCGAAAACCCTGCGGAGCGTCGCGAGATTCTGTGCGAAGGGAATTCGTTGCTCGGCCTGGGTTCTGTCGCCCATAACCACCTGCGATTCTACCCTGATGCCATCGCCACGACACTCGAGCTTCACGACTGGGAAGCGGTCGAGCGCTGTGCGAGGGCGCTCGAGAGCTTCATCCGCGCGGAGCCGCTGCCCTGGGCGGACTTCTTCATCGCCCGGGGCCGCGCGCTCGCCGCCTACGGTGCCGGCCGGCACGATCCCTCGACGATGGAGGAGCTCGCGCGGCTGCGCGCCGAGGCGATTCGCATCGGCTTCAAGGTCGCTCTTGCACCGATCGGGGAGGCGCTCCGCGCCGGATAGCCGCTCCCACGCGGTCTCTCCTTCTCAGGTCTGCCTGAGCGCTGTCCTACTCGGGCCGCCACGCCTCGTAGTCGCCGGTCGCGGGCGCGCGCTGCGCGCCGCGCTGGATCGCCCCTGGCGGCAGGTAGGCGCGCTCCGTGCCCGTGAGATTGGGCAGCGGCTCCTTGCCCCAGAACGGCACCGGCAGAGGCTGCTCGCTCGGCGGCTTCTCGATGCGCTTGTGCAGCCAGCCGACCCAGCCCGGCGGGATCGTGGTCGGCTCGGGGCCATGGGCGAACACCACCCAGCGCCGTTCCTTGCGCCAGTTCTTCGCCCCGTGCCCGCGCGCGCGCTCTCGGTAGTACCGGTTGCCGTACGGGTCCTCGCCGACCAGCTCGCCCCGGAGCCAGGTGCGGAGCATGGTGTAGAAGCTGTTGTGCCTGAGCGCCTTCAAGGCCATCGCGTCGACCCGCCTCCGCTCTCGTTCGCGGCCGCACTATGGCCGGCCTTACTCCGGCGGTCCAGCAGATCGCGCGATCCGCCATGGCCCGCTCCACGAGCTGTGGACAAGTCTCCGCTTCATGTTCGCAGGTTGTTCTTGTCCAGCCGACTCACAACCGGTGGATAAGTCGGACCTCCGTTGTTCGAGCAATGTTCCCGTCAAGAGAACTAAAGCTCGCTGGAGATGGATGGAGCCTCCACTCACCTCCGTCGGGAGCCCGCCTCCATCTCTCTCCTGTCCGGTCAGTCTGCCGCCAGGCACGGGCTGCGGCGCGCTCGCCCTTGCCTCAGGGGTCGGCGCGCCGCTGGGATCGGAGCTGGCCCACTACATCCTGTTTTCTCTTGCCCGAGCGTAACTATATGTGGTTGGATGCGTGGTCCTGGGCCGGTGGTCGCCCGGGCGTCGTCGGGTCTGGTCAGAAGCCGAAAAGCGGCCGAATCCCGGGCTCTCGCGGCGTGCCGTCTGGATTGCACGATGGGATGACGCAGCGCGGGGAGCTTCGCGGTGAGAATGGACTGAGGGTGCCTTTGGTGGATTCCCGTTGCCGTGGGCGGTCGATCGGCATAAGAGAGTTGAGCTGAATGAGATTGAGCGCAACTTACTTGATGGCCCTTGACCCTATGGCCCCACGGCGACGGTTCGTCCGGTCGGGCTCCAGCCGCCTCGCCGCCC
>Ga0299907_10002141_pt1 | contig 11922 bp, 9 predicted proteins | sample RVTome_16_FD_198680 | JGI IMG/M metagenome (GOLD analysis project Ga0299907, IMG submission 198680) | Soil microbial communities from uranium-contaminated site in the Upper Colorado River Basin, Wyoming, United States - RVT152D67 (version 2) ...
CGCAGGGCCGACATCGATCCACGAGGACCGGCCGCGGCTCAGCGCGTGGACGTTCACATGCCTGCTGTGCGTCGCCGCGCTGGGCTTCGACGACGTACCACCACCGGCGTTCGCAACGGTGTTCAACCTGATCGCACCGTCGGGATGGCTCGCGTTCAACATCCGCGCCCGGTTCGCGGCCACTGGGTCGGATGAGACAGGCTTCTCGGCGCTCCTGCGCCGCATGATCGAGGAAGATGTCGTGCGTGAACTGGCGCGTACCCGCTACACGCACCGCCGCTCGGTCAGCGGTGAGGAACTGCCATACGTGGCCGTCATCGCGCGCAAGCAGGGTGACATCCCGCTCGACTGGCTGAACTAGGACGCGCACGCCGGCCCGCTGTCCCAGAGCAGGGCATTCGACCAGCGTGAGCCGCCCTGCATCCGACCGAAGCCCGAACGGGACGGAAATGTGCCTGCGGCGTGACGTTTCCGACGGGCAGCCACTAGCCTCTACACACCATGATCGATATCAGGCGAATCCGCGACAACTTCGAAGAGACCGCACAGGCACTGGCGCGCCGCGGCATGTCCCGTGACCAGCTCGCGGCCGTCCGCGAGCTCGACGAACGCCGGCGTGCGCTCATCACCGAAGGCGACGCCCTGCGGGCGGAGCAGAAGGAGGGCTCGCGCAAGATCGGAGCCGCGCCACCGGAACAGCGTGCGGAGATGATCGCGCAGGTCAAAGCGGTGTCCGCGCGGCTCGACGAGCTCGAACCCGCGCAGGCCGAAGCCGAGGAGGCGCTCGAACGCGCGCTGGCCGTCGTGCCGAACCTGGCGCACCCCGATTCGCCCGACGGTGAGGATGAGTCCGATGCAGTCGAACTGTCCAGGTTCGGCACCAAGCCCGTGTTCGACTTCGAGATCAAGGACCACGTCGAGCTCGGCGAGGCGATGGGCATCATCGACATCCCCCGCGCCGTCAAGGTGTCGGGCAGCCGCTTCGCCTACCTCAAGGGCAGCGCGGTGCTCCTCGAGTTCGCGCTGATCCGTTGGGGCCTGGACGTGCTCACCCGCCACGGGTTCCTGCCGGTGGTGCCACCGGTGCTCACGCGCGCGGACGCCCTCTACGGCACGGCGTTCCTGCCCACCGGGGATGATCAGCTCTATCACATGGAGCGCGACGACCTGTACCTGGTCGGCACGTCAGAGGTGCCGCTGGCGGGCCTGCACATGAACGAGATCCTCGAACGGGATGAGCTGCCGATCCGCTACGGCGGGTTCTCGACCTGCTTCCGCCGGGAAGCCGGTACCTACGGCAAGGACACCAGGGGCATCTTCCGCGTCCACCAGTTCGACAAGTTGGAGATGTTCAGCTTCGTTCCACCCGACGAGTCCGAGGACGAGCATGCGCGTCTGCGCGACATCGAGGTGGAGGTCTACTCCGATCTCGGTCTGCACGGGCGTGTCGTCGACATCCCGGTCGGCGACCTGGGTGCGTCCGCGGCGCGCAAGTACGACATCGAAGTCTGGCTCCCTGGACAGCAGGCGTACCGTGAGCTGACCAGCGCCTCCAACTGCACCGACTACCAGGCGCGCCGGCTGCGCTGCCGCTACCGGACCGCAGCCGGCGACACCGCCATGGTGCACACGCTCAACGGGACGCTGATCGCCGTCAGCCGGACCCTGATCGCGCTGCTGGAGAACCACCAGCGGGCGGATGGCAGCGTCGGGGTGCCCGAGGTGCTGCAACCGTATCTCGGCGCCGAGGTGATCACGGGGGACACCATCGCGGCCACGTCCGCGCGCTGACAGCATCCTTCTGTAACGCCATGACGCGCCCGAGCAGGGCCCGGGCGCGTCGCTTGCTCTCGTCAGCGTTAGTGGGCTCTTCGCCCGACCACCAGTCGGTAGATGAAGAGCAGGATCAGTGCCCCGATGATCGCGGATAGCCAGGTGCTGATGTCAAAGAAGCCGTCGTTGGGGCTCACGTCGAACAAGGCAGATGCCAGGAACCCCGCCAGTACCGCACCGACGATGCCGATCAGCATGGTGACGATGATCCCTCCGGGATCATCACCCGGCATGATCGCCTTCGCGATCGCGCCGGCGATAAGTCCGAGGATGATCCAACCAATGATGCCCATGTTTCGCTCCTAATGAAGACCTGGGCGCGGTCTGCCAGGTCATTAGCTGACGTGCCGCCGATGTACCCGGCGGATTTCTAACCTCAAACACTGTGAAAAAAGTAACTTGTTGCGTTCAGAGCAAACCCGGTCATCCGTCGGTGATGCGTCGAGGTCTGACAATCAACCGGTTCATCGCCGGCGGACATAGGGGACGAGGCGCCGGCTACGAACCCGGCGGCACGCGGTAGGCCACGCGACCGGGAACGGTACCAGTCCACGGCCCATGGTTGAACCACGCTGCTATCCGACGCCGCTGGGTATGAACAGGGTCCACAGGAACGCTGCAGGACGACCGCTGCTCACAGGAGTGCTGGCATGGCCCTTGTTGCCGGAATCGACATCGGTGGCACCAACATGACCGCTGCGCTGGTCGATGACGGCCACCAACTCGTCGAGCGTGTCAAGCACAAGACCCCTACCGAAGGGCCTGATGCGGTCATGAAGGCGGTCGCCGAGATGGTCAAAGGCCTCGAGCAGTCGCCGTTGGCGGTCGGTCTGGGCATTCCGGGACCGGTCAACGACGGGGTGGTCACCAACCCGCCGAACCTCCAGAACTGGCCCTCGCACGTCGACCTCGGAGAGCAGATGAGCAAGATGCTCGCTGTTCCGGTCGCCGTGGGCAACGACGCGAACGTCGGCGCGCTGGGCGAGTGGGTCGCAGGGGCCGGGCAGGGATCGCGCTTTCTGCTCGGCGTGTGGATGGGCACCGGTGTCGGTGGCGGCCTGGTGCTCGAAGGGCGCCCATACACGGGCGCCTCCGGAGGCGCGGGTGAGTTCGGGCACATGGTGGTCCAGATGAACGGTGCGCGCTGTGGGTGCGGCCGGCGGGGGTGCATCGAGGCGTACGCGGGGCGCGCGTCTATGGAGCGCTCGGTCGACCTTGCAGTCGCTGCGGGCCGCCGGACCACGCTGCTCGAGATCCGCGAGGAGCGAGGCAAGGACCGGCTGACATCGTCGGTGTGGGAGAAGGCGCTCGAGGACGGCGATGAGCTCGCCACTGAGCTGTTCGACGAGGCCATCGCGGCGATCAGCGTCGGCATCGGCGCGGCCATCAACCTGCTGGACCTGGATCGCGTGATCCTCGGTGGCGGGGTTGCCGAGAAGTTCGGGCAGGACCTCGCCGACCGTGTCGCCGACGCTGCCAGACCGTGGGTGCTTCTGCCGCGTGGTGACCTCGACGTGGTCGTCGCCGAACTGGGCGACGACTCGGGCATCGTCGGGGCCGCGGCCCTCGCCCGTGCGGCGCTGCTGCTCCAGTAGCGCGCAGCCGGTCGAGCGCGCAGCGGTTGAGCGGGCCGTCATCGCGGGTGGTCTCCTGTCGTGGTCGCGGTGCACCTCAACCGAAGCCGATGTCCGACAGCGTCGCCATGTCGCGCAGCGCCCGGGCTGACGCCTGCACGAACGGCACGGCAAGCAGCCCGCCAGTGCCTTCGCCCAGCCGCATCCCGAGCGCGAACAGCGGGGCGAGACCCAGGTGATCGAGCGCGGCGGTGGCTCCCGGTTCCGCCGACCGGTGCGACGCGACGAGGTATCCGGCGGCCGGCGGGCACAGGGCGACGGCGAGCAGCGCTGCGGCGTTGGTGATCAGACCATCCAGCACCACCGGGACGCGGCCCGCGGCGGCGCCGCAGATCACGCCCGCGAGCGCCGCGTGCTCCAGTCCGCCCAACGCGGCGACCGACCCCACCGGGTCCCGCGGATCGGCGCCGTGGAGGGTCAGCGCGTCGCGGACGACCTTCGTCTTGTGCGCCAGCGTGTCATCGTCGACGCCGGCGCCGCGGCCGGTGACCGCGGCGGCGTCCGCGCCGGTGAACGCCGCGATCAGGCACGCCGACGCGGTGGTGTTGGCGATGCCCATGTCACCGGTGACCAGCAGGTCCACACCGTCGCCCGCCAGTTCGCTGGCGACGCCGGCGCCCGCCAGGAACGCCTCCTCGGCGTCGCGGCGCGACATCGCGGGCTCCCGCGTGAGGTCCGCCGTGCCCGCGCGGACCCGCAGCTTGCGCAGCAGCGGGTGGTCCGGCGGTTCGGCTGCGCACCCGACGTCCAGCACCATGACGCGAGCGCCAACGGTTGCGGCGATCGCGTTGACCGCCGCGCTGCCCGCGCAGAACTGCTCGACCATGACCGTGGTGACCTCCTGCGGCCATCGGGTCACCTTCTGCGCGTGGACGCCGTGGTCGGCGGCCGCCACGAGAACCGCGGGGCGTACCGGGACGGGCGGCGGGCAGGCGCCGGCGATGGCGCTCAGTCGCGCACCGAGGTCCTCGAGCCGGCCGAGGCTGCCGGACGGCTTGACCAGGGTCTCGTGGCGCGTCCGCGCGTCGCCGGCCGCGGCGCTGTCGACGACCGCGACAGCGTCGAGCACCCGGGCCACCGTCGACCAGGTCATGTCGGGTGACCTGTCGCTGCGCTCCGTGCTCTCACCAGGAAGACCGGGTCCTGTGCGTCGAGGCGGTGGCCGGTCGCCAGCGGTGTCAGCCGCGCCGCGGACAGCAGCGTGGCGTCGACCTGCCAGCCATCGTCGACGAGCGCGCGGCGGACCGGCCCCACCAGCTCGACCGCGGCCGGGGCGGCGACCACCACACGTCGTGCCCGCTCGGCGGCGGCCATCACGACGTTGGTGCCGCCACCGCCGACGAACACCGCATCGGGATCCGGCAGAGGGGACAACGCCGCCGGTGCCTCGCCGTGCACGACCTCGACCGGTACACCGTGCCGGGCGGCGTTGGCGCGTACGCCGTCACACAGCGCGTGGTCACGTTCGATCGCGATGGCGGCGGCACCCAGACGCGCGGCTTCGACGGCAACCGACCCGCTGCCGGCGCCGACGTCCCACACCAGATCACCGGGCCCCGGGCCCAACCAGGCGAGGATCACGGCTCGGACCTCGGCGCTGATGATCCGGCGATGGCCGTCGAACGCGTCCTTGTCGAGTGCCCACGACGTCGCGGTGGCCCGCGGAGGGGTCATGCCTGTCGGAGCACCGACCGCGTGCTCGGGATCGACGACTAGCACGACCCCGGCGTCGGACCACGCGCCGGCGGCGATCTCGTCGGGCGTGCCGTGGGTCACCCGGGGATGGGCATCGCCGCGTTCCTCGACCACGATCATCTCGCGGTCGCACCCGGCCAGGCGGTGCGCGATGCCGGCGGGTCCCAGCCGCGGTCCGGTGAGCACGGCGACCTTGGGGAACCGCCGGCAGAGCGCGATGACCGGTGCCGGGTCATTTCCGTGGGTGGTCACCACACGGGCGTCGTCCCAGGGCAGGCCCACGGCGGCGAAGGCGGCTGCGACGGCCGGTACACCGGGCCGGACATCGAGTTGGTCGCGCCCGAAGCGCGACGCGAGCGCCCGCACGATGCCGAAGTGGCCGGGATCGCCGGAGGCCAGCACGACCGGGTGCCCGGCGGCTGCGATGCGGCTGAGCACCGCGTCCGGGTCGTCGCCGATGACGACCTCGCTGGCACGTGGCGTCAGCATGTGACGCGTGACCTGGAGGTGCCGTGCGTGACCGGCGACCAGGTCGGCGCGTGACAATGCGGTGAAGTCGGCCTCGAGGAACTGGCGCGGCAGTCCCAGTACGGTGATCACGTCGCCTCCGGGACGGTCTGCGGACGGTTCACGGGTGGACCGCGCCTGCAGGCGCGATCACGGGAAGCCCCGCGGGTACGCCACGACCGATCAGTGCTTCGAGTGCGCCACCGTCGACGTGGTCGCCGACCAGGTCGCCGAGCCGGTCCAGCTGCGCGTCGCGGACGGCGGCGAACGTGACCTCGGCGGCGACGAAGTGCCGCCCGGTGGCCCGCGCCACCCACGACAGCAGGGCACGCCGGAACCCGTCTGACTCCAGCAGGCCGTGCCAGGCGGTGCCCATGACGGCAGCGCTCATGCAGCCCTCCTCGATGCCCGACAACGTCCGCAGCAGTGGCGTACCGCCGGACACCGTCGACCGTCCGTGGTGGATCTCGTAGCCGCTGGCGGCGACGCCGTCGAACACAGGACTGCTGCCGCTCGGACGCGCGAGCACCTTGCGGTCTGCGAAGACCGTGCCGACCGGCAGCAGGTTCAGGCCGTCGACCTGGCCCGCCCGCGATTCGACCCGGTCGTCGATGGTGTGGCCGAGCATCTGGTACCCGCCGCAGATGCCCAGGATCGGTGCCCCGCGTGCGGCGCGGTCGATCAGTGCCCCGTCGATGTGGCGTCGCCGTACCCACGTGAGGTCGGCGACGGTGGCCTTGGTTCCAGGCAGGATCACCAGGTCGGCGCGCGCGACGTCGTGCGGTCGGTCGGTGAACGTCACCCGCACGCCGGGCTCGGCGGCCAGCGGATCCATGTCGGTGAAGTTGCTCAGCTGCGGCAGGCGCACCACGGCGACATCGAGGCCTTCGGCCCCCACCGGAGGCTGTGGTTCGGGCCGCGGACCGTCGAGCCCCAGCGAATCCTCCACATCGATCCACAACCCGTCGATCCACGGCAGCACGCCCAGCGTCGGGCGGCCGGTCAGCGCCGCCAGTTGATCCAGGCCCGGGTCCAGCATCGCCGCGTCGCCGCGGAACTTGTTGATCACGAACCCCGCGACGAGCGCCTGGTCGCCCGGTTCGAGCAGCGCGAGCGTGCCGTAGAGCGCCGCGAAGACACCACCACGGTCGATGTCGCCGAGCAGCACGGTGGGCAGGCCGGCCGTCCGCGCCAAGCCCATGTTGACCAGATCGTGGGACCGCAGGTTGATCTCGGCCGGGCTGCCCGCGCCCTCGCAGATCACCACATCGTGGCGGAACTGCAGGTCGGCCAGCGCGCCGCTCACGACGTCGAGCAGGCCGGCCTTGTGCTCCTGGTACGCGACGGCGTCGGTGTCGCCGGTCGCCTCGCCCATCACGATCACCTGGCTGCCGCGGTCGCTGTTCGGTTTGAGCAGCACGGGGTTCATCGCGACCTCGGGCACGATGCCGGCGGCTGCGGCCTGCATGGCCTGCGCCCGGCCGATCTCACCTCCATCGGCCGTGACGGCCGAGTTGAGGGACATGTTCTGGGCCTTGAAGGGCGCCACCCTGACGCCCTTGCGGGCCAGGTGACGGCACAGTCCCGCGACGAACACGGACTTGCCCGCGTCCGAACCGGTGCCGGTGACCAACAACGCGCCATCCATCGGGTGGTTCCATTCCCGTCGACTGCCGGGCGATCAGCCTTGTCGGGCCCGGGCGCACTTCTGGGAACCCTTTGGAGGGCGTAACCCGGGGACCGGCGTATGCGCGCACCGTACGCCCGGGCCGGGATGGCCGCGACCATGTTTTCGGGGTGTCGGTATCACTGCTCCGTGGCGACCAGGTCGCTGCGCGTACGGCGGCTGTCGTGCACCGACCACTCGTCGAGCAGTCGTTCCGCCAGGGCGCGCGGCGCCGCGATCCCGACGTGGCTGCCGTCGGCGCCCGCGCGGAACGAACCGTGGTCGTGATCGGAGTCGACGCTGCCAAGGCTGCACTCGCGACACAACTCACGGATGCTGTCGGTCCACACCTCGAGCGCACACCGGTGCGCATCGAACCGCGTGCGCAGGTCCGCGATGTCCTCCGCAGGCGCGTCGATCAGGCACTCCCAGGTCGGTACCGATGACCGTTCCCACACCTCGATCTCGTCGAATACACCGTAGACCGTGCCATCGACCACGCGCCGGCCGGTCGGCTCGCCGTCATGGAGCACCACGTCGTGCCAGCGGTGACCGCTCGACGGCAGCGGCACGTTGGCGATCATCGCGCGGGCGGGGTCGAGCCGCCAGCCCCACACGACCTCGGCGGCGCCGTCGGGGTTGATGCGCACGGGCGCCATGCCGATGTCCATCTCGATGGGGCCGGTCGCGCCGGTGACGGCGATGCCGTACCCCCGCCACGCCCACCGGGCCGTATCCCACTCGCGCAGCGCGGTGGCGGCGATGCCGAGGTTCCAGTAGGCGGGGTCACCCTCGGTCGCATCCAGTTCGAGCGCCCTGCGGTTGCAGACCGCTACGCGGATCCAGTCGCGCTCAGCCTTGTAGACCAGCCCGAGGTTGAACCAGGCGTGGGCGAAGGCCGGCGCGATCTCGATGGCCGCGAGGTACCGGCGCTCGGCGCCGGCCAGGTCACCGCCGTCGCGGGCCTGGCCTCCCTCCGCGTTGAGATGCCGGGCACGTTCGACGTCCTCGGGCCGTGGTGGCATCGAGCGATCGGGGGTCGGAAAGGTCAACACGTCGATCACGCGGATGATCCTCTCGTCGGCTCGCCTCAGTCCAGCAGCACGCCGAGCACCGCATCCGGCGCATCACGATGGACGCTGTGGCCGGCGCCGCTGACCACCATGGTGCCGATCCGCGTGTTGCGGCGTGCGATCTCCTGGCCGATCGTCGGATCGAACAGCGCGCCGTGGCGCGGATCGGCCCCGATGATCGTCGTGGAGATGTGTACGTTGCCCAGCAGGTCGAGGTACCACCACGGCCGGTTGTCGTTCAGGGCGCGCTCGACGACGTAGCGGCTGGACTGCTGCACCGCGAAGGCCTTGATGGCGGCGTCCTCGGGGTGCCATCCGGGGTGCCGCCTGGTGAACGCCTCGGGGTCGCCCGCGAGGTCGAACTCGCGCAACTGGTCGTCGAGGATGTCGTCGAACTGGTCCTCGGGGATCATGAGCACCGGATCGAGCAGGACCAGTCGCCGCGCGAATCCCGCGCGTGCGCTGATCAGCGCGCCGAGCGTTCCACCGAGCGAATGGCCCACGACGACGTCCCAGCCGTCACCGAGCTCCCACAGGTCGGCGGCGAACCCGTTGAGCCGGTAGCTCGTGGTATGGGGCGCATTGCCGTGCCCCCGCAGATCGGGGGCGGTGACGTGGTATCCCGCACCGGCGAGCGCGTCGGCGATCCGCCACCAGGTTGCGCCCGACGACGATAGGCCGTGCAGCAGCAGGGCACGCTGGCGCCCGCGCACACCCCAATGCAACGTCGGCAACGCCACCGGCCGGTCGTAGTCGGTCATGTCGTGGCAGTCTCGCAGACGGTGTCGCCGTTGGGCATGGCGAATGTGTCAGTGGGGTGACGTTGCGCCACCGCATCACCGAAGATGCCGTGACGGCGTCACCGATCCCGCCGCCGACCCTGCTCGTCGAGGTAGTCGCGCCATGATCGGGTCGGCTCCCAGCCCAGCACCCTGCGTGCCTTGGCGATCGCCGTGCCGGACGCGTCCTCACGGGGCAGATCGCGGATCTCGATGGTGTCACCGTGGGCCGCGCGCACCAGTTCCGCCAGTGGACGCCCGGTCACGTTGTCCGGTGAGGCGATGAACATCACCTCATGGCCGTCGACGTCGGACTCGACGGCCAGCCGGATGGCGTCGGCGAGGTCATGGACGTCGATGTAGCTGTAGAAGTTGGCGCTGGGCAGCGATGGATCCCGCACCAGTGGACCCAGGTTGCGCTCGTAGTTGCCTTCGTGCTGGACCCAGCTCGGCCGCAATGAGATGCAGCGCAGGTCGCTGCGGCGGACGGCCGCGTCGCACAGTTGCTCGCCGAAGTGCTTCGACAGTGCATAGGGGTCCTGGGGCAGGACGGGATGCTCCTCGTCGAACGGCACGTACCGCGGCGTCCAGGGTCGTTCGGGGAACAGGAACCCCGGTACGGTCTCGCTCGAGATGTTGACCAGGCGTTGCAGGCCCCAGCGGACGGCCGCCTCGACGACATTGAAGGTCGCCATCAGGTTGTTGCCGAACACCACGTGGGGTGGGTTGTGGTCAGGGTCGGGGATCGCTGCGGCGTGCACCACCGCGTCGGCACCGCGCAACACCGCGAAGGCATCGCCTGCGTCAGTGAGCTCCGCCTGCCAGTAGTCGGGTTCGTCGTCGAGTTGACGTTCGAACACCGCGCGCCCGGTGTCCGTGGCACGGACCTCGTGTCCGGCATCCTGCAGTGCACGGACGGCGGCGGACCCCACCTTGCCCCGCGCGCCGGTGACCACGACCTTCATGAGACTGCTTCCTGCCGGGGTATGCGAACCAGTCCAGTTGCATTACACGGTTCGCATCCAAGTCTTCATCCAAACAGTTTGAACAGCCGCGTGGGCCACACTTGGGTGATCGGCAGTAGAACGGTTCGCGGTAGCCTCGGCACGGTGACGGCAGACATCCGCGCCTACCTGCAGATCCGGACCGCGGGTCCGTCGAGCTTCAACCGCACGGGCAGCAAGCTGCTCGTGTCATCAAACCTGCCGGGCACCTTCCAGGTCCATCGCTTGGACATCGACCGGCTGGATGGCGGGCCGGTGCCGGTCGCCGATCTGGTGCAGCTGACCGACCACAGCGAACCCGTGGGCGCGGGTTACCTGCCCGACGTCGACCGCTTGCTGCTCGCGACCGACGCGGGGGGCGACGAGCGCCACCAGTTGTTGCTCGGGCCGGACGACCCGCCGCGGCCGCTCACCTATGACGACCTCGAGCCGCTGGTGGTCGACCCCGAGCACGTCCACCGTCCGGGCGGAATCACGCGGGACGGCCGCTGGCTGGCCTACGCCACGAACCGGCGCAACGGCGTCGACTTCGACGCCGTTACCCGTGACATGGCCACGGGGTCGGAGCGGGTGCTGTGGAAGCGCGGCGGCGCAGCGTTCCCGGTCGGGTGGTCGCCGGGCGGCCGCTGGCTGGCGGTCAGCGAGTACACCGATCGGGCGGGCGACAACCGTGCCCATCTGCTCGCACACGACGGCACCGCCGCTGTCGAGCTGTTCGGCCATGACGATGGACCCGAGGCCGCGGTCGGCAGCCCCTCGTGGTTGCCGGACGAGTCGGCCTGCTTCGTCTCGACGTCGGTCGGACGCCAGTTCACCGGCGTGTTCCGCGTGCCGGTCGGCATCGGCGCCGCCGACCACGACCGCGCCGAGCTCGTGTCCGACAACGCGTGGGACTCGGGGTGCGCCATCGACTGGCCCGGCCGGCACCTGCTGATCGCCAGCAACGTCGATGGCATCACGCGCGCCGAGCTGCGCGACCCGGTGTCGCTGGACAAGACCGCCGACGTGCCGTTGCCCGGCGACGGCGTCGCCGGCCCCTTTGTGTTCTCCAAGGACGGCCGGTGGCTGGTCCACGGGTTCTCGTCGGCGACGGTCCCCGGTGATGTATGGCGCTACAGCACCGTGACGGGCGAGAGCGAACGGATCACGGTCAGCCCCTGCGACGTCGATCCGGCGACGTTCGTGTCGCCGGATCTGGTGCGCGTGACGTCGTTCGACGGGGTGGTCGTCCCGGCCTTCGTCTTCCGTCCGCGCGGCGGAGCCCCACCGCACCCGGTTGTCGTCGTGGTGCACGGCGGCCCCGAGAGCCAGTGGCGGCCGTCGTTCAGCCCGCTCGTGCAGTACCTGGTCGCGAACGGCTTCGCGGTCGTCGCACCCAACGTCCGCGGATCGACCGGCTACGGGCGCGCCTACCAGCACCTCGATGACGTCGACAAACGGCTCGACAGCGTCGCCGACCTCGCGGCGATCCACGACTGGATCACCACAGCCGGCGACCTCGACGAATACCGCTGTGCGCTCTACGGCGGCTCCTACGGCGGCTACATGGTGTTGTCGGGCCTGGTCCATCAGCCCGAGCGCTGGGCGGCCGGCGTCGACGTCGTCGGCATCGCCAACCTCGTGACCTTCCTGCAGAACACCTCGCCGTACCGGCGCGCGTGGCGCGAGCGCGAGTATGGGTCGCTCGACCACCATCGCGAGATCCTCGAACAGGCGTCGCCCATCACGCAT
>Ga0299907_10002142_pt1 | contig 11922 bp, 9 predicted proteins | sample RVTome_16_FD_198680 | JGI IMG/M metagenome (GOLD analysis project Ga0299907, IMG submission 198680) | Soil microbial communities from uranium-contaminated site in the Upper Colorado River Basin, Wyoming, United States - RVT152D67 (version 2) ...
CTCCATGGTGATTCTGTCCTCCATTGTTTTCTCACTCGCAGGGTTCATAAACGCCGTGTTTGCCCGGAAGTTTGACGATGTTTCAATCATTCCGACATTCGTACTCACGCCGCTGACGTACCTCGGCGGAGTTTTCTATTCGATTTCGCTGTTACCCGATTTCTGGCAGAAGGCTTCCCTGCTGAATCCGATCCTCTACATGGTCAATGCGTTTCGCTACGGGATACTCGGCGCATCCGATATCGACATAGGGCATGCCTACCTGATCGTCGGGTTGTTCGTCGCGGGTCTTTTTTCTGTCAGCATGTTCCTCATGAGTCGCGGCATCGGCATGCGAGAGTAGTCGTGTGCGGGCGGTTCGCGTTTTACTCTCCCGCCGAGGCGGCGGCGGAGCTGTTCGAATTCGAAGCATCCGTCACGACCGAACCGCGCTACAACATCGCGCCGTCCCAGCTCGTTCCGGTCGTCAGGAACGGTCCCAAAGGCGGCCGGGAGTTTTCGATGTTGCGCTGGGGACTCGTTCCGTTCTGGGCAAGGGACCCGTCGATCGGCAATCGCATGATCAACGCCCGCGCCGAGTCGCTGGCGGAAAAGCCTGCATACCGGAGTGCCTATGAGAAACGACGCTGCCTCGTCCTGGCGGACGGGTTCTACGAATGGCGCAAGGAAGCGCCCGGCAAGACGCCGTATTTCATCAGTCTCGCAAACGGGCAGCCGTTCGCGTTCGCCGGATTGTGGGAAGCGTGGACGGACCGGAGCACCGGCGAATCTCTGCAGACCGCCGCCATCGTCACGACCGCTGCCAACGCGTTCCTGAAGGACCTGCACGACCGCATGCCCGTCGTGCTGGCGCCCGAGACCGCCCGCGCGTGGCTGGCCGGCGATACCGACGTCCTTGAAGCGGTCATCGCAAGTCAACCGCAGTTGCAGGCGTGGCCGGTAGATCGCAAAGTGAACGACGCCCGGAACGAAGGGCCGGAGTTGATCGTGCGGGCTGCTACTGGCGGGGCATGAGGAAGCGCGTGCCGCCCTGGTCGAGCACGACGCCGTCCGGCCTGATCTCTCTGACCGCAGGACCCTCGGCAAGCCTGTCGCCTTCCTTGTACTTGCCCATATTGATGAAGACAAAGCGCTCGGCGGGGCTGTCGCTGTACACGTGTATGTCGAGGTGCAATTCCGGTAACTGCAGACTGCCGTCGGCCATGAGCTCGTTCATCGTGCCGAGTTCCTCGGACATTGTGACCCGCGACTTTGGCTGGACAGTCGGCGGTTCCTGCCGTTGCGGTTCGGTTGTCGTCGCTGCTTCCCGCGGAGGGCGGTTTCTGCGTGCTTCGGCAACGATGTCCGAAAAGGCCGCAGGTTTTGCTGCGGCCGGCGTCCGGGTTACGGGCTCGGGAACGATTACCGCCTGCTGCACAGGTTCTGTGGGATGGGGCGCGCCTTCGTCAGGCAGATAGAACACCCCGAGCAGGACTGCCGCGTTCAGCGCAAGGAGACCCCCGACGACCCACCACCAGCGTTGCGAGCGGGGGCTGCTGCGGCCTTCCGGAATGTCGGCGAAAGTGGGCACGCTTTTGCGTTGCCGCTCGGCTTCCGATTTCTTCAGTGCGTCGAGGATGAATGACATCGGATCAGGAACCCGTCCGACTCTGTGCTACGAGTTGAGGAGACTCGCCGGGGCCCTGCAGCGAGTTGATGAGAATCTGGGTCTGTTCCCCTGCGGTACCGTCGATGCGCAAGCGGTAAGCGCGCTGAAACAGTCTGAGCTTGTCCTCGAGATCCTCGTCGAAAAGGTCCGAGTCGAGATCCTCCGCCCGGAAGTCGCCGTCGATGGCCGCCAGGCTCCGTCGCAGCCATACGACGTTCGGGTCGCGTATGCCCGGTCTCATCGTGTCGTTCTTGCCGTTCGGCGGTCGCCATACGAGAAGGTACTGGCCGAACCACATCTCCGAGATCTCGTCGAGCGAGTAGCTGACCCGTCTGTCTGCGATCGCCAGTTCTCCGGTCTGCTCCGTAAGGGCCACGAGCACAGGCTGGTGCGTGTTGCCACGAGAATCGGTCAGGGTGAGCATCACGGGTCGATCGAGTTGCCGGATTCCGCTCCAGGAGCCGCGATTGAAGTAACAACTCAAACCCTTCGCTTCCGCCTGCTGGCACGCGTCTCCGCCGGCCGGCTCGACGTAGTCTTCATTCCACAGGCTGAACAACGTGGCCATCGCAGCGCCCACGCTGGTGTCCCGGGCTGAATCGCGCAGCAGTTCTTCCAGCGACATCTCGCTCCGGGCAGTGCCGACGTCTGCCGCAGCTTCGCCGTCGTCCATATTCGCCGCCTCCGCGACAGGGTTTGCAGTGGCGACGGGAATCCGCACCGTTTCCGTAGCTTCCGGCCCGTCACTGTCGATCAGTGTCCACAGCCCCACGATGGCCAGCGCCACACCGATTGCGGCGACGACCGGTACGGCCCATTTGAGAACGATGGGCGTCAGCTTTTGTCCGGACACTTCCGCGGCCGCCCGCCGCACAATCCACTTGTTGACCTTGCGGCTTTCCCGGCTGTACGCGCCGAGAAGCGCCCGATCACAGATGACGTTCATCAGCCGCGGTATGCCGCCTGACAGGCGGTAGACTTCCCGCTTCGCTCCCGGATCGAATATCTCCGTCAGGCCACCGGCGACCCGCAGCCGATGATCGATGTAGCGCGCGGCTTCCTCGCGCGACAGCGGCTCGAGGTGATAGCGCCCGGTCACGCGCTGCGCGAGCTGCCGCAGGTTGGTCTGGGACAGGAGTTCGCGCAGCTCGGGCTGCGCGATCAGAATGATCTGCAACAGCTTTTGCTTGGCTGTCTCCAGGTTCGTCAGCAGGCGTAACTGTTCAAGTACTCCTGCCGACAGGTTCTGCGCCTCGTCGATCAGGAGTATTGTGCGTCTCCCCCGGGCGTGGGCGTTGAGTAAATGCAGGTTCAGGGCGTCGACGAGAGACTTGCTGCTGTTCCGGTCGTCCGGCAAAGGAACGCCCAGTTCCTCGCAGATCGCAACCAGGAACTCCGCGGCTGTCAATTGCGGATTCAGAATGAGCGCGACGTCGATTTCCGCGGGCATCTGGCCGAGCAAGGTGCGTACGAGCGTCGTCTTGCCGGTGCCGACTTCTCCGGTGAGCTGGATGAAGCCGCCGCTTTCCGTTACGCCGTAGACGAGGTGCGCAAGGCCCTCGCCGTGCCGTTCGCTCATGAACAGGTATCGCGGGTCGGGTGTAATCGCGAACGGCTTTTCGTTCAGGCCAAAGAATTTCGTATACATAGTGTCACGGCGCTCTGCCCGGTCTCGCGGCCGCCTTGGCGCAAGTCTACCAGTTCTGCCTGAGGCGCGACCCCAGCACGCGGGCGCGCCCCAGGGATTCGTCGCCGAACCGGCCACGAATCTCGTCGACCGTGCGATCGAGCTCCGCGCCCATGCGCCCACTCCGGCCGTTCCCGGTGTCGAACAGGTCGCCCTGGCAGGCTGGTGTCAGCTCGCTCCCGCCGACTCCGAGGAGACGAACCCGGGCGCCGGGAAAGTCGCGGAGCCAGCTATCCAGAAGCTGCCTTGCGATGTTGAATACGCTGTCGGTGCCGTTGCCCGGCGGCCTCAATGCATGCTGCCGCGTAAACGTCGTGAAGTCGCTTTGGCGCACTTTCAATTGCACCGTACCGGCAGCCAGAGATCTGGCTCGAAGGCGCGTAGACGTTCGTTCGCACAGGCGCATGAGTTCGCGGTGCAGGTCCGGCCGCTCGGTGAGGTCTCTGGGGAAGGTCTCCTCGGCGCTGATGGATTTCTCCGGCCGCGAAGGAACGACCCGTCGATCGTCGATCCCGGCTGCCCGCTCGCGCGTGCGTCGCGTATAGCGGCCGAATATCGGTTCGAGCACGCGATCCGGGGCTGCTCTCAATTCGGCAATCGACCTGATGCCTGCATCGACGAGTTGCTTGCCGGTGGCGGGACCGATGCCCGGGATTACCCTGACCGGCAGCGGGTCGAGAATCGACTGAAGATTGTCTGCCGTAACGACCACCAGTCCGTCCGGCTTGTCGAGATCGGACGCGATCTTCGCAACCAGCTTGTTCGGCGCCACTCCGACCGACGCGGTCAGCCCGGTCTGTCGGCGTATGCGGTCTTTCACGGTGACGGCAATCCGGTCTGCCGAACCATGCAGGTTCTGGCATTCGGTGACATCCAGGAAGGCTTCGTCCAGCGAGAGTCCTTCGACGAGCGGCGTGATCTCCCGGAATATGGCGAAAACCTCGTCCGAAACCGCCTTGTACCAGGACATGCGCACAGGCAGTCGGACGAGATCCGGGCAGCGTCGCTCAGCTTCGCGCATCGGCATTGCCGAGCGGATGCCGAACTTCCGTGCTTCGTAGCTGGCGGCAGCAACGACACCGCGCACATCCCCGCCCACTACCACAGGCATGCCGCGAAGTTCAGGGCGGTCCCGCTGTTCGACGGATGCATAGAAGGCATCCATGTCGACGTGCAGTATCCTGCGGTGGGGATCGGTCACTGCGCCCTCTCGACAATGAAGCGCGCAAGCCAGCGCAAGGTGTCCGCATCGCGCCCTGCGTCATCGAGTGACGCCAGTGCCTCGGTCAACAGTTCATTGCAGCGTGTTTTCGCCTCGGCGAGTCCGAATAACGATGGCCACGTCGCTTTCGCCAGCACCTGGTCCGCGCCCGCTGTCTTTCCGATCGTCAGCGTCTCTCCCTCGACGTCGAGGATATCGTCCCTGATCTGGAAAGCGAGCCCGATAGCACGCGCAAAGCGATCCATGGCGTCCCGCTGTGCCGGTTCGAGCCAGGGGGCAAGGCAGCACGCGGACATCACCGAAGCCCTGATCAGGGCGCCGGTCTTGAGCTCATGCATCTGGGCGAGTTCTGCGCGCGTAAGCGATTTGCCTTCCGACGAGAGGTCGATAGCCTGGCCACCCGTCATGCCGCGAGAACCACAGGCCGTTGCTATCAGTTCGACAAGCGCAACGATCTGCCGGTCGTCAATACCGGGTGCCGAGGCCAGAACACCGAATGCCAGTGGCTGCAACGCGTCGGCTGCGAGTATTGCGGATGCCTCGTCAAATTTCCGGTGCACCGTAGGTTCGCCGCGGCGAAGGTCGTCGTTGTCCATCGCCGGCAGGTCGTCATGCACCAGGGAGAACGCGTGGATCAGTTCGATCGCAACGGCGGGCGCATCCAGTAAGTCCGGATCGAGTTCGAGGCACTCGCCCGTCGCATAAACCAGGAGTGGCCGCACCCGCTTGCCGCCATTCAGCACAGCGTAACGCATGGCCTCATGCAGACGTTGCGGGGTCTCGGGGGCCCCGGGCAAGGCCTGATCGAGGCGCTGCCCGATGCGCTCACTGTATGCAGATATTTTTTCGGCAAAGGACCCAGACAAGGCGTGCTTCCAGAAGCTTTACGGTCGGCGCACAAGACTACACCCATCCGTGCGCGGTTGCGCCCGGGACGGGGATTCGAGGATGCCGTAGGCTATAATTTCGCACCCGACGATGAATCCCAGACCCCCCGGACGAAGCCAATGCGGGCCCATGCCATCGCACAACCGAATATTGCGCTGATCAAATACTGGGGCAAGCGCGACACCGCGCGCAATCTTCCGGCCGCGGGATCGATCTCACTCACTCTCGATACACTCTGGACGAGGATGTCGGTTGAATTGCGCGAACGTGCGGGCGAGGACATGCTTACGGTCAACGCATCGACCAACAGCGGGATGCAAAAGCGAGTCTCCGCGTGTCTCGACCGGTTGCTCGGAGCGGACCGTCCGAAGGCGGACGTTGTGAGCGAGAGCAATTTTCCGATTGCAGCGGGGCTGGCGTCATCATCATCGGCGTTTGCAGCGCTGGTCGTGGCGGCCAGTCGTGCGGCGCGCCTGTCGGACGATGCGCTCTCGCTGGCGCGGCTCGCCGGTGCGTCCTCGGGCTCCGCCGCGCGCTCTTTCTTCGAGGGCATCGTCGAACTGACCGCGCTGGATGATGAAATCGACGTCTCCAGCATTTCAGATGCGGTGGCGTGGCCGCTCTGTATCGTGATCGCTGTCACCGATGCGGCGCCGAAAAGCATCGGATCAGGCGCAGCTATGATACGCAGCGCGGCGACGTCCCCCTTTTACGACCGCTGGATTGCGCGCCAGGATGAGGATCTCGCGACGGCGCGTGACGCAATCGCGGCGCGGGATTTCGAAAAACTGGGGACAGTTTCCGAGCACAACTGCCTCAAGATGCATTCCGTCATGTGGACATCCCGGCCGCCGGTCGTGTACTGGAACGAAGCGACCTTGAATGCGATGGAAACGATACGTGAGCTGAAGCGAAACGGCGTTCCGGTATTTTTCACGATCGACGCGGGCCCACAGGTGAAAGCAGTATGCCTTCCGGAAGCACGCAACATCGTAGAAACGTCGCTCGAGGAAACGAAAGGCGTGAAGAAGGTGATCGTCAGCGGGCTCGGAAGCGGTGCGCGGCTGGTGGATAAGGTTTGATGCGCTTTTCCGCAAGCGCTCCGGGCAAGGCAGTGCTGACAGGTGAGTATGCCGTACTTCAAGGTGCCCCGGCCATATCGATGGCTGTGGATTGTCGTGCTCGCGTGACCGTGGAATCGACCGGTGCTGACTTCCACAGCGTCGTTTCTCCCGGGATCGCCGAAGAGGCGCGTTTTCGCTGTACCGAGCGTGGACGTATCGAATGGATTGACGACGATCGTGTCTACCCCGACCAGGGGCTTCTCGAGCACGTCTGGTATGCGACGGGATCCCGATCCGCGCACGGGCTCTTGCTCACGCTGGATACAAGGCCCTTTTTCGACATTGAAAGCAGCCTCAAGCTGGGTTTCGGCTCCAGTTCGGCCCTTGCGACGGCGCTGACCGCAGCCCTGGTAAGGGCCGGCTCGACCGAAGCGGCTGCCGGGGCGGGGAGGGACGTGTTCGACTCGGCGACCCGGGCACATCTGACTTTCCAGGACGGCAAGGGTAGCGGCGTCGATGTTGCAACGGCCTTTGCCGGCGGACTCATCGCGTTCGCAATGCGCCCGGATCGCAGAATAACAGCGCTGAGGTGGCCAGCAGGACTGAGCTTCTCGATACTATGGAGCGGCAAGCCGGCCAGTACCGCCGAACGGCTGAAGAAGCTGGAGCGATTCGAACGCGGGCGAGCAGCGCGAATGGCTTCTGCCAGGCTGGTGGACGCATCGCGGACGGTGCTTGATGCGTGGCGGAGCGCGAAGCCGACCGGGATTCTGACCTCGCTGCAACACTACAACGCGGCACTGCGGCGCTTCAGTATCGAACACGGGCTTGGGGTGTTCGACGCCGGGCACCAGGAACTGTGCGAGATAGCGGACGACTCCGGGTTTGTCTACAAGCCGTGCGGCGCGGGGGGAGGAGACATCGGCATCGTGTTCTTTCCGCAAGAAGCCGCCGCGACGTCCCTCGCTGACTTCACCGTACGCGCAGGGCAACTGGGCTTCCGCCGACTGAATCGAACCATGGAAGCTGCCGGACTGATCTACGAGCACTGATTCCTTGAAAGATTCACGCATACCCGGCCTGTACCGGATGACCGTACGCGAGCGCATCGACGCGTTGCGGGAGGGGAAATGGCTCGATCCCGACACGGCAGGCCGTCTCGAGCGCGGCGCGGCACTGATATCGACCGAAACCGCCGATCAGATGATAGAGAATGTCATTGGTGTATTCGGTTTGCCGCTTGCGGTTGCGCCGAACTTCAGAATCAACGGGCGCGATTACGTCATTCCGATGGTGGTAGAGGAGCCTTCGATCGTCGCCGCCGTCAGCGGAGCCGCCAGGCTGTCTCGCGGGGAAGGCGGGTTCACGGTCGATGGCGACGAATCCCTGCTGATCGGACAAATCCTCCTCACGGGTATCCGGGATCCCGCCGCTAGCGTCGCTGTGCTCGATGGCGCGAAGGAGGAACTGGTCCGCCTCGCGAACAGCTTCCAGCCGAACCTCGGCCGGCGGGGTGGTGGCGCCCGCGGCGTGGAAGTTTTCCAATCCAGTCTGCCGGCCGCGGCGGGAGAGAGTTCCCCCGGTGATAGCGCCGTAGTCGTGCACCTGCTCGTCGATACCTGCGATGCCATGGGGGCAAACACCGTAAATTCGATGTGTGAAGGCATTGCGCCGCGCATCGAAGAGCTGACATCGGGAACGGTGGTGCTCAGGATACTCTCGAACCTCGCAGATCGATCGCTTGTGAGAGCACGCGTGACGCTGCCCCTTGCCGACCTGGGCAGCCGTGCCCGGAGTGCCGAGAGCGTCCGCGATGCCATTATCCTTGCGACCCGGTTCGCGCATCAGGACCCCTATCGGGCCGCTACGCACAACAAGGGCATCATGAACGGCATCGATGCCGTTGCCATTGCGACCGGAAACGATTGGCGCGCGATCGAGGCCGCCGCACATGCTTACGCGGCACGCGACGGCGCCTATCGTTCGCTGACGACATGGACCGTGGATCCCGACGGCAATCTCGCGGGTGAGCTCGAGTTGCCGTTGAAGGTCGGGATCGTAGGCGGTTCCCTCGGGATGAACCCCGCAGTCGCCGTGAGTCTGCAGATTACCGGTGTCAAATCGGCCGCCGAACTCGCGGCGCTCATGGCAGCCGTCGGACTCGCACAGAATTTCGCGGCGTTGCGCGCGCTGGTGACGGAGGGGATACAGAAAGGTCACATGAGCCTGCACGCGCGAAGTGTCGCGGCCAGCGCGGGCACGCCGGCTCGCCATTTCGACTCGGTAGTTGACGGCCTGATCGAAAGCGGCGACATCAAAGTGCGTAAGGCAAAGGAACTGCTGGCGACGTTGGATGGGTCATCGGAGCCGGACGAACCGATGGATGTCCACGGCCGGGCCGCGGGCAAGGTCATTCTGCTGGGCGAACATGCGGTTGTTTACGGGCGCCACGCGCTTGCGCTGCCTGTTGCCGCCGCGGTTTCGGCCTCCGTCCGGGAATGCACCGGCAAAATGCGAATTGAGTTTCGAGAGCTCAAGGATGGCCGTGCGCTTTCGCCGACGCCACCGCAGGGCTTGTCAGAGCTCGTGTACCTGATCGTCCGACAGCTTGGCCTGCAGGGCAGGCAGTTCGACGTGCGTGTGACATCGAATATTCCACGCGCATCCGGACTGGGATCGTCGGCGGCGGCAGCGGTGGCTCTTATCAGAGCGTTCGATAATGTGCATGCCCTGGGAATGTCGAACGACGCGATCAACCGCCTTGCCTTCGAGTGCGAGAAGCTTGCACATGGCGATCCGTCCGGCGTCGACAACACCGTGGCAACCTACGGTGAGGCGGTGCTGTACTGCAGAGCTCAGGCACCGCCTATGAAAGTGCTGACGCTGCACGAGCTACCGCCGCTCGTCATAGCGACCAGTGGGAAGCAGGCGAGTACCCGGGAGCAGGTGGAAGCGGTGCGCCGTCGGCATGCGAGAACGCCCGACCATTACGATGCGATCTTCGATGAGATCGACGCCCTGACCAACGAAGGGGCGGGGGCGCTCGTTCGCCGGGACTACAGGGAACTCGGGATGCTGATGAACCTCTGTCACGGGCTGCTGAACGCCATGGAGGTGTCGACTCCGGAACTCGAACGAATGGTCGACATCGCTCGACGGAACGGCGCAGCGGGCGCCAAGCTGACCGGCGCCGGCGGGGGTGGATCGATCGTGGCACTGTGTGCCGAAGAGAAGGATCGCATCGAGCAGGCGCTTCGGGATGCCGGCTATTGCATCGTCAATTGACCGGGCAAAAAAAAGGATAGCAATGCAGGAGCAGGCGAACAGGATTGTTTCATCCGAGCGGGAACAACTCATTCTCGTTGACCGGAACGACATCGAAATCGGATATGTCGACAAGTCGGCTGCTCACGATGCGGGCGGAATGCTGCACCGGGCGTTCTCGTTGTTCATCTTTGACCTGGCCGGAGCGCTTCTGATGCAGCAGCGCAGTACGTCAAAACGGCTGTGGCCGCTTTACTGGTCGAACAGTTGCTGCAGTCATCCACGTCGCGGTGAATCGATGGATGAGGCGACCCGCAGGCGTTTGCAGGACGAACTCAACATCGAAGCCGAGCTCGAATTCGTTTACAAGTTTGCCTACCAGGCGAGCTACGGCGAACTTGGCGCGGAGAACGAGTTGTGCTGGGTTTATCTCGGGCGGACGACCGGCACGATCGTGCCGAACCGGAACGAGATAGCCGACACGCGCCTTATGGGAGCCACGGAGCTACAGCATGAACTCGATACCAATCCAGAGCAGTTCACGCCCTGGTTCAAGCTGGAGTGGCAGCAGCTGCAAGCGAGGCATGGAGCGGTTCTGGCGAAATACCTGAAGGTCGAAGGGTAGTCTGAGGTGGGATCGCCCGCGATGCGGGCTCCTACAGCCCACGGTCCGTACTGATCGCGGGAAACCGCTAGCCTACGTAGCGGTAGTACTCGATGCCGATGTCCTGGAACTGCCGGTGATCGCTCTGCCCGACCTTGTCGATGACGAATTCACTCTGCGGGATATAGCTCAGTCCGGACACGCGGCGACCGTCGTGCAGCGCCTCGTATTGCTCCCGGTTCAGATCGACCGCCAGTTCCATCGCATCGGCAAAGCGAATGGATGCAGCAGCGTCGCGCCACTCCGCGGCGGCGAAAAACGGAATCACTTCCGCGGCATCGCCACTGCCGTAGCCGAGCGTAAGCAGTTCCCGACCCTTGAGGTCGCGACCCTCGTCGAGCGCTTGCTCGAAGCCCGCAGCGATCCAGGCAGGAAGTGCCGCTGTATATAGATTTCCGAGGTCGAGCATGGTGTCGCTGCCCAGCGCCAGTTTGTCGAGAATCTCCCGGCGATACCTCCTGGATGCCCGGAAAATGCGAAACACGGCCATCGTCAGTGGATAAACCTCGAAATTGAGGCGCTCCGGTTCTGCCAGCGCGACGATCTCAGGTTTCGAAAGCATTTCACGAAGCAGGTCGTCCGGTTCTATGCCCGCCTCATAGCAGTACGATGCAAGTTCCGCGCGATCCTCCGCAGTGCCCTTGCTCAACGCAAACAGGTAGGCTACCGCCCAGCCGGTCTCCGGCATCCTGCGGTAAGGACGGTGCATGAATACCGTGTGAAGACTCCGCAGGTAGTCGGTGGCCTGCAAGCCGCGCTTTTCATACATGTCGTTCAGCGCATGCAGGGTTTCATCAATGTAGCAGGTGGTCGAGTACTTGCCGTTGAAAACCGGGAAGTCCTGCACCTGATGACTCTCGCTTCTGTCCTGCCCGCAGAAACGCAGCATGGGCTTGCGGAAGTCCATGATGCGATAGTCGGATGCCGAGCCGGAGCGAATGAGGTCTACCTCCGCAAGCCTCGGGTTTTCCTCGAGCAGCATCGCCACGGCTCCCGCACCCTGCGTCGGTTCGCCGCTGCTGCCGCGCGCGTACTCCGCAATGTCGGCGCAGACGACGATTGCCTGGCTGCCGGCGCCGTCGAGGGCGAGGTGTCGCAGCGCACCTTTCATTCCGTACACGCCGCCCAGGCAGGCATGCTTGAACTCCGGTACTTCGCAGCTACGAGCGATAGCCGGCTTCCCCTTGGACGCCAGGGCGCGGTCGACCATGCCTTTGACGATGATTGCCCCTGCCGAGTTGTCCGTGCTCGATTCGGTGCCAAGGCCCAGGAATTTCACGCGCAGTGGATCGATGTCGTACTGTTCTATCAGGCGCATGACCGCCGTCGCCGCCATCGTATAGACGCTGTGGTTCGGGCCGCGCACCCGAAAACTGCGCCCGACGACTTCGCGGATCTTGGGCCAGTGGTCGCCGGTCCAGTCGCACCAGTCCTCCAGCCACACACGGTACGGTGGCACATACGCGGCTAGCCCGCTGATTCCTA
>Ga0299907_10002143_pt1 | contig 11921 bp, 14 predicted proteins | sample RVTome_16_FD_198680 | JGI IMG/M metagenome (GOLD analysis project Ga0299907, IMG submission 198680) | Soil microbial communities from uranium-contaminated site in the Upper Colorado River Basin, Wyoming, United States - RVT152D67 (version 2) ...
GAAGGTCGATGTCCGGATCGCGCAGCTCGGCCGGGATCACCTCGAAGAGGTCGTCCACCGACCTTAAGCCCAGCGTCGACAGCATCGACGCAACGTCTTCGGGCGTGTGCGGGACGAAGTCCCCGGCGTTCGTCATGCCTTGGTCGGCCGCCCTCGGTCGATCAACGGGAGCTTACGCAGCTCGCACGGGATCTCTTTGCCACGAGTGCGGAGGCTATCTTCGCCCAAGGACGCACCCGACGGGACGAAGGCGAGCCCGATGGGGGCATTGAGCACGACGGACGTCCCGCCGCTGGTCACGATGCCGGGACCGACCTCGTCGCCGGGCTGGGGCACTGCGGGCTTGCCGCACACGAACCCGACCAGCCGGCGAGGAGGGCCGTCGGACTGCTGCTTGGCCAACGCGTCGCGTCCGACGAAGTCGCGGCCCTCGAGCCTCACGGCGAAGGAAAGCCCCGCCTCGAGAGGCGTGATGTCCAGACCGAGCTCATGGCCGTACAGCGGATAGCCCATCTCCATGCGCAGTGCATCGCGGGCGCCGAGTCCGCATGGAACGACGCCACGCTCGCGCAGCGCCTCCCACAGCCGTGGACCCGCGCCCGCTTCGCTGACGAGCTCGACGCCGTCCTCACCGGTGTATCCGGTGCGTGAGACCACGACACCGACGCCGGCAACGGTGGCCCGGGCGACACCGAAGCGCGGCAGCCGCTCGGCGACATCGGCCCCCAGGGCCGACACGATCCCGCGGGCGTCGGGGCCCTGCACGGCGATCATCGCCGTCCCCTCGGTCTCGTCGAGGATCGCGACGTCACCGGAGGCGTGTTCTTCGAGGTGCTCGAGGTCGTCGTCCCGGCGTGAGGCGTTGAAGACGACGACGAACTCCTCAGGAGTCAGCCAGAACACGATGAGGTCGTCGATCGTGCCCCCGTCCGACGTGCACCACACCGTGTACTGCGCTTTCCCGGGCGCCACCTTGGTGAGGTCGTTCGTTCCCAGGCGCTGGAACACGTCCAGCGCGTCGGTCCCGCGCACGCGCACGCGGCCCATGTGGGAGACGTCGAACATCCCGGCCCCCGTCCGGACGGCCCGCGCCTCGTCCAGGATCGACCCGTAGTGAACGGGCAGACGCCACCCGGCGAACGTCACGAAGCGCCCGCCGGCGTCGGTGTGGACGGCGTGAAGGGGCGAACGCAAGGGTTCGGTCACGCGCCCAATCCTTCCACACGCGGCGGACCGTGGGCGCCGGCCTAGTCCAAGCCGAGGTAGGCCTTCCGGACGTCCGCGTTTCCCCGCAGCTTCGTCGCCGTGTCGTTGAGGACGATCTCCCCCGTCTCGATCACGTAGCCGCGATCGGCGAGCGACAGGGCCTTGTTGGCGTTCTGCTCGACGAGCAGGATGGTGGTCCCCTGCTCGTTGATCTCGGTCAAAGTCTCGTACAGTCGCTCGACCAGAACCGGACTCACGCCGAGCGACGGCTCGTCGAGCAGCAACAACGTCGGCTGCGCCATCAGGGCGCGTCCGATGGCCAGCATCTGCTGCTCGCCGCCGGACAGCGTGCCGGCCGCCTGCTTCGCCCGCTCCTTGAGGATCGGAAAGAGCCGGAACACGCGATCGAAGTCCTCGCTGAGATCCGGTGCGCGCCGGCTGAACGCGCCCATATCGAGGTTCTCCCGAACCGACATCCGTGGGAAGACGTGCCGGCCCTCGGGGGCCTGTCCTACGCCCAACCCGACGATCTCGTGCACCGGCAGATGCTCGATGCGTTTCCCCTCGAGCGAAATGGTGCCGCGACGAGGCCGGTTGAGTCCGGCGATCGCGCGAAGCGTGGTCGTCTTACCCGCACCGTTGGATCCGATGAGTGTCACGACCTCGCCGCGCCGGACCTCGAGACTTACCCCCTTGAGGGCATGCACGTTTCCGTAGTACACGTGCACGTCGTCGACGTGCAGAACCATTTCGGCCTCGGGTCGCGCCGGCACGCTCATGTTCGACCGGGGGCGCTGCGCCCCCCGGACCCCCCGCGCTCAGCACGAGCTTCGCTCATGCTGTTTCGGTCGTCTTGCCCAGGTACGCCTCGACAACTTTCGGGTCGCGTTGGATCTGGGCGGGCAGGCCTTCCGCGATCGGCTCCCCGTGGTCGAGCACGAGGATGCGATCGGAGATCCCCATCACGAAACGCATGTCGTGATCGATGAGGACGATCGTCGTCCCCTCGTCGCGGATACGGCGCACGAGCTCGGTGAGGGACCGCTTCTCGGCCGGGTTCATGCCCGCCGCCGGCTCGTCGAGCAGGAGCAGCTTCGGATCGGTTCCCATCGCCCGCGCGATCTCGAGCCGCCGCTGGTCGCCGTAGGAGAGGTTACGAGAAAGCTCACGCGCATAGGCCTCGATGCCGACGAACCGCAGGAGCTCGTACGCACGGTCCAGCGCTTGCCCCTCTTCGCGACGCTGGATGGGTGACCGGACCAGGGAGTGAACGACCCCGGCGCGATGGTGGACGTCGATCCCGACTATCACGTTCTCGAGCGCCGTCATGTTCCCGAACAGCCTGATGTTCTGGAACGTACGCGCCAGCCCTCGCTTCGTGATGGCATTCGGCTTCAACCCGACCACCGACCGGCCCGCGAACTCGATCGACCCGTCGTCGGGCTGGTAGAACCCGTGAACGCAGTTGAAGAACGTAGTCTTCCCGGCCCCGTTCGGTCCGATGATCGAACGGATCTCACCTTCGGCCACGGTAAGGCTCACCTTGCTGACGGCCACGAGGCCCTCGAAGCGCTTCGTGACGTCGGTCGCGACGAGCAGGCTCATGCGTCGGCCCCTTCGACCCCAGTCTTCTCCTCGCCCGCCACGCCGATGCCTCGCTGCTCCGCCGCCACCCGACGCGACGGGAGCAACCCTCCGGGCCGGAACACCATCATCACGACGAGGATGCCGCCGAAGGCCATGAACCTCACACCCGCCGGCACGAAGTCGCGTAGCGCCTCTGGGATGATGACGATCGCCGCCGCACCGACGATCGGCCCGACCATCGATCCCATCCCGCCCAGCACGACCATGCACAGCACGAGGATCGACACGATGATCTGGAACGAGTTCGGGCTGACGAAGCTCGTGCGGCTCGCGTTGATCACTCCGGCGATCCCGGCCGTCGAAGCACCGAACGCGAACGCCCAGAGCTTCATCTGGAACGTGTTGATCCCCATCGCCTCGGCCGCGGTCTCGTCCTCGCGGATGGCGACCCAGGCTCGTCCCACGCGCGATCTGTTGAGATTATTGATGAGGAAGACGGCGATGATGAGCATGGCGAGCGTCAGGTAGAAGTAGGGTGTCGGGCTGTTCCCGAAGTCGAAGCCGGCGATCTGCGGATGCGGGATGCTGGGGATCCCTCTGGCTCCCCGGGTGATGCCGTCGAGGTTGGAGGCGGTGATACGGATGATCTCGCCGAACCCGAGCGTCACGATCGCCAGGTAGTCGCCGCGCAACCGAAGCACGGGGATGCCCAGGACGACTCCCGTGAGCATGGCGAGCACGATGCCGAGGGGCAAGATCGCCCAGACGTTGAGGTGGGCGAACTGGAGCGGACCGGAACCCGAGAAGATCGCCATCGTGTAGGCGCCGATGGCCCAGAAGGCAACATAGCCGAGGTCGAGGAGCCCGGCCAGACCAACAACGACGTTCAGACCTACCGCGAAGAGCGCGAACGATGCGGCCTGGGTGAGAACGTCCTGTTGATAGGCATCGGTGACGAGCGGGAGGAGCGCAACGATCACGATGGCGGCCACCACCAACACACGGCGGCCGGACACCGACTCGATGAACGAACGCGTGCCTGTCACGTGCCTTCCCCGAAGATGCCCGTGGGACGCACCATCAACACGACGACGAGCAACACGAAGGCGACGACGTCCCGCCACTGCGTTCCGAAACAACCGGCCGACACGTTCTCCATGAGCCCCAGGAACAGTCCTCCGGCGAGAGCGCCGCGGATGGAGCCGATGCCCCCGAGAACCGCGGCCGTGAATGCTTTGATCCCGGGGAGAAAGCCGATGTTCCACTGCGTGCGTCCGAACGCCATGCCGAACAGCAGACCGGCCGCACCGGCCAACAACCCGCCGATGAAGAACGTCACGGTGATGATCCGGTCGATGTTGACGCCCATGAGCGCGGCCGCTTCGGGATCCTGGGCCGTCGCCCGGAGCGCACGCCCGGTCCTCGTCCGTCGGATGAACGCCTCGAGCGCGACGACCATGGCGATCGCGGCGACGATGATGATGAGGTCCTTGTTGAATACGCGGACCCCCCCGATCTGCAGGACCGCCTGCGCGCGCAGCGTGGTCGGGTACGCCTCGGGGTTCACGCCGCGCCATACCTGGACGGCGTAGGACAGGAAGAGCGACATACCGATGGCGCTGATGAGATAGGCGAGCCGCGGTGCGCCGCGCCGCCGCAACGGCCGGTACGCCACGCGCTCCACGACGACGGCGAGCGTCCCCGATGCGAGCATCGCCGGGATGAGCGCCGCGACCAGGAACATGGCGCCCTGTGCCTGGCTCGTCGCCCCGTCGGGGGCCAACGCCCCGATGACGACCGCCCCGGCCAGCACGCCGGACATAAACACCTCGGAGTGAGCGAAGTTGATGAGCTGCAGGACCCCGTAGACGAGCGTGTAGCCGATCGCGATGAGCGCGTAGACGCCCCCGGTGGACAGACCACCCACGAGGCGGAAGGGAAGCTCGCCCGTCAGGCAGTCCGGCATCTGCTCAGATGTCGAAGAGAGGGGTCACGCCGTGACCCCTCTCTTCCTCACGAATGAGACGTGCTATTCGGCCAGCAGCTCGTCGACGCGGCCGGCGAGGGCGTACGCGCCGTCTCGCACGACGTAGACGTAGGTGATCTCGCCTTCCTCCACCTCGTGCTCCGGCGTCCAGTTGAACGTCTTCGTTAGACCCTCGTAGTCAGACAGGTTCGTGACGTACTCAAGCACCGAGGCGCGGGTGGGATTGGCGCCGCCGGCACGGATCGCCGCTATGAAGATCTGCGTGACGTCCCACCCCTCGGCACCGTAGATGTCCACAGCCTTGCCGTACTCCTCTTGGTACGCCGCCGCGAACTCCTGCGATTCCGGATCGTCGGAAGCGTTGGGATCGAGGCACGGGCACGTGAGAACCGCACCTTCGGCCGCCTCGGCTCCCTCCGCGATGAAGTCGGCCCCCTTGTCGCCGTCCCCGCCCATGAACAAACCCTCGCCTCCCTTGTCGCGGTACTGCTTGACGACGAGCGGCGCCTGGGCCACGTACCCGGAGTAGTACAGGACCTCGGCATCCGACGCGAGAACCGAGTCGATCACCGACGTGTAATCCGTGGTGGGCTCGACACCTTCGTTGAGAACGACCTCACCACCGGCTTCCTCGACGCTCGCGGCGACGGCCTCGGCCAGACCGGCGCCGTACTCGGACCTGTCGTTGACGACGGCGACGCGTTCACACCCGAGCACATCCACGATCAGCGGCCCCGTCTGTCCGCCTTGCACCGCGTCCGTCGCGAGGGCACGGAAGAAGGTCCTCCATCCGTTCGTGGTGAGATCCGGGTTCGTCGCCGACGGCGAGATGTTGGTGAGCCCTGCCTCGGCGAACAACGGACTTGCGACCGCCGTTTCTCCGGAGAAGGCGGGGCCGATCACTCCCAGCACCGCCGCGTCGCTGATCAGTCGCTGGGCCAACGCCGGGGCGGGGTCCGGTCCGCCGTCCTTGTTGTCGAGCGAAACGAGCTCGAGCGTGACGTCGAGGTCCCCGGCTTCGTTGGCCTGCTTGACGGCCAGTTGGGCAGCCTCGTTCGAGGGCGTTACGAGGTTCGAGTTGGCTCCCGTCAGGTCGCCGATGAAGCCGAGCTTGACGGTTCTCCCCGCCTGAGCGAGCACGCTCGGAGCCTTTTGCGAGAACCCAACGGTCTTGAAGTCCTTGCTCGAAAGGTCGGGCGCCGTTGCGCCCAGCGCCTGCAGGGACTCGGATTCGCATTCGCCGGCTTGGGTCCCTCCGCCGCCACCTTCCTCGGCACAGGCACCCGTGACCAGTGCGACGGCAGAAAGCGCCGCGAACATCAACAGCAGTCGCTTCTTGCGCACGCGCAACCTCCCTTTCCTCACCCCTCGTAAAAACGCACGTCGTGGAAGGTCATACCACTCCCGGTGCTGCCGAGTCCATGAAATGCACTGCTAGGCGCCATCCTCCGCCCCGCCCAGCTTCCCCTCGATGATCAGCCTGGCCACGTCGTCGATCTTCAGGCTGCGGTCCATCGCCGCCCGCTGCATCAGGCGGTACGACTCGGTCTCGCCCAGTCCCTGGTCCATCAGCACACCCTTCGCTCGCTCCACGAGCTTGCGAGCCTCGAGCCGGTCGGCCAGCTCGGCCACCTCACCCTCTAGCCGTGTCACCTCCCCGTACCGCTCCAGTGCGACCTCGATGGCAGGCAGCAGGTCGCTCTTCTGGAAAGGCTTCACGAGGTAGGCCATCGCACCGGCTTGCGCGGCTTGGTGGGCGAGATCCCGTTGACTGAAGGCCGTGAGGATCAGAACGGGCGCGATCCGCTCGCGCGTGATGATCTCCGCGGCGCGGATGCCGTCCATGCCCGGCATCTTGATGTCGAGGATGCACAGGTCCGGACGCTGCTCCCGCGCCAGCTCGATCGCGCGGTGCCCGTCGTTGGCCTCGCCGACGACCTCGAAGCCCTCCTCCTCGAGCATCTCGCGCAGGTCGAGGCGGATGATCGCTTCGTCCTCGGCGATCACGATGCGCGTGATCGCTCTTGTGGCTTCGGTCACGACGCCGTTTCTTTCTGCTCCCGGATGAAGGCCTCGAGGATGCGAGCTTCGGCGTTCATCGTGTCGGTGAGCCCGTCGGCGATGAACCGTTCGACGCGGCGTCCAACCAACGGGACCTTGACGGTTACGTCTGCTTGGACGACGCGCAGGGTCTCGTTGCCTTGTGGGCTGAACGAGTAGCGACCGTCGCATTCCAGGCGGCCCTTCATGACGTGCGGATGGATCACGAAGCGCCATTCGTGCGCGGCCGGGTCGAAGGTGCCTTCTTCGTCCCAAGACACGGTTGCGCCCCCGATCGCGCGCAGCACGGGGGCCGGGATGTTGCCGCCGAAGCGGTACCGGACGACGCGGTGGACGGTGCCGTCCTGCCGTTCGTCTTGGGAGAGGATGCGCCGTTCGTGGACGTTCGGGAGCGAGGTCAGCCGCAGCTGGAAGGTGTCATCGAGCGTGGCTCGCTCGACCTCCTCGACGGAGGCGTCGATGCGATGCTCGAGGCGGATCTGCATGGCGGAAGGTTATCCAAGCAGCGAACATCGAAACGCTGCCCGCTGGTGCCGGCGGTGGGACTCGAACCCACACCCGGTTTCCCGGAGCGCCTTTTGAGGACGCCGCCTCAACCTGTTGGGCTACGCCGGCTTAGGCCGACTATACGGACGGCAAAGCTGTCGAGACCGTCGTCGGTCTCTCCTATTGTAGGAACACTTGTTCCCTCACGTGACATGACTCGCCCACTCTCAGACGTTCAAGTTGTCCTTGAGTTGGCCGCAACCGGCCTATCAAAGCGCGCGATCTCGATGCGCACCGGAGTGTCGAGGGCGACGATCCGGGAATGGCTGGCGTACCCATCCCGAGCGTTGTCCCGGCCTCACTACTGCGGAGGATCCTCTGCCCTGGCTTGTTCCGGCAGCTGCCGACCCATGGACGGCCTGGATGAACCGGCCTACTCATACCTCTTGGGCATCTATCTCGGCGACGGATGCATTTCCCGACATCCTCGCGCCTACCGACTGCGTATCGCGTGTGCAGACGCGTACCCGGAAATCATGAACGAAGTACAGCGGGCCATAGAACGAACACTTTCAGTGAAGGTCGGAAGGGTCCAAAACGTCGGCTGCACCGAGGTCGGTGCGTACTCCACGCATTGGCCGTGCTACTTTCCCCAGCACGGGGCGGGCATGAAGCACGAAAGACCGATCGTGCTCGAACCTTGGCAGCACGAGATCGTTGGGCGCCTACCCAGGCCGTTCCTCCGGGGCCTCATCCAGAGCGACGGATGGCGCGGCGATAACGTGGCTATTCGGACGACCGATTTGGCCATTGAGTACCGCACATACACGCGATACCAGTTCAGCAATCGGTCGGGTGACATCCGCGGTTTGTTTTGTTGGGCGTGCGATCTACTCGGCATCCACTGGACACAATCCAACCAATGGACGATCTCGGTCGCACGCCGAAAGGACGTCCACTACCTGGACTCCTTTATCGGCCCGAAGCGCTAGTCGCGCAGGCGCGCTTCTCCGACCATCAGCGTCTCGCCAGCCTGGTTCACGGCCGTCACCGCGTAGTGGTCTGCCCGATCCTCGGCCCGCGCGGTCACGACATCGCCTGCGTAGACCGGCTTCGTGAACTTCACGTCGATCTCGCCGCGTTCCAGCCATTCGGGTCCGCACACTCGCGTCATGAGCTCGGAGGCGTAGGCCAGCGTCATCATCCCCTGGGCGATCGTGGCGTCCAGGCCCGTCCGCTTGGCCACCTCCAGATCCGAATGGATGTTGCCCGGCCCGGAGTAGAGCGTCATGTCGTCCTGGGTGACGTGCTTCGTGAGCTCCATCACGTCTCCCCGCGCAGGTGGACCTCGGGCCAGATGCACGTCATCCGCGCCCACCAGACGCGCTCGTCACCGCGATGGAAGTCGCAGTCGACCGCAACGTAGGCCTTGTCCCGTCGCATCTCCTTGAGCGACAACACCCCGGTTCCCACGATCGTCTCACCGACGCGGACGGGCGAGTAATACCGCAGCGCCTGATGGGAGTGGACGATCGGGCCGGGATAGCGGGAGCCGATCAGGCCGATGGCGAAGTTCCCCGCCACGCTCGGGTCGATCAGATCCGCGTGCTCCGGCACCTCGTTGCAAACACCGTCGATGTACCGGCGATGCAGCTTCTCCGTCATCCGGAACTCGATGGGGCCGAAGGTCTCGCCGAGCGTGGCGTCGGTCCACCTACCCATCGAGCGCCTCCCGCATCTCCTTCACGAGCCGAACACCGGCTTCGACGCCGTCGTCCATGACCGCCTTGATCAATGCGCTCCCGACGATGACCCCGTCGGCGAACGCACACACCTCGACGGCCTGAGTGGGCGTCGACACGCCGAGCCCCACGAGAGCAGGTCTGTCCGTGACGTCGCGAACGGCGGTCACGACACCTCTGGCTCGCTCCGAGAGCGATTCACGCACCCCCGTCACGCCGAGCAATGACACGCAGTACACGAACCCGCTCCCCTCCCGCGCTATGGCTTCGATCCGCCCGCGCGGGGTCGTCGGGGCGGCGAGGAAGATCACATCGAGCTCGTGGGCCCGCGCGGACGCCGTCCAGGTGCCCGCTTCGTCGACGGGAAGGTCGGGGATGATCGCGCCGGCCGCACCGGCGGCGGAGGCGGCTCGCGCGAACGACTCTTCCCCCATGGCCAGCACGGGATTCACGTACGTCATGAAGACGAACGGGACGGTGAGCTCGAGGCTCTCCATCGTCCGGATGGTGACGGCCGGACGCACCTCGGCCCCCAAGGCGATGTCGGACGCGCGCTGGATCACCGGACCGTCCATCAACGGATCGCTGAACGGCACACCTATCTCGATCAGGTCCGCGCCAGCGTCCACCACCCCGCGCAACAGATCGGGGAACTGCTCCGGTGAGGGAAAGCCGCACGTCAGGTACGGCGCGAGGATCCTGCGACCATCCGCACGCAGGCCCCGCAGATGATCCTCGAGGCTCACAACCGGAGCTCACCCATGAACCGCGCGGGGTCGAACGACTCGCACTCGACCACGATCGCGCGCATGCCGCCGTCCGTCCCCGACTCGTGCGACTCCCCCGGCTCCCAGTAGGCAGCCTGGCCTGCGCGGATAGGGACCTTCCTGCCGTCGTCCCCCGAGACCCACCCGCTTCCCTCCAGGACCGCGAACAGCTGCGGTCCCGTCGCCGGGTGCCTCGGGATGAAGCCGCCTTCGCCGATGTGAAAGCAGGCGAATCTCGACGCAACCTCCGACGAGAAGACGGGTGCGATCACGACCTTCGACGTCTTCGGGTCTACGCGATGCGACACGCCTTTCGTATCGACCCATTGGGTCAGCGGCTTGCCTCGGTTGGGCTCGAAGGAGAACAGCCTCATCTCCGTAGCAGCTCCTTCACGGTCTCCACGTCCTTGTCGCCGCGGCCGGACAGCAGCAACAGGATGGTCTGGCCGTCGAGGCGTCCGGCGTCTCCCTCTCTCATGAGCCAGGCGATCGCGTGCGCCGCTTCGAGGGCCGGGACGATCCCTTCGAGCTGCGAGAACATCTGGAAGGCGGCCAATGCTTCCCCGTCGGTGGACGCGACGTAGGAGGCGAGACCCTCCGCGCGCAGGTACGCGTGCTCCGGCCCTGCGCCCGGGTAGTCGAGCCCGGCCGACACCGAGTGCGCCGGATGGATGAGCCCGTCGGGCTCCTGGAGGATGCGCGTGAGGGATCCGTGCAGCACGCCGTCGCTGCCGGCTGTGAGCGCGGCGCCGTGCTCCTCGGTGTCGATGCCGTGCCCGCCAGCTTCCACGCCGACGAGCCGTACGCCGTCGATGCCCACGAACCCGGAGAACACGCCTATCGCGTTGGAGCCGCCGCCGACGCACGCCGTTACAACGTCGGGAAGGCGTCCGGCCTTCTCGAGGATCTGGACGCGTGCCTCCTCGCCCACGACCTTCTGCAGTTCCTTCACCATCCACGGGAACGGATGCGGCCCGACGACGGAGCCCACGACGTAGTGCGTCGTCTCGACGTTCGCAACCCAGTCGCGGAAGGTCTCGTTGATCGCGTCCTTCAGCGTGCGGCTCCCGGAGTCGACCGGGACGACCTTGGCTCCGAGCATCTCCATGCGGAAAACGTTGAGCGCCTGTCGTTCGACGTCGACGGCGCCCATGTACACCACACATTCGAGTCCGAAGAGAGCGGCTGCCGTCGCCGTTGCGACGCCGTGCTGCCCGGCCCCCGTCTCGGCGATCACGCGCTGCTTCCCGAGCCGCCGCGTGAGAAGACACTGGCCGAGGACGTTGTTGATCTTGTGCGACCCCGTGTGGTTCAGATCCTCGCGCTTCACCCAGACGGTGGCGCCGACCGCTTCCGAGAACCGGTCCGCGCGATACAGCGGCGTCGGGCGGCCCGCGTAGTCACGCCGGTATGCGTCGAGCTCGGCGAGGAACAAGGCGTCTTCGCGCGCCTCGCGCCACGCCGACTCGAGCTCGATGAGGGCGGGCATGAGCACCTCGGGCGCGTATCGTCCGCCGTACGCGCCGAAGCGGCCGTGCTCGTCGGGCAGGATCTCGAGCGGTCGTCCCATCCAGTGAGTCTAGGGTCGCTCAGCGCTCGACAGCGTAGAGCTGCCACTCGCCGGGGACGCCCTTGAGCGCATGGGCGCCGCGATCGGCGAACGCGAGTCCGGAGCCGGCGACGAGGTCTACGACGGTGCGCGACACGAGCACTTCACCGGGTCCGGCCAGATCCTGAACCCGGCTCCCGATGTGAACGGCGATGCCCGTCACGTCGTCTCCGGATAGCTCGATCTCGCCCGTGTGCACGCCCGCTCGCACATCGAGCCCGAGCTCACGCACGCTGTCGACGATCGCGCACGCACAGCGAACGGCCCGGGCAGGGCCGTCGAAGGTCGCGAGGAATCCGTCTCCGGCCGTGTTGACCTCGCGTCCGCGCTGTCGTTCGAGTTCCTGTCGAACGATCCTCTTGTGGTCTTCAAAGAACTCCCGCCAGCGCCGGTCGCCCGCTTCGGCCGCTCGCTGGGTGGAGGACACAACGTCCGTAAACAGCACGGTGGCAAGCACGCGGTCGGGCTCGTGTGAA
>Ga0299907_10002145_pt1 | contig 11919 bp, 10 predicted proteins | sample RVTome_16_FD_198680 | JGI IMG/M metagenome (GOLD analysis project Ga0299907, IMG submission 198680) | Soil microbial communities from uranium-contaminated site in the Upper Colorado River Basin, Wyoming, United States - RVT152D67 (version 2) ...
GCTGAGCAGGGCGTTTGAGCGGACGACGGGACTCGAACCCGCGACCCTCACCTTGGCAAGGTGATGCTCTACCAACTGAGCCACGTCCGCGTGGGAGGCACAACCTTAGCAATCCCCGTCCCGGCGGCCCACCGGCCGCAGGACACAACTCGACTACGACGCGGCGAGCGCGCGCTCCAGCAACGCCGACGCCGCCGGCGAGAAGCGCAGCGCACGGGCGGCCTCCAGGCCGGCGGGGCTCATCTTCTTGGCGGTCTTCTGCAGGATGTCGACCGTCTTGTCGTCGCCCATCCTGCTCGCCAAGTCGTCGAGCTGGGTCTCGAGGAAGACCAGGCAGAGCGCGTCCTCGTGGACCTGCACGGCATGGTTCTGGCCGAGGCCTCGCTTGGTCACGATCGCCTGGACCCGGGCGACCGATTCGTCGTCATAGCCGGCCCCCCGCAGGATGGCGCCCACCTCGTCGCCGTGCTGGCGCTTGAGGGCCGTGCGCCACCTGAGGTACCCGGACCGGCCGTCGGGGTAGTTGGCACGCGGGATCGTCCACCGCCTCAGGTGGTGCGCCCGGGCCGCCAGGATCTGCTCGTCCGAGCAGTCCGGATCGAGCGTCCGGACCCAGCGGGTCATGAGCTCGGCGTGTGCCAGCTCCTTCGGCCGCTCGACGCCGTCGACCGTGATCACGTTCGGATCGTCGGCGTTGGCCGCGTCGATGGCGGCAAGCGCGGCCGCCAGCCGGTCCACGCTCAGTACTCCTCGCGGAACATCACGCTGATGCGGGGACCCGCCCGAGCCCGCTTCGGCACCGAGTGTTCCCAGGTGCGTTGGCACGTGCCGCCGAGGACGAGCAGGTCCCCCGCCGCGGGCTCGAGCCGCAGCGACCGGCCGCCGCCCTTGGGGCGGAGGAGGAAGTGCCGGGGCCTGCCGAGCGAGAGGATGGCGACAACGGTCTCCGGGCGGGTGCGAGCGACCCGGTCGCCGTGCCAGGCGACGCTGTCCCGGCCGTCTCGGTAGAGGTTGGCCGAGATCACCGACAGGTCGGCGCCGAAGCGCTCGGACAGCGCCCCCGCCATCGCGGGCAGCGGCGGCGGCGGGTCGTCCCATTGCCTCGTGGTCAGGCGGGGCTCGACGACCATCCGGTCGTACATCCGGCGCTCGTGCGACGCCCAGGGCGCACCCTCGAGCAGCGCCTCGAACAGCGCATCGCTCCCCTGCGCCCACGCGGGCACCTCCTCGAACCACGCCCCGGAGCCCAGGTCCCGGCGCTGGGCACGCGCGAACTCGGCATCGAAGTCGGGCGGGACGTCGCCGAGGAGCGAGGGCTGCCAGACCAGGGCCACCACGCCAGGCTAGCGCCGCCCGACGAACTAGCGTTCGTGGAACTCCGCTCCCCTACCCGGGGTCGGGGTCCTTGGGTCGGAGATCGACGCGCAGCACCAGCACCCCGTCCTCGATCGTGGCCTGCGCATCGCCGACGATGGCGAAGTCCTGGTAGTCGACCTCAGCCTGGCGGATGAACTGCATGCGTTCCTCGCCGGCGACGGGGGGCAGCGTGCGGTTCCGCACGGCATGGGCCCGATCCCGGAACCGCTGGATCATCGCCTCGACGTCGAGGGTGTCACCCATGGTCTGCACCGTACCCCCGCGGCGATCTCGGACTCAGCGGCGCCGATCGGGCGCCCAGAGGTCGGTGTCCCGCATCGATCGTCCCGCCAGTGGCTGAGGACGCGCCGGTGGCTGCATGCGGCCGCCGGCCGAAGCATGGCCCACTACCCGGCGGGCGCCACTGGGCCCGACGTCAGTGACCCTGCCGGCGCCGCCCGTAGCTGGCTGGCTCCGGCGACGACGCTCACCGGCTGCCTGCGGCCCACCCGGGCCCTGTGGCGGCCCGGCGCCCGGGTTCCGTCGCCGGCGTTTCGGTTCGCCTTCGCCCTGCCCCGGCGAACCCGGCGGCCATGCGGAACGGCCGGACGGTGGGCCCCCTCGGCCACCCTGCCCGCCCGGGCCTCCCGGGCTCCCCGGGCCGCCCGGACCCCCCGAGCCACCGGGACCACCTCGGCGCCTCCGGGCGCCCTCGGGCCCCGCACCCGCATCCTGGCGACCGGGGAGTGGTGCGCCGGACGCGGGTGACCGGCTCGGCGCGCCGCCGGCGTCGGGCGGCCCCACGAACGCCCGGCGGGGATCCCGGGGCTCGTCCCAGAACGCGTCGTTCCCGCCCCGGCCGCCGGGCGGGCTCCTCCGGCCCGGAGGCGCCGCGCCGCCGTAACCGAGACCGCCGCCAGGCTGAACGTCGTCGCCGTCCTCGCCCTCGAGGACCAGACCGGGGCGGGTCAGCAGCCAGTAACGCCAGGTGAGCACCGCAACCAGGACCGCGACGCCGGCGAGCCCGGCAATGATCATCCAGATCAGCCGGTTCTCGTCGTCGGCGCTGCTGCCCTCGTCCGGTTGCGGCGCCGTGGTTGTCGTGGTGGCCTGGGCGCCCTCGGTGCCATCACCGGGCACCAGGAGGTTGTTGACCGTGGTGAAGGTGATGCCCTGGGCGTCGTAGGCCTCGGCCGCAGCCTCCGCCTCCTCCTCGACGGGCTGTTCCTCGTCGACGACGGGCTCGACGTCGCTGTCGTTGTCCGGCGGAGGCGGCGGCTCCTCCGTTGTGGGGGGCGCGGTCTCCTGCGTCGTCGGTGGTGCGGTCGTGGGCGGGCTCGTGGGCGGCGGAGGCGGCGGCGTGGTGGTGGGCGTCGTCGGCGGCGGCGTGGTGGTCGGTGGTGGCTCTTGGGCGAACGCACCCGACGCGCCCCCGACGAGCACGCCCAGCCCCACCAGCGCCACCATGGCGGCGCGACACGATGCCGCCCGCCCGCCGCGTGATGGTCTACCTGCGGTCATGTACTCCCACCTTGCCGGCCCCCAGCCGAGGAGATCGTACCTGTGCCCGTCATGCGGACGACGGACGCTACATCTGAGCAAATGAACGCCGTGCGAACCAGTCGAACGTCCGCGGTCTCGCCGGGCATCACACCTGGTGGACGGCGCAACTGACCGTGGTGCGTCCCCCGATCCGCCGGACCTGGAGGGCGGCCCCGTCCCGCGGGCAAAGCCCACCGAGGGCCATGGCCTGGCGGGCATCGCCCGTGTGGCTGCCGCCGCGGGCCGTCAGGTCGGCGATCACCCGACCGATCGCCCGGTGCAGCCGGCGCAGCTCCGCGGGGGTCAGGCTGCCGGCCGGTCGCGCCGGGTCGAGCCCGGCGCGGAACAGGATCTCGTCGGCCAGCAGGTTGCCGATGCCGGCGATCCGGGTCTGGTCGAGCAACCGGGCCTTGAGCGGGGCCCGGCTGCCGCGCATCGCCGCCTCCACGTCGCGGAGCCTGGCCCGCTGGGCATCGACACCGAGGCGACCCTCGTCGGGCTCGAGCTCGACGCCGCCCAGCCGGCGGGGATCCCGGATACGCAGGTCGCTGCCGTCGCTGAAGTGGAGACCGAACCGATCCCAGGCGGGGTTGCTCCGCCCGCTCGCGTACTGCAGCCGGTCGATGGCCGCGTCTCCGTCGACGAGCAAGCGACCACTCATACCGAAGCGCAGGCCGAGGCGGGTGCCGTCGTCGAGGTCGAGGACGAGCAGCTTGCCGATGCGGCGGACGCCGTCGATGGTGCGCCGACTGACGGCGGCCACCACCTCGTCCGGCGACGTCCGCTTGACGTACCAGGCATCGGGCGTGTCGACGCGAGCCACCGTCCGGCCCAGCACCGCTTCGGCGTGGCGGCGGTAGGTCTCCACCTCGAGCATCTCTGGCACCGTCGCAGCGTAAAGGCGGCACCACGATGTCTCTCGAGAAAGCATGCTCGGGGGGTGAACCGCACCGATCGCCTCTACGCGCTGGTCGACGAGCTGCGGGCGGTCGCACCTCGGGCCCGAACCGCTCGGCAGATGGCCGCCCGCTTCGAGGTCAGCGTCCGCACCATCGAACGCGATCTGGGGGCGCTGCAACAAGCCGGCGTACCGATCTACGCCACGCCCGGACCGGGGGGCGGCTACGCCGTCGACCGGGACCACACGTTGCCGCCCGTGAACTTCACGTCGGAGGAGGCGACCGCCCTTGCGATTGCGTTGTCACGTCCACGGGCGTCACCGCTGGCCGACGCGCTCCGATCCGCAGTGCGCAAGGTCGTCGCCGCCATGCCGGCGACCGAGGCCGAAGCGGCCCGGCGGCTGGCCGGCCGAGTGCACCTGCTCCCCGACGCCAGCGACAGCCCGTTGCCGACGAGCCGGGTGATCGAAGAGGCCGTCGTGACGTCGCGGGTGGTCGAGATCGACTACGAGGACCGCCACGGCGAGAGCACCCGCCGGCTGGTCGAGCCGATGGCGCTCGTCGGCTCCGGCCGGGAGTGGTACCTCGTGGCCCATTGCCGCCTTCGGGACGCCGCCCGCACGTTCCGGTTCGACCGCATCGCATCGGCCCGGCTCACCGACGAGCCAACCGATGACCAGCGGGAGCCGGCGCCCGACTACCTCCCCGAGCTGCGTCGCTTGTCGTTGATGGAATGACGCGAAACACCGACAGGGGGTTGTCGCCCGGCTGTCACACGCTGCGGGGCATGGCAAACGAAACCAACCCCGGCCGGCCGGGTGCACCCGTCACCTGGTTCGAGATCGGCAGCGACGACCCCGCCGGCGCCCGCCACTTCTACGGCGAGCTCTTCGGTTGGTCCTTCGCCGTCGAAGGCCCGTACTCCATCATCACCACCGGCCCGGACCACCGGCTACAGGGTGGGGTGCAGGACACCAGCGCCCCACTCCCCGACGGGACGCCGCGGTCGTACGCGATCCCGTGCGTGGAGGTCGACGACGTGGCCGCCACGTGCGACCGGGTAGTGGAGCTCGGCGGCAAGGTCATCGTCCCGGCGACGGCGATCCCCGCCGGGCTCGTCTACGCCCACGTCGCCGACCCGGCCGGCGCCCATATCGGCCTCTACCGCCCGCCGTCGGGCTGATCTCCGCATTCCGGTGCCCACCTCGGGCGCGGCGGCACGGGGTGGGCACCCGGTCGGTGGGAGAGCGTTCCCTCTCGCCGGGGGGTCAGCCGGCTGCGGCCTCCAGCGCCCGGTCGAGGTCGGCAATCAGGTCGTCGGGGTGCTCGAGCCCGACGGAGATGCGCACCAACCCGTCGGTGATCCCGAGGTCCGCCCGCTCACCCGGGGACATCAACGCCGCGATCGTGGCGGCGTGCGACAGCAGCGTCTCCGGTCCGCCCAGGGAGATGGCGATCCGCGCCACCCGGCAGGCACCACAGAACCGCTTGGCCGCCTCGGCGCCGCCCGCCACCTCGATGGACATGACGGTGCCGCCCGATGTCATCTGGCGCTTGGCCAGGTCGCACTGTGGATGGCTGTCGAGGCCCGGGTAGTTGACGACGTCGACGCCCGGGTGGCCCGAGAGGTGCTCGGCCAGCCGCTGCGCGGTCGCGCTCTGCTGGTGGACCCGTGCCGCCAGTGTGCGAATGCCGCGCAACCCGTTCCAGGCGTCGAACGGCGAGGCCTGGGCGCCGTGCATCAGGTGCCAGGCCCACACGGCGTCGACGAGGTCACGGCTGCCGGCGATCACCCCCAGCAGCGCGTCGTTGTGGCCGGCAATGCCCTTGGTGGCGGCGTGGAGGACCAGGTCGGCGCCGAGCGCCAGGGGCTGCTGCACCACCGGGGTCGCGAAGGTCGAGTCGACCACAGTGAACGGACCGGGAATGGCCGCCACCGCCTCGATGTCCGTGAGCGTGAGCGCCGGGTTGGCAGGCGTCTCGACGAACACGAGCTGGGTCTTGCCCGGCCGCACGGCGTCAACGAACTGCTGGGCATCGGTGCCGTCGACGAACGTCACGTCGATGCCCAGGCGGGGACAGTGGGCGCCGAAGAAGCTCGACGTCGCGGAGAACGTGTGCCGCTGCGCCACCACGTGGTCACCCGTCGAGCACAACCCGAGCACCGTCGTCGTGACCGCCGCCATCCCCGATGCGAACGCCAGGGCCGTCTCGGCCCCCTCGAGCGCGGCAACCGCCTCCTCGAAGTCGCGGGCCGTGGGGCTGCCGAATCGTGAGTAGTAGTGGGTCACGCGAGGCGTGCTGGCCATTTCCAGGTGGTCGTCGACGGCGGGCACCTCGTAGGTCGTCGAGGGGAACAGCACCGGTGCCAGCGAGGGTCCACCGAAGGTGCGCCCGGCTCTGATCGCTCGCGTCTCCAGCCGCCACTCGGGCGTGCCACCGGCGCCTTCGGACGCAGCGTCGCCCGACCGCGTGTCGTCCTGACGGGTGTCGTCATCCATGCGCACTCTCCACGTTGGCCAGGAACTCCCCGATGACCTCCGAGAGTTGGTCCGTCTCGATGAGGAAGGCATCGTGCCCATGCGGGCTATGCAACTCTGCGTAGCGGGCGTCGACGCCCTCGGCCTTCGCCAGCTCGACGATCTCACGCGACTGGTGTGGCGGATACAGGATGTCGCTGTCGATGCCGACCGACAGGAGCGGCGCCCGGAGGCGGGCGAACGCAGGCGCGTAGCCACCCCTCCCCCGGGCCAGGTCATGAAGATCCATCGCCTTGGTGAGGATGAGGTAGCTGTTGGCGTCGAAGCGGCGCACGAGCTTGTCGCCCTGGTACTCGAGGTAGCGCTCGACCTGGAACCGCTGCCAGAGCGTGAAGCCGTCCACCGGCTCCACGGTCTCGCGCCCGAAGCGGGCGCTGAACACGTCGTCGCTGCGGAAGGTCATCATCGACATCATCCGGGCCGTGGCCAGGCCCTCGTGCGGGCCGTCGCCCGGTGCGGCGCCGTAGTAGTCGCCGCCGCGCCAGCGCGGGTCCATCCGGATCGCGCGGCGCCCACTGCTCCACCACCCGATTTGCTGGGCGCTGGCGGCGGCGGCGGTCGCGATCGGTACCAGGGCCCCGACCCGGTCGGGGTACATCACGCCCCACTCGAGGACCTGCATGCCACCCATCGACCCGCCGATCACCGCCGCCCAGCGTTCGACGCCGAGATGTTCGGCCACGGCCGCCTGGGTACGCACCATGTCCCGGATCGACACGACGGGAAACCGCGGGCCCCAGGGCCGGCCGTCGTCGGGGTGGGGCGACGCCGGTCCCGTTGTTCCCTGGCACCCACCGAGGACGTTGGCGCACACCACGAACCACCGCTCGGTGTCGATGGGCCGGCGCGGTCCGATGAAGCCGCCCCACCAGCCCGGCGTCGGGTGGCCGCCGGCGAGCCCGCCGGCGGCGTGGCTGTCGCCGGTGAGCGCGTGGCAGACCAGCAGGGCGTTGTCACGACGGGCCGACAACTCCCCCCACGTCTCGTAGGCGATGACCATGTCCTGGAGCAGGCCGCCGCCCTCCAGCGCGAACGGCCGGTGAGCCGGGTAGGACACGAACCGGCGGTGCCCGACCGGGTCGCCGGGACGCCACGCGCCGGTCACGGGCAGGGCGCTGGCGTGCGCCCGCCGGAACCCGACGTCGGGCTCGGTCATGGGCCGGGGTGCGGCGGTCCCTGCCGCATTGGTGGAGTGTACGGATCGCGCCATCGCCGTTTGCCTGCCGGTTCGTCGGATCGGACAGCGGCGGGTGCGTCCCCCCGGAGGGGCACGGACACTTGGTTGCTCCCGTGGGAGCCGCATCCCCGGTGTCCCGGGATGGCACCTTGGCTGTCCGAACCAGGTTGCCGGGCCCCGCTCCGAATGAGCGGTGCCGCTCCTGATGTCGCCGTCACGCTAACGCGTTGCCCACGTACCGGGTCCAGTCGAATCGGGCGTCACCGAGCCCGCGCGATCACGGGCCCGAGCCGGATGACACGCCGAGAAGCGGCTCGAGACGCGTGTCGATGGCCTCGAGCTCGGGGGACGACCCGACGCACGCGGCGCGCAACGGTCTGACCAGCCGGCGGCTGCGGTCGACCTCGCCCCGCTGGACGAGCCGCTCGGCGAGGTCGGCGCCGGCGCGGAGTGCCAGCGAGGCGCTGCCGTGGTCCCGGGCGACGTCCAGCGCCCGCTCGAGTTGCTCGTCACCGTCGGCACCGGGGCGGACTCGCGCCTCCAGGCGCCACAGCTCGGGCAGCCACCACCTATCGGCGTGGTGTTGCGCCAGCTGGCGAGCCTCGGCCAGCACGCCCGCGGCCTCCCCCGCCCGACCGGCGTCGATGAGTGTCTCGGCCAGGAGCGCCAGGTAGTACGGGAGCCGGGAGGCGACGCCGCGTTCGCGCAGCCGCCGGATCCCCTCGCCGATCAGGGCGGCCCCCTCGTCACCGCCCCGGAGCCAGCCTTCGAGCACCTCACCCCAGTGCTGGTAGTACGCGACTTCGTAGCGGGCGGAGAACTCCCGGACCTCCTGGGACAGCTCGAGTGTCTCCTGACGATCCCCCCGGAGCTGGTGGGTGATGGCCGCGTACGCCACGGCCAGCGCCCGGCCGAAAGGCATGGCGAGGTCGTCGGCGGTCTCGATGGCGGTGGTCGCACGCACCCGAGCGTCATCGACGCGGCCGGTCAACCAGCATGCGTGGGCCCCCCATCCCCAGGCCATCACCCTCGGTGCGAACCCGAGCACCTCGAAGTCGGTCTTCGCCAGCGGCGACGTCGCCACCTCGAAGTGCGGGAGGGCGCCCCCCGGATCGCCCGCCGACGTGAGCGATCCGGCCAGCGCCATGTGCGCGTACGGCGCGAGGCGCGCGCTGCCGTCGCTCGTAGCCAGCGCCCGCTCCGCCAGTGACAGGCCCTCGGCGAGCCTGCCCTGCACGAAGGACGTGCCCCACAGGCCGACCAGAGAGGCGACCTCCATCGATCGGTCGCCGGTGCGCTCGCTCAGCTCCAGGATCTTCTCCACGTTCTGCTGGGCGTCGCCTGACGTCCAGCCCCCGAGGGCGTTGCGAGGCTCAGCAGATGCCGCCCGCAGGCGTAGCTCCCGCGCATCGCGCTCGCGGCTGGAAGGCAGGTCGGCCAGGAGCACCAGGGCGCGCTCGGCGAGCTGCACCGCCTGGCGGTATGCGAACACGCGGGCCGCCTCCTCCAGCGCCTGCTCGTAGTAGGGAATCGCCCTCGCCGCGAGCCCGCCGTGGTCGTACTGGTCGGCGATCTGGCCGGCCACGGCATCGATGCCGTCGGCGTGGACCAAGGCCAACGCCTGCGCCACGCGCCGGTGCAGGCGGCGTTGCTGGGGCGGGCTGAGCTTGTCGTAGGCCGCGGCGCGCAGGAGGTCGTGGGAGAAGTCGTACGTGGTCGCCGATTGCTCGCGGACCAAGCGGCGACGCCACAGCTCGTCGAGCGCATCCACGACGCCGTCCGCCTCCATGTCGCTCGCCTCGGTGAGCAGGTCGAGCGAGAAGTCACGCCCGATCGCGGCCGCCAGTCCGGCGAGGTCCTGGGCGCCGGCGCTCAGCTGCGTGAACCGTCCCGCCAGGACCGCCTGCACGCGCGGTGACCCGCGCGCGTCCAGCTCGGCCTCGCGCTCGTGCGACCGGCTGCGGGCGGCCTCGACGACGAACAGCGGGAACCCACCCGCCAGGGCCTGGAGGCGGCTAACGGAGGACGTGTCGACGTCGGGCCCGAGCAGCAGCGTTGCGAGCTCGGCGGTTTCCGCCTCGCGCAGCGGGCCGAGCTCCACGTCCACGACGGCGCCCGACGCGCGCAGCCGGCCCAGCAGAGCGACCAGGTCGGGGTTGTCGGCGGCCTCTTCGGAGCGCACCGTCGTGACGACGAGGAGCGGCACGTCACCGGTGCGGTAGAGGCAGAGCTCGAGCCAGGTCAACGTGTCGGGGTCGCACCACTGGAGGTCGTCGAGGAGCAGCGCGGTCGGCTGACCCACGCCGAGCACCGCCCGCACCAGGCCCTCGAAGAAGCGATGCCGGTACCAGGTGTCGCCGGACTGGACCGGCTCGGCACCGTCGACCGACTGGCCGGGGCCGCGCTCGGGCACCAGTCGCGCCACCTCCACGCGCCAAGCGGGCTCGAGACGTTCGATCGTGTTCCGGAACGCGCCGGCACGCAACCATTCCGCTACCGGGGCCAGGGGAGGCGGACGCTCCCCGGCGAAGCAGCGTGCGCTCGCCACTACCCCGCCGGCGTGGCGGACGGTCGCCAGCAGCTGGTCTGCGAGCCGGGACTTGCCGATCCCCGCCTCGCCGCTGATGACCACGAGGCGAGCGGTCCCGGGCCCGGCGGCGGTGGCATCCACCCACGCGGTGCGCAGTGCCTGCAGCTCGTCCTCACGCCCGACGAAGGGCGATCTCTGCCGGGTGGGCGCCGGGGCGCGGTCGGGGTCGGTCCGGGGCTCCGCCCCGAACCATCGCTCGTAGACCGCCACCGTCTCCGGGCTCGGGGGCACGTCCAGGTCGCGTTCGAGCACGGCGATGCACCGGTGGTAGGCCTGGAGCGCGGCGGCCCGGTCGCCGGTCCGGGCCAGGAGGTCGACGAGGGTGCCGTAACCGACCTCCTCGAGTGGCTGCAGCTCGACGCGCCGCCGTGCGTACGCGGCCGCCGATCCGAGGTCGTCGCGGCCGACCACCTCGATCAGCCCATCCAGCAGGTCGACGCAGCGACGGCAGAGCCGCTCGCGCTCTGCGAGGACCCAATCGTCGTAGAGCGCCGGCAGGAAGTCACCGCCGTAGATGCCGACGGCGGTCCTGGCCGCCTCGGCGAAGCCGCCGGCGTCACTCCGCTCGAGCGCGGCGTCGGCCTCGTTGGCGGCGGCGGCGAACGCGGTGACGTCGATCCGGCAGGCACCGTCGTCACGCCACCAGATGCCGGTCTGGTCCACGGTGAGGACCGCGTCCGGATCGGGCAGGCCCGCCCTCAACGTGTACAACTCACGACGGAGGTTCGTGCGCGCCTGCGCGTCGGTGGAGTCCGGCCAGAAAAGGCCCGCGACCTGCTGGCGAGGCTGCGGCGTCCCCGAGTGGAGCGCGAGGTACCCGAGCAGTGCCTGGGTGCGGGGCGAGCGGAGGCCCGCCAGTAGTGAGCCTTCGCTGCACACCCTGAACTCGCCGAACAGTACGACGTCGAGCATGGCCGTCCGCCCCCTGCCGCCGCCGCTGAGAAGCCGGGGGACTACCGCGACGCAGGTGGGATGTTCTGGTTCACCCGGAAGAAGTTCTCGGGATCGTACTGGGCCTTGACCTGCGTCAGACGTTCGTAGTTGTCGCGATACGTAGCGCGCACCCGGGCGTCGCCTTCGTCCATCATGAAGTTGACGTAGGCACCACCGGCGGAGTGCGGGTGCAGGGCGTCCCAATAGTCCACCGCCCACTGCTCGATCATCGGGAGGTTGGCCGGATCGGGATCCACGCCGGCGATGACCCCGGCCCACGTCGCGTCCCGGTAGCTGAACGCCGTATCCGCGGCATCGACATCGTGGGGCGCACCGTCGATGGGATAGAGGTGCATCGTCGAGTGCATCGTCGGCACCTTGCCGAACCTCTCGTGGACGGCGATGGCGTCGTCGGTGATCTCCCGGAAGAAGTCGGCCCGCCAGTACCACTGGAGACCGGGCGGGTACAGGCCGTCGAAGGCCGACTGCAGGGCGGTGAACGGTGCCTCGTGGATGCCGTCGAGCAGCGGGTTGCCGAAGGACCGCACCGGGGTCAGGACCTCGTCGGCGTGCTCGGGCGGGCCCACGTAGCACCACATGATCCCGCAGACGGGGCGCATGTGCAGGTGCTCCGGGAACGGCGGCGCGGGTGGCACCGTCATGAACGCGAAGAAGCCGTTGAGGTCGTCGGGGGCGCTGGGAAGGAACTCGCGGTACCAGCGGAGCAGGTCACCGGCGTCGTCGACGTCGTAGAGGACCGGTCCGGTGACGACGTTGCGCACCGGATGGCAGCGGAGCTCGAGGGACGTCACGACCCCGAAGTTGCCCCCGCCGCCTCGCAGGGCCCAGAACAGGTCCGGGTTCTCGGTTGCGCTGGCGGTC
>Ga0299907_10002147_pt1 | contig 11915 bp, 23 predicted proteins | sample RVTome_16_FD_198680 | JGI IMG/M metagenome (GOLD analysis project Ga0299907, IMG submission 198680) | Soil microbial communities from uranium-contaminated site in the Upper Colorado River Basin, Wyoming, United States - RVT152D67 (version 2) ...
GGCTTCGCCACTACGTGGCCTTCCTTCTCACGCCGACCGTCTTCTTGGGGCCCTTGCGGGTCCGGGCGTTGGTGTGGGTGCGCTGTCCGTGGACCGGGAGGCTCCTCCGGTGCCGGAGGCCCTGGTAGGCGCCGATCTCGATCTTCCGCTTGATGTCCTGGGCGGTGTCCCTGCGGAGGTCGCCCTCGACCTTGTGGTTCTGGTCGATCCACTCCCGGATCCGGACTACCTCGTCCTCGGCCAGGTCACGGACCGGGGTGCCGGGGTCCAGCCGGGCCCCCCGGACGATCTCCCGGGCCGCGCTCCGGCCGATCCCGTAGATGTAGGTCAGCGCGATATCCACCCGCTTGTCGCGGGGGAGGTCGACGCCTGCGATCCGAGCCACGGTCCTCCTATCCCTGCCTCTGCTTGTGCCTGGGGTTCGAGCAGATCACGGTGACCCGCCCCCTCCGGCGGATCACCTTGCACTTCTCGCACATCCTTCGAACCGACGGCCGTACCTTCAACGCTCGCTCCTGAGGGGAATGTTCCCGGGCAGCATGGAGCCCCCCGCAGAGGGCTCGAAGCCCGAGTATACGGGACGACCAGGGCATTCGTCCACCGGGCGGGCTCCGTCCGGGGCTCTAGCGGCCGTCACGGAGACGCCGTGAGGATCTCGGGGCCGTCCTCGGTGACTGCGATGGTGTGCTCGAAGTGGGCCGAGAGGCTGCCGTCAGCGGTCACCACGGTCCACCCGTCCTCCAGGGCCCGGGTCTCCCAACCCCCCACGTTGACCATGGGCTCCACCGCTATCACCAGGCCCGGCCGGAGCTCCACGCCCCTCCCCGGGGATCCGTAGTTCGGGATCTGGGGGTCCTCGTGGAGGGCCTGGCCGATCCCGTGGCCGACGTACTCGCGGACCACGCTGAATCCCGCCCCCTCCGCGACCTGCTGGACCGCGTGGCCGATGTCCGACAGGTGCCCACCGGCCCTGATCTGGGAGATCCCAGCCTCCAGGGCCTCCTCGGTGACCCTGACGAGCTTCTCCGCCTCGTCCGACGGTGGCTCGCCCACGAACACGGAGACCGCTGAGTCGCCGTGGTAGCCCTCCCAGATCGCCCCGACGTCGAGGGCGATGAGGTCGCCCTCCTCGAGGACTCGCCGGCCCGGGATCCCGTGCACGATCTCCTCGTTCACCGAGGTGCACAGGCTGGCCGGGAACCCTCGGTAGCCCTTGAAGGACGGCACCGCGCCGGCGGCCCGGATGGCCTCCTCGGCGACGGCGTCGAGATCCCCCGTGGTGACGCCGGGGCGGACCGCGGCCGCCACCCGGTCCCGGGCCTCAGCCGTGATGCGGCCGGCCCGCCGCATCTTGTCGAGCTCCTGCCGAGACTTGCGGATGATCATCCCGTCCGGACGCCCTCCAGCGCGGCCACGGCCCTGCGGGTGATCTCCTTCACGTCGCCGACCGCGTTCACCGTTCGCAGGAGGCCCCGTTCCCAGTAGAACTTCTCCAGGGGTTCGGTATCCCGGTGATAGACCTCCAGTCGGTGCCGGACGGTGTCCTCGCGGTCGTCCTGCCGCTGGAACAGCGAGCCGCCGCACGCGTCGCACACGCCCTCGTCCTTGGGGGGCTTCAGCTCGAGGTTGTAGGTCCGCTCGCAGTGCGAGCAGGTCCGGCGACCGGCCAGCCGGGCCACCGCCATCTCGTCGTCGATCACGAACTTCAGGACGGCGTCGAGGGGCCGATCCATCTCGGCCAGGGCGTCCTCGAGGGCCAGGGCCTGCGGCAGCGTTCGGGGGAAGCCGTCGAGCAGGAACCCGTTCGGCGATCTCCGGAGCTCCTCGATCAGCATCCCGATCACCACGTCATCGGGCACCAGCTCACCGGCGTCCATGTACGACTTGGCCTTGAGCCCCAGCGGGGTCTCCCGGCGCACGTTCTTGCGGAAGATGTCCCCGGTGGCGATCAGGCCGATAGCGTACCAATCGGCCAGGCGGTGGGCCTGGGTCCCCTTACCCGCTCCCGGCGGGCCGAACAGGACGATCCGCACCCGGCTACCTCAGGAACCCCTCGTAGTGGCGCATCGTCAGCTGCGACTCGAGCTGTTTCATGGTCTCGAGCGCCACGCCCACCACGATGAGGATAGAGGCCCCCCCGAAGGGGAACTGGCTCGGGTTGATCAACAGGACCGCGAACGCCAGCGAGGGGATGATGGCGATCGTCGCCAGGAACAGCGAGCCCGGCAGCGTGATGCGGGTCAGGATGTGGTCGAGGTGGTCGGCGGTGGGCTTTCCCGGCCGGATGCCCGGGATGAACCCGCCATACTTGCGGATGTTGTCAGCCGTCTGAACCGGGTTGAAGCTGATGGCCGTGTAGAAGTACGCGAAGAACACCACCAGCAGCGCGTACACCAGGATGTACACCCAGCTGGCCGGGTCGGCCAGCTGATTGTTGACGAAGTTGCGGAACCACTGCCAGGGGACCGCGGGGGCCAGGAGCGAGGGGAAGTACAGGACCGACGAGGCGAAGATGATCGGGATCACCCCCGACTGGTTCACCTTCAGCGGGATGTAGGTGCTGCCGCCCTGGGTCATCCGCCGTCCCACAACCCGCTTGGCGTACTGCACCGGGATCCGGCGCTGACCCTGCTCCATGAACACCACCGCGACCATGATCAGGAGGCCCAGGGCCACGATGATCCAGAACGCCGTGATGTTCTGCTGGAAGATCGAGTAGCCCTGCGAGGGGAGCTCCGAGATCACGCTGGTGAAGATGAGGATCGACATCCCGTTCCCGAGCCCTCGCTGGGTGATGAGCTCGCCCAGCCACATGATCAGCGCGGTTCCGGCGGTGAGCGTCAGCACCATGAACATCACCCGGGCCGGGGTGAACTCGATGATGCTGCCGGGGAACTGGTTGTTGAACAGGAAGATCAGGGCCGTGGACTGGAGGAGGGCCAGGGCAACCGTCATGTAGCGGGTCCACTGGGTGACCTTCTTCTGGCCGACCTCGCCCATCTGCTGCCACTGCTCCAGCTTGGGGATCACCACCGTGAGGAGCTGCATGATGATCGAGCTCGTGATGTACGGCATGATCCCCAGCGCGAACACCGCGAACCGGGTCAGCGCGCCGCCCGAGAACAGGTTGATGACGCCCAGGAAGCCCTGCTGAGCGCCCTGGGTCTGGTTCGAGAGGGCGTCCACGTCGATGTTCGGGATCGGGACGAACGAGCCGAGCCGGTAGACGGCGATCACGAACAGGGTGAACAGGATCTTGTTCCGGAGATCCGGAATCTTGAACGCGTTTACGAACGCCCGCAACATGATCTTCCCCCCTGACGAGGGTCCCCAGTCTACCTAGTCCCCGAGGATCTCGACCCGGCCGCCGGCCTGCTCGATCTTCTGCCTGGCCGTGGCCGAGAAAGCGTGGGCCCTCACGGTGAGGGCTCGGTCCAGGTCGCCCCGACCCAAGACCTTCACCGGGAGCCGGCCTCGGACCAGCCCGGCCTCCTTCAGGGCCTCCGGCGAGACCGTGGCGTCCTTCTTGAAGCGCTGCCCCAGCCGCTCCACGTTCACCACGGCCCACTCCTGGCGGTTCCGGTTCGTGAACCCCTTCTTCTTGGGCAGGCGTCGGGCCAGCGGCAACTGGCCACCCTCGTATCCGATCCGCTTCTGGTTGCGGGCCAGGTAGCCCTTGGTGCCTCGCCCGGCCGTCTTGCCCTGACCGGCCGCACGACCGCGGCCGACCCGGCGCCGCTCCGTGGTGGAGCCCGGCGCCGGCCGGAGGTGATGGACCTTGACCATCTACTCGACCTCCTCGACCTCGATCAGGTGCCCGACCCGGGCGATCATGCCCCGGATCTCGGGGCGGTCGTCCTTCACCACCGAGTGGCGGATCCGCTTCAGTCCCAGGGCCCGGACGGTCTCGCGCATCCTGCGGGTCTTCCCCACCGTGCTCCGGACCTGGGTGACCTTAAGCCTGGCCATCCCCGGCCCCCTCACCGCCCGCGCTCTCGGCGCGGCTGGCCTTGACCCGCTGCTCGGCCTCCCGCATGGCCTCGATCATCGGACGGGGCGCCACCTCGTGTACCTCGCGGCCCCGGAGACGGGCGACGTCCTCGGGCCGGCGGAGGCTCTTGAGGCCCGCCACCGTGGCGTGCACGATGTTGATCGGGTTGTCGGAGCCCAGCGACTTCGACAGGATGTCGCGGATCCCCGTGCACTCCACCACGGCCCGAACGGCTCCGCCGGCGATGACGCCGGTACCGGGCGCGGCCGGCTTGAGGAGGACCTTGCCACCGCCGTCCTGCCCCAGGACCTCGTGGGGGATCGTGGTCCCCATCAGCGGCACCTCGAACATGTTCCGCCGGCCCAGCTCGACTCCCTTCTGGATCGCCGCCGGAACCTCCTTGGCCTTGCCGTAGCCGATCCCGACCCGACCGGCCGCGTCCCCCACCACCACCAGGGCGGCGAACGAGAACCGGCGGCCACCCCTGTGCACCTTGGCCACCCGGTTGATGGAGACCACCCGCTCCTCGAACGGGCTCCGTCCCTCCGACTGGTCGTACCGCCTCAAATCCTCAGCCCCTTCTCTCGGGCCGCGTCGGCCAGGGCCCGAACCCGCCCGTGGTACAGACGGCCTCCCCTGTCCAGCACGGCCTGCTCGATCCCGGCCTCCTTGGCCCGCCGGGCGATCAGCTCCCCCACCGCCCTGGCCGCCTCCTTCTTGTCACCCTTGGCCCGGGCCTCCAGCGAGGAGGCCTGGGCCAGGGTACGGGAGTCACGGTCGTCCACCAGCTGGGCGTAGATGTGCCGGTTCGACCGGTACACCGCCAGGCGGGGCCGGGCGGCGTCGCCCGAGATCTTCCGCCGGACCCGCCGGTGTCGCCGAACCCGGGCGGCCCGCTTGCCGGTGACGGCCATCACGCCATCGCCCCCTTGGCAGCCTTGCCGGCCTTCTTGCGCACGTACTCACCCTCGTACCGGATGCCCTTGCCCTTGTACGGCTCGGGCTTGCGGACCTTCCGGATGTTCGCCGCGGTCTCGCCGACGAGCTGCTTGTCGATCCCCCTCACCACGATCCGGTTCGGAGCGGGGACCTCGAACCCGATGCCCTCGGGCGCCGGGAACTCCACCGTGTGCGAGTAGCCCACCTGGAGCTCGAGCTCGGAGCCCCGCAAGGCGGCGCGGTATCCCACGCCCTGGATCTCCAGGCGCTTCTCGAAGCCCTTCGTCACGCCCTCCACCATGTTGGCGATGAGCGTGCGGGTCAGGCCGTGCAGGGCCTTGTGCTCGCGCTCGTCCGAGGGACGCTCCACGCGGACGGTCCCGTCGTCCACAGTGACCTTCAGCTCGGGGCTGACCTCCTGGTGGAGCTGCCCGCCGGGCCCGGTCACGGTGACCCGGGAGCCCTCGAGCTCCACGTTCACCTCGTCGGGGATCGCGATGGGTTCCTTTCCGATCCGGCTCATCTCTTCTCCATCACCACACGTGACACACGACCTCACCGCCCACGCCGCGACGAGCGGCCTGCTTGTCGGTCAGGAGTCCCTCCGACGTCGATAGGATCGCCACTCCCAGGCCTCCCAGGACCCGCGGCAACTTGCCGCGGTCCGCGTACACCCGCCGGCCGGGTCGAGAGACGCGCCGGAGTCCGGAGATGGCGCGCTCGCGGTCCGGTCCGTACTTCATCTCGATCACGATCCGCCGCTTGGGCGGATCGCCCTCGATCCTGTAGCCCACCACGTAACCGTTGTCGGCCAGGACCCGGGCGATCCCCTCCTTGACCTTGGAGGCGGGGATCTCGACCTCGTCCCGGTAGGCCGTGCCGGCGTTCCGGATCCGGGCGAGCATGTCGGCGATCGGGTCGGTCATCATCTCCTGCCCCCTACCACGACGCCTTCGTGATGCCCGGGATCTCGCCCGCATGGGCCAGCTCCCGGAAACAGATCCGGCACAGGTCGAACCGCCGGAACACCGCCCGGGCCCGGCCGCACCGCTTGCAGCGCGAGTACTCCCGTGCCCGGAACTTGGGGTTCCGGTTCGACTTCTCGATCAGTGCCTTCTTGGCCATGCCCTTCCTTTCACGCCGCCCCGGTCGCCTCGCCCACGGCAGGCTGGCCCCGGAGTGGGAACCCCAGGGCCCGGAGGAGGGCCAGCCCCTCCTCATCGGTCCTGGCCGTGGTGACGACCGTGATGTCCATGCCACGAACCGCCTGGACCTTGTCGTAGTCGATCTCCGGGAACACCAGCTGCTCGGTGATCCCGATCGTGTAGTTACCCCGCCCGTCGAAAGCATCCGGGTCCAGACCGCGGAAGTCCCTGATCCGCGGCAGAGCCGTGGCGATCAGCCGGTCCAGGAACTCCCACATACGGTCCCCCCGCAGCGTGACCTTGGCCCCGATCGACATGCCCTCGCGGAGCTTGAAGCTGGCGATCGACTTCCTGGCCTTGGTGACCAGGGGGCGCTGCCCGGTGATCGTGGTCAGGTCCTCGATCGCGCCGTCCAGGGCCTTGGCGTCCCGGGCGGCCTCGCCCACGCCCACGTTCAGCACCACCTTCTCGAACCGCGGCACCTCCATGGGGTTCTCGTACCCGAGCTCCTGCTGGAGCCGCGGCACCAGCTCCTCCCGGTACTGGAGCTTCAGCCTGGGGATGTCGTGAGCCACCGCTACAGATCCTTCCCGCACTTACGGCAGACCCTGATCTTCTCGTCACCCTCGAACCGATGGCCCACTCGGGTCGCCAGGCCGCACGATCCGCACACGATCGCCACGTTCGAGATGTCGACGTACTGCTCGATGTCGATGATCCCGCCTTGCTGGCGCTGCTTCGACGGCCGGGCGTTCTTCTTGGCACGGGCCACGCCCTCGACCATCACCCGGCCCTCCCGGGGGAGGACACGGACCACCCGACCCCGGGCTCCCCGGTCCTTGCCCGAGAGCACCTGGATCTCGTCGTTGGTCCGGATCGATACGCCCGGCATCTACAGCACCTCCGGGGCCAGCGAGATGATCTTCATGAATCGCTTCTCCCGCAGCTCCCGGGCGACCGGACCGAAGATCCGGGTACCTCGGGGCTGCCGCTGGTCGTTGATCAGCACCACCGCGTTCTCGTCGAACCTGATGTAGGAGCCGTCGGTGCGGCGGCGCTCCTTGGCCGTCCGGACCACCACGGCCCGGACCACGTCGCCTCTCTTCACGGGGGCCCCCGGCAGGGCATCCTTGACCGTTCCCACGATCACGTCTCCGATCCCCGCGTACCGCCGGGAGGACCCGCCCAGCACCCGGATGCACAGCACTTCCTTGGCCCCGGTGTTGTCGGCGACGCGGACCCGGGACTCCTGCTGGATCACTTGGCCCGCTCCACTATCTCGACCACCCTCCAGCGCTTCGTCCTGGAGAGAGGCCGTATCTCCATGACCCGGACCTGATCGCCCACCCGAGCCTCGTTGGCCTCGTCGTGGGCGGCGAGCTTGGCCGTTCGTCGCATCGACTTCCCGTACAGCCGGTGGCGCTTCCGGGCCTCAACCCGAACCATCACGGTCTTGTCCATCCGATCGGAGACGACCACCCCGGTCCGGACCTTCCGCTCGTTCCGTCCGGGCCGCTCGCTCACGAAGCCTCCTCCTCGCCCGTCTCCGCGGACACGATCTCTCGCTCGGTGAGCAGGGTCATGATCCGCGCGACCTCGTGGCGGACCTCCTTGAGCCGCATGGGGTTGTCGAGCTGCCCGGTGGCGAGCTGGAACCGCAGGTTGAACAGCTCCTCCTTAGCCGCGTCGAGACGCGACATGAGCTCCTCGTCCGGGAGGTCACGCAGGTCCGCGGGACTCGTCACTGCCCCGCTCCCAGCCTCGTCACGAACTTCGACTTCACGGGGAGCTTGTGGGCGGCCCGCATGATTGCCTCGCGGGCCACGGCCTCCGAGACCCCGGAGAGCTCGAACATCACCCGGCCGGGCTTCACCACCGCCACCCAGAACTCGGGGTTGCCCTTCCCGGAGCCCATCCGGGTCTCGGCCGGCTTCTTGGTCACCGGCTTGTCCGGGAAGATGTTGATCCACACCTTCCCGCCCCGTCGGATGTGACGGGTCATGGCGACCCGGGCGGCCTCGATCTGCCGGTTGCTGATCCAGCCCGGCTCCAGAGCGACGAGGCCGAAGTCACCGAAGCTGACGTCGGTGCCGCCCTTGGCCTTGCCTCGCATGCGGCCCCGCTGCTGCTTCCGGTGCTTGACCTTCTTTGGCTCCAGCATCTACTCGTCCCTGCCCTCTTTGTCGACGTCGCCCTTCGGTGGTCCTGGTCCTGTTCCCGGCTCCGTCGCCGTATCGGATCCCTCCGACGCATCCGTATCGTTCGTCCCGGCCTCTGCGGGCGACGCCTCCGCCGCCGGCTGGTCCTCGGGGCCCTCGGAAGGCTCCTCCTGAGGCTGAGCCGGCTGAGGCTGAGCCGGCGGCTCCTCCTCTGGTCCTTCCGGTTCCGGCTCCTCCTCCGGCGTGGGGCGGGCCTCGGGCTCGGCGACCTCGGCCATCTCCTTCTCGTCGGTGATGAGCGCACCGGTCGAGGCACCGCCCGCCCCGCGAGCCGCCACCCCGGCCAGGGCCCGGGCTCGGGCCCGCTCCGTCTCGAGCTCCTCGGTCGGGATCTCGTCGCCGGAATACACCCACACCTTCACGCCGATGCGGCCGAACGTGGTATGGGCCTCGGCCTGGCCGTAGTCGATCTTGGCCCGGAGGGTGTGGAGGGGGACCCGACCTTCACGGTACCACTCGCGCCTGGACATCTCGATGCCGCCCAGCCGGCCTCCGCACTGCACCCGCACGCCGAGAGCTCCCGCCCGCATGGCGGTTTGCACGGCCCGGCGCATGGCTCTGCGGAAGGACACCCGGCCCTGGAGCTGCTCGGCCACGCCCTGGGCCAGGAGCTGGGCGTCGGTCTCGGGACGGGTCTCGGTGGAGGCCTGGTTGAGGTCCTCGACCTTGACGTCCACCCGCTTCGCCGTTATCCGTTCCAGGTCGCGGCGGACCCGGTCGACCTCGCTCCCCTTCCGCCCGATCACGATGCCGGGACGGGCGGTCCGGATGAACACCTGGATCTGGTCGCCCTTGCGCTCGATGTCGATCGCGGAGAGGCCGGCCCGCGACAGATGCTTGCGGATGTAGTCGCGGATCGCCACGTCCTCGTGAAGGGACCTCGCGAAGTCTCGCTTCCCCGCGTACCACTTCGACTTCCAGGGGTAGATCACCCCCAGCCGGAACCCGTAGGGGTGCACCTTATGACCCAACGGACACCTCCCCCACGGTCTCGACTATCACGGTGATGTGGCTGGTTCGCTTGTTCACCCGGGTCGCCCGCCCCAGGGCTCGGGGGCGCCAGCGCTTCAGCGTCGGACCCTCGTCCACGAAGGCCCGGGCCACCACGAGGTTGTCGGCCACCACACCGGGACTCTGCTCGGCGTTGGCCACCGCGGAGTCGAGGCACTTCTGCACGGGCCGGGCCGCGCCCAGCCCGGAGAAGGACAGGATCCGGCGGGCCTCGCCCACAGTCTGGCCCCGGATCATGTCTATGGCCCGCCGCGCCTTGCGCGGGGAGATCCGCACGAACCTCGCTCTCGCTCTCGCTTCCATCCCTCTCCTACTTCAACGACGTGCTTCGCTCGGTGTGATGGCCGTGGGTCCGGAACACCCGCGTCGGCGCGAACTCCCCGAGCTTGTGCCCGACCATCGACTCCGAGATGAACACCGGGACGTGCTTGCGGCCGTCGTGCACAGCGATCGTGTGCCCCACCATCTCGGGGATGATCGTGGACCGCCGGGACCACGTCCTGATCACCCGCTTGGAGCCGCGCTGGTTCATCTCCTCCACCTTCTTGAGCAGGTGGTCGTCTATGAACGGCCCCTTCTTCACGGACCTCGGCATCAGCCCCTCCCCTTGCCTCGTCGACGGACGATGTACCGATCGGAGGCCTTGCCCTTCTTCCGGGTCCGGCCCTCCTTCTTGCCCCACGGAGAGGTGGGGTGGCGACCGCCCGAGGACTTGCCCTCACCGCCGCCCAGCGGGTGGTCGACCGGGTTCATGGCCACGCCACGAACCTTCGGCCGGCGTCCCTTCCACCGGTTCCGGCCGGCCTTGCCCTTGCTCACGAGCTCGTGCTCGGGGTTCCCGACGGTGCCCACCGAGGCCTTGCACTGCAGGTTGACCAGGCGCATCTCGCCCGAGGGCAGCCGGAGCTGTGCGAAGCCACCCTCCTTGGCCACGATCTGCACCGAGGACCCCGCCGAGCGGGCCATCTTGGCCCCCTGGCCGGGGCGGAGCTCGACGGCGTGGACCACGGTTCCCACGGGGATGTTCGCCAGTGGCAGACAGTTCCCGGCCCGGATGTCGGAGCCGGGGCCGGACATGATCCGGTCGCCGGCCGAAATCCCCTGCGGCGCAAGGATGTATCGCTTCTCCCCGTCCGCGTAGTGCAGAAGGGCGATCCGGGCGCTGCGGTTCGGGTCGTACTCGATGTGGGCCACCTTGGCCGGCACACCGTCCTTGTTGCGGCGGAAGTCCACGACGCGGTACCGCCGCTTGTTCCCCCCGCCCCGACGCCGCGACGTGATCTTGCCCTGGGAGTTCCGTCCGGAGCTCTTGGTGATCTTCTCGGTGAGCGACCGCTCGGGGCGCGACCTGGTGACCTCGGAGAAGTCCGAGACCGACGAGCCTCTGCGGCCCGGGGTGGTCGGCTTGTGCTTCCTCAGCGCCATCTCAACACCTACGTCTGCTCGAAGATCTCGATGGTCTCGCCCTCGGCGAGAGTGACGAACGCCAACTTCTGGTCCGGGCGCTTCCCCTGCGTGTAGCGGAACCGCTTGGTCTTGCCCTTCCGGTTCTGGGTGTTCACACTCACCACCCGGACGTTCCAGATGGCCTGGACGGCTTCCTTGATCTCGGTCTTGTTAGACCGGGGGTCGACCAGGAACGTGTACCGGTTCTGCTCCAGCCCGGCATAGCTCTTCTCCGAGACCATGGGCCGGATGATCACGTCGCGCGGGCTCTTCACGGCTTCACCGCCTCGAGGGCCTCGCGGGTGAACACGATCCAGTCGGCATACAGGACGTCGTAGGTCGAGACGTTGCCGGGATAGTCGATCTTCACCTCGCCGAGGTTGCGGAACGACTTCTCCACGACCTCGTCCGGCTTGGCCAGCACCAGGAGGACGGTCGCACCGCTCGCGTCGAGCGAGTCGAGCACAGCCAGGGCGTCCTTGGTGCTCGGCTCGTCGAACGAGATCGAGTCGACGACCTTGATCCGCCCGCCCCGGGCGCGGTCGGTGAGAGCCGAGCGCAGCGCCATCCGCTTCATCTTCTTGGGGACCCGGGTCGCGTAGTCCCGGGGCTTGGGCCCGTGGGCCACCCCGCCGCCGACCCAGATCGGCGAACGGATCGACCCATGCCTGGCCCGGCCGGTTCCCTTCTGGCGCCACGGCTTCCGGCCCCCGCCGGAGACCTCAGCCCTGGTCTTGGTCGAGTGCGTCCCGGCTCGCTGGGCGGCCAGGCCGGCCGTGACCACCTGATGCATGGCGGGCACGCTGACCTTCACGTCGAAGACGCCCGGGTCGAGCTCGAGCTCGCCGACCTTCTTCCCGGCGGGGTCCTGGACCTGGACCTTGGCCATCAGGCGCTCACCTTCCCGTTGCCGGCCTTCACGCTGGAGCGGACCATCACCAGCCCGCCCACAGGGCCTGGCACCGCGCCCTTGAGCAGGAGGAGGCCGCGCTCGGCGTCGGCCTCCACCACCTCGAGGTTCAGCACGGTCACCCTCACGTTGCCCATCTGGCCGGCCATCTTGGTCCCCCGGAACACCCTCGAGGGGGTGGCGCACGCCCCGATGGCCCCGGGGCTCCGGTGCTTCCGCTCGGTCCCGTGGGAGGCGGAGAGGCCGGAGAAGCC
>Ga0299907_10002148_pt1 | contig 11915 bp, 11 predicted proteins | sample RVTome_16_FD_198680 | JGI IMG/M metagenome (GOLD analysis project Ga0299907, IMG submission 198680) | Soil microbial communities from uranium-contaminated site in the Upper Colorado River Basin, Wyoming, United States - RVT152D67 (version 2) ...
GCCCCGGCCGTGGCGCGGGCGGACCCGGGAGCCGGCGCTCCCTTGAGGCCCAACCCTTCCCACGTGAGCCCCGCGAACACCCCGGAGCCCTCCGCGAGGGCCGCGAACGCGGCCTCGACGTCGAGGACGGCCTCCCCATCTCCGAGCCGCGCGAGGAGCCGGCTCATCACCATCCAGCCGGGCCGGGCGATCCCCGGCGCGCGCAGGGCCTGATGGAAGCGCTGCACGCGGCCCTCGAAGTTGGTGAACGTCCCGTCCATCTCGGCGAACGTCGCGAGGGGCAGCACGGCGTGCGCGTTTCGCGCCGCGGCGGGAAGCCTGGAGCCGAGGTAGAGGAAGAGCGACGCATCCGAGCCGAAGTCGGGCGCGACCGCCTCGAGCGCGTCATCGAGCACCACGAGCGCCCCGCCGGCGGCGGGCTCGGTGAGCTCGCCGACGCGCGCGCCTCCGAGGAGCTCGGCCCCGGTCGCGTTCGCGGCGCGGTCCGCGCGCAGGGCGAGCTTCGGCACGGTGGGGAGCGCCGCGGTGTCGCCCTGGGGCACCCGCACCTCCATGCGCTCGATCCCCAGCCGCGCGAGCAGACGGATCAGATAGAACAGGTTTTCGTTGGACGCGTTCGGCGACACGATGGCGAGGCCCCCGGGCGCGCCGGCGTCCGCAACCAGCTCGGCCACACGGGCGAGCGCGGTGGGCCAGTCGGTGGCGTGCAGCCCGTCGCCCTCGCGGATCATCGGCACCTCGGCCCGCACCCCCCGGTTCGACATCACGAGGTGCTTGCGGCCGTGGTCGCACATCCAGTACGAGTTGACCTCGGCGTTGTGCCGGGGCTTGAGCCGCACGATCTGGTTCTCCTTCGTGTCGATCGTGACGTTGCAGCCCGTCGAGCAGCCGGGGCAGATGCCCACCGTCTTGTCCAGGTCCCACGCGCGCGCCTTGAACACGAAGTCCTCGTGCACCAGGGCGCCCACGGGGCACACGTCGACGATGTTCCCCTGGAAGGGGTTGTCGAGGTCGCGACCGGGGAACGTGTCGATGTACGCCTTGTGTCCGCGCTGCGCGACGATGAGCGAGTCGTCGAGCGCCACGTCGCGCATGAAGCGCACGCACCGCGTGCAGATGATGCACCGGTCGGCGAAATACAGGATGTCGTCCGCCACCCGGTCCCGGCCCATCACCATCTTCGGCTCGTTCAGACGGCTCTTGAGCTGCTTCGTCTCGTAGGCGTAGTCCTGGAGCATGCACTGCCCCGCGGCGTCGCAGATCGGGCAGTCGAGCGGGTGGTTCACGAGCAGGAACTCGATGACTGACTGGCGGGCCTTCCTCGCCACGTCGCTCGCCGTGCGGACCTCCATCCCGTCCTGCGCCTGGAGGACGCACGACGGCTGGAGCTTGGGCTGGCCCTCGACCTCGACCAGGCACATGCGACACTGCGCGGGGCGACTCGGGATCCCCGGGTGGTAGCAGTAGCGCGGCACGACGACGCCCACGCGCTCGGCGGCCTCGATCACCCACGTCCCCTTCGGGACCGAGACCTCGACGCCGTCGACCCTCAACGTGACCGTCTCCACCCTCGCTTCGCTCGCCATGTCAGCCTGCCGCCACCAGGCTCGGGCTCATGCGGGCCTCGTACTCGGATCGGAACTTGTCCAGCGACGAACGCAGCGGGAACACGACGCTGTCGGCGAGCACGCAGATCGTGCGGCCGGTCATCTGCTCGCACAGCTCGTACAGGGTGTCGAAGTCCCTGAGCTCGCCGTCGCCGGCCTCGATGCGCTGGAGGATGCGCACGATCCACTGCGTCCCCTCCCGGCACTGGACGCACTGGCCGCACGACTCGTGTGCGTAGAACTGCGCGATGCGGCGCATCGCGGCCACGATGTCGGTATCGGCGTCCATCACGATGGGCGACGCGGTCCCGAGCGAGCTCCCCGCCTCCTGCATCCCCTCGTACGTGGTGACGCAGTCGAGCTCGTCGCCCGTGAGGAACGCGGTCGAGGAGCCGCCCGGGATCACCGCCTTCACGGGCTTCCCCGACGGCGTCCCGCCGCATACGTCGAAGATGATCTCGCGCAGGGGGAGACCCAGGGCCAGCTCGTAGTTCCCCGGCCGCACGAGATGTCCGGAGCAGCACCAGAGCTTCGTGCCGGGAGACTTCTCGCTCCCCCACTGCCGGTACCAGTCCGCGCCGTGCTCGACGATCCCGGGCACCGTGGCCAGCGTCTCGACGTTGTTCACCGTCGTCGGCATCCCGAACACCCCCGCCTGGGCCGGGAACGGCGGCTTGCTCCACGGCTCGGCGCGGTTCCCCATGAGCGAGTTCATGAGCCCGGTCTCCTCGCCCGCGATGTACGCGCCCGCGCCGTTGTGCACGGTGAGCTCGCAGGACCAGCCGAGACCCATGATGTCCTCGCCGATGTAGCCGTTCTCGTACGCCTCGGTGACGGCCTCGTTGAGGATCTTCGTGTACGGGAAGAACTCGCCGCGCACGTAGATGTAGGCGTGCCCCGCCCCGATCGCCCGGGCCGCGATCAGGCAGCCCTCGATCAGGAGGTGCGGGGTCCAGCGCAGGACCTCGCGGTCCTTGAAGGCGCCGGGTTCCGACTCGTCGGCGTTGCAGCACAGGTAATGCGGCTTCCCGTCGTCCTTCGGCATGAAGCTCCACTTGAGCCCCGTCGGGAAGCCCGCCCCCCCGCGGCCGCGCAGCCCCGAGTCCTTCACCAGCGTGATGATGTCGTCTGGCGTCATGCCGATGGCGGTCCGCAGGCGCCCGTACCCGCCGAGGTCCAGCCAGCCCGCGAGCGTGCGGGCCTCCTCCTCGCCCTGGTAGCGGGACAGGAGGGTCGTCGTCTCGAGCTCGTGCCGGTGCGGGAAGCTCATGCCCGTCCCCTGAGATCCCGCACGATGTCCGGCACCGTCTCGGGCGTCACGCTCTCGAAATACTCGTCGTTCACCTGGACGGCCGTGGCGAACCCGCACGCGCCGAGGCACTCCGCCTCGATCACGGTGAAGCCGCCGTCCTTCGATGTCTCTCCCTCCCGCGTGCCCACCTCGTGGAGGAAGCGCTCGAGGACCTCCTCGCCGCCGTTCAGATGGCAGGAGATGTTCGTACACACCTGCACCAGGTGCCGGCCGACAGGGTGCTTGTTGTACATCGTGTAGAACGAGGCGATCGAATGGACGTAGGCGGGCGTCAGGTCGAGCGCCGCCGCCACCTCCGCCATGTCCGCGGCCGAGATCCACCCCCGCTTCTCCTGCACGAACCCGAGCATGGGAAGGAGCGCGGCGCGCTTCACGGGATAGCGCGAGAGCGACATCTCGAGCCGCTCCCTGCCCTCGTCGGTCGCGAGGATCGGCCCCTCGATCTCCGAGCGCTCCGCGCGCTGGAAGGGCTGCGCCCCCGAGACCGCCGGGTGGATCCTGCGGCTCACCGGTCGATCTCCCCGAGCACGACGTCGAGCGATGCGTTGATCGCGATCACGTCCGCCACGAGCTCGTCCCTCACCATCTCCGGGAGCGCCGCGATGTTGATGAACGACGGCCCGCGGAACCGGCAGCGCACGGGCTTCGTGCCCCCGTCCGAGATCACCCCGAAGCCGAGCTCGCCCTTGGAGCTCTCGATCGAGTACCAGGTCTCGCCCGCCGGCACGAGGATCCCCTCCATCACGAGCTTGAAATGGGAGATCATCGTGTCGATCGAGCCCATCGCCTCGCTCTTGGGCGGGAGGACGATGCGGTAGTCGTCGATGTTGATCGGGCCATCCGGGAGCCGCTCGAGCGCCTGCTCGAGGATGGATACGCTCTGCCGCATCTCCTCCATGCGGACCAGGTAACGGTCGTACACGTCGCCGTGCGTCCCCACCGGGACGTCGAAATCGTATTCCTCGTACCCGAGGTACGGCCGCGCCTTGCGCACGTCGTACGCCACGCCGCTCGCGCGCAGGTTCGGTCCCGTGAGACCCCACGAGATCGCCTCCGCGCCGGACATCACGCCGATGTCGAGCGTGCGGCCCTGCCAGATGGCGTTCCGCGACAGGAGGCGCTCGACCTCGTCGATGGTCGCCGGGAACGTCGCGACGAAGTCGCGGGTCGCGTCGATCCAGCCCGCCGGCAGGTCCGCCATCATCCCGCCGACGCGGGTGACCGATGTCGTGATCCGTCCGCCGGTGTACGCCTCGTGCAGGTTGTAGATGCGCTCGCGCTCCTGGAAGGTGTACAGGAAGACCGAGAACGCGCCGATGTCGATGGCTGTGGTGCCGAGCCACAGGAGGTGCCCGAGGAGCCGGTTCAGCTCGCCGAGGATGACCCGCAGGACCCGGCAGCGCTCGGTGATCTCCACGCCGAGCAGCCGCTCGACCGCGCCCGCATAGCCGATGTTGTAGAGCATCGGCGCCAGGTAGTCCATCCGGTCCGTGTACGGGACGACCTGGTTCCAGTCGCGGAACTCGCACGTCTTCTCGAATCCCGTGTGCAGGTACCCGATGTGGGGGATGCAGCGCATGACGCGCTCGCCGTCGAGCAGGAGCACGAGACGGAGCACCCCGTGCGTGGCCGGGTGCTGCGGGCCCATGTTGATGAGCATGGGCTCGCCCTCGACGGGATTCTCGAGCAGGTCGCCGAGCGATTCGTGCGGCTCGATCTCGCGCAGCGGGGGCCAGCGGCCGTCCGCGCTGTCGAGCTCCTCGATGTCGGCCGCCGTGACGACCGGGCCGCCGTTCCCGTCGGCGGGCGCCACGCGCGCGGAGTGCGGGACGCCCGCGAGCTCGAGCTCCTCGATCGAGTACACGTCCTCGAGGCTCCGGGTGAGCGAGCGCCTGACCTGCTCCGAGCGGCTGAAGCGGCCGCGCAGCGGGAAGTCCTTCCGGAGCGGGAAGCCTTCCTCGTAGTTCTCGGGCATGAGGATCCGGCGCAGGTCGGGGTGGCCCCGGAACGTCACGCCGTACATGTCCCACACTTCGCGCTCGAGCCAGTTCGCGGACTTCCAGAGGTGCGTGACGGTCCCCACCTCGAGGTCGTCGAGGGGCACTTCGCACGACACGCGGAGCTGCCGGCCGTGGCGCATCGACCAGAGCTGATACCACACCTGGATCGGTGTCTCGGTCCCGTCCTGGGCGCCCATGACGTCGGCGAGGAAGTCGTAGTCGTGGTCGGGCTCCCGGCGCAGGAACTCGAGCACCTCGACGTTCCGCGCGGCGTCGATCCACACGACCGGATAGCCGACGGCATCGCGCCCCACGCGCCGGACGGCGTCCCCGAAGCCGCCGGTGAGCGCCGTCACGCCCGGGTGTGCGGCGTCATCCCCGGACGGCGGCGCGCCGCGGATCATTCGGGGCGTGGCTTCCGTGGGGGAGCTCTGCATGCCGGGCTCAGTCGTCGTGCTCGAGACGCCGCTCGCGACGATCGCGGGGGCGCTTGAGCGCCGAGTTCGGTGCGAGACCACTCACGCGGTTCTGCTTCGTGGAGTTCCCGAACGGCTGCGACACGAGCTCGATCGTCTCGGGAGGCAGGTTCGGCAGACCCACGGCGTCCTGCGGCTCGTCGCGCGGAGAGGGGTTCGCGAGCGACTCGCCCTTGATCTTCTCCTGGATCATGAGGAGACCGTAGATCAGCCCTTCGGGTCGCGGCGGACACCCCGGCACGTACACGTCCACAGGGATGATCGTGTCGATCCCCTGCACGATCGTGTAGTTGTCGAACATCCCGCCCGAGCTCGCGCAGGCGCCCATCGAGACGCACCACTTGGGCTGCGGCATCTGGTCCCAGATGCGCCGCAGGACCGGCGCCAGCTTGTAGGTGACCCGACCCGCGACGATCATGAGGTCCGCCTGGCGCGGCGAGAACGACATGCGCTCCATCCCGAAGCGGCCGATGTCGTATTTGGACGCCGCCGCGGCCATCATCTCGATCGCGCAGCACGCGGTCCCGAACGGCATCGGCCACAGCGAGTTCCGCCGCGCCCAGTTGACCACGTAGTCGAGCCGGGTCGTGAGCCAGTTGCGCGGGATGCCCGTGTCGATGACGCCCTCACCGGCGGCACCGGTCCCCGGGTCGATGGTCTCGAGCTTCCTCATGCGCGGTCCGTCCTCCGGTCCTCTCCCGATCCCCTCAATCCCATTCGAGCGCGCCCTTCCGCCAGGCGTACACCAGACCGACCCCGAGCACGATCAGGAAGACCGTCATCTCGAGGAGTCCGACGACCCCGAGCTCCCTGAAGATGACCGCCCACGGGATCAGGAACAGGATCTCGATGTCGAGGACGATGAACAGCATCCCCACGAGGTAGAAGCTCACCGAGAAGCGCTCCCGGGTGGATCCGAGCGGCGTGATCCCCGACTCGTACGGGCTCGCCTTGATCGTGGTCGGACGATTCGATCCGAGGAGGTGCGAAGCCCCCATCATCGCGGCGGCGTTGAGCACGCCCACGATCGCCAGGATGAGGATCCCGAGGTACGGATCGAGCACGAGACCGGGCTCCCTTCGAGCTTGTGAAATCCTTCACTTGTCCGGCCGGGCGAAGGTACCGTGGGGTACCGGTACGCGGCAAGAAAGCCGGGCCGTCGCGCGCACGCAAGCGGCTCCCGCGGACGATCCGCGCGGCACGGTTGCGGGATCCCCTCACGGCCCGGAGCTTCGCGCTGCGTGACACACGACGTGGAAGCGACGCGCCGCACCCACCGGGTGCGGATCCCCGAGGGCGAGATCGTCGCCCTGGCCCTGGGCCGGGGGAGGCCGGTCCTCTTCCTGCACGGCGTGAGCGCCAGGGCCCGGACCTGGCTGCCCGTCGCGGAGCGCGTGGCGGATCGGGCGCGTGCCTGGCTGCCGGATCTCCTGAGCCGCGGCGAGTCCTCCACGCGCCCCGACGTCTCCTACGATCTCGACTCCGAGGTGATCCGCGCCGGTCTTGTCGCGGACGCCCTCGCGCGGCTCGACGCCGGCGGGGGCGAGGACGCGACCGATGCTCCGCGCGTGCTTGTCGGGCATTCTCACGGGGCGGCGATCGCGCTCGCCCTGGCCGCCGAGCGCCCCGGCGTCGAGGGGCTCGTCCTCTCCAACCCCGTGAGTCCGTGGGTCCGGCGGCCCCGCATCCTCGACGCGCTCGCCTCTCCCCTGCTCCGGCGCGCCACCGCCGGCGCCCTCGCCCCGCTCCACCGGCCCTTCGGGCGACTCGTTCTCGCGCGGGCGGCGGGGCCGCACCACCGCGCATCGAGCGAGCAGGTGGGGACGTACGCCGGGCCGTATGCCGACCGCCGGCGCGCCGAGGCCCTGATGCGTGTCCTGAGCGACTGGCGTCCGGCGGAGCTCGGGCCCCGCCTCCCATCCGGGCGCGCCGTCCGGATCGTGACCGGCGCGCACGACCCCCGGATCTCCGTGGAATCCGCGCGGCGTCTCGCAAGCCTGCTCGACGCCTCCTTCACGGTCATCGAGGATGGCGGCCACATCCTGCCGGAGCAGCACCCGGACGCCCTGGCCCGCGAGATCCTGACCCTGCTCGACGACCTCGACGCGCGCGCCGAGCGATCGCGGAGCTGACCGCCCCTGCCGGGCCGGACCCTTCAGCATACGTTGGCCGTCTCCGAGCGCGCGGACGGCGGCGCGCGCCACCTGAGGCGACGAACCCGAGAGGCCCATGGCGATCAAGAGCGACGGCTGGATCCGGCGCATGGCGACCGAGCACCACATGATCGAGCCGTTCGCCGACCGACAGGTGCGCGACGGGGTGATCTCGTACGGCGTGAGCAGCTACGGCTACGACATGCGGGTGGCCGACGAGTTCCGGATCTTCCACAATGCGCTCTTCCCGTTGGTGGACCCGAAGGAGTTCGACGAGCGCTCGTTCCTCGAGTTCCGGGGGGATGTGTGCATCATCCCGCCCAACTCGTTCGTGCTCGCTCGCTCCGTCGAGTACTTCCGCATCCCGCGCACGGTGCTCACGATCTGCGTCGGCAAGTCGACGTATGCCCGCTGTGGGCTCATCGTGAACGTCACGCCGTTCGAGCCCGAGTGGGAAGGCCACGTGACGCTCGAGATCTCGAACACCACGCCGCTGCCCGCGAAGGTCTACGCGAACGAGGGGATCGCGCAGGTGCTGTTCTTCGAGTCAGACGAGGTGTGCGAGATCAGTTATGCCGACAAGAAGGGCAAGTACCAGGGACAGCGAGGGGTCACGCCACCGAAGCTGTGAGCGGGCCGGTCCTGGTCACGTCCTCCGGAGCACGACGAGGAGACCCCAGAGCCACCCGGCCAGCAGGCTCGCCCCGCCGAGCGGTGCGATCGCGCCGAGCCAGCCGGCGCCCGTGAGGGCCAGCAGGTAGAGGCTGCCGGAAAACACGACCGTCCCGACCGCGAACAGGATCGCGGGGCCGCTCCACCAGGTCGACGGTCGGTGCGCGGCGGCCAGCCCCACCGCGACGAGGGCGAGCGCGTGGTACATCTGGTAGCGTGCGGCCGTCTCCCAGGTGCCGAGTGCGGCGGGGTCGAGCGCGGCGCGCAGGCCGTGCGCCCCGAACGCCCCCGCGGCGACGGCCAGGAACGCCAGTAGAAATCCGGCGGCGAGGAACAGTCTGTGCATGACCCTCCGGCTCCTGCGAGCGGGCGTATTCGCCCACGATCACGTATGTTGCGCTCCGGCGGGGGCCACCTCACGGATCGGGGTCGAGCCCGGTCCGCGCGGCCGCCCCGGGACCGGGGGGCCGCATGGCGTTCCGCCACGCCCGGGGTCGCTCAAAAGGGGAAGCGGACACATGCGGCACAAGGGGCCCACACACCGGGATGGCCCGCGCGTGATCGCGCTGCTCTCGACGGACGGCAACGGGGCCGCCACCATCCGGGAAGCCCTCGCCCGGCTCGATCCGGCCTCTGTCTTCGTCCCCGACCTCGACGCCTTCGCCGCGGCGGCGAGATCGGGGGATGCCGACCTCCTGGTCTGCGATGCGCGCGCCGCGGATCCGCGCCAGGCGTACGCCCGCTCCCGGGCGAGCGACCCCGAGGCGGGCGAGACCCCGGTCTTCCTCGCGGTGATCGACGGTGAGGGGGCCCACGCGGACGCGCTGGACACCGAGCCGGCGCTGGCGCACTACCTCGCGCGCCCCTTCCGAGCCGAGACGCTGACGGCCCTCTGCCGCGCGCTCACGGAGGAGCCCCGCACGGACCGGTCGATCGAGGGCGCGGTTCACGTGCGCCGGCCCGCGCGCTTCTCCGCACGGCCGCTGTACGCGGAGGCGGTGGCGTACGCGCGCGAGTCGTTCGAGGCCGCCCGTGAAGGACGCGCGCCCGACATGGCGCGGGCCCTCGTGATGGCGGAGCGGATCCACACCTCGCTGCTCCAGTCCAACCTGCTCCTCAACCGGGCGCTCGAGCCGTACAAGCGGTTCGACATCGCGACCCACTGCGTGAACGTGGCGATCTTCGCGGCGAAGATCGCCCTGAGCCTCGAGCTGCCCCTGCGCGACACCCTGCGGGCGATCGAGGCCGGCCTCGTGCACGACCTCGGGATGTCCCGCCTCCCGGATGCGATCCTCACGAAGGAGGGCGCCCTGACGGACGAGGAACGGAAGGAGATGGAACGCCACCCTCTGCTCGGGGCCGAGATCGCGGGGCGTCTGGGGGCGGACTACGCGTGGCTGGCCCGGGTCCTCGGGCAGGAGCACGAGCGGGCAGGCGGGCAGGGGTACCCGGAGGGGGTCCAGGGCGACGAGATCGACCCGCTCGCGCGGATCCTCGGCGTCGCGGACGTGTTCGAGGCGTTCTCGCACGCGCGGACGTACCGCTCGCCGTTCACCGCGTACGAAGCGCTCGAGCGCGTGGTCGCGATGCGGCACGAGTTCTTCGACGGCGCGATCGTGGACGCGCTCGCGGACGAGATCTCGGTGTTCCCGCTCGACTCCTACGTCCGGCTCTCGACCGGCGCCATCGGCCGCGTGATCGCGACCAACCCGGAGAACCTGATGCGTCCGACGATCGAGGTCCTCTGGAACCGGAGCTGGGCCCCGATCGAGCCGACGATCATCGCGCTCGACACCTCGCCCGACCTCTCGATCGAACGTCCGCTGCACGAGTCCGAGGTCCCGATCACGTAGAGAGGGCCCGGTCACGTAGAGAGGGCCCGGCCCGACCCGACCCCGGCGACCCTCGATCACGCTCCCCGGGACCGGAACGGCCCCGTCAGAGCTGGACGAGCCGCATCGTCTCGCGGACCTCCTTTGCCGAGGCGTGCAGCGCCTCGCGCTCGTCGTCGGTGAGGCGAACCTCGAAGATCCGCTCGAGACCGGAGCGGCCGAGCTTGCAGGGCACTCCCAGGAAGAGCCCCTCGAGCCCGTATTCGCCTTCGAGCCACGCGGCGCACGGCAGCACGCGCTTCTTGTCGCGGACGATCGACTCGACCATCTGGACGGCGGCGGCGGAGGGGGCGTAGTAGGCGGAGCCGGTCTTCAGGAGGCCCACGATCTCGCCCCCACCCTTCCGCGTTCGCCCCACGAGCGCCTCGATGCGGTCGGACGGGAGGAGCTCGGTGAGCGGGATCCCGCCTACCGACACCGTGCTCACGAGCGGCACCATCGAGTCCCCGTGGCCGCCGAGCACGAGCGCCTGCACGTCCTCGACGCTGACGTCGAGCTCCATCGAGATGAAGGTGCGGAAGCGCGCGGTGTCGAGCACCCCTGCCATTCCGATCACCCGCTCGCGGGGGAACCCCGTGACCTCCTTCGCGACGTACGCCATCACGTCCAGCGGGTTCGTCACCATGATGACGATGGCGTCGGGCGAGCGCGCGCCGATCTCGGCCGCGATCCCCCGGACGATCTGCGCGTTCTTCGTGACCAGGTCGTCGCGGCTCATTCCGGGCTTCCGGGCGAGACCCGCGGTGACCACGTAGATCCCGGATCCGGCGGTCGCCTCGTACGACTGCGCGCCGGCCACGCGCGCGTCGAAGCCCTCGACCGGCCCCGACTCGGTCAGGTCGAGCCCCTTCCCCTGCGGGAGGCCCTCGACGATGTCCACGAGCACGATCTCGCGGGCCAGCTCCCGCTCGGCGATCCTCTGCGCGGCGGTGGCGCCGACGTGACCGGCGCCGACGACCGTGATCCTGTCCATCGGCCTGTTCCTCGATCGGTTGTGGATCGGCTCGGTGTCCGTGAAGCGGGACCCGACTCTACGACGTCGGTCGGGCGGCGGCAACGCGTGGGGACGGCGACGGACGGCGGCAGCGAATGGCGGTGCGGGGCGAGCCGGGATGCCGGGCGGGCAGCCGCGCTCCGATCGGTCCGGCGGCCGGGATCGGAGCGCGCGAGCGGCGCTCTACTTCACTTCATCACGGCCACGGCACCGGCACGGCGCGCGGCCTCGGCCGCGATCGTCTCCATCATGTGATCCCAGCGGTCCGGGCTGAGCCGCGCGACGACCTCCTCGAGGAGGGCCACGAGCTCGCGCCCCTCCGCGCGGGTCAGGTGCGCGTCGTCCTCGCCTTCGAGCCGCGCGCGCAGCGCGCCGGCCCGATCGAGGAGCTCCCGGTGCTGGAGTCGCTCTTCATAGGTCACGTGGGTCCCCTTCCTTGCCACCTTCTGACTCATCGACTCGGTTCGGCCGCCGAGGGTCACCCACACGCTCGCGGCCTGATCGTCTCCGTCCTCAGCCTCCGACCTGGCTCAGAGCGGCGAGCCCGCCGCTCCCGGCGGCGCTCCCGAGCTCCAGGTAGTGGCGCTTCGGCTTCCCCTCCAGCGCGCGACCCACCGCCTCGGCGATGGCGCCCGTCTGGCGCAGGGGTGTCTTCAGGTCCACCTCGTGGTCGCCGAACAGACAGGTGCGCAGCATCCCGGTGGCCGTCAGCCGCATGCGGTTGCAGCGCTCGCAGTAGTTGTGGGACATGGGCGTGATCACCCCGACCGTACCCTTCCCGCCCGGCGAGCGGTAGTAGCGCGCGGGTC
>Ga0299907_10002149_pt1 | contig 11914 bp, 14 predicted proteins | sample RVTome_16_FD_198680 | JGI IMG/M metagenome (GOLD analysis project Ga0299907, IMG submission 198680) | Soil microbial communities from uranium-contaminated site in the Upper Colorado River Basin, Wyoming, United States - RVT152D67 (version 2) ...
AGCTCCTGCGCGATTCCCAGCACGCGCTCCGCCGGCACCTCGCCCTCGTACGGGCACCCGAAGGACACCGAGATCACGCCCTCGCAGCGCAGCCCCTCCTCCCGCGCCCCGCCGAGGACGGATCGCAGCCCGGCCAGCGACTCCTCGACCGAGCGGTTCACGTTCTTGACGTTGTGCGTCTCGGATGCCGACAGGAAGACGTTGACCTCGTGGAAGCGGTCGCGCTGCTCCAGCGCGCGCTCCAGCCCCCGCTGGTTGGGGATCAGCACCGACAGCGACACCTCCTCGGGCACGGAGATCGCGGACAGCACCTCGGCCCCGTCGGCCAGCTGCGGGATCACGTCGGGCCGCACGAACGAGGTGACCTCCAGCCGCCGCAGGCCCGTCCGCCCCAGCGCGTCGATCAGCGCCACCTTGTCGGCGGTGGGGATCACCTCGGGCTCGTTCTGGAACCCGTCGCGGGGGCCGACCTCGCGGATGCGCACCGATGCGGGCATCGAGCTCATGCAGGCGAAGCATAGGATCCGCGCCATGCCCGACTACGAGACCGTGAACGTGCACCGCCGCGGCGGGGCGGCGACGATCGAGCTCAACCGCCCGGAGCGCCTCAACGCCTGGAACGGCCGGTTCGGCCGCGACCTGCTCGCCGCGATCGAGGAGGTGGGGGGCGACGACGACGTCCGCGCCGTGCTGGTCACGGGCGCCGGGCGCGCCTTCTCCAGCGGCGCCGACCTCAAGGACATGGGCGAGGACGACCCCAAGACGCCCGACGGGCGCCCCGACGTCTACACGGTCCTCACCGAGCGCTACCACCCGATCATCAAGGGCGTCCGCGAGATGCCCAAGCCGGTAGTGGCCGCCGTCAACGGCCCGGCCGTGGGGATCGGCTGCTCGCTCGCGCTGGCCTGCGACCTGATCGTCGCCCGGGAGTCCGCCTACTTCCTGCTGGCCTTCGTGAACGTGGGGCTGGTGCCCGACGGCGGGTCGTCCGTCTTCATACCCGCGCGGGTGGGACATGCCCGCGCCTTCGAGATGGCGCTGCTCGGCGAGCGCATCGGCGCGCCCACCGCCGAGCGCTGGGGGCTGATCAACGCCGTCCACCCCGACGACGAGTTCGATGCCCGGGTGGAGGAGCTGGTCGACCGCCTCGCCGCGGGCCCGACGCGCTCCTACGCCGGCAGCAAGCGCCAGCTCAACCACCGCCTCTACTGGGGCCTGGACGACCAGCTCGAGCTCGAGGCGCAGATCCAGCGCGAGATGGCGGGGTCCGACGACTTCGTCGAGGGCGTCCTGGCCTTCGTCCAGAAGCGCGAGGCCGAGTTCGGCGGGACCTGACCGCCCGGTCCCCTCCGTCGCCGGGATAGAATCGCCCGCCCTTGCCCGAGGTGCCGTCCAGATCTCGCCGCCGCCTGCTGGCGGTCGCCCTGACCGCCGTCGCCGTGGCGTCCCTCGCGCTGGCGCCGCAGGCGATGGCCGACTACCTGACCCCGGAGTCCGGCGGCGGGTCGCGCAACGCCGAGGAGATCGACGCCCTCTTCAAGTGGGTCCTCTACGTGGCCGCGGTCGTGTTCGTGGGCGTGGAGGGCGCGCTGCTCTACTCGCTGCTGCGCTTCCGCCAGCGGCGGGGGCGCAAGGGGGCCGTGGCCGCCCAGATCCGGGGCAACACGAGCCTGGAGATCGGCTGGACGGTGGGCGCCGCGGTCGTGCTCATCGTCATCACCGTCGTCACCTTCGTCAAGCTGCCGGGCATCAAGAACCCCGAGCGCTCGGGCCCCGGCGGCGCCACCGCGGCCGGCGCCCTCTTCGCCAGCGTCGACCAGCCCGGCCCGCCCGGCGGCAAGGGCCTGACCGTCGACGTCAACGGGCAGCAGTACGTGTGGCGCTTCACGTACCCGAACCGCGCCTACTCCTACGACACGATGATCGTGCCCACCGGCACGACGGTGATCCTCAACCTCCGCGCCCAGGACGTCATCCACTCGTGGTGGATCCCCAAGCTGGGCGGCAAGATGGACGCCGTCCCGGGCTACACCAACAAGACCTGGTTCAAGGTCACGAGGGAGGGCGCCTACCCCGGCCAGTGCGCCGAGCTGTGCGGGCGCGGGCACGCCGAGATGCTGGCCAGGGTCGTGGCCGTGTCCCCCGCGCGCTACCGCCGGTGGGTCGCCGATCGCAAGCGAGACATCGACCAGGCCAACCGCGAGGCCGCGCAGCAGCGGCGCACGCTCTCCCCCATCGCCGAGTAGAGGACCATGGCCGCCACCACCACCGAGACCGCGCTGCGCACCCGCGCCCGCCCCCAGATCGTCGCCCGCGACGCCCGCCGAGAGCCCACGGGCTGGACGAGCTGGTTCACCACGGTCGACCACAAGCGGATCGGCATCCTCTACATGGCGACGGCCTTCGTCTTCTTCATGGTGGGCGGGGCCGAGGCGCTGCTCATGCGCCTCCAGCTCGGGGCCCCGGAGAACAACTTCCTGGACCCGGCGACCTACAACTCGCTGCTCACCATGCACGGGACCACGATGGTCTTCCTGTTCGTGGTCCCGATGATGTCGGGGTTCGCCAACTACTTCGTGCCGCTGATGATCGGCGCGCGCGACATGGCGTTCCCCCGCCTCAACGCCCTGTCCTACTGGCTGTTCCTGGCCGGCGGCGTCGTCTTCTACGCCTCGCTGTTCTACTCGCCGCCCGAGGCCGGCTGGACCATGTACACGCCGCTGTCCACCGAGGAGTACTCGCCCGACGGCGGCCCCGACGCCTGGATCTTCCTCATCCACCTCACCGGCATCTCCTCGATCCTGGGCGCGGTCAACCTCTACGTGACGATCGCCAACATGCGCGCGCCGGGCATGGGCTGGTCGCGCCTGCCGCTGTTCTGCTGGACGGTCCTCACCTTCGCGATCCTGCTGATCCTGGCCCTGCCCTCGGTCGCCGCCGCGGTGACCATGCTGCTCACCGACCGTCACTTCGGGACCGGCTTCTTCGATCCGACCGAGGGGGGGTCGCCGCTGCTCTGGCAGCACCTGTTCTGGTTCTTCGGCCACCCCGAGGTCTACATCATGATCCTGCCCGGCTTCGGGATCATCAGCGAGGTCCTGCCGGTGTTCGCCCGCAAGCCGATCTTCGGCTACAAGGCGATCGTCGTCTCCACCGTCTCGATCGCCTTCCTGTCGCTGCTGGTGTGGGCGCACCACATGTTCACGACGCCGATCTCGACCGTGGTGCTGGCCTTCTTCTTCCTGAGCTCGGTGATCATCGCCGTGCCCACGGGCGTGAAGGTCTTCAACTGGATCGCCACGCTGTGGCGCGGGACGATCGTGATGAAGACGCCGCTGTACTTCGCCGCCGGGTTCATCGCCTTCTTCACGCTCGGCGGCATCTCGGGCGTGATCCTGGCCATCTTCCCGCTGGACTGGCAGCTGCACGACACCTACTTCGTGGTCGCGCACTTCCACTACGTGCTGGTGGCCGGGTCGGTCAACGCGATCCTGGCCGGGATCTACTACTGGTTCCCCAAGATCACCGGCCGGATGCTCAACGACACGCTGGGCAAGGTGTCGTTCTGGTTCACCTTCGTCGGCTTCAACGCGACCTTCCTGGTCCAGCACTCGCTCGGGCTCGACGGCATGGTCCGGCGGATCTACGAGTACAGCACCAGCGACTGGCACGCCCTCAACCTGGTCTCGACGATCGGGTCGTTCATCCTCGGCCTCGGCGTGCTGCTGACCGTGGTCAACATCGTGCGCTCCCTGCGGCGCGGCACCGTCGCCGGCCCGGACCCGTGGAAGGGCAACACGCTGGAGTGGTTCGCGGAGTCGCCGCCGCCGCCCCACAACTTCGACGCCATCCCCTACGTGCGGTCGGTGGAGCCGATGAAGGACATCCGGCGCCAGGTCGAGCGCGACACCCGCACGCGCCAGCGCGAGACCGAGCTGACCTACGAGGAAGCCGAGCCGGTCGGCACGTGATCCGCGCCGCCGTCCTGCACCCGCTCGCCGGCGTCCGCCAGGTCGCGGCCGACTACGTCACGCTCACCAAGCCCAAGGTGCAGTCGCTGCTGCTGCTGACCACGGTGACCACCATGTACGTGGCCGCCGACCCCTCGGTGGGCCTGGTCGCCCTCACCTGCCTCGGCGGCTACCTCAGCGCGGGCGGCGCCGGCGCGGTCAACCACTGGTACGACCGCGACATCGACGCGCGGATGTCGCGCACCGCCAACCGGCCCGTGGCCGCCGGGCGCATCGCCCCCGGTGCCGCGCTGGGCTTCGGGATCACGCTCGCCGCGCTCTCCTTCCTCACTCTCAGCCTTTTCGTGAACCTCCTCGCCGCGTGCCTGGCGCTCGCCGGATTCGCCGGCTACGTCGGCGTCTACACGGTCTGGCTCAAGCGCGCGACGCCGCAGAACATCGTGATCGGCGGCGCGGCCGGCGCCGTGCCGCCCCTGGTGGGCTGGGCCGCGGCCACCGGCGGGCTGGACTGGACCGCGCTGTACCTGTTCGCGATCGTCTTCTACTGGACGCCGCCGCACTTCTGGTCGCTGTCGCTGCTGATGAAGGACGAGTACGCGAAGGTCGGCGTGCCGATGATGCCGGTGGTCCGCGGCGAGGGCGAGACGCGCCGCCAGATCCTGCTCTACTCGGCGCTGCTCTACGCGGTCACCCAGCTCCCGTTCTGCGCGGGCGGGTTCGGCGTCACCTACCTGGTGTGCTCGATGACCCTGGGCGCGGCCTTCATCGCCGGCGCGGTGCGCCTGTACCGCCGCGCCGACCGCCGCTCGGCCCTGCGCCTGTACCTCTTCTCCCTGCTGTACCTCGCGCTGCTGTTCGGCGCGATGGTGCTCGACGCCCGGATCTAGACTCGGAGGCCCCGTGGACCGCAACCTCGCCCGCAAGAACATCCGGACCGGCCTCATCGTCGGGGCCCTGTCGCTGCTCATGTTCGGCCTGTCGTTCGTGGCGGCCGCGATCTACGTCGCGTGATGGCCGCGGGCGACGAGCGCACGCAGGCCCCGCCCGCCGGCGAGGAGATCCACCTCCCCGGCCCCACCATCCTCCCGCTGCTCACCGCGGTCGGCATCACGATCGCCCTGGTGGGGATCACGACCTTCCGGCCGCTGATCGTCCTCGGCGCGATCCTGACCCTCGTGTGCGCGATCCGCTGGATCCGCGACACGCGGCGCGACATCTCTGAGCTCCCGCGCGGACACGACTGAGCGCGGGCGTCAAAGACGCGGGTGAGGGGGTCAGGGGATCGGCCAGGGGCCGGGGTGTGTACCCGGAAAGCTTCCTGTGAGGAAGGTTTCCGAGGGCACACCCCCCTCGGGGCGCCGTTCAGGCGGCCGGGAGGTCGTGGCCCTGCTCGGACATGACGCTCGTCGCGCCGTCCTGCGACCAGCAGCGGATCACGTCGCGGACGGAGAGGATGCCGGCGACCTCGCCCTGGTCGATCACGATCAGGTGACGGAACCCGCCGCGGGCCATCGCCGCCGCCGCCTCCTCCAGCGACCAGTCGGGCGTCGCGAACACCAGGTCGGAGGTGAGGTGGTTGGCGACGCGCTCGGAGTCGGGGTCCTCGTCGGCTCCGACCGACTTGAGGATGTCGCGCTCGGTGATGATCCCCGGGCCCGGAGCGTCGGGATCGTGGACCACGGCGGCGCCCACGTTGCGCTGCGCCATCTGCGTCGCGCAGTCGCGCAGGGTGTGCCCGGGGCCCACCGTCAGGACGGTCTGGCTCATGCCGTCGCGCACCCTCATTGGTGCCGATGATAACGAGGACGTCCCGCCACGTCGTCCCATAGGATGCCGCGGGCATGAGCCGCAGGAGAGGCGACCTTGCGTAGGCACCAGCTCGCTCAGATGCTGATCATCGGCGCCATCGCGTCGGCGGGCGGGATCGCGGTCGCGCTGGCCATCGACTGGTTCCCCAAGGTCGGCAGCACGCAGGCCCGGGACGTGGACACGCTGTTCGACGTCCTGCTGATCGTCTCGGTGCCGATCTTCGTGCTCGTGCAGTCGATCGTGCTCTTCTGCGTGTGGAAGTTCCGCATGCGCCCGGGCGAGGAGCTCAAGGACGGCCCCCCGATCCACGGCAACACGATGCTCGAGGTGATCTGGACCACGATCCCGGCGCTGCTGCTCGTGGGCCTGTGCGCCTACGCCTACGTGGTCCTCGGCGACATCGAGGAGCGCGAGCCGAACACGATGGTGGTCAACGTGACCGGCGAGCAGTTCGCCTGGACCTTCCAGTACCCGGGCGAGAACGGCGGCAAGCCCGTGCGCTCGGACCAGCTCTACCTGCCGGCCAACCGCCCGGTGGAGTTCAAGGTCCGCTCCAAGGACGTCATCCACGACTTCTGGGTCCCGGAGTTCCGCATGAAGATCGACGCGGTGCCGGGGATCACCACCGAGTACCGCATCACCACGACCGGTGACGTCCGCAACTACCCCGTCGTCTGCGCCGAGCTGTGCGGCCTGGGACATGCCACGATGCGGCAGACTGCGCACGTGCTCGCGCCCTCGGAGTTCGAGACCTGGATGGCGCGCAAGCGAAAGGAGGCTGAGACGACGACATGACCGCCGCGCTGCGCGCCCCCGGCCTCCCCCGCGCCTTCCTCGGCGGCGCCCTCGGCGTCGCCCTGGCCTACGCGCTCGTGCTGCCGATCCGCGCGCTCTACGGCTTGGAGCCCCTGCTCGACGGGGAAGCGGTCTGCATCGTCGCGCTGATCTCCGCGCCCTTCGGCTTCCTCTTCGGCCTCGGCGCCTTCGACTACTGGTTCTACTGGGCCGCGGGTCGCCCGACCCGGCCCGAGGACCACTCCGGCCACGGCGCCAAGACGTGGCGCGACTACTTCCGCGTGAACACCGACCACAAGGTGATCGGGATCCAGTACACGGTCACCTCGTTTTTCTTCCTGCTGGTGGGCGGCGCCCTGGCCATGCTCATGCGCGCCGAGCTGGCCCAGCCGGGCATGCAGTTCGTGAGCACGGACGCCTTCAACGGGCTGTTCTCCGTCCACGCCTCGATCCTGATCTTCCTGTTCATCATCCCCGTGTTCGCGGGGCTGGCGAACTACGTCCTGCCGCTGATGATCGGCGCGCCGGACATGGCGTTCCCGCGCCTGAACGCCCTGTCCTACTGGCTGCTGCCGCTCGGCGGGACGATGATGATGGCGTCGTTCCTGGTCCCCGGCGGGTCCTTCGCCACCGGCTGGACGGCCTACGCGCCGCTGTCCACCGACGCGCCGCTGGGCCAGCTGTTCTTCACGATCGGCGTGCAGTTCGCGGGGGCCTCGTCGGTGGCCACCGCGCTGAACTTCCTGGTGACCATCATCACCATGCGCGCGCCGGGGATGAGCTTCTGGCGCATGCCGCTGCTGGTGTGGGCGAACTTCTCGACGTCGCTGCTGGTGGTGATCGCCACCCCGTTCGTCGCGGCGTCGCAGTTCTTCATCCTGCTCGACCGGGCGCTGGGCTTCAACTTCTTCGTGCCCGACCGCGGCGGCGACGTGCTCATGTACCAGCACGTCTTCTGGTTCTACTCGCACCCGGCGGTCTACATCATGATGCTGCCCGGGTTCGGGATCATCAGCGAGATCATCTCGGTGAAGGCGCGCAAGCCGATCTTCGGCTACCGGATGATGGCCTTCTCGCTGCTGGCCATCGTGGTGCTCGGCTTCACGGTGTGGGCGCACCACATGTTCGTGTCGGGGATGCAGGAGTGGATCCGCGTCCCGATGATGATCACCACGGCGATCATCGCCGTGCCCACGGGGATCAAGATCTTCTCCTGGCTGGCCACGCTGTGGCGCGGCGTGCTGCACATGGACACGGCGATGCTGTTCGCCCTGGGCTTCTTGACCATGTTCGTCCTGGGCGGGATCTCGGGCGTGGTGCTGGCGATGATCCCGGTGACGATCCACGTCAGCGACACGTACTTCATCGTCGCCCACATCCACTACGTGCTCTTCGGCGGGTCGCTGTTCACGATCTTCGCCGGGATCTACTACTGGTTCCCGAAGATGACCGGCCGGATGTACGACGAGCGGCTGGGCAAGGTGCACTTCTGGATGACGTTCGTCGGCTTCAACCTGACCTTCGGGCCGATGCACATCATCGGCCTGAAGGGCATGCCGCGCCGGGTCGCCGACTACGCCGAGCAGTTCGCCGGCTGGAACCTGTTCATCTCGATCGCCTCGTTCATGGTCGGCCTGAGCACGCTGGTGTTCGTCTACAACATGGTCTCCTCGTGGCGGGGCGGCCCGCGCGCCGAGGCCAACCCGTGGCGCGCGCTCACGCTGGAGTGGCAGGTCTCCTCGCCGCCGCCGGTGTTCAACTTCGACCGGATCCCGACGGTGGTCGGCGGCCCCTACGAGTACGGCGTGCCCGGCGCCGTCCACGGCGTGTTCGACCGGCCGGGCGAGAAGCCCGGCGAGGTCTCCCCCGCGCCGGCCGGCGGCGTGGCCACCGCGCCCAGGAAGGAGTGAGGACGCGATGAGGAAGGTCCTGGTCGTCGCCAACCAGACCGTCGGGGGCGCGTCGCTCCTGGACGCGGTGCGCGCCCGCGCCGGCGAGGGCGACGCCTCCTTCGCGCTGGTGGTGCCGCGCAACCGCCCGCCGCACGGCGGGATCATCTACGACGAGGCGGTGCGCCACGCGGCCGAGGTCCGGCTGTCGCTGGCCAAGCAGTTCATGGCCCAGGAGGGCATCCAGATCGAGGGCGAGGTCGGCGACGAGGACCCGTTCACCGCCGCCATGGACGGCATCGCGCTCTACCAGCCCGACGAGGTGATCGTCTCCACGCTGCCGCGCACCTCGTCGGGGTGGCTGCGCCGCGACCTGGTGGAGCGCATCCAGGAGGCCAGCGGCCTGCCGGTCGAGCACGTGGTCACCGACCTCGACCGCGAGGGCCTTCCCTTCCACGTCACGCTGGTGCTCGCCAACCAGACCATGGGCGCGCAGGCGCTGCTGGAGAAGCTCAAGGCCAAAGCCGCCGAGCGCGAGACGCTGTTCGTCGTCGTCGTCCCCCAGGACGGCGGCCACGGGCACCACACGGGCGAGGCGCGCTCGCGCCTGCGCGAGACGCTGCGCTCGTTCCGCGACGCCGGGCTGATCGCGGCGGGCACGATCGGCAATCCCGACCCCTACCAGGCGGCCAAGAACGCGCTGGACTCCTTCCGGGTCGACGACGTGGTGATCTCCACCCTGGACGCGGGGCGCTCGCGCTGGCTGCGCGGCAACCTGATCGAGCGCGTGCGGGAGCACAGCGGCAAGCCCGTCGACCACGTCGAGGCCGGCGAGCCGGCGCCCGCCGCGCCGTAGGTCCCATGGAAGCCGCCTCCGTAGCCCACGCCGAGCACCACCACGGGCCTCCCGAGGCCAACCGCTCCTCGCGGGTGGAGCCCCAGCTGCTGGGGATGCTGCTTTTCATCATCAGCGAGGTGATGATCTTCGGCGCCTTCTTCACCGCCTACTTCTTCATCCGGGTGGTGCAGGCCGAGGAGTGGCCGGCGGCGGGGACCGAGCTGCCGGTGGCGATCGCGGGCGTCAACACGGCGATCCTGCTGTCGTCGTCGGTGACCCTGCACTGGGCCGAGACGGCGCTCAAGCGCGACAACCGCTGGGGCTTCAAGGCGGGGATGCTCACCACCTTCCTGCTGGGCGCGACCTTCCTGTTCATCCAGATCAACGAGTACGTGCACGTCGGGTTCTCCCCGCAGGACCACGCCCAGGGGTCGATCTTCTACGGGCTGACGGGGCTGCACGGGGCCCACGTGTTCATCGGCCTGCTGCTGCTGGGCTTCGTGACGATCCGGGCCTTCCGCGGGCACTTCTCGCCGACGTCGCATCGCGGCGTGGAGATACCCGGCATCTACTGGCACTTCGTCGACGCGATGTGGATCGTCGTCTACTCGACGATCTACATCCTCTAGGCGCGGGGGCGCCCGGTGCTCAACCCCCTGCGGTCCGAGGGGGAGGCCTTCCGCTTCCTGCTCTACGTCGTGGCCGTGGTCGCCGCGATCGTGCTGGTCGTGGTCGCCCTGCGCGCCATCCTGTAGGCGATGTCCTTCGGGGCGCTCGCCCTGCTGGTGCTCTTCGAGGCGCTCTACCTGCGCGCCGTCCTCGTGCTGCGCCGGCGCGGCTGGCGGGTGCCGGCGGGCCAGCAGCTCGCCTGGCACCTCGGGCTCGCCCTCCAGGCCGTTGCGCTGCTGGGGCCGCTGGACCGCGCGGCCGAGGACTTCCTGTCCGCCCACATGGCCCAGCACCTGCTGCTGGCCGACGTCGCCGTCCCCTTCCTGCTGGCCGGGGTGCGCACTCCGGTGCTGGTGTTCCTGATCCCGCGGCCGCTGCTGGTGGCGCTCGCCCACCGCCGGCGCCTGCGCGCGGCCTTCCGGTTCCTGCGCCGGCCGCTGGTCGCGGTGCCGGTCTACCTGGTCGTCCTGTACTTCTGGCACCTGGGCTTCGCCTTCGAGGCGGCGCTGCGCGACCCCGCGGTGCACGCGCTCCAGCACGCGTCGTTCGTGGGGATCGGCGTGCTGGTCTGGTGGGCGGCGCTGGAGCCCCAGCGGGCGCGGCTGCGCGGCGAGCTGTGGAAGATCCCCTACATCGTCGCCACGCGGCTGATCAGCATGTTCCTGGGGATGGCGCTGATCTTCTCGACGTCGCCGTGGTACGCGGACGTCTACGGGCGCGACTCGCTCAGCGACCAGCGCAGCGCCGGCGGGATCATGATGAGCGTGGACATCGCGATCATCGTCGCCGCGCTGATCTTCTTCTTCTGGCGCGCCTCGGCCGACTACGACGCGGCGGAGCGCCGCGAGGCGGCGCTGCGGTCGGCCGCTACTTGACGGTCAGGGTGCCCTTCATCCCCGCCGCGGCGTGGCCGGGGACGGTGCACAGGAACGGGTACTCGCCGGTCTCGACGTCGACCCTGATGGTGGACACGCCGCCGTTGACCACCACCGGCCCGACCTCGTCGATCCCGTTGCCCTGGATCGCGACGTTGTGCTGCACCGACGACTCGTTGGGCGAGTTGATGGTGAGCGGGCCGGGCTGCGCCTCGGCGTTCTTGAAGGTGTAGAGCAGCTGGCCGTTGGGGTCGGCGGGGAGCTCGAGCACGCCGTCCTTCGCCGTGGCCAGGGGCTTCTGCTCGCCGCCGATCGCCGTGGCCAGGGCGCCGGTGTCCTCGCCCGGCTTGGCGGCGGCGTAGGCCACGTAGGCGGCCACGTCCTCGGCGTCGCGGCCGGTCACGAGCTTGGCGGGCATGACGCCGTTGAGGTTCGGGTAGAGGATCTGCTTCTCGGTCACCGAGCGGACCGTGTCGCGATGGAAGCCGTCCTTCAGCGCGCGGTTGAAGGCCTGGTCGAGGTTGGGGCCGGTGGTGCCCCGGGCGTTGGCGCGCGCGAGGATGTGGCACGAGCCGCAGCGCTGGACGAACAGGCGCTTGCCGTTGACGAGGTCGCCCGACCCCTTCTTGACGTCGATCCCGCAGCCGGCGACGCCCATCAGGGCGACCGCGCCGAGGGGGAGGGCGGCGGCGGCGAGCAGGCGTCTCATCGGCGCGGAACTCTATCCGCTGCGGCGGCCCGGTCGCCCCGCCACGGAGCGGCTATCGCGGCGCCGGCAGCTCGTCGAGGCGGCCCTGCGCGGCCGCGATCGCGCCCTGGGCCACCCCCTCCCACGACCACCGCTCGCGGACGGTCGCCACCAGCGCCTCGCGGGCCGCCTCGCGGACCGCGGGGGGCGCGCGCAGCCAGGCCACCACGCGCTCCGCGAGGTCCTCGACGGCACGCGGGCCGAGCGGGAAGGCCAGCCAATCCCGGGCGGGCCCGGGGAGCGCGCCGGCCAGGGCCTCGGCCACCTCGGCCAGGCCCGAGTGGTCGGCGCAGATCGGGAGCGCGCCGGCCGCCGCGCCC
>Ga0299907_10002150_pt1 | contig 11914 bp, 13 predicted proteins | sample RVTome_16_FD_198680 | JGI IMG/M metagenome (GOLD analysis project Ga0299907, IMG submission 198680) | Soil microbial communities from uranium-contaminated site in the Upper Colorado River Basin, Wyoming, United States - RVT152D67 (version 2) ...
TCCAGAACGTCCAGACCCAGTACGTGGCGTTCCTCGTGCAGCGTGAGGAGTTCGAGAAGGAAGCCGAGGAGCTCGGGATCCAGGTGACCGAGAAGGACGTCGACAAGGAAGTCCAGGAGTTCATCACGAGCCGCTACCAGGGCGACCGAAAGGCCGCGGAGAAGGCGCTCGACGAGCAAGGCTTCACCTTCGAGGCGTTCGTGGAGACGATGCGAACCTCGGTGCTCGCGCAGAAGCTCTTCGACGCGGTGACCGAGGACGTGAAGGTCGAGGAGGGTGAGATCCTCTCCTACTACCAGCAGAACCTGCAGGCGCAGTACCAGACGCCCGAGTCACGGGACGTCCGGCACATCCTCATCTCCGAGAAGAAGGAAGGCGAGGAGGTCGACTTCCCCAAGAGCAAGGCCGAAGCGGACCGGATCTACGCCGCGCTGAGGGACGGCGGCGACTTCGCCGCGCTGGCGAAGGAGAACTCCGACGATCCGGGCTCGAAGGACGGCGGCGGGAAGTTGACGATCTCGCGCGGCCAGACCGTGCCCGAGTTCGACAAGACCGCTTTCGACTTGAAGGAGGGGACGATCTCCCAGCCGGTCAAGACGACCTACGGGTACCACATCATCGAGGCTCTCTCCCCGGTTCGAGATGCGAAGACGACGCCGCTCGGCAAGGTCCGGGCGTCCATCCGCACGACGCTTCTGCAGGAGAAGAAGACGACGTTCATGACCGACTGGGTCGAGGATCTGACCGAGAAGTACGAGGGCAAGGTCAGCTACGCAGCCGGCTTCGAGCCGCCCGAGATCCCGGACGAGACGACGACCGAGACCGGCTCCGACTAGGCGCAAGATCGAAATCCGCGAGCGCGGATCTCGATCGCGCGAAGATCCCTAAGAACGTGTTTCAGAACGCCGCTTCGCCGCCCGGTGCGTTCCGACGGCACAAGGCTTCGTTCTGAAACGAATTCTAGAGGCGGGCGCTGCGCGCCCGCTGCGCCTCCACTTCGCACACGGCTCCGTGGTTGGCGCATCTAGGATCGACCCGTGAGCCTCCCGGAGGCGCTCCTCGACCTGCAGGAGCTGACGCGGACGCTGCGTCGAGAATGCCCGTGGGATCGGGAGCAGACGGCGCAGACGATCGTTCCGCACACGCTCGAGGAGGCATACGAGGTCGCCGACGCGGCTGTCTCGGGAGACGACGCAGAGCTTCACGGTGAGCTCGGCGACCTCCTCTTCCAGGTCTACTTCCTGTCGCTCCTGCTCGAGGAGCGCGGGAAGGGGGATCTCGAGTCGGTCGCGGTAGAGGTGCACCAGAAGCTCGTCCGCCGGCACCCGCACGTCTTCGCAGACGGCGAGGCGCGCACCGCCGGGCGCGTCCGTGAGCGCTGGGAGGAGATCAAGACCGAGGAGGAGGGGAGAGAGGGCATCTTCCACCACGTCCCCGAGTCGCTCCCCGCTCTGCTCGATGCGCGCAAGGTTCAGCGGCGTGCCGCCAGCGCTGGCTTCGACTGGCCGGACCTGGCGGGGCCTCTGCAGAAGGTGAGTGAAGAGCTCGACGAGCTCGTCCGAGCAGTGGAGCGCGCCGGTGTGCCGCAGCCGGAGACGGAGCCGGACCCCGAGGTCTTCGCCGAGGTGGGCGATCTGCTCTTCACGATCGTCAACGTCGCTCGCCGCCTGAACGTCGATCCCGAGCTCGCACTGCGAGCGACGTCGCGCCGCTTCCGAGCTCGGGTCGAGCGCGCGTCGGAGCTCGCGACCCGGGAGGGCGACGACTGGAGCCGCCTCGACCTCGAGGCCCAGGACGCGTACTACGAGCGGGCCAAGGAGGACTTGCCGTGACCACGATCGCCCACGTGCACGGTCGGCAGATCCTGGACTCCCGCGGGAACCCGACGGTCGAGGTCGAGATCCGCCTCGCCTCGGGCGCGTTCGGGCGGGCAGCGGTTCCTTCCGGGGCGTCGACCGGAGAGCACGAGGCGGTCGAGCTCAGGGACGGCGACCCGGCCGTGTTCCTGGGCAAGGGCGTGCTGAAGGCGGTAGCGAACGTGAACGGGGAGATCGCGGACGCCATCATGGGCCTCGATCCGGCGGAGCAGGCCGCCCTCGACCGTACCCTTGTCGACCTCGACGGTACGAGCGGGAAGAGCAGGCTCGGCGCGAACGCGGTCCTCGGCTGCTCGCTTGCCGCCGCGAAGGCCGCAGCGGACGAGGCGAGCCTCCCGCTGTACCGCTGGCTCGGCGGCGACGATGCGCGCACCCTGCCGGTCCCGCTGATGAACGTGATCAACGGCGGAGCGCACGCAGAGAATCGTCTCGACCTGCAGGAGTTCATGGTCGTCCCTGCCGGCGCGGAGGCGTACTCCGAGGGCCTGCGCGTCGGGACGGAGGTCTTCCATCATTTGAAGGCGGTGCTGCACGAGCGCGGCCTGGCGACCGGCGTCGGGGACGAGGGCGGCTTCGCGCCGGACCTCGAGTCGACCGAGAAGGCGATCGAGGCGATTCTCGAGGCCGCGGAGCGCGCCGGCCACCGCGAGCGGATCGGGATCGCGCTCGATCCTGCGGCGAGCGAGGTCTTCAGCGACGGCAGGTACCGGCTTCCCGGTGAGGGCCGCACCCTCGCTCCTTCGGGGATGATCGACTTCTACGGCGATCTCGCCCAGCGCTACCCGCTCGTCTCCGTCGAGGACGGCCTCGACGAGAACGCCTGGGACGACTGGAGAGCGCTGACCGAGAAGCTGGGCGATGTCCTCCAGCTCGTCGGCGACGACCTCTTCGTGACGAACGAGGACTTCTTGCGGAAGGGGATCGCCGAGGGTGTCGGCAACGCGATCCTCGTGAAGGTCAACCAGATCGGGACCCTGACCGAGGCGCTCGAGGCGATCGAGGTCGCCCGGGCCGCAGGCTACGCCACGGTCATCTCCCATCGCTCGGGGGATACGGAGGACACGACGATCGCCGACCTGGCCGTCGCCGTGAACGCGGGCCAGATCAAGACCGGTGCGCCCTCGCGCACCGACCGGGTCGCGAAGTACAACCAGCTGCTCAGGATCGAGGAGGAGCTCGGCTCGAAGGCCGTCTACCCAGGATGGTCCGCCTTCCATAGCTCGCGCAAGATCGGAATCCGCTAGCGCGAATTCCGATCGCGCCAAAACCCTAAAGGCGGCCGCTTTGCGGCCGCGACGCTTGCGTTGTCCCTCGGCGTCTCCTAGTACTCTCGCGGCGATGGCCGCGTTCGACCGCCGGACGAAGATCGTCGCCACGACCGGTCCCTCGTCGGCCGACGAGGGCACCCTGTCACGGCTGATCGAGGCCGGGATGGACGGGGCGCGCCTCAACTTCTCCCACGGCACCCACGAGGACCACGGCTCGAGCGCAGAGCGCGTGCGAGCTGCCCAGGCCGAGTTCCGTCGGCCGCTGGCGCTGATCGCCGACCTTCAGGGCCCCAAGCTGCGGGTGGGCGAGCTCTCGATGCCGATGGAGCTCGAGGTCGGGGACGAGATCGCCGTCGCCGACGAAGACTCGAGCCGGGACGGCGATCTCCCGGTCGCTCCGAACGTGCTCGCCTCGGTGCTCCAGGTCGAGCAGGACGTCCTCGTCGACGACGGGCACGTACGGCTGCGAGTCGAGCGAGTCGAGGGCCCCCGCGCCTTTTGCCGCGTCGTCACGGGCGGCATCGTCGAACCGCACAAAGGCGTCAACGTTCCTGGTGTTTCGCTGCCGGTTCCCTCGCTCACCGACAAGGATCTCGTGGACCTCGACTTCGCGCTCGGTCTCGGGGTCGACTACGTCGCTCAGTCCTTCGTCCGCTCCCGCGCCGACGTGGCAGCCCTCCGGGCGAAGATCGAAGCGGCGGGCTCGCAGGCGTGGGTGATCGCGAAGATCGAGCTGCAGGAGGCGGTCGTAGCGATCGACGACATCCTCGACGAGACGGATGCGGTGATGATCGCGCGCGGTGACCTCGGCGTCGAGGTCGGCGCCGCCGCCGTGCCGCTCCTGCAGAAGCGCATCATCCTGGCCGCTCTCGAGCGCGGAAAGCCGGCGATCACCGCGACCCAGATGCTCGAGTCGATGGTGCATCGCCCCGAGCCGACCCGCGCCGAGGCATCGGATGTCGCGAACGCGATCCTCGACGGCACCTCCGCGGTGATGCTGTCCGCCGAGACCGCGATCGGCGAGTACCCGGTGGAGGCTGTCGAGACCATGGCCGAGATCGCACGCGCAGTCGAGCCCAGTCTCGGATACCGGCACCAGCTGCCAGGAGCCGCCGAGGCGCCGACGGTGGGACGGGCGATGTCGAACGCGGCTTGCGATCTCGCGGAGGCGCTCAGCGCCAAGGCGATCCTCGTGCCAACCTTCACCGGGCGAACGGCGTCGGCCGTCGCGCGGCTTCGTCCGCGCAGGCCGATCGTCGCGCTGACGCACGTCGTAACCTCGCTCCAGCACATGGCGATCGAGTGGGGGGTGACGCCGCTCGAGATCCCCGAGTCGACCGACGTCGACGACCTCTGGCGCCAGTCGATCGACGCGGCACGCGACGCCGGGATCGTGGACGCCGGAGACCGCGTCGTCCTGACGGCCGGGACCGCCGTGAACATCCCCGGCTCCACCAACGTGATCAAGGTCGACACGGCCTGAAGGGGCGCGCGCGTCGGCGTTGAACGTGGCCTGGTGGCGCGAACGGTCTCGTCGAAGTCTCGCTCGAAGCGAGCCAAGAAGCGAACGCCGAGATCGCGTCGGCGGCTTCGGCTGGTCTGGCTGACTGCGCTCGTCGCGCTCGCCGCCTACCTCTACTACCAGCCTCTCGCCACGTACTTCGAGACCCGGAACGACCTCGCCGCCCGCCGCGCCGAGGTGGAGACGCTTCGCATCACGAAGACGAGCCTCGAGCTGCGACTGACGAACTCGACGAGCCTCGCGGCGACGCAGCGAGAGGCCCGGCGCCTCGGCTACGTCCTGCCGGGAGAGCAGCTCTTCGTCGTCAAGGGCATACCGGAGTGGCGCAGGACGCAGCGCGCAAAGCTTGATGGAAACTGAAACGCCCGGCCGCGCAGCGGCCGGCTTTGGCGACCTTCGCGCGATCGCAATCCGTACTCGCGGATTGCGATCTTGCGCAAGATACAGCCAATGGATGACCGGGCGATCGTCACGCGCCAGCTCGGGCGCCCGCCGCGTGCGCTGCGCCGGGTCGTCGTGCGCTGCCCGTACGGCCGACCGGCGGTAACCGAGCAAGATCCGTACGACGCGAACGGCGATCCGTTCCCGACGACGTACTACCTCACCTGCCCGCATCTCGTCGCCGCGCTGGCGCGTGTCGAGGCAGCCGGTGGAGTCGAGCGCTGGAGCCGGGCCGTGGCTGAAGACCCCGAGCTCGGGCGCTCGCTCGAACTGGCAACCGAGGAGCAGCGGCGGGTGCGACGCGAGCTCGCCGATGGACGCACCAGGAAGGACGAGGGCAGGTCGCTCGACCTCGGGATCGGGGGCTCGAACTCGCCGGGGCGTCTCAAGTGCCTCCATGCCCACGCCGCGTTCGCTCTCGCTCGCCCCGGATATGCGCTCGGCGAGAGGATCCTCGCCGAGCTCGATCCACTGTGGCCGTTCGATCGTTGTTGCTGCGCTCAATAGTGCGCAAGATCGGAATCCGCTCACGCGAATTCCGATCGCGCAAATCCCTAAGAACTCGTTTCAGAACGAAGCCTTGTGCCGTCGGCGTAGCGTCGTTGTGAAACACGTTCTAAAGGCGGCCGCTTCGCGGCCGGGCGCTCCGGCGAGCCTCTAGCATCGCGTTGATGAACGCTGACCTCGAAAGCGCGAGGCGCGACTGGGAGGACGGCTATCGCCGCTTCCAGGAGGAGTCGCGCGATTCCATGCGCGCCGATGGCCTGCACCTCGAGCTCGAGGCCGTGACGGACGAGCTGCGGAAGCGTCTCGGCTCGACCTTCACGCTGCGCGAACTGTCGGACGAATACCGTCAAGCCGACGCGTGGGCCCATGCAGCCGTCGCCGAGAGAGCCGCAGGCCCCGGCTGGCCGGCGACCCTCTCGATCGTGGAGGGCGCCGCGTTCTTCCTCTACTCCCGCGGCGCGCTCGACTACGAGCCGTAGAGCATGCTCGAGCGCCCCAGCCGAGACAGGCGCGGCAAGCAGCGACGCCGTGCGCTGGTCGTCCGGACCCTCCTCGTCGCGCTCCTGCTCGTGCTCTCGTTCATCTTCGGAATGGCCTTCGCGCGCACGCTCGACGAACAATCCGACGAAGGCGGTGTGGTGACGATCGAGCGCACGCTCACTCCTCTCCCGCAGGAGCCGCCTGCGCGGACGGTGACCGTGACGGTCACGACCACCTCGCCCTGACCGAGGGCGAGGCAAGCCGCGCCCCTACAACTCCTCGGACGCCTCGAGAAGGCCCGCCACGATGATCCCGATGGCACAGACCAGGCTGACCCAGATCCCGATACCGCGGCTCGCAAAGAAGAACGTGTCCGGGATCGAGATCAGGCGGACGAGCACGAGGACGGTTGCGATCGAGCCGATCGCGATCGCGAGGAGGCTCTCGGGGACCGCCGCGGGCAGGTCGACGCCGACCTCGCGCAGCACCACCAGGAGCACGGCGAGTAGCCCGAGCACGAGGACGACCTTCCCGATCGTCCCGGTGTGCCAGCCGATGACCGAGACGGTCGTGCCCTCGCCTTCGCCCGTGTACCAGCCCGTCAGCGCGGACACAGCCAGCAGGAGGCCGAACAGAAACGTGAGCCGGCCTCCGAGCCCGGGCGTGCCACTCACGTCGGCAAACGAGATCCTTCCGCGCCGCCGGCGTCCCTCGATGCCCTCCATGGCGAGAAGAATATGACCTTCGGGACGGCTGGGCCCGAGGAACGGGCAAGGCGCTCGCGCTGGCGTCTGCCCCGGCCGCGAAGCGGACGGGCTCCAAGGGTTGGCGACTGCAATCCGCTGGAGCGGATCGCAGTCTTGCGCTACGTACTCTGCCTACACTTCGAGGGTGGCCAAGGTGGAGACCACGACCTCGCCGGAAGAGGAGGCGCCGCCGCTCGATCCCGAGGCGGTAGAGCGCGCATATCGCTTCCACCGCGCGCGTCGCGCCGCCCGCAACCAGTGGCACCGGGAGAAGCGCTGGGCCGGAGTCCGCTTCTGGCTCGTGCTCGCGCTCGCGGTCGCGGGTGCGGTGCTGCTCGCAGCGCGCACGCTCGGCGAGATCGAGCGGATCTTCGGGCTCTGAAAACGTGCACGCAGAAGCGGTGAACGGGAGGCCGGACCGCCTCGCCCTCGGAGCGCTCGTGTTCGGGGCCGGAATCGGCGCGCTCGCGACCGAGATCACGGCATCGCGCCTGCTCGCTCCGTACTTCGGATCCTCGACGATCGTGTGGGCGAACCTGATCGGGATCGTCCTCGGCGCGCTTGCGCTCGGCTACTGGCTCGGTGGCCGTCTCGCGGATCGACGGCCGGAACCGGCACTGCTGGGCTCGATCGTCCTCGCAGGAGCGGTGTTGGTCGCCGTCATCCCGTTCCTCGCGGAGCCGTTCCTCGATCTGACCGTCGAGGGGCTGGACGATGCCTCGGCCGGCGCAGTGATCGGAAGTTTCGTCGCAGTCCTGCTGCTCTGCGCGCCTCCGGTCGTGCTCCTCGGGATGGTCTCGCCGTTTGCGATCCGCCTCGCCGTGTCGAGCATCGAGACCGCGGGCGCCGTTGCCGGACGCCTGTACGCGCTCTCGACCGCAGGGTCGCTCCTGGGGGTCTTCCTTCCCGCGCTCGTCCTCATTCCGGCGATCGGGACGCAGCGGACCTTCCTCGTGATCGCCGCGCTGCTCGCCGTCTCGTCGTGTTTCCTGCTCGGCGCGCGCTACCTGGTCGTCGGCGCCGTGCTGTCGGCGCTGATCCTCCTCCCGCCGGGCGCGATCAAACCGCAGGAAGGCCTCCTGCACGAGGAGACGTCGTACCACCAGTACATCCAGGTCGTCGAGCAGGAGGACGGCCGTCGGCTCCTCTACCTCAACGAGGGTGTGGCCGTGCACTCCGTGTGGCGGCCGGACGCGGTGCTGACCGGTGGGGTGTGGGACGCGTTCCTCGCGCTGCCTCCGCTACTCGGGCGGCCGCTCGAGCGTGTGGCGATCCTCGGGAACGCCGCCGGGACGACCGCCCGCGCGCTCGGTGTCTACTACCCGGAGGCCGAGATCGACGGCGTCGAGCTCGACCCGGCCGTCAGCCGCGTCGGCCGTGACTACTTCGGGCTCGAGGACAACCCGCGCCTCACCGTGCACGACGCGGATGCGCGTCCCTTCCTTCGCCGCACGGATCATCGCTACGACCTGATCATCGTCGACGCGTACCACCAGCCGTATGTCCCGTTCTACCTCGCGACCCGCGAGTTCTTCGGCCTCGTGCGCGAGAGGCTTGCGCCGGGCGGAATCGTCGCGCTGAACGTCGCAGCCGTTCCGGATGACGAGCGGCTCGTGCGGGCGATCGGGAGAACCATCGGCGCGGAGCTCCCTCAGGTGCTGCAGTGGCCTGCGCTCCGCTTCAACTCGATCGTCGTCGGCCTCACCGAGCGGCTCGCACCCCGGGAGCTCGAACGCCGGCTGGCGACCGGGCCCGCGGACCTCGCACCGTTGCGTGACCTGATCGCGCGCGACGTCAGGCCACTGACCGCGCCGGGGAGGCCGTGGACGGACGACCGCGCGCCCGTCGAGTGGCTGACCGACCGGATGATCATCTCGTACGCGGCGGAGGGCGGGCGCCTGGACGAGGACTACCTGCCCACGCGGCCGGTGCCGTGATCTCGCTCGAGCGACGCGACGGTCGCCCACTCGTGATCGGCCACCGGGGGGCGGCTGCGCTCGCCCCGGAGAACACGCTTGCAGGGTTCCAAGCGGCCGTCGCGGCCGGCGTCGACCTGATCGAGTTCGACGTGCTCTCGCTCGCCAGGGGAGAGCTGGTCGTCGCGCACTCGCACGACCTCCACGAGCTGAGCTACGGAGCCGAGCGGGGGGCCGTCGGGTCGATGACGCTGGCCGACCTCCGCGCGCTCTGCCCGCAGCTACCGACGTTCGACGAGGCGCTCGCGTTCTTCTCCGAGGAGGCGCTCGAGGTCGGCATCCACGTCGATCTCAAGTCCGCGAGCGCGGTCGAGGCCGTCGCGCAGGCTCTCGGGGGGCTCGCGCTGGCGGAGCGGACGCTGGTGAGCTCCTTCCATCTCGGCGCCCTGCGTCGCCTCGCGCGCCTGGAGCCGCGCCTGCGTACCGGTGCCTCCTTCCCACGAGACCGGCTCGGCATCGACGGAAGGCGCGGTCTCGGGCCCGTGGTGAACGGCGGTCTCCGGGCTCTCCGGCCACTCACGCCTGCGCTGGTGGGAACCTTGCTCGCGCGGGCGCGGGCGACTGCGCTCGTGCTTCACCACGCGCTCGTCAGCCCGGCAGCGGTCCGGCACGCACACGCGCGCGGCGCCGCGGTGGTTGCCTGGACCGTCGACGACGACAGCGATCTCACCCGCGTGGAGACGGCAGGCGTCGACGCCGTCGTAACGAACAATCCGTCGATGTTCGTATCTACACTGACGCCATGAAATCTGGACGCGCGATCGTCGCGAGCCTGCTCGCAGCCTGTGCGCTCGTCGGATTCTCGGCGGCGTTCGCGCTCGCGGCCGGAGCCGACTCTGGCCCCGCCCAGTCGACGACGACACCCGAGCCTCCTCCGACGACCGAGCCGCCGACAACGCCCCCTCCGGCCGAGCCCGCTCCGCCCACGCGGCAGTTGGGTATTCCGGGAGGCGTGACGATCGCCCACGTCGACGTCGGAGGGCTCCTTCCGTACCAGGCCGCCGACGTCATGAGGAAGGCCTTCGCGCGGCCGCTCGTGCTTGCGACCGGAACGACGAAGGTGCGGGTCAGCCCGGATGCGCTCGGCGCCAAGCCGGCGATCGAGAAAGCGGTGAGCCGCGCCCGCTTCTCGAGGCCCGGGGCATTCGTGCCGCTGCACGTCTGGGTCTCACGCGACCGCGTTCGGGGGTATGTCGAGAGCCTGGGCCGCGAGCTCGACCGTACACCTGTCAGCTCGCGCCTCGTCCTACGCGGCGCTACGGTTCGCGCGACGCGCTCCGTCGACGGCCGCAGGCTCGAGCGCCTTGCGGGGGCACGCGCGATCCGCGTGGCGCTGAAAACCAACGCTCGCTCGCCGATCCCACTCTCGTTCGCCGCGTTGAAGCCCCCGGTGGCGGAGGACAAGCTCGGTCCCGCGGTCGTCATCCTCCGCGGCTCGAACAAGCTCCGCGTGTTCACGGGCCCGAAGCTCGTGCGGACGTTCGGCGTGGCAACCGGGACGTCGTCCTTCCCCACCCCCACCGGCAGCTTCGAGATCGTGACGATGCAGCGAAACCCCTGGTGGTATCCGCCGCCGTCCGACTGGGCCGCCGACTCCGATCCCGTTCCACCCGGCCCGGGAAACCCGCTGGGAACGCGGTGGATGGGCATCTCCGCGCCCTACGTCGGCATCCACGGCACGCCCGACGCGGCGTCGATCGGCTACTCGGCATCTCACGGCTGCATCCGCATGCGGATCTCCGACGCCGAGTGGCTGTTCCAGCACGTGGAGGTCGGGACGCCGGTCTTCATCGTCTCCAAGTAGGGACGGCGGGATGATCGCGCGACGCGCGAGGCTCGTCGCCCAGGGCGTCGCCGTCGGTCTCGTCGCCCTTCTCTTCCTGCTCCTCGTCTGGTCCCTGGTCACGGAGGAGGGAGGCGATCTCGCCGCCAAGGCAGCGCGCGGCGAGCTCCCGGAAGCGCCCGACTTCACGCTCGAGCGCCTCGACCGCGAGGGCACGCTCACGCTCTCGTCGCTGCGCGGCAAGGCCGTGGTGCTGAACGCCTGGGCGTCTTGGTGTGCCCCGTGCAAGGAGGAGGCGCCGATCCTCGAGCAGGTCTGGCGCGAGGAACGCTCGCGCGGCCTAGTCGTCGTGGGCCTGGACGCCAAGGACTTCCGCGAGGACGCGCGCCGATTCGTCCGCAGGTTCGACCTGACGTTTCCGATCGTCTACGACGGCCCCGGCGACGTTGTCGGGCGCTACGGGGTCACCGGGTTCCCGGAGACGTTCGTCCTCGACCGGTCGGGCAAAGTCGTCGACGCCATCGCGGGCGCGGTCGACTCCGACGAGGATCAGAGTCGGCTGCGTGCGGCCATCGATCGCGCGCTCGAGTCGTGAGGCTCGTCCCCACGCTGGTGCTCCTCGCGTGTGCTCTCGCCGCGGCGTCCCTCGCCAGGGCAGCTGACCCACCGAATGCCGCAGATCTCGAGGCCGAGCTCGTGTGCCCCGTCTGCGAGACGACGCTCGATCAGTCCGACGCACCGGTCGCCCAGCGGATGAAGTCCTTCATCCGCGGGCGGATCGCGGCGGGGGACACCGAGAAGGAGATCAAGAGCGCGCTCGTCGCGGAGTTCGGGCACGGCGTTCTCGCGACTCCCCCGAAGAGCGGCTTCGGGCTCCTTGCATGGCTGCTGCCGCTCGCAGCGCTGGTCGCCGGCGCGCTCACGGTAGGCGTGCTCGTCTGGGGATGGAGCCGCCGTCGTGGGCCGCCGGATTCTCCAGCTCCGCTCGGCCCCGACCTCGAGCGCCGGGTCGACGAGGAGCTGGCCCGGTACGAAGGTTGACATGAGCCTTTCGTCGATCCCGGTCGCGTTCCTGGCCGGGCTCGTCTCGTTCCTGGCTCCGTGCGTGCTCCCGCTCGTCCCTGGGTACCTCTCCGCGGTCTCCGCCGTCGACGCCGACAAGCTCGGCCAGCCGGGGAACGCGAGGCACGTCGTCGTCGCCAGCGTGCCCTTCGTCCTCGGCTTCACGGCGATCTTCGTCCTGCTCGGCGTCGGCGCCGCGCTCGTAGGCGGTCGCCTCCTCTCCGATCAGTTCCTGCTCGAGAGGATCGCCGG
>Ga0299907_10002151_pt1 | contig 11909 bp, 9 predicted proteins | sample RVTome_16_FD_198680 | JGI IMG/M metagenome (GOLD analysis project Ga0299907, IMG submission 198680) | Soil microbial communities from uranium-contaminated site in the Upper Colorado River Basin, Wyoming, United States - RVT152D67 (version 2) ...
GGCGGCTCTTGAGGCCACGTCTCCGCGCTCGCCAGGCTCCTCGCCCCGCCCGGCGCGCGCACCGCGCGCCCCGGCGGCCGCCGCTCCGGCGCCGGGGACGCCGGCGGCCGGCGCGTGGCCCAGGAACCCCAGCTGCGTGGAGGGCGCTTCGACCTGCCGAGGGACCGCGTCGGGGCGCGGCGGCACCCGTTGATCGGCGGAGCGCGCGGGCCCGGACGGCAGAGCCCCACGGCCGAGGGGGGCGGCGCTGTCCAGGCTCGCCAGCGCCGCGCGCACGGCGTCCTCGACCGACCGTTCGATCGCGGTGCGGTCCCGGAAACGGACCTCGGCCTTGGCGGGGTGCACGTTGACGTCGACGCCGCCGGCCTCGACGTCCAGGTACAGGAGCAACGTGGGCCGCGCCCGCTCGCGCTCCGGGACGGTCGTCCGGTACGCGCGCTCGGCGGCGGCAACGATCCCCCCGTCGCGGAACGGCCGTCCGTTCACGAACAGGTGCACGCGCCGGCCCGCTGCGCGGGCGGCCGCGTCGGGCCGCTCGACGAGTCCCGCGACGCGCGCACCCGCGCCCCCCGTGGGCACGAGCGTGCTGGCCGATTCCTGGCCCCAGAGTTGGACGATCCTGTCGACCAGTCCTCCCGCCGCCGGCAGGTCCAGCAACTCCCTTTCGTTGGACAGCAGTCGGAAGCCGCACGACAGGTTGGACAGCGCCAGGGTGGTGATGGTCGCGGATATCGCGCGCGCCTCGGCCGAAGCCGACCGGAGGAAGGCGGCCCGGGCCGGCACGTTCCGGAACAGGCCCGCCACGCGTACGGTCGTCCCGGGTTGCCGTGCACACGGGTCGATGCCCACGATCCTGCCGGAGTCGGCGCGCACGCGCGTGCCCACGCCACCCGCCTCGGCGGTCTCGAGCGTCAGGCGGCACACGCTCGCGATCGACGGCAGCGCCTCGCCGCGGAACCCGAACGTGGCGACCCCGCTGAGCTCCCCGGCCGTTGCGATCTTGCTGGTCGCGTGCCTGTCCAGCGCGAGGCTGGCGTCCTCCCGACCCATGCCCATGCCGTCGTCGGCGACGCGGATGTCGGTCTTGCCACCGTTGCGGATCGTCACCTCGATCCGGGTCGCCGCGGCGTCCAGCGCGTTCTCGACGAGCTCCTTCACGACCGACGCGGGTCGCTCGACCACCTCGCCCGCGGCGATCTGGTCGACCACCTCGTCCGGGAGGAGGCGGATCCGTCGGTGGGCGGCGAGTGGGCGCACGGCGATCGGCGGGCCGCTACAGGAAGAGGGCGCGCAGCGCGAAGTAGATCACCGCGCTGAAGGCGGCGGCGACGGGCACGGTCGCCAGCCAGGACACGATGATGTTTCGCACGACCCTCAGGTTGAGCGCGGCGATCCCCTGCGCGAGTCCGACGCCGATTACCCCGCCCACCAGCGTGTGGGTCGTCGACACCGGGATGCCCAGCCGGCTGGCGATCAGCACCGTGCAGGCGGCCCCGAACTCGGCGCAGAAACCGCGCGTCGGCGTCATCTCCGTGATCTGCTTCCCCACCGTCTCGATGACCCGGTACCCGAGCGTGGCCAGGCCGACGATGATCCCCACCCCTCCGAGGATCAGGACCCAGAAAGGCACGGGCACCGTCGTGGCGATCTCGGTGAAGCCCGTGCGGGCGAGGGTGACCACCGCGGCCAGGGGTCCGACCGCGTTGGCGACGTCGTTGGCCCCGTGGGCGAAGGCGACGAAGATCGCCGTGGCGACCTGGAGCACGGCAAACATCCGCTCCACGTGCTGATAGGGTCCGCCCGGGTGGGCATCCGCGCGGGCGATCAGCGGACGCGACGCGAAGGCGGCGAGCGTCCCCAGAGCCACCGACACACCGAGGGACAGCACGAACGGGGGAGCCTCGATCACGTTCGCGAGCACCTTGTAGACGAACGAGAGGAAGATGATCGTGACGACGAGGCCGACCAGATAGGGGCCGATCCGGCGGGACGCCGCCGCAGGGTCCAGGCTTTCGAGGACGCGGCGGCGAACGAACACGAACGCGAAGAACGCGATCAACGCGCCGAGCAGGGGGGAGGCGAACCAGCTCAGGACGATCTCGAGCATCGTTGCCCAGTCCACGCCCGCGAGCCCGAACGTGGCGACGCCGATTCCGACGACCGCTCCCACGATCGAATGGGTGGTGGAGACGGGCAGCGCGAAGTGCGTCGCGACGTGCAGCCACGCCCCCGCCGCCACCAGCGCCGCCAGCATGCCGAGCGCCAGCAGCAGCGGCCCATCGGCCCCCGCCGGGCCCGTGGGGGCGAAGAGCGATACCTCGACGATACCCTTGCGAATCGTATCGGTGACGTGCGAGCCGACGAGGACGGCGCCCGCGAACTCGAAAACCGCCGCCACGATGATCGCGCGCTTCAGCGTCAGCGCGCCCGATCCGACGGACGTTCCCATGGCGTTGGCGACGTCGTTCGCGCCGATATTCCACGCCATGTAGCTGCCGCCGATGAGCGCGGCCAGGAGCAGCCCGGTCGCGATGTCCACCGATCAGCGCCGCGCGAGCATGAGCCGCAGCCGGTCGGCGGTGTTCTCGGCGCGATTGGCGACGTCGCCGAGGGTCGCCAGGATGCGCATCCAGAACAGGACGGAGATCGCGCCGAGCTCGTCCTCGCGGCTGAGCACCACCCGCGTCGTCTCGGCCTGGATCTTGTCGGCCTCCCACTCGTAGTCGGAGATGGCACGGATCCGCTCCATCGTCTTCTCGACTTCCGGTCCGCCGAACCCGGCCTCCTGCAGCGTGGGCAGCTGGCGCGCCGTCTCGTACCACAGCTCGCTCGTGCGGACCACCTGCTCGACGAACCGGCCGAGCGGCTCCAGCACCACATCCGGCGTCGGAGTCTCTCGCATCGTCGCCAGCACCGCGATGTCCTCGACGCGGTCGGCGATCGAGTCCTGCTCCTTCAGGAACAGCAGCACGTCGCCGCGGTCCACCGGCATGAAGAGCGAGCTCGGCAGGTGATCGCGGATGTCGTTCTTGACGACGTCCGCCTTGTGCTCGAGGCGCGAGATCTTCTCGTAGACGGCCTGCACTTCGTCCCACCTCGCCGCGGTGAAGGCGGCGAAGAGTTCGGGCAGCAGCTCTACGGTCTGGTGCACGCGCTCGGTGTGCTCCAGCAGGGGCCCGAAAGGGGAGCGCGCGAACAGCCCCACTATGGCTCGCATGGGATTCCTCTCAATCACTCGGGTACGGAAGGCGGTAGAAAGCGAGCGCGTTCCGCGTCGTGCGCGTCGCGATATCCGCCGGCGCCTCGCGCCGCGCCTCGGCGACCGCTGCGGCGACGTGCACGAGGTAGGCGGGCTCGTTGGTGCGCCCGCGGTACGGGACGGGAGCAAGATAGGGGCTGTCGGTCTCGATCAGCAGCCGGTCCGCCGGTACCTGATCGATGAGCGCGCGCTGCTCGAATTTCGGAAACGTCACCAGGCCGGAAAAGGAGACCCACCACCCGGCATCGAGACCCGCCCGCAGCAACTCCGGCGAACCCGCGAAGCAATGCAGGACGCCTCTGGCCGAGCCGGCATACGCGGCGATCATGGCGGCGGTGTCCTCGTCGGCGCTGCGGCTGTGGACGACGGCGGGCAGGTCGTGCGCGACCGCGAGCGCCAGGTGCGCCTCGAAGAGCCGGCGCTGCGTCCCCCTGGGTGCGTTGTCGTAGTAGAAGTCGAGGCCGGTTTCCCCCACCGCGACGACCTCGGGCTCGGCGAGCAGATCGGCCACCCGGTCCAGCGCGTCGGCAGCGGCCCCGCCGGCGGCGTGCGGGTGCACGCCCGCGGTGCAGAACAGGCCCTCGTGCGCGCGAGCGAGCGTCAGCGCCCGCGCGGCGTCGTCCGCGTCGCTGGCGATGGTGACGAAGCGGGTGACTCGAGCCGCGCGCGCCCGGTCGAGCACCCCCGGGAGGTCGGCCAGGAGGCGCTCATCCGTGAGGTGGCAGTGCGAGTCGAAGAGGACGGCGTCGGCCGTCAGGTCGCCCGACTCCGCGCGGCCGCCGGGGGCCGCGGCGAGGACCGCGCCGCCTCCCGGGTGGCGCCCCGGGCAGCACCCTCCTTGCGCTGCCACCTGCGCTCGATCTCGAGCAGCGCCGGGGACGCGATGAAGATCGACGAGTAGGTGCCGACGACGACCCCGAGGATCAGGATCAATGCGAAGGGACGGATGATCTCCCCCCCGAGCAGGGCGAGCGAGAGAAGCGCGGCCAGGGTGGTTCCGGAGGTCATGATCGTACGCGGAAGGGTCTCGTTGATCGAGCGGTTGATGAGCGCCCTGTAGTCCCCGCGCCGGCCGCCCCTGTCGAGGTTCTCGCGGATACGGTCGAAGACGATGATGGTGTCGTTGAGCGAATACCCGATGATCGTGAGCACGGCTGCGACGGTCGCCAGCGACACCTCCATCCGCAGCAACGCCATGAGGCCGAGCGTCACGAGGATGTCGTGCATGGTCGCCACGATGGCGGCGACGCCGAACCGCGTCTCGAAGCGAAAGGCCAGGTAGATCAGCGTCACGACGAACGACAGGAGGATCGCGAGCAACGCGCGCACCTGCAGCTCGCCGCCGACCTTCGGTCCCACGGCCTCGACCCGCAGGACGCTAGCGACGCCTTCGCCGTACGCGGCGTCCAGCAGCCCGCCGAGCCGCTCGGACAGGTTCCCCCCATCTTCCTCGAAGCTGGCCAGCCGAACTATGTACTCCCTGTCCGAACCGTACTGGCTGATCGAAGCGTCGCCGCCCAGCTCGCCCAGCGCGGCGCGCAGCTCGCCCACGCTGGTGGGCTGCTGGAGCTCGACCTGGGCGAGCGTGCCGCCGGTGAAGTCGACGCCGTAGTCGAGCCAGGAGCCGGCGGTGATCTGGAAGAACACCATGGCCGCGATCCCGACCGCCACGACCGCGGCGCTCACGACGTAGGAGCCACGGCGCAGGCTCAGGAAATCATAATTCGCTTCGGAGAAGATCCGCATCGTTCGGGCGCCCTCAGATGCTCAGTTCGCGGGCGGAGTCGCGCCGCGTGAGATAGAAAAGGAACAGCGTCCGCGTCACGTACACGGCCGAGAAGAACGACGCGATGATCCCGATCGACAGGGTGACCGCGAAGCCGCGCACCGGGCCCGTTCCGAACTGGAAGAGGATCAGCGCGGTGAGCAGCGTCGTGAGGTTCGAGTCGACGATCGCCGACATCGCGTGCCCGAAGCCCTCGTCGACCGCCGTGCGCGCCGGCTTGCCCGCGGCCAGCTCCTCGCGCACCCGCTCGAAGATCAGCACGTTCGCGTCGACCGCCATGCCGATGGACAGGATCAGGCCGGCGATGCCCGGCAGCGTCAGCGCCGCCCCCAGCGCCGCCAGGCCGCCGAGGACCAGCACGACGTACACCGCCAGCGCGAGCACCGCGAGGAGTCCCGCGACCTTGTAGTAGAGGAGCATCAGCCCCAGGACGAGGCCGACCCCGATGATCCCGGCGAGCTTGCCCTTGTCGATCGAGTCGCGGCCCAGCGTGGGCCCCACGGTGCGCTCCTCGATGATCGACAGCGGAGCGGGCAGCGCGCCGGCGCGCAGCACGAGCGCCAGATCCTGCGCCTCGGCGAGCGGGGAGGCGCCGAGTTCGATCTGTCCGGTCCGCCCGATGCGCGACTGGATCACCGGCGCGCTGAACACCTTGTCGTCCAGCACGATCGCCATGTAGTCGCCGACGTGCTGGCCGGTGAAGCGCTCGAAGATGCGTCCGCCGCGGCGGTTGAACTCGAACTGGACGATGGTCTGATTGAACTGGGGGTCGATGTTGGGGATCGCGTCTTCCAGGTACTCGCCCGTGATCGCGGGCTGGTCCTCGAGGACGTACAGCTCCCAGTAGGGCTCCGCTCCGAGGGCGATCGTGTTCGCTCCCCACAGCAGCTCGACTCCGCGCGGCAGCGCGCGCCGTACGGCGTCGACCGCCAGGAAGCGCTCGACGAGCTCGCGATCGTTCTCGCGAACGACATAGGCGCCGGGCTGTCCGCTGCTGAGGAGCAGCGCCGTGAGCGGCCGGTCCTGCGGCTCGTTGGAGACCGCGAGGCTGTCTGACGCCGCGCCGGTGTCCGCGGCCGCTTCGGCGCGGGGGTCCGCTCCCTGGGCTACCTGCGCGCCGGTGTCCCCGGTCGGGGCTGGCGCGGCCTCGGCGTCGCCGTTGCCGGCGTCCGCGCTGTCGCGCTCCTCGCCCGGTGTCAGCGCGGGCGTCTCCTCGCCGCCGCCGAACAGCAGGTCCTCGACGGCGCTGCGGTCGCCGCCCTCGGTCGTGTCGACGGTCCGGTCTCCGAGCGCGTCGGGCCCGAACTCGTTGACGATCGCGCGATCGATCCGCGGGAGCGCCGCGGCGAATTCGGGGCCTTCGCGGACGAGCTGGAATTCCAGGAAAGCGTTGGCGCGGATGACGCCCTTCGCCCGCTCCGGATCCTGGCTGCCCGCCAGCTCGACGATGAGGCGGTCGGCCCCGGCGCGCTGGATGAGCGGCTCGCGCACGCCGAGTTCGTCGATGCGGTTGCGGATGATCGTCTCGGCGCGGTCGATGGCGTCGCGGCGCGCCTCGTCGGTGAGGGTCCCTTCGGGGTCGTCCACCTCGAGGACGAAGTGGGAACCGCCCTGCAGGTCCAACCCGAGCGGGACGATCGAACACCCCGACGCGGGTCGCCCGGCGGCGGCCTCCGCGGCGGTCGGCGTGCACAGTTCGGCGCGAGTATCCCAAAGGAAGTACGCGGCGCCCGCGAGGACGGCGAGGATGACGACGGCCCTGCCTCTGAGGCTGCCCAGCATCGGCTGATTTCCTGACGTATCGGACCTCGGGACGGGCGCGCCGCGAAGGCGCGCTCGGGCCGCCCCGGCCCGGTTTCTGGAACCCGTGCCAAAGACGGCGAAAGCTCGCCGCCGGCGCGGGCATTGTCAACGTGCGGACGAGCGTAGATGCGCCTAGTCGCCGGCGTGCACGATCCTCCAGATGCGGCCCCCTGCATCGTCGCTGACGTAGAGCGCCCCGTCGGGCCCCACGGTCACCCCAGTGGGGCGGTGGTCGGCGCCCTGCGGGGAGACGTCGTCACCCGCGAAGCCCTCCGCGAAGACCTCCCAGTCGCCGCTCGGCCGGCCGTCCGCGAACGGGACGAACACGACGTTGTAGCCACCCTGTGGAAGCGGCGCCCGGTTCCAGGAACCGTGGAACGCGATGAACGCGCCGCCGCGGTAGCTGGGCGGAAAACCGCCGCCCTCGTAGAACACGATCCCGTTGGGCGCCCAGTGGCCGGGGAAGGCGACGATGGGATTCTTCTTCTGCGCGCAGCGGCCGACCTCCGAGCCGTCGCCGCCGTACTCGGGGGAAAGGACCTTCCTGTCCAGCTGCCGGTCGTAATAGCAGTAGGGCCAGCCGAAGTCGTCGCCGGCCTCGATGCGGAACATCTCCTCGGCCGGCTTCTCGGAGCTGTCCTCGGCCGAGTAGCCCCAGTTCGCGGCGAGCTGGTCGCGGCCGTGCTGCGCCCCGTACAGCGCCTCGTCGGGCCCGACGGTGATCGCCACGAGGTTGCGGATGCCCGTGGCGAAGCGCTCCCCGTCGGCCTGCGTCTGCCCCGTGGTCCCGGCGTCGAAGCTCCACACGCCCGCGCGCGTCTGGAGCTCTGGACAGGGATCCTGTCCGGGCGATCCGGACTCGCGGTCCTCCACCTGACACGAGTTGGTGGGCGCCCCGATGTTGACGTACACGCGGCCGTCGTGGAGCGCGATCGACTTCGCGCTGTGCGACCCGTACGCGGGCAGATCCGACACCATGGTCTCGGGGCGACCCGTCGGCTCGAGGGCGCCCTGCGGCACCGCCACGCGCATGATCGCGCCGTCGGGCGCGAAATACACCCAGTCGCCGCTCACCGCCACGCCGGTACCGCCGGAAACGCCGATCTCCGAGCGCTCCTCGGCGACCCCGTCACCGTCTGCGTCGCGGAGCGCGACCATCCCGCCGCCCTCCCCGCCGCGTCCGGGCCGGGTCATGACGAACATCGTCCCGTCGTCGCGAATCGCCATGTGGCGCGCGCGTCCCATGTCGTCCGCGAAGACGGTCGCGCAGAACCCGTCGGGGAGCGCGATGCCGCCGTTGTCGGCGGGGCACGCGGGGCCGGGGCCGGGCGTGCCCGCCGTCCCGTCCCGGGTGGCTTCGGCGCCCGAAGCCTCGCGAGCGTCGGCTTCGGCGGGCGGTTCGGTGGCGCAGCCGAGCGCGAACAGCGCGGGGACCAGGGCCAGAACGAAACGGGATTCCATGGGACTGGTTTTCACGGAACCATCTCCGGGTAGCGGAATCGGCGAGTCCGGCCGCGCCCCCCGTCGGGGCGGCGCGGGCGACGGAGGGGGCGCGAACCCCAGGGCACGGCCCCAACGTCGCGGGACCCGGCGAAGCCCCCGCAGGACTCGTTCCGACGGTCGAGCGGCCGGCCAGCGGGAGGCGCCGGAACGCGACGTACGCGCCGGGCGCCCGTGCGGGCGCCGCGGTTGGTTCCGTATGGGCCCGGTGGGACTCGAACCCACGACCTACCGATTATGAGGCGATTTTCCGGCGTCCGGCCGACGCACGATGTGGCTCAACGGCGCGGGAATCGAAGTTCATGCGTCGGCCCGCGTCGGTGCGCGTCGGTACGTTCTTGGCACCGTCCCTGACACCACGGTAGATTGCTGGTCTATGGTCCACGTGGAACGCATCCTTTCGCGCCTCCGCGAAGCCGGCCGCGCGCGGCGCCCGCCGTCGCGGACTTTGGCTACCGGGCTCACCGTCTTGCTGCGTGCGCTAGTAGACCTCCATCGTTGCGGCGACGGCTCCGGCCGTTTGGCTCCCCCGGACGCGTGCGCGCGATGATGCGTGGGCCGACGTCCGTCAGGACGAAGCGATGCGGCCGGCCGGGCTCGCGGCGAGCAGCGACAGCAGCGCTTTTTCTGCGCGGCGCGCCCGCTGAGCGCACCGTTGTCGCCCTCGATTGCGAAGCCGCCGAAAAGCTTTAGGCACAACTCATTACAACGCTCTCGTCCGCTGGGGACGATCAAGGGACAGACAGGGGAGAAAAAGGGGGGATTGACCCATTTTAAATTACGCTCGCGAACGGCGCCGGAGCAAGGGACATCCGCGCGCGGGGTGCCGGCATGGCAGGCATCCCAGGACAGTTCCCTTCAGGCATACCCGACATCGAGCCTGGACATCCAGCCTCAGGCCCGTCGCTCGCTGCACGGCGACGATACTTCAATCGCAGATCCAGTACCCACCCCGGAGAAAACAGATGAGACACCTGCGTTTCGCGGTACTCGTGCCCCTGCTCCTGACCGGCTGCGCGGAAAAGCCGCAGACCCTCGTTGCACCCGATGACCTGGCGTTGCAGATGATCCTGTGGAACATGTCACCATGGACGGAGGCTACGGATGCGCCTTTCGTTGGCGTAAATACGCCCGTTGCCACCGAGGGCTGCCCCTTCGTCACCCGCTCCGAGCATGCCCTGGTGTTCGCCTCAAACCGAGCCGGCGGACACGGCGCCCTGGACCTCTACATCTCGTACTGGGACGCAGCAGCCAAGCAGTGGGGCACACCGGTCAACCTGGGGCCAAAGATCAACACGGCGGCCAATGAACAGTGCCCCCTCCTGTCGCAAAACGGCAAAGAGCTGATCTTCGTCAGCAACCGCCCCGGCGGGGCCGGGGGTCTCGACCTCTGGGTGGCACACCGCCACGACAACCGGAGCGACCTCGAATGGGAAACGGCTGTGAACCTTGCGACGGTGAACTCCCTCGTCGACGAGTTCGGCCCCGGCTGGTACGAGGAGAACGGCAGAACGGTGCTGTACTTCAATTCGAATCGTGCCGGCGGTGCCGGCGGGCACGATCTGTATGTCAGCCATCAAACCAGTGACGGCACCTTCGCGGCGCCCGTACCCGCTGCGGGGCTAAACACCCAGTTCCAGGAGCAGTTCGCCTCGCTGTCCAAGGATGGACTGGAGATCTTCTTTTCCTCCGACCGTCCGGGAACGCTCGGGGGCCTCGACCTCTGGCATGCGACGGGTGAGCGCACCTCGGACCCATGGGGGACGCCGGCGAACCTGGGCCCTGCGGTGAACAGCTTGGCTGCGGAAGGACGTTCGGCGATCTCGTGGGATGGTATGACACTGTACTTCCACTCCACCCGCAAGGGCAGTGTCGACCTGTTCCAGACCACCCGCACCCCGTCGAGCGGCTGGAGGAACTGAGCGGAAACGAAGCGCGTCGGCGAAGCCCCGGGACAGGAGGCTTCGCCGACGCCAGGCTGTTTGCGCGACGGTGGACCGCGAGCTGCACCAACATGGAGCTGCGGACCGCGTCACCTCCGCGCGGATCCGCATGATGCTTCCACGGCCGGCAGCGGGCGGTCCACGAGCTGCTGAAGCAGCGACCACGCGCGCTGCTCGCGCTTGGCGGCCGCCTCGAGGACGGCATCCCAGCGGGCGGAGGGCGCAGCATCGATCAGGCGCCGCCTCCTCCGCGATCGGGGGCCGCTCCTTCAGGATCTTGCACCGACCGACCAGTCCGGGCGCTCGCGGAAGATCCGCTCGCACGTGCGCCGGCCGCGCGGCGTGTCGTCGAGCGTGACCCGCGCGACCAGCTTGTCGCCCAGCTCACTGAGCAGCGCGGACCCGACCGGCGGATCGCCCCCCTTCTCCTCCATGGCCGAATGATTCCACTCGCTCACGATCGCCTTTGTCGTCGTGAGCGAGCCCGGCATGACCAGGTCGGCGTCCCGGTCCACGACGCCCAGCACGCTCACGACGGCGGTTATCGACGACGACCAGCCCGAGCGCGCGGCCTTGTAGCCGATCCCGGCGATCCGCCGCGCGGTCTCGCGGCACCGCGCGAGCGCGAGCTCGCCCTCCAGCTCGGCGAGCCGGTACTTGCTGGCCGCCAGCTCCAGCATCTTGAGCCTCCGCCAGGACTCGCGCCGCCAGCGGTCCTCCTCGCACTTCGCGCAGCCGCAATCCGGCTCGAAGGTGCACTCGCACCCGCAGTCGCAGCCGGCGACGTCACCACACATCGCCCGCCCCCGCAAAGCCGCTGCCGCGGACCGTGAACGGACTGAGGCCGCGCTCGGCGCAGAACTCCTCCAGCGGCTCGCCCGTGGACGCGACCCATCCCCCTTCGATTGCTTGCGGCACGGCCTCCTCCTCGGGTTTCGGTTTCGGGCGCGGCTTCCGTTTCGGCTTCGGCTTCGCGGCCGTCTCGGCGCGCGGCGGCTCCTTCGGGCGCGGCCGAGGCTCGGGCGGAGGCTCGTCAGGGTCGCGCCCGCTCGCGGCGGCGACGTTGAACGTGATGACGATCTCCTCCCCGCCCTCCGCCGGCCTGAAGGCGCGCTCCAGCCTGCGCAGCGTGTCGCGGATGCTCACTTGCTCACCGTGACCTTCAGCGGGGGCGCCTCTCGCTTGGCGCGGCCGCTGGCGATGCGCTCCAAGTCCCTCATGCGGGCCTCGTAGTTTTCGCGCTTCAGCATGGCCGCGTGGAGCGCCTTGTAGCCGTCGATCGCGACCCGCGCCCGGCGCTCGTCCAGGTCGCCCGTTTTCACGGCACGTAGCGTCCAGCGGATGCTGTCCTCGCACTCCTCGGGCGTGGTCGCGTCGGGCGGCAGGTCCTCGGGCGGAAGCGCCTTCCCCCGGTTGCGCGCCTTCGACGTGTAACCGCCGCGGCGGCGCATGCGGGTCGCCTCGCCCTGGCGGCCCGGGTGGTGCCATACGCAATGAGCTTCGCCGGCCCGCGGGACGACGCGGCACGGCTCGCCCTTCTGCGTCAGGGACGCGCAGTAGCGGGGGCCGTCCGGCCCGCTCACGCGACCCCCTTCGCCTTGCGCCACGCCCCAAGGTC
>Ga0299907_10002152_pt1 | contig 11898 bp, 11 predicted proteins | sample RVTome_16_FD_198680 | JGI IMG/M metagenome (GOLD analysis project Ga0299907, IMG submission 198680) | Soil microbial communities from uranium-contaminated site in the Upper Colorado River Basin, Wyoming, United States - RVT152D67 (version 2) ...
ACGGACGGCGGGCGGGCGAGGCCGCCGATCGGCCCCGTGTCGCGGTCGTAGGCGGTATTGTAGGCATTGGCGCCGGGGTACAGAGCCAGGTGGACGAGGAGGAACCCGAGCGTGGTCCGGCCCGTCCAGTCCGCGCCCCACAGGGCGCCCCACACGAAGATGGGCGAGAGGACGAACACGAACGGGAAGCGCAGGTGGAGGAGGATCTCTCCCATCTCCCGCAGGCGAGCGACCCGGACCCCCTTCAAGACCGGTCCGCGAGCATTTCCTGGAATCGCTCCAGCTCGAGGCGCTCGAGGCGGCTGCGCGGCTCGAGAGCCATGGCCTCGCGGACCAGGGCCCGGGCCTCGTCCGGGCGTTCCATGGCGAGACGGGTGCGGGCGAGCTCGACGCGGGCCGTGACGCTCTCGGGGTCGAGCTCGACGGCCCGCCTCAGCAGGGCCGCGCTCTCCTCCAGGGACACCTCCGGGAAACCGCCGAGGAACGTGCGGGCGATCGCCTTGGCCACCGGATGGACGGTGGCGAGCTCGCGGTGGAAGGTTCCCAGGAAAACGTACGGCGCGTAGTCGGACGGATCCAGCGCCCTCGCCCGCTCGATCTCGTGATACGCCTGGCGACCCAGCTCGATCACCTCCCCTGCCCTCTGGACGCGATAGGCGTAGCCCAGGTGCCGGCCGTAGCGGCCCAACGCGATGGCCAGCGCGGTGTGCGCGCGGCTGACCTCGGGGCCGTGGCGAACCGCCCGGCGCGCGATCACGACCGCTTCCTTGAGGCGCGCCTCGTCTCCTTCGTGGCCGGAGATTTCCTCCGCCAGGGCGGAAAGCCCCATCGATGTCTTCCAGAGGAGGGCGACGTCGCGCGGCTCTCCCGCCAGGCCGGTCTGCCAGACCTCCACCGCAGCCGCCGTCCGGCCTGCGCGCATCAGGCTGTCCCCCTGAATCGCGGCCGATTGGGCCGGCGACGTCGAGGCCGCGTCCTGCGCCCGAGCCGTCCCGGCCCCGAGCAGGCCGACCGCGCAGGCCGTGGCCAGCCGCGTCCCACGCATCGCTAGTCGATCTCCTCGAGGAGCTCGCGTGCCTCTCGCAGACGGATGCGGTCGGCTTCCTCTCGTGGGGCCAGCTCCAGCGCCGCCTCGAGCTCGCGCCGCGCGTCCGTCTCGCGGTCCAGCTCCAGGTACGTGCGGGCCAGCTCGACCCGCGGCGTGATGTACTCGGGTTCCAGCCGCACGGCCCGCCCCAGGTGCGCGGCGCTCCCCTCCTCCGACGCCTCGGGGAGGCGCCCGAAGAACGTGCGCGCAAAGGCCTTCAGGAACGGGTTGAGCGTGGCCAGCTCGCGCTCCAGGATCCCGAGCACGACGAACGCGGCGAAGTCGGAAGGATCGAGCCGCGCCGCGAGCTCCGCTTCCGACCGGACCTCTCGCGCGAGCTCCACCTTCCGCTTTCCGCCCTCGAAGAGGGCCAGCCGACCGAGCGCGGCGGCGAGGGTGGCGTGCGGGCGGGCCGCCTCGGGCGCTGCGCGGACCGAACGGCGCGCCAGGTCCACGGCCTCCCGGTACGCGACCTCGTCGCCCTCCTTTCCCGGCCGCTCCTCGGCCAGATTCAGAAGCGCGCGCGAGGTCTTCCAGAGAAGAGCGGGGTCGCCGGCGGCGGCCGCCAGCCCCTGCCGGTACGCGGCGACCGCCTCGGACGTCTTGAACGCCGCCATGAGGCTGTCCCCCCGGGCGGCGGCGACCGGGGCTGCCTGCGCGATCGCCAACGTCGCGTTCACGAGGACGACCACCCCCGCGAGCAGGGCGTCTGCGGGCCGGACGGCCGTGACACTGGGGATCGCGCGGCGCATGGGGAATCTCCCTCCCTACCCGGACCGCTTCCGGCCCGTTCCCGGGACGCTATAACGGTAGCGCATAACCGCGGGTCGCCTCGAGCCGCCGCTGAACCCGCCGGGCCACGCCCTCGAGCTCCTCCCGCTCGTCCACCAGGTTCAGCGAGTCGGTGTCGACGACCAGAACAGGTGCGAGGTCGAAGCGGCCGATCCAATCCTCGTAATAGAGGTTGAGGCGCTCCAGATACGGCGTGGGGATCTCCTGCTCGAAGTCCCGGCCACGGGTACGGATCCGATCCTCGAGCACGGCAACGGACGTCCGCAGGTACACGAGCAGGTCGGGCGGCTCGAGAAACTGCGTCATGACCGAGAAGAGCTCGCGGTAGTTCGCGTAGTCGCGGGCGTCGAGATGGCCCATATCGTGGAGGTTCCGGGCGAAGATCTCGGCGTCCTCGTAGATCGTCCGGTCCTGGATCACCGACTCCGGCGCGGCCAGGATCTCCTGATGGTGCTGGAACCGCTTGGAGAGAAAATAGACCTGCAGATGGAACGCCCACCGCTCCATCCGGGCGTAGAAGTCCGAGAGGTAGGGGTTGCCCTCGACGTGCTCGTAGTAGGCCCGCCAGGCGAACCGCTCGGCGAGAAGACCGGTCAGCGTGGATTTCCCCGAGCCGATGTTGCCGGCGACTGCGCAGAAGACCTTCACGGCTTCCTTGCGGCCCCCCGCGAAGCGGCCCCCGGTAGATCCAACTCTCCCTGACCCGCTTCCTGAGCGGCGATCCGGTAGTCGACCATGGCCCGAACGGCGGCGAAGTCGGCGTCGCTCCACACGAAGTCGAGCTGCGACACGTCGATCGTGAGCAGACGCCCCGGGTAGGTCGCGAAGAACCGCTCATAGCCGGCGTTGACGCGGTCCAGGTACGGCTCCGTGATGTCCCGCTCGAACGGCCGGTTGCGGGAGTGGATCCGGTCCAGGAGGGGTCCGGTCGTGGAGCGCAGGTAGACGACGAGATCGGGGCGCGGCACCTCCGGCAGGAGCGCCTCGTAGATGCGCTCCCAGATGGTGAAATCCCGGCCCGACAAGGTGAGGCTCGCGAAGATCCGGTTCTTCTCGAAGAGATAGTCGCTGAGGACGAGGTCGTCACCCGAACGAATCGCCTCCGCCACCTCTCGCTGCTGCCGGAAACGGGCGAGAAGGAAGAAGAGCTCGGTGTCGAAGGCCAGACGCTCCATGTCGTTGTAGAAGCCCCCGGTCAGAAAGGGGTTCTCCTCGACCAGCTCCAGGAACCGCCGTCCGCCACGCTCGGCCTGGAGGCGGTGGACCAGCGACGTCTTGCCGACCCCGATCACGCCGTCGATCGCGATGTAACGGACAGGCGTCAAGCGGACGGTGTCCTGCCGGTAGGGGTCCTGGAGGAGGGAGGGACGAGCTATCGTAGGCCCTCGGGAGGACGGCGTCAACGAGCCACGGGTGGCAACGGTTCTCATCCGAAAATATACCGAAAAACGTCGACGGAGCACGCCTCGCATGGCCGGCAACCCCTGAGACCAAGCCCACTTTCGTTGCGGGCCTCCCCCCTCGCCGGTACGTTCCGCGATCCCCATGACGACGGAATCGAAGACCGCCAGCCGGACGCGCGTCCTCAGGGTCGGCCACAGCCCCGACCCCGACGACGCGTTCATGTTCTTCGGTCTCGCCCGGGGTGCGGTCACGATACGGGATTGCCGGATCGAGCACGTCCTCGAGGACATCCAGAGCCTGAACGACCTAGCGCTCCAGGGCGCGATCGAGGTGACCGCGGTCAGCGCCCACGCCTATCCACGGATCGCCGACCGGTACTGGATCCTGCGCTGCGGGGCCTCGATAGGCCGGGGATACGGCCCGATCGTCGTGGCACGGCCGGGTGGGCCCGCATCGGTGGACGCCCTGGCCAGCCGCCGGATCGCGATCCCCGGCGAGCTGACGACGGCGTACCTGGTGGCGCGGCTCTACCTGCCGGAGTTCGACGCGGTTTCCGTGGCCTTCGACCGGATCCCGGATGCGGTGCTGGCGGGCGAGGTCGAGGCGGGAATCGTGATCCACGAGGGCCAGATCACCTACGCCGAGACGGGGCTCGAGAAGATCGCCGACCTGGGGGAGGTGTGGCTCTCGGACACCGGACTGCCTCTCCCCCTCGGGCTCGACGTCGTCCGGAAGGACCTCGGGCGCGAGCTCGCCGGCGAGATCTCAGCCGGCCTCGCCGCCTCGATCGAGTACGCCTTCGCGCACGAGGACGAAGCCGTCGAGTACGCGCTCGGCTTCGGCCGCGGCCTGGACCGCGAGAAGGCGCGGCGGTTCGTCCTCATGTACGTGAACGACTACACCCGCGACATGGGCGAGGAGGGTCATCGGGCGCTGGAGATGCTGCTGGCCCGCGCCGCCGCGGCGGGTCTCGTCCCCCGGTTGGCCTCGATCGAGCTGGTCTAGTCCCCGCTCAGCCGATGACCGGCAGCGCGTGCGGATCGAGCTTTCCCGCTCGACGGGGAGCGTGGTGGGCGATCGATTCGAGCGAGGTCTCCGGCAGCCGCTCGTAGAGGGTCGTCCTCTGAACCGGCTCGTAGCCAGCCTCCCGGATCAGCGTACGGATCTCCTCGACCGTCGTCGTGTTGACGAAGGCCGCCTCGGCGTGCACGGACTCCTCGAACAGCGTGCCCCCGAAGTCGTCCGCCCCCCAGTGGAGCGCGACCTGGCCGGCCTTCTTCCCCTCGCTGAACCAGGACGCCTGGATGTGGTCGACGTTGTCCAGGTACAGGCGGCTCACGGCGATCGTCCGCAGGTAGGCAGCGGGCCCTTCGGGTTGGGGCTTCACCTTCTCGAGCGGGGTGTTGCCGGGCTTGAACGACCACGGGATGAAGGCGGTGAAGGACCCGGGCCGGTCGGCCCGCGTCGCCTCGGCCAGCGCCAGCGAGCGGTCCTGAAGCTCGCGCACGCGGTCCAGGTGCTCGACCCGCTCCGCCGGCGTCTCGATCGACCCATACATCATGGTGGCGGTCGTGCGGAAGCCCACCCGGTGGGCTGTCTCGTGCACGTCGAGCCATGCTTCCGGACCGCCCTTCCGGATCCCCAGCTTCTTCCTGACCCGCGGAGCCAGGATCTCGGCGCCGCCCCCCGGTATCGAGCGTTGGCCGGCCTCCCACAGGTCCTCGAGGACCGACAGGAGCGACTTCCCCGACACCGCGGCCATCCCCTGGATCTCGACCGCGCTCCAGTAGTGCGGGGTCACCTGGGGGAAGCGGGCCACGGTTTCGCGAACGACATCCAGGTAATAGGCGTACGGGAGGGCGGCGTTCACGCCTCCCTGGAGGAGCACGGTCGTGGCACCCTGCTCGACGGCCCAGGCGACCTTCTCGAGCACCTCCTCGACCGGATGCGTGTAAGCGTCGGCGGCGCCCGAGTGGCGGTAGAACGCGCAGAACACGCAATCCACGTCGCAGACGTTGGTGTAGTTCGGGTTGGAGTCGATGACGTAGGTGACCTCCCGCGCCGGGAAGCGCCGGAGGCGCTCGGCGTTGGCGAGACCCCCGAGCGCGGTCAGGGGCACCGTCGTGAGGAGCCACTCGCCTTCGGCCGGGGTCAGCCTCTCCCGGGCGAAGAGCTTCGTGCGGATCGATTCGAGCATCTCCGGAGGAATCTCGCCGGCCCGTCCGGGGTCGTCCACCGAGCGCGCCCCTGCGGGCGGCTCACCTCGTCGCCTTTGCCGCCTCTCCGACCCCCTCGTCAAACAGCGGGAGGTACTCTCCGTATCCCTCGTCCTCGAGGCGCTCGACCGGCACGAACCTGAGCGCCGCCGAATTCATGCAGAACCGCTTCCCGGTCGGCGGCGGACCATCGTCGAACACATGGCCCAGATGCGAGTCGCCATGCCGGGAGCGGACCTCGATCCGCTTGTAGAGCAGCTTCCGATCTTCGCGGTAGACGATGTTTTCCGGTTCGAGCGGCCGGGTGAAGCTGGGCCATCCCGTCCCCGACTCGTACTTGTCCAGTGAGCTGAACAGGGGCTCGCCCGACACGACATCGACATAGATCCCCGGCCGCTTGTTGTCGTTGTACTCGTTGCGGAAGGGCGGCTCGGTCCCCTCCTCCTGGGTCACTTCGTACTGCAGCGGCGTGAGCGTCCGCCGCAACACCTCAGCGGCCGGCTTCCGGTCACCGATCTCCTCCGATGACTCGGCCTCGGCCGCGCCCTGCGCGCAGGCGGTCCCCGCGCCGAGCGCAAGCGCCAGAACGGCCGCCACCGGCCCGGGAATCGTGCTCCATTTCCTCAGCGCACCCATGTCTCCACCTCGTTCAAGAAGATCCGGGAATCACGATCGGATGGATCGCGTTATCGTACTGCACGGAAACGTGATTCGACATCCCCTTATTCCGTCCCCGACCTCGTCGCGAAAGGAGATCGCATGCGCACCACGGGCTTCGTCGTCCTGCTCCTGGCGACAGTCGGCCTCGCTCTCGCCGCCGTCCTGGACCGCGGAGGCCGCGAACCGGTTCCGGCCGGGGAACGAACCGCCCGCGACACCGCCGAGGCCACCTTCGCGGGCGGCTGCTTCTGGTGCGTCGAGGAGGCCTTTGACCACGTCCCGGGAGTCATCTCGACGACATCCGGGTACACCGGTGGCCGGACCCGGGATCCGAGCTACGAGGAGGTCTCTTCGGGGGAGACGGGCCACGCCGAGGCGGTGCGCGTGGTCTTTGACACCGCGGTCACCAGCTATGCCAAGCTCCTCGACGCCTTTTGGCGCAACGTCGACCCCACCGATGGCGGGGGCCAGTTCTGCGACCGGGGGGACTCCTACCGCTCCGCCATCTTCACGCACGACGAAGAGCAGCGGCGGCTCGCCGAGGCTTCGAAACGGGCGCTGGACGGATCGGGCCGGTTCGACGAGCCCATCGCGACGGAGATTGTTCCGGCGGGGCCGTTTTATTCGGCCGAGGCGTACCACCAGGACTACTACCGGAAGAACCCGGTCCGCTACAAGCTCTACAAGTGGAATTGCCGGAGGGCCCAGCGTCTCGAGCAGATCTGGGGGGGAAAGCCCTGACCCTTGCCGTTTCGGCAATCGCGTCCTAGCCATCCCCGCCGTGCAGCTCGTCGATGCCGGAATGATCGCGTTCGCGGCCTGGCACGCCCTGAAGGGCCGCGTTGACTGGCCGCTCACGTACCAGGTCCCGAGGATGCTCCGTCCCCTCGTGGCGAAGGCCGAGGACACCTATGCCCTCTTCTGGAACGCGGAGCGGCAGTGGAAGAAGGAGCGCTGGCCCGCCTACCGGGACCGGCCGGAGATCTGGGACCACGCCGGCCGCGAGGACTACGACGCCCTCATCGGCACGCTGACCGCGCTTGGGGTCGTCCAGTTCCGCTCCGACGGCCGTGAGGCGGACGAGCTGCTGGCGGCGGTCGCCCACCACCTCGAGGGGGAGGAGCGGCTCGTCATCCGATCGGACGACAAGGACTTCATGCAGCTCCTCTCCGGCTCGACGAGGATGGAGGGGCGGGTGCGCGGAACGGTGCGCCACTCGGACGTCAAGGAGATCCTCGGCGTCACGCCGGCCTACGTGGTCGACTTCCTCGCCCTCTCGGGGGACGTCGCGGACGGCATCCCGCGGATCGTGACGCCCTCGACTGCCCGGAGTCTCATCACCAGCCGCGGCCACGTCCGGGAATGGATCGATCGCGACCTTCGGCTCGACCCGCGCCTCAAGCGTCTCCTCGAGGAGGGCCGGGAGCAGCTCCGCCTGAACCTCGAGCTCGTCGATCTCTCGGCCGACGCGGTCGGGGAGCCCCCGGCGCCGCTGCTCGACAGATGGGGAGACCTGGAGGCAGCCCGCGAGATCGGCGAGCGGGCGGGCATCGGCTGGCTGACCGATCCCGGCGCCGTCAGCGGCTTCTCGGTCCTCGAGACCTGGGGCCGGCGGACTCGCGAGCGGCTCGGGGTCTGAGACCGGCGCGGTCCACGGTACGGAGAAGATGCGTTAGACTGGGTCGCCAACGTCCGTTCGTCACCCCCCGGCCGAGCGGCGAACGCCCTCGTCCCATACAGGAGGCCTGCGATGGTCATGCCCCTCGGCGACGACGACTCGGGCATGCGGATCACGCCGGTCGTCACCTTCGCTCTGATCGCCATCAACGTCCTCGTCTTCCTGGTGCAGCTCACGCAGGGCGACATCGAGGGCTTCTTCATGAAGTGGTCGGTCGTTCCCATCGAGTACGGCCAGCAGACCGACCTGCCTCCGACCCACCCCGGACCGTTCTGGACCACGCTCTTCAGCTCGATGTTCATGCACGGGGGGTTGCTCCACCTGGGCGGCAACATGCTCTTCCTGTGGATCTTCGGGGACAACGTCGAAGAGGCGATGGGGCACCTGAAGTACCTGGTCTTCTACCTCCTGTGCGGCGTCGCGGCCGGGCTCGCCCAGATCCTGATCAACCTGAACAGCCAGATCCCCAGCCTGGGAGCGAGCGGGGCCATCTCGGGGGTCCTCGGCGCGTACCTGGTCCTCTTCCCGCGGCAGCGCGTGCGGGTCCTGCTGTTTCGGACGATCACCCAGATGCCGGCCATCGCGGTCATCGGGATGTGGATCGTGTTCCAGTTCATCAACGGCATCGGACAGCTCGCGCAGACCGAGGAGACGGGCGGCGTTGCCTACGCCGCGCACATTGGCGGGTTCGTGGCGGGGCTCTTGCTGGTGTGGGTGTTCCGCGACTACGGGAACAGGCGACTGGCCGGGACCTGACGCCGGGATCGCGGCTTCCGGAATGGGTCAGGCCGAGGGCTCGATGTTGTGGTTCATCCGGAACAGGTTGCCCGGGTCCCACCTGCTCTTTAGCTCGACCAGGCGCGGATAGTTGTCGCCGTAGGCGGCGGGCACCCGGTCGTCCTCATCGTCGCCCAACAGATTGACGTACACGCCGCCCGTGGCATGGGGGACCATGGCGTCGTGGAAGGTGCGGGCCCAGGCCATCACCGAGTCGTCGTCTGCCGCATCCATCCATCCTGCCAAGATCTGGAAGCTATAGGCGGCGTTGCGCTCACCGAAGGCGGTCGCCGACGGATCGACCCTTCCGATCGCGCCACCGAGCGGCTCCAGGTAGGCAGCGGTGAACGCTCCCTGCATGTCGGGCGCGTGCGTTGTGATGGTATCGATGGTCGCGTCCGGCAGCTCGTCGAGATAGTGGGCCTTGGAGTAGTAACGTTGTCCCTTGGGGAGGCCCGCGTCGAAGGTCTGCTGGACGGCGGTATAGGCGAGCGGCCCCACGACGTCGAGGATCGTCTCCCCCAGCTCGCGGAGCGGCTGCACGAAATCAGCGGCATCAGGATCGATGTGGAACAGGACGAAGTCGAGCGCCGGCTGGCCGTGGAATTTCTCCGGGAAAGGCTCGGTGCGGGGGATGCGAATCATGAACGGATAGCACGTGAAGTCGTCCGGTGCTGCGGCCATGAATTCGCGGAAGCAACGCAGGAGTTCAGCGGCGTTGTGAAAGGGGTAGATGATCTGTCCGGCCAGCACCTCGGGGCTGACCTCGTGCAGTCGGAAACGCAGGGAGGTGGCGACCCCGAAGTTGGCACCGGCACCTTGCAGGGCCCACAACAAGTCGGGATGCTCGGACTCGCCGGCTCGGAGCTGACGTCCATCCGCCGTCACGACGTCGACCGAGACCAGGTTGTCGAGTGCCAGGCCGTACTTTCGGGAGAGGTAGCCCGAGCCGCCTCCCAGCGCCGCTCCGGCAACGCCCACCGAAGACACGGTCGGGATGGGCGCCGCGAGGCCGTGCTCCTGAGTTGCCTGATCGAGCTCGCCGCACGTCACGCCGGGTTGCACGATCGCGGTGCGGGACTCGACGTTGACCCGGATTGCCTTCATCAACGACAGGTCGATGAGCAGTCCGCCGTCGCCGACGGTGTTCCCTGCGTATGAGTGGCCGCCGCCCTTCACGGACAAAGTCAGGCCCTCCTGGCGAGCGAAATCAACCGAAGTCCTCACGTCGGCGGCATCCCGGCAACGCACGATGATGTCCGGGCGACGATCGAACCTGCCGTTCGAGATGGCGCGCGCCTCGTCGAAGCCATCATCGATCGCCTCCAGCACTTGGCCTTGGACCTGTCGGGCCAGCTCTTGAGCGATCATCGGGACCACCCGGATTTAACGACCCCCCCGGGGGGCGGCTGCATCCTCCAACTCCGGTACGCCACCTCGAGCAGATTCTCGAAGCGGGGATCGTCCCGCACCGGCTGCCACACGGTTCGATAGTGGTGGTGAATCGCCAGGCTGGGCCAGGCGCTCATCTCGTTGACTCTCCGGAAGGCCTCGAAGGCCTGTTCGATCTCGCCCAATGCGGCGTGTACCAGCCCGGCCGCGAATGGAAAGGCGACTGCGTCGATCCCCGCCAGGATGCCTCGCGCTGCATCGCAGTCGCCCTCCCCAACCTGAGCTAGGGCCAGGGTCACGTCGGGGCCCAGGCCGGCCCAAGGGACGGTCAGTTCGCCAGCGACGGGGACGGAGAGCGGCGTCAGAACCGCTCGGGCCTCGGCGAACCGTCCCAGCTCGTATAGAGCTATCCCCTCATAGAAGACGGGGGTGGTGTAGGAGGGTGACAGCTTCCCTGCCCGGCGTGCTTCGACCAGCGCCTTCTCGAGCTCTCCGATGGCCAGACAGGAATGCGAAAGATTGCTCACGGCCTCCGCCGACACCGGATTCAGCTCCACGGCTCGCTCGGCGCTCTTCTGGGCGACATCCCCACGCCCGACCAGAAGCGAGAGCCAACAGTGCCAGGTGAGCGCATCCGCGTAGCCGGGTTGAAGCTGGATGGCTCGTTCGAACTCCCGAATGGCTCCGGGTGCGTCCTGTTGGGTCAACAGCAGGAGACCGAGCGAGGTGTGCGCTTCAGCCGAGTCCGGGATGAGCTCGAGCGCACGTCGCACCGCCTTGTCAGCGCGTGAGAGGAGCACCTGGCGGTTGCCGTACCCGTAATCCTCCATCAAAGCGAGCGAACCAGCCAACCCCACCCAGGCAAGTCCAAAACCGGGGTCGAGGTCCACCGCTTCTTCGAAAAGCTCGATGGCCCGCAGAAACCCGGCCTCGGTCTTCAGATCGAACTGCATCCGACCCTCGACGGCCAGCCGGTATGCGTCCAGGTTGTCGGTTGGCGGCCCGACGCTCGGCGCCACTTGCTGGGGAGCCAGCTCGGCATGGAGGGACTCGACGATCCGCTGCGTCAGCTCGGTCTGGATCGCGAAAAGGTTCTCGGTGGTCAGCTCCCGGTCGTAGTGCTCTGCCCACCGGTGGATGTCTTGGCGCCCATCGATGAGCTGCACGTTGAGACGAACCCGGTTGCCAGCGCTCTGCACGCTTCCTTCTATGATGGTGCCCACGTTCAGCTCGCGAGCGATCCGGGGTACCGGTTTGTGGGTATCGCGGTACCCCATGGCCGAGGTGCGGCTTATCACGGTGAGCGCCGGAACCTTGGAGAGTTCGGTGAGCAGGTCGTTATGGAGGCCCGCGGCCAGGATCGCCGCGTCATCGCTCTTCCCAACGACCTCGAACGGAAGGATGGCGAGCGACCGAGCCTTCTCGACGCCTTCGCTCGCAGTACCCGTCTCGCTGTCGGTTAGGGGGGGCTCGGTGGGAGGCGCAACCTCGTAAACCCATGTGGGCTCGTCCAGACCCTCGAGCACTCGCGGTCCCAGGGGAGTGAACTGGAGCTCGGGCCGCTGCCGGCACTGCCGCCACACGTCCTCGCTCACCAGCACCCGGCCCGGCCCGGCCTCGCCCTGAAGCCGCGAGGCGACATTCACGCCGTCGCCATAGACGTCGCCATCGGACGACACGATGATGTCGCCGACGTGCACGCCGATGCGCAAGAAGAATGGCCGGCCATCGGCGGCACAGAGCTGGTGGAATTTGTCTCTCAAGGCAAGGACCGCCTCGATAGCGGATGCCGTGCTCCCCGCGTACGCCAGGACGCCATCCCCCGTGAACTTGACGAGCGTACCCTCGTGGCGGTCGATCTCCTGGCTGGCCGTCTCCTGGAACAGGCTGAC
>Ga0299907_10002153_pt1 | contig 11896 bp, 9 predicted proteins | sample RVTome_16_FD_198680 | JGI IMG/M metagenome (GOLD analysis project Ga0299907, IMG submission 198680) | Soil microbial communities from uranium-contaminated site in the Upper Colorado River Basin, Wyoming, United States - RVT152D67 (version 2) ...
CCAGGTCTTGGTGGGCGCCCAGCGTCTGGACAAACATCGGCTTCAGGTCCTCGAGAAGGAATTGGTCATCCCCAGGACCGACCTGCTGAGGCGTGATCTACTGGCAGCGGACGCTCACGGTGATGAGTCGAGTTCGGCTCAATTGCGGGCAGAATTGGAGGACGTCGAAGAGTTTGGGGCCGCCATCGAGCTATTGCGAAACGGCACGAACCAGCCGAGCGGGGTGGTCCACCCACTCGAGCGGTCCGATGGGCCCTCAACTGACTGGTCCCCGGTCTGGTCTGACGATGTCCGATCCAACTTGGCTCCCGTGCAGAGGCTTGGTCTTCTTCCGTTTCCGGTTCTCACCCGGAGCGAATTGAGGTCCCTGCGTTCGACTGGTTGAGAGCAATTCCGCGGATCTTCGAGCGCCGGCGGAACAGGGCCAGAGTGAAATGAGAATTGCCCATTTGACCACGGTCGACTCCAGCCTGCGCTACCTCTTGCTGCCTCAACTAACAGAGGTCGTGGCCCGGGGCGGCACGTCCATCGGGATCAGCGCCCCCGGACCAGATGTGCCTTTTCTGTTGGCGTCGGGGATCGAGCACCGCCCACTCAGCGCCTCGACCAGATCGGCGTCTGTCGGCGCGGACATGAAGACCGCCTGGCAGCTCTGGCGGCTCCTGCGGAGAGAAACGCTCGATGTCCTTCACACTCACAATCCGAAGCCGGGCTTCTACGGCAGAATCGTGGGACGATTGGCCGGTGTCCCGTTGGTGGTCAACACGGTGCATGGCTTTTACGCAACCGAGACGGACGGATTCCTCAAGAGGGCGGTCGTCTACCTGATGGAAGCTGTCGCTGCGCTGTTCTCGGATATCGAACTCGTCCAGAGCAAAGAAGACGTCGTCGTCATGGAGCGCTTCCACATCGGCAGACAGTCGCGAACCGTTCTCCTTGGGAACGGGATCGACCTCGAGAGGTTTCGACCTGATCCCGAAGACGATGTGCGTCAACGAGTTCGCGCCGAGTTGGGGATTCCCAGTGACGCAGTCGTGGTGGGCTTCGTCGGGCGATTGGTTGCAGAAAAGGGCATACCTGAATTGCTCAGGGCGTGGCAGCTGAGAGAAAGCGACTTCGAGTTGCTCATCTTGGGACCGCCCGATCCGACCAAGTCCGATGCCCTGAGTCAATCAATGATCGATGCTGCCGAAGAGTCAGGAGTGCGCTTTCTCGGACATCGGGACCACATCGAAGAGTTCTACCGAGCATTGGACGTTTTCGTGCTCCCCTCACACCGGGAGGGTTTTCCCAGGGCGGCGATGGAGGCAGCAGCGAGCGGTCTGGCGATCGTGGCCACCGACATTCGTGGTTGTCGCGAGGTCGTCGACCACGGACTCAACGGGCTGTTGGTTCCGACGAGAAATCCTCTCCACCTGGCTGCTGCCATCGACCAATTGGTCATGGATCCCGTCACCCGCATGAGCATGGGGGAGCACGGCAGGAAGAAGGCTCGAGCCGAATTCGACGAACGCGTTGTCGTGGATCGAGTTATCGGGGCTTATCGTGACGCGGCCAGTCGGAAGGGACTCATGGAGCTGTATCACGCATTGGCCTCCTCGAGGGGTGATACGAATGCACTGGACTAGCGAGGCAGCAAAGCGGGCGTTCGACGTGGTCGCGTCGAGTCTGTTGCTCGTCGTTCTGTCGATCCCGATGACTCTCATTGCGTTGGCGACCCGGCTCCTACTCGGGCCTCCGGTGCTCTACCGAAGTCAGCGGCCCGGTCTCGACGGCAACCTGTTCACGTTGTACAAGTTTCGCACTATGAGCGAGGACGTCGACGAGAACGGGGACCTGCGGCCCGACGGTGAGAGGCTCACCGGGTTCGGGCGCCTGCTTCGGTCTTGGAGTCTCGACGAGCTTCCTGAGTTGCTCAACGTGCTCAGAGGCGATATGAGTCTTGTTGGCCCCCGCCCCCTGCTCCCCGAGTACCTGGATAGGTATGACGACCAGCAGAAACGCCGGCATGAGGTGAGACCGGGATTGACCGGACTAGCACAGGTTCGCGGACGCAACGCTTTGACATGGGACGAGAGGCTGACCCTCGATGTGTGGTATGTCGACAATCGTTCTATGGCCGTCGACATCAAGATCCTCGCCGCCACCGTCGCCATGGTCCTGACCAGGAAAGGGGTCAGTGCTCCAGATCACGCGACGATGCCGGAGTTCCGGGGTCACGAGGAGACTTGAACGTACTCATCTCTTCGGCAGGCCGGCGAACCACACTGGTCCGTGCATTTCACCGCGTTCTCGCTCCACGCCAGGGATCTGTTGTTGCCGGAGACGTGGACCCACTGGCTCCCGCTTTCACGAAGGCGGATCACTCCGAACTGATGCCCCGGCTGGACTCACCCGAATACTCGTCGCGGCTGCTCGAATTGTGTCAACGGCGGCAGATAGCCTTGGTTGTGCCGACCATCGACACCGAATTGGCTCTACTCGCCGGTCTACGTGATGAGTTCGCTCGTTCTGGCATCACCATCCTCGTCTCGGCCACGAAGCTGATCGAGGCAACAAGCGACAAGCGCAAGACGGAAGCAGTTTTCAATGCTCGAGGCATCCGCACGCCGCGCTCATGGATGCCAGGGGATCTCGGAACGGATCTGCCTGAACTCCTGTTTGTCAAACCCAATAGAGGAAGCGCCAGCATCGAGACCTATCTCGTGCCGGGTGAACGGGTTGAAGCGGTTCTGCCGATGGTTAGCGATCCAGTCGTGCAGGAGTACATCGAGGCCCCCGAAATCACCGTCGACGCGCTTCTCGACCTGACCGGCGAGGTGATCCATCTGGTCCCGCGCATCCGTCTCAAGACGGTGGGGGGAGAATCGGTCCAGGGAGTCACCATGCCGGACGAGCCGATACGCCCGTGGCTCCTCGAGGTTCTGGGGGTGATCTCGAGCCTTGGTGGCAGAGGACCGGTGACGATACAGGCGTTTCTGACGCCAGAGGAGCCGACGTTGATCGAAGTGAATCCTCGCTTCGGTGGTGGCTTCCCCCTCACACTCGAGGCCGGAGGCGACTATCCGAAATGGATCGTAGAGATGATTGAGGGACGCAGAGTCGAGCCGAGGTTGGGTGAGTATCGCAAAGGTCTGTTCATGACACGAGCGCTCGAGGAGATCTATGTCGACGGTGGCTGGGACCGATGATCAGAGCGATCGTGCTCGATCTCGACGACACGTTGTACCTGGAGCGCGATTACGTCATGAGTGGGTTCACTGATGTCGCGTCGCACCTGGAGGACCGTGGGCTCGCCAACTCGGCCGAGATCTTCGCCTTCCTGTGGGCCGGCTTCGAGGCGGGAGAGCGACGCCACGCGTTCGATTCGCTGCTTCGGCGATGGCCACAGATCGGCCGGGTGGAGAACGTTGAAGCACTCGTAGCGCGCTATCGGCAGCATATGCCCAACATCAGACTCCGGGAGCCGGCTGCATTCGCCGACCTCATGAATCTCGATCTCCGCGTGGGTTTGATCTCGGACGGCTGGCCCCCCGCCCAACGTGCCAAGCTCGATGCGTTGGGTATAGAGGACTCCTTTGCATCGAAGGTGCTGACCGGTGATTGGGGTGGCCGCTATGGAAAACCTCATCACCGTGCCTTCACAACGATGGAGCAGGAGTTCTCACTTTCCAGCTCGGAGCTGGTCTATGTCGCCGACAACCCGACCAAGGATTTCATCGCTCCAAATGAGCGGGGTTGGCTGACTTGGCGCATCCGGATGCCGGGTCAACTCCATCATGCCCTCGAGCCCAATGGGAGCATCGACGCGCCAGGGCTCGAATTGCCATCTCTGCAAGACGTTGTCGCCGAATATCAGGCGGGGGGCTGAATCCGCGTCGCCTTGGTGGTGCCTGTGTGCCCGCGACGTGGACATCGTGATTCGTCGCATTGTTTTCCGGGCGACGAGGCATCTCTTCTTCCGGATTGGCTGGACAACGAAGGTGTCCCGTGCTTATGTGCAGGGCTCCCCCACCCAGAGAGTCAGATGCGTCATGCCGCTACTGCCCCCGTCAACCTGAGCCTGCCCTCGACAGCCACCCGATCAGAAACGTGGTGCCTCATCTCTCCCTGGCCGAGGACGTCCCAGCCAATTTGGTCGGCCGCGGACCCGATGTTTGGTGGCCAGGGAATCTCTGGTGATCAATGGGAGTCGAAGTGACTCGTCTTTGGGGACTCAGTCGTGCAACTGCCCTAGCAATCGTCCTGCTCCAGGTCTTCGGGTCAGGTTTGGCTGTGGCGGATGCCTCCGATCCCGGAGGGACGTTCACCGATGACAATGGCACCGTCTTCGAAGGGGCTATCGAGGCCATAGCCGCCGAGGGAATCACCTTCGGATGCAATCCGCCCAGGAACGATCGGTTCTGTCCGAATGGCACGGTTACGAGGGGCCAGATGGCCGCCTTCATCGCCAGGGCGCGCAACCTTCCAAGCGCAAGCCATGATCACTTCGAGGATGACAATCGCTCGATATTCGAAGACGCCATCAATCGCATGGCCGAAGCGGGGATCACACGTGGATGTAACCCCCCGGCCAATGACAGATTCTGTCCGACTCGGACGATCACCCGCGGTGAGATGGCCGCGTTCCTGGCACGGGGGTTCGACAAGCCGCCGTCATCGACCGACCATTTCGGCGATGACGACCGCTCGATTTTCGAAGACGCCATCAATCGAATTGCGGATGCCGGGATAACACTGGGCTGCAATCCGCCCACCAACACGATATTTTGCCCGGGGGCCAAGGTGACGCGCGGTCAGATGGCGGCCTTCATCATGAGAGCGCTGGGGCTGTCTCCGCTGAAGCCACCACCTCCTGCCGGCTCGGGAAGTGAGGGTGGTGACCCCGCCGACCCAGGTGAGGGATACTCGTTCATCATCGACAATCGCGATACCGGGGGCGACTGGTGGCGGGCGCCGTATCTGTTCGAACTGCCCTACGCCGCGGGTTTCGGCTGGGGCGCCGGTGACCGGATCGCCTATGGATGCATCTACGGCTTCCTGATCCAGGGTGGAACATTGACCAAACTCGGCGGCAGCAACAGCTGGGACCTCGCTGGCGGCACCATCTATGGCCGGTTCATGGCTGTCCTGACCGTGCCCGACGACGGCGCCTACCTCCGCGTCAATGACGCCTACATGGTAGAGGGGCGCCGTTTCTTCGACGGCTCTCCCGGGGATGGACGTGAACAGCTCTACAGTTCCGGCTTCTGTGCGGATCAAGTGGCTCAAGATTACAAGTCGTACACCGGGCCCGGCGAGCTGCCGGTCATCAAGTTCCATTCTCCGTCGGGTGAGGTAGCCGAAGTACGCGACTATCGGACAGTGAAATCCGGATTCGGCGTCAAATTCCGGTTGGTCGACGGCGATGGGTCCGATGGTCGGGTGGCAGTAGTCGCATACAAGAGTGATTTGCCCGGCGTAGTGGTCTATTACGACGCTCTGAACGGAGGTTCGGTCTCGGCATCCATCGAGGAATGACTGTGGGTACGGATACTCGACGTGTCGCAGACTCCCACGAGGGGACCAGCGTGAGCCTTGGTAGTGCCGCCATCCTGGTGCGCACTATCCGGTCGTCTGCGGAATAGCATCATGGACAAGTGCCGTCAGCTCGGCGGCGGCATCCGGTTTGAGATGGGCGGGGTCCCTGAAGTCTTCGACCGAGAATAGGTCCTGAGCATCGACGTAGGTTGCGTCGTATTCTCTGGCCGTGGTCTCCAGCAATCGATCAAAAGTCGCCATGTCTCGACTCGGGTCTGGCAGGTAATCGGCGAAGTCATCGCTGACCGGCATATTGACGACTACCACTCTCACCCCGCCTTCGGTGACTTCACTCAACAAGCGGCGAAGCGACTCCAGTTCGGTGCCTCCCATTGAGAAGTTGTTGACCTGACGCGCCACCCATGGTCGAACCCACGCGGCTGAGTTGTCGTACGGCTCGCCTTCATAAGTCCTGTCCGATCCGAAGGGGCCTGGTTCGGGGGAGTCGAGCTCGGGCTGATCGTCAGTCCCCGACGCTGCGGCGAAGAGTCGAGCCGGATCGCGGAGCAGGGGACGGAGCCGGAAAATGGCGATGTGACGAAACAGCCAATTCTCGACCCATTCGAGGGGGTTCTGCGGAGTGCGGGCCATCAGCATCCCGTGTGAGCCCGACAGCCTGTCGAAGAAATCGGCTTGGGAGATCCCCCGATCGTTCAAGTCCCTCGGCGTGACTCCTACGACGATTGTGTCCGGTTGAGTGAGCGGAAGCACCACATCCGTGACGAAACCCTCCAACGATCTCATCGAGGCGGCACCCAAAGCGGCGTTGTAAGAGGTCCGATTCGACGCGGAATTGAAAGTCACCGGATCGATGCCCTCTTCTACGACCGACGAGCCGACGAAAACCACGTCGATCTGCTCTCCGTCCGAGACCAATTGCTCCATCTGGTCTACCTTGGCCGAGATCTGCGATGTGGGCCATCGCTCGATTGGGGGAAGCTGATCCTCTGTCGCCCTCAGCGCCAGCTCGAAAGCGACTATGAGAATCACGGCCAGCAATGCCGCCCACCGAGCCCGCCTGATGGTTGTCTCCTGGTCCAACTTCAGAACTGGAAGTAGATGAACGGGATCATGGGGCCGCCTGAGAAGATGAGAATTCCGAGGAAGAACGTTGCATACACCAGACCCTGATATGCAGGTTTCCAGGTGAGGATCACGTCATGGTCGTCAGAGTTGCGCTGGGCCAGATCGATGAGAAACACCAGGACCGCGGCGGGTACGAGCAGGAAGACCCAAGACACGGGCGGCACACCAGACCGCAGCGCAAAGATCCCGGTCAGATAGTCCCAGGCCGAGGCGACACTCGGAGCACGGAAGAAGACCCAGGCCACGCATACCAGGTTGAACGTGATGAGTGCCCTCAGCCCGTCATGCCGCAGAGAGAACCTCCCCTGGTATCCCCGCGGTGAATAGTGACCCGTCAGACGGTGCACGATCAGGAACAGCCCATGCAAGGCACCCCAGATGACGAAGGTCCAGGCGGCACCGTGCCACAACCCTCCCAGCACCATCACGATCATCAGATTCAGATACGTCCGTCTCGGTCCCTTGCGATTCCCACCCAGGGGGACATACAGGTAATCGTGGAGCCAGCTCGACAGCGATACATGCCAGGTGCGCCAGAACTCGGTGATGTTCCTCGAGAGGTAGGGCTGTTCGAAGTTTCGCATTAGCTCGATATTGAGCAGACGCGATGCTCCCCGGCCGATGTCGGTGTATCCGGAGAAGTCCCCATAGATCTGCAGTGCGAAGGCGTACACACCCACCAGCAGGGCCAAGGAAGATTGGGATGAGGGGTCGGCGAACGAGGCATCGACGATGGGCGCCATCACGTCGGCAATTGCGACCTTCTTGAATAGGCCCAGGCCGATCAGCACAAGGCCCGATGCGATCCTCTCCCCTGACGGAAATTCCCGGTGGGCCTCCATTTGAGGTAGCAGTCGTCCGGCTCGCTCGATCGGGCCGGCCACGAGCTGCGGGAAGTACGCGACGAAGAGAGCAAAGGTGAGCAGGCTGCGGCATGCGGGGATGCGTCTCCGGTATACGTCAATGGTGTACGACATCGTCTGGAAGGTGTAAAAGGAGATGCCCACCGGGAGGATGATGCTGAGCAATGGGAGATTTGCTTCTACGCCGATCGAGTTCAACAGGGCGGCGGCCGACTCGACGAAGAAGCCCGAGTACTTGAAGAAGCCGAGGATCCCGAGCTGGATCAAAATGCTGACCAGGAGAAACTGCTTTCTCCGACGCTCGATGGGTGTCGTGTCGATGGCTCTGGCTACGAAGTAGTCGATGAGCGTGGAGAACGCGAGAAGACTGAGGAATCTGGGGTCCCACCAGCCATAGAACAGATAGGAGGCGGTCAGGAGGAAGATCAGTCGTCCGCGGTGGGGCAGCAGCCAGTGCACGACGAAAACAACAGGTAGGAAGATGGCGAACTCGAGTGTGTTGAAGACCATTGGCTCGGACCCGTGACGTCAGACGCTCATGGGACAGATGTGGCTTCGAGGTCTCTGTCGGCGACGCCACTAATACTCTGCTGGCCACCGAGATCATCGCCACGCCATCCGAGGGCGATGATGAGGGCGAGATAGAAGGGCAACACCTGGGCCCGTTGACGGGCGAGGATCCCGAGGTTGAGAACAGTGCTGAAGGCGATGATGAACCCGACCGTATAGACGCCCGAAACGATCACCCATGGATTGCGAAAGCCACGTTTCAGGCGTCGCACCATCCTCGGCGCCAGGGCCACAGTGAGCCCGAGCAGTCCTATGCCCTCGAGACTGGTGAGGAGCATCTCAACGGACCTCGCCTCGGTAGGCAAGGGGCGGAAGAGGACTCGAAGCATCGCCGCAGGGAACTGCACAGGACTGGTCACCGCCTCCCCCTGAATCTGCGAACCCCCTTGACCGGTGCGGTCTGCCTGCTGCTCTATCAAATTCTCGAAACCCTCGGCACTCAATTCGAGATCGATCAGTTGCACAGCGCGGGGCGCTCCAATCAGAAGGGCGAGGGCGATCAAGCCGGTGACCACCAGTCTCTTCGTCCGGGCTCCGGTGGCCGTCGGGCCCCGGCCGAACACCATGGCGATGAAGACCGCGCCCAGCATCAACATGGCGACATGTGGCCGCACCAAAGTGGCCAGGGTCAGGCTCAGGCCGCCCATGAGCATGTAACGAAACCGATAGCTGCTCAGAGTGGCCGAGAAACCCGCAGCCGCGAGGCCCAGCGCACCGATCATGAGAGCATCCTTCCCAACCCCCGATGGCCAGAAGAGGAGCGTCGGCAGGAAGAAGAGGCCGAGCGCGTATGGCTTGAGCCGTTCAGCCGGGACCCACCTTCTGAATGCCGTGTAGAAGCCGAGTTGACCCATGAAGGAAAAAGTGGCCAATTCGAGGAAGCCGCCGTACATCGAGGGGATATAGGGGGTGTAGAGAAAGGTCACCGCGATCTTGGTGGTGTTGGTTCCGAAGCTGAGATTGCCCAGTCGGTCGAACACCGAGGCGAGGTCCAAATCCCGCACGAACGGCGCCATTCCGGCAGCGAACGTGTGATAGCCCGTTGCATCCCCGCCTCCAAATATGTACACGAGGGCGAGATAGCGGACAGTGGCGCCCGCCAGCTTGGCTGCGAAGCCCAACACGATCAGACGCGCCAACCAGGGATCGGCCGCACTGACGAGCCGCTTCGATAGCCAGACCACGAAGGCGATGAGCAGGGCTATCACCAGCAACAACCCCATATCGCGGCCCCCGACGATGATCCATACGACAAGGAGAGTCGCGGCAACTCCGACGGCCCACAACGTCACGTCGCCGGTCTGGCTCTTCGTGGACCGCTTCGAATGGACAGTCATCGCGAGAGTTCCTCGTAGATCTCTTCGTAGCTACGAACCATGTCCTCCAACCCGAACCGGGATTCGACGACCGCCCGACCACGCTCCCCGAGTCTCGATCTGGATAATGGATCGGCAGCCAGCTCCACGATGCGATTGGCGAGCGCAGCGGCGTCGTTGCTGTCGACCAGGTAGCCGGCCTCTCCCGACTCGATCACACTCGGCACTCCGCCAACCGAGGTGGCGACCACCGGACGTCCCACCGCCATGGCTTCCAGGATGGCTACGGGGAGCCCCTCGATCTCAGATGGGTTGACATAGATGTCGGCAGCGACGGTGAAGTCGAGAGCATCAGGGCGGGGGCCGAGAAATCGCAATCTCTCGGCAAGCCCGCGAGCCGAGGCGGCACCCCGGAGTCGGGCGAGGTCCCCGCTCACCTTTTCCGATCCAATCGAGACGAAGACCAGGCTCGGATCCTTCGCCACTGCGATGGCCGCTGTCTCGACGAGACAGTCATGACCCTTTCCCGGCCTGATGTTGCCAACGTGCACGACGAGGGTGTCCCCCGGACTCAGCCCCAACTCCTCACGAACTCTCTCAGTGGAGCCAGGTTTCACCGTCGGCGAAACACCGTTCGGTATGACTCGGACCTGCGGACCGGGATAGCCCCGCAACGAATCGGCAACGCCCTGAGACACCGCCGTTGCGGCCGTGTTGCGACCGTAGCTCATGCGGTTCAGCCATCGGGTGAGGGGCCGGTAGGAGGAGGTCAGATTGTGCTCGGTGTACACGTGTGGGATGCGACCAGAAAAAATCCGGACGAGAATCCCCGAGACCGGCAGATGAGAGTGGATCACATCCGCGTGGCGGCACAGTGCCCGCAGATTGCCCAGCGCCCGCACTGACAGCCCTCGGCGTGTGCCGAAGCACTCGACAGCGACTCCATTCGCCTGCAAATCAGGAACGAGAGCGTTCTTCCAGGGGAGAAGATACGCAACCCTATAGTCGAAATCGTCTCGGTTCCAGAAGCGGGAACCTTCCGCCACGAGACGTTCGGCCCCGCCGATCCCCATCCCCTTGATGACCACCAGCACCTTGGTTTTCATCACCAGCACTCACCCCATTATCCAACTGTGCGTCTTGCGACCGCTCAGATTCCTCTGTCCCCGACGCAAGACTAGCCAGACCTCGTGGATGTGAAAGTGGGTCCTTCGCAAGTGACAGATCGTGCTCAACGCAAAGCCGGTCGACAGACGTGTTATGTCGAATTATGTCGAAAGATGCAATGCAGATTGGTTCGTCTATCCTGTACGCATCTAGGTGGGAGCGGGTCGACATTAGAACATCTCGGTTTCCGGCGACCATTCTCGTCGCGTTCTTGTTCTGTTGTGCCCTGGCCCAACCCGCATTCGCCTCGGCCCCGGTTTTGGCGGATGAGTGGGGTTTGGGGAACGGCTCGGCTTGGAGTCCTGGTTTGTGGTCGGTTTCGACTTTGGGATCGACTGTGGTCGATGTGGTGGGTGGCCAGGGTCATATTGGATTCTCGGGGACGACCCGTGCTGGTGCTGCGGTGGGGCGGATGCCTGAAGTGGTTGACGCCGAAGTGTTGGTTTCGTTTCGTTTTGGCACCGTGGTGGATGAGGCCCAGTCGTTCTATTGGCTGCGGGGGTCGGGGGATTGGGCTGACCTCTACAACCTGATCCCGTCTTCTGGTTATGGGGTTCAGATCAAGAACACTTCCTCGCAGGTGAAGGTGTTCTTGGCGACCGGTGGTGGTGGCCGGGTGGTGATCGGTTCCGCCCGTATCGGTGAGGTTGGGACCGGGATGCAGTGGTTGCGTTTTCGGGTGGAGGGCGATCAGATCCTGGTGAAAGTGTGGTCTGAAGGCTCGGCTGAGCCGTCGAATTGGGAGTTGGTGGTGCAGGATTCCTCGGTGGCCGGTGAGGGGGTCTATCAGACCGGTTTCTCGAGAAGTGGTGGTTCCAGCCAACGTGACATCTACTTCGACCACCTCACCGTCACCGACCTGGGTGAAGCCGGCCCAGTCGATCGCGCCCCGACGGTGGATTGGGTCGAGCCGGCCGCGGATGCAGTGGTTGCCGGTGAAGTCACACTGCGCGTTTCTGCGGTCGACGACTTCGATCCATTGGGATCCTTGGATGTGGATTGGCGAGTTGATGGTGGGTCCTGGTCCGATTTGTCGTTCGATCCTGGGTCGGGGTGGTATCAGGGGACGTGGGATTCATCTACGGTGGGCGATGGACAGGTGACATTGGAGGTGAGGGCCGTCGATTCGTCGGGCGGCTCGTCGTCGGCGTCCCGATCCGTCACGGTGGACAACATCAACGACCCTGCGGCCCCGGTTTTGGCGGATGAGTGGGGTTTGGGGAACGGCTCGGCTTGGAGTCCTGGTTTGTGGTCGGTTTCGACTTTGGGATCGACTGTGGTCGATGTGGTGGGTGGCCAGGGTCATATTGGATT
>Ga0299907_10002154_pt1 | contig 11894 bp, 15 predicted proteins | sample RVTome_16_FD_198680 | JGI IMG/M metagenome (GOLD analysis project Ga0299907, IMG submission 198680) | Soil microbial communities from uranium-contaminated site in the Upper Colorado River Basin, Wyoming, United States - RVT152D67 (version 2) ...
GCCGACGCCCGCCCCGCCTTCGACGCAGTTCACGAGAACCGCGGCGAGGCCGTCGACGTGCGCGCGCACGTCCTCGGCGGCGAGCCGCCGGATCTCCACCCCATCGGCAGTCGTCACGAGGCCGAGTCTCTCAGCTGGAGTCGTCGGCGTGCGCGTCTCCTGCGGTAGACGGGGTTTACGCCGCCACGGTCGTAGTACGCTCTCGCCAGGGCCGGGCGCACACCGTGTCCCGGTCGGACGTTCGCAGCTCTAGCGAAGCGAGAGGAGGGACGATGGCGAAGGGACGACTCGCGGTGCTCGCGGCGCTGGCGCTCGTGCTCGCCTTCGGCGTCTCCGCCTGTGGCGGTGACGACGGCGGCGGCGACGATCTGCTCGCCGCGATCGAGGAGGAGGGCGTTCTGACGGTCTCGACCGACCCGGCCTACCCGCCGCAGTCCGCGCTCAACGAGGAGACGAACGAGTACGAGGGCTTCGACATCGACGTCGCCACCGAGATCGCGAACCGGATGGGCGTCGAGGTCGCGTGGGAGGCGCCCGCGTGGGAGACGATCATCTCCGGCAGCTGGGCCGGTCGCTGGGACATCTCGGTCGGCTCGATGACGATCACCCCGGAACGCGCCGACGTCGTGCTGTTCACGCCGCCCTACTACTACACGCCCGCGTCGATCGCGGTGCACGAGGACAACTCGACGATCTCCATCCCGAGCGACCTCGACGGCATGCGCATCGGGGTCTGTGGCGGCTGCACGTACGACACCTACCTCCAGGGCACGCTCGAGGTCGCCCAGGATCCGTCCGGCGAGGCCGTTGCGATCCAGTCGGAGGTCACGGATCCCGAGATCCGCACCTACGACACGGACTCGACGGCGATCCAGGACCTCGCGCTCGGAGACGGCCGGCGGCTCGACGCGGTCATCTCGGCATTACCGACGCTGCAGCAAGCGATCGAGAACGGCGCGCCGATCAAGATCGTCGGCGAGCCCGTCTACTTCGAGCCGCTCTCGGTCGCGGTCGACCGCAGCTCCGAGCTCGATCCCGAGAGCCTCGTCGACCGAATCTCGGAGATCATCGAGGAGATGCACGACGACGGCACGCTCGCGCAGCTGTCGCAGGAGTGGTACGGGGCCGACCTGACACAGGGCCCGGAGAGCTGATCCCGGAGCAGGACTCATGACAACGAGCGGAGGCGGCGGCGCGGAGCACGTCCCGCCGCCTCCGCCCGTCCATCGCCTGAACCGGCGCGAAAACTTCGAGCTCTTCTCCTCGCGTGTCCCCTTCACGCTCAAGCTGGCCGCCGTCTGGGCAGTGATCCTCGGGAGCCTCGTCGCCCTCTTCGCGGCGGCGGGCTTCGACACCGAGTGGATGCGCGAGCACGCGGGCTTCATCGCGCGGGGCATCACGTGGACGATCGTCATCGCCGTCCTCGCCATCGTCCTCGCGTGCGTGCTCGCGCTCCTCGGCGCGCTCGGACGGCTCAGCCGCAACGCGGTCGCGGTCGGCCTCACGGGCTTCTACACGTCGTTCTTCCGCGGGACGCCGCTGATCGTCCAGCTCTTCCTGATCTACCTCGCGCTGCCTCAGATCGGCCTCGCCCTGGGCGACCCCTGGACCGACCTCCTGACGCTCGACGTCCTCACGGCGGGCGTGATCGCGCTCGGCCTGAACTACGGCGCCTACATGACGGAGATCTTCCGGGCCGGGATCCAGTCGGTCGGACACGGCCAGTCCGAGGCGGCCGAGGCGCTCGGGATGACCTACGCGCAGAAGATGCGGCGCGTCGTCGTCCCGCAGGCCTTTCGCGTGATCATCCCGCCGACCGGGAACGAGTTCATCGCCATGCTCAAGGACACGGCGCTCGTCAGCTTCCTCGGCGTGAGCGTCGAGCAGATGGAGATCTTCCGCCGCGCGCAGCTCGTCGGGCGCGCCGACTTCCGCAACCTCGAGGCGCTGATCATCGCCGCCCTCGTCTACTGGGGCCTGACGACGGTCTTCCAGTTCTTCCAGCTGCGGCTCGAGCGCCGGCTGAGCAAGGGCTACGTGCGGGGAACGGCCGGAGTCGCGGTTGCCGGGCAGCGGAGGATGAAGACGTGAGCGTCCCGGGGAACGACAGTGTCGAGCTCCGGATCGAGGGCCTGCGGAAGGTTTTCTTCGGGCACGAGGTGCTGCGCGGGATCGACCTCGCGGTCGGGAAGGGCGATGTCGTCGTCGTCTTCGGCCGCTCCGGCTCCGGGAAGAGCACGCTTCTGCGCTGCATCAACTTCCTCGAGGAGCCGAGCGAGGGGACGATCGAGGTCGCGGGCATCCGCGTGGAGGGGGGAGGACACCGCACGCGGCGAAAGCGCGAGCAGATCCGCCAGCTCCGCATCCGGACCGGCATGGTCTTCCAGGACTTCAACCTCTTCCCTCACCGGTCGGCGCTCGAGAACATCACCGAGGGGCCGGTCACCGTGCTCGGGAGGACGCGGAAGGAAGCGGAGGCCCGCGGCAGGGAGCTCCTCGAGATGGTCGGGCTTCCCGACCGGGGGGACGCCTTCCCGATCCAGCTCTCCGGCGGCCAGCAACAGCGCATCGCCATCGCGCGAGCGCTCGCGATGAACCCGCGCCTGATGCTCTTCGACGAGCCGACCTCGGCGCTCGATCCGGAGCTCATCGGCGAGGTGCTCGGGGTCATGCGACGACTCGCGAAGGAGCTCCACATGACGATGCTGGTCGTCACGCACGAGATGGGGTTCGCACGCGAGGTCGCCTCGCGCATGGTCTTCATGCACGAGGGCGAGATCATCGAGGAGGGGCCGCCCTCGCAGGTGCTCGTCGAGCCGAAGCGTCCCGAGACGCGGCGGTTCCTCGAGGCCGTCCTCTGACGGCGCTGTGGACGCGCTGCTCCCGCCGCCGCCGACCGGCCGCGTCTTCCGGTCGGGCCGCCGGGTCCGCCTCGCCGATCGCGATTCAGACGGGCGGCTCCGTCTCGACGCGGTCATGCGCTTCCTCCAGGACGCGGCGACGGACGACGTCGACGAGACCGGCTGGGGCGCCCCTCGTCACCTCTGGGTGGTCCGCCATGCGCGGATCGACGTGGTCGAGCCGGTGCTCGAGGACGGCGACGTCGAGCTGCTCACCTGGTGCAACGGGACCGGAGCGGTCGCTGCCGGACGGCGGCTGTCGATCGCGGGCGAGCTGGGAGGGAGGGTCGAGGTGGACAGCGTCTGGATCCATCTCGGGCCGGACGCGAGGCCCGCGCGGATCGAGGGCTTCGGCGTCTACTCGGAGTCCGCAGAAGGTCGGGTGGTCACGACGAGGCTCGACCTTCCGTTGCCTGCGCTCGACGCGGCTCGGGCGTCGTGGCCGATCCGCGTCGCCGACCTCGATCTCATGGGGCACGTCAACAACGCGGTCTACTGGGCGGCCGTCGAGCAGTGCCTGGCCGACTCGGGAGTCGATACGCGCCGCCCGGTCCGCGCCCGCATCGACCACCGGCACCCGCTCGATCTCGGCGACGCGGTCGACCTGGTCACGAGCTGGGATACCGGCGGGGCGTCGGTCGCGTTCGCGGTCGACGGCGTCACACGAGCGGTCGCGCGCATCGACACCGTCTTGGGGACCGCTTAGGCGCCTCTAAGGCGGCTCTCAGGAAGCTGTCGTACGCTCCTCGCCATGGACAAGTCGCCGATCACCGAGAACGAGGCGGTCAGCCGCCGGAGCGCGCTCCTGAGACTGGGCGGACTGGCAGCCGGGGCCATCGGCGCGGGCTTCGGCGCGCGCGAGCTGCTCGACGGCTCCACGGCAGAGGCGGCGGGCACGGGCCCTGCGGCCGTCGCTGCCGGGCTCGTGAGCTGCGTGCTCACGCCCGAGCAGACCGAGGGCCCGTACTTCCTGGAGGACGACAAGGTCCGCCGGAACATCACAGAGGGGAAGCCGGGTGTGGCGCTCACGCTGCGCCTGACCGTTCTCGACGTCTCCACGTGCAAGCCGATCCGAAACGCGGCCGTCGATATCTGGCACTGCGACGCCTCCGGCGCGTATTCGGGAGTCCAGGGCAACTCCGGCTCCTTCCTGCGCGGGATCCAGCGGACGAACGCGAAGGGCGTCACCGTGTTCCAGACGATCTACCCCGGCTGGTATCCGGGGCGCACGGTCCACATCCATGTGAAGGTCGCGCTGGGCGGGAACGTCGTCCACACAGGACAGCTCTACTTCGCCGACAGGGTGACGGACGCCGTGTACCGGCGAGCGCCGTACCGGAGCCGGCCGAGCCGGACGACGCGGAACGCGGCCGACAGCATCTACCGGAACGGCGGCAGCCGCTCGACGCTCAAGCTCGTGAAGGCAGGGACGGCGTACGTCGGCTCGCTCGCGATGGGCGTCCAGCGCGGGTGACTGTCACCGCCAGGTGACTGTCACCGGCTTTCCGATCCGCCGGCGCGCTGCGACAATCGGCTCGTGGTCGGGGCCGAGGAGAGGGAGCGCACGCTCGAGCGGTTGCGCGAGATCTGCCTCGGCCTGCCCGAGGTCAACGAACGCCTGAGCCATGGGGCGCCGACGTTCTTCGTCCGCGACAGACGCGCCTTCCTCATGGTGCTCACCGACCACCACGGGGACGGCAGGTTCGCCATCTGGTGTGCCGCCGCCGACGGCATCCAGCAGCTGCTGGTCGAGAACGATCCAGAGAAGTTCTTCCGCCCGCCGTACGTCGGACACCGAGGCTGGCTCGGGGTGCGGCTCGATCGTGGCCTCGACTGGGACGAGCTCGCAGGCATCGCCGAGGACGCGTACGCGGACGTTGCCCCCGCGAAGCTCGTCGAGGCCGTCCGCGATCGTGCGTAGCGGCTCTCACCGAACGCTCAGGTTCTTCTGCTTTCGTATGCACACGTCGTCCAGAGAGGAGCCGCAGTGAGCGAAGCGACCGAGGAACGCACGGGACCGAAGCCCGAGGAGGCCCGGATCCAGCTCGAGCAGGCGCTCATCGAAATCAGGCGGGTGATCGCCGGGCAGGACGCGATGCTGGAGCGCGTCCTCGTGTGCCTCCTGGCGCACGGCCACCTCCTGATCGAGGGCGTGCCGGGGCTCGCGAAGACGCTGACCATCAAGACGACCGCGGGAGTCCTGGGCGGGTCGTTCTCGCGCGTCCAGTTCACGCCCGACCTCGTTCCCTCGGATCTCGTGGGGACGCGGATCTACCGACCGGGCGAGGGCACGTTCGAGACCGAGCTCGGGCCCGTCTTCTGCAACTTCCTCCTCGCGGACGAGATCAACCGAGCTCCCGCGAAGGTGCAGTCCGCCCTGCTCGAGGTCATGCAGGAGCGCCAGGTCACGATCGGGCACGACACGTTCCCGGTGCCTGACCCGTTCCTCGTCATGGCGACGCAGAACCCGATCGAGTCGGAGGGCACGTACCCGCTCCCCGAGGCGCAGATCGACCGCTTCATGCTGAAGGTCGTGATCGGCTACCCGGAGCACGACGAGGAGCTCACCGTCGTCCAGCGCCAGCTCGTCGACCCGCCGGAGCTCCGCCAGGCTCTCTCGCTCGCGGAGCTGCAGGCGCTGCAGCGGGCCGTCTTCGACGTGTACGTCGACCCGTCGCTCGTGAGCTACGCGGTCGATGTCGCGACCGCGACTCGCGAGCCCGCTGCGCACGGCCTGGCCGAGCTCGCCCCGTACATCTCGTACGGCGCGAGCCCACGAGGGCCGATCAGCCTCGTGCAGGGAGCCCGTGCGCTCGCGCTGCTGCGCGGTCGCGAGTACGCGCTCGTGGAGGATCTCCACGCACTCGCGAAGGACGCGCTGCGGCACCGGCTCGTGCTGTCGTACCAGGCTCTCGCCGAGGAGGTGAGCCCCGATGCCATCCTCGACCAGGTCCTCGCCGCCGTTCCCGTCCCGCACCTCGACCTCGCGCGTGTGACGGCGGCATGAGCTCTCCCGGCGCGCTACTCGCGCAGCCGACTCCGGCCCGCCCTGGGCCGGGGCCGATGCCGGAGGGGCTCCTGCGCGCCCTCGACGTCTCGATCGGCCGCCGCGTCGAGGGGCTGCTCGCGGGTGACTTCCGCTCGACGCTCCTCGGCGCCGGCTCGGAGCTCGCGCTCGTGCGCCCGTACACCCCGGGCGACGACGTCCGCCGGATCGACTGGAACGTGACCGCCCGCACGGGCGAGCCGCACGTCCGGGTCGACCTCGCCGAGCGCGTCCTCGTCACCTGGCTCGTGCTCGACGTCTCGCCGTCGATGCACTTCGGGACCGCCGACCGCCGCAAGGCCGACGTCGCCGAGGGTGTCGCGATCGCGATCGGGCACCTCGCCACGCGCCGCGGCAACCGGCTCGGCGTCGTCACCTTCGGCGGCGACGACTCGCGGAACCTCCCGCCGCGGCAGGGGCGCGCCGGCCTCATCGGCCTCCTCACCGTCCTCCGCGCGGATCAGGCGGAGACGGGCGGCGGCGGCACCTCCGTGGGGGCCGCAGTCACGCAGGCCGGTGCGCTGGCCCGCCAGCGGTCGCTCGTCGTGGTCGTGTCCGACTTCCGGGGGCCGCGCGACTGGCGCCGCCGCCTGCTCGAGGTCGCCGGGCGTCACGACGTCGTCGCCGTCGAGATCCGCGATCGGCGGGAGCAGGAGCTCGCGAACGTCGGTCTCCTCTGGCTCGTCGACCCCGAGACGGGGCGCCAGCTCCGCGTCGACACACGCAGCCGGCGCCTGCGCGAGCGGTTCGCCGCGGCGGCCGCGGACGAGCGTGAGGAGGTTGCCCGGGCGTTCACCTCCGTCGGTGCCCGTCACGTCGTCCTCTCCACGGAGGGCGACTGGCTGCGCCCGCTCGTCGCGTTCCTGCGCAGGAGGCCGCGGTGAGCTTCACTTGGCCGATCGGACTCGTCGGCCTCGTCGTGCTGCCGCTGGTCGTCGCCGCGTACGTGTGGTACGAGCGGCGCCGCCGCGCGTCGCAGGCCGCCTTCGGCAACCCGGACCTGCTGCCGAACCTCGTCGAGCGTGGGCCGGGGAGGCTCCGCCACCTGCCGCTCGTCGTGCTCCTGCTCGCGCTCGCGGCCATGATCGTCGGCGTCGCGCGGCCGGAGGCCACGGTGAGCGTCCCCCGGGAGGAGGCGACGATCGTGCTCGCGATCGACGTCTCGCGCTCGATGAAGGCGACCGACGTCGAGCCCACCCGACTGGACGCTGCCCGTGAGGCCGCGGTGGCCTTCCTCGCCGAGGTGCCGGAGAAGTTCCAGGTCGGGGTGGTCTCGTTCGCGACGCGTGCAGCCGTCGCGGTTCCGCCGACTGAGGACCGCGCGCTCGTCGAGGAGGCGCTCGCGCTGCTCGCTCCGGGCGAGGGCACCGCGATCGGCGACGCGGTGGCGCTGTCCCTCCAGATCGCGCAGCCCGTCGTCGAGGAGGGCGAGGAGCCTCCTCCGCGCTCGATCTTGCTCATCTCCGACGGCACCCAGGACGGCGGGCGCGTGGAGCCGGCCGAGGCCGTGCGCCAGGCCCGCGAGCAAGGCGTCCCCGTGTACTCCGTTCTCCTGGGCACCCCCGAGGGGATCGTCGAGGAGACGCTTCCGGGCGGATTCCGGCGGATCCTCCAGGTCCCGCCGAGCCCGGAGACGCTCGAGCAGATCTCGACCGGGACCGGGGGCGAGCTCTTCACCGTGCCCGACGCCGAGCAGCTCCGCACCGTGTACGAGGATCTCGGCTCCCGGCTCGGGACGCGTGAGGAGCCGCGCGAGATCACCGACGTGTTCGCCGCCGGGGCAGCGCTCCTGCTCCTCGTCGGCGGGACGCTCTCGGCGTTCCTCTTCCGGAGAGTCGTGTGAGGCGTCTCCGCCTCCGCCTGCTCCTTCTGGTGGTGCTCGTGACGCCGCTCCTCGTCGCGGCCGAGCCGGCGCAGGCAGCGGACGAGTGCGAGGGGCTCATGGTCTGCGTGCCCGTGGCGGGACCGTGGGTCGTCGTCCCGACGAGCTCGGGGGCGAACCGTCCCCAGGCCCGTTGGCAGCTCACGTGCCCGCGCGGATACGTCGTAGGCGGGCTCGACGCCGAGCTCAGCCACCGCGCGATCGACGTGAGCTTCCTCGGGCGCCTCGGCAGCCCCGTGAATCCGGGCATCTCGACGTCGCGCTCCGCCGTCTTCGTCGCGTCCTTCGTCGGTTCAGCCGCCCGCGCTCCGACCTTCCGCCCGCACATCGGCTGCATCCCCGCGGCGGGGAGCGGGATCCGCGTCCCGACCGCGGTCACCGCGTTCCCGCCCGGCCAGCCGACGACGCTCCGCGTGCGCACGGTTCGCGTGCGCCCCGGCACGGCGACCGTGACGCAGGCCTGCACCGCCCGTGAGCAGCTCGTCGGCGCGTCGCATGCGATCGGCTTCTTCCGCAGCACGCCGCCGAGCGCGAGCCTCGTCGCCACGGTGACGAGCACGCGGACCGTCAGCGACAATCGTGTCGTCGTGCGGGCGCGAGGAGACGCGGAGCTCGGCGGCGTGCGCGCCGTCGTCCAGGTCCACGCGGCGTGTGCGAGGGCGCGATGAGGTTCGAGAGCCCCTGGCTGCTGCTCACGCTCGTGCTGCTCCTCGCGGCCTTCGGCGTCTGGCGGCTCGCCGAGCGACGGCGGATACGCTACCCGGTGCGCTTCACGAACCTCGACGTCCTCGCGTCGGTCGTCCCCGAGCGCTCGTGGCGTCGACTCGTCCCGTTGATCCTCTTCGGGCTCGCGCTCACGTCGCTCCTCGTCGGGCTCGCGCGACCGCACGTCGAGCGGACGGTGCTGAAGGAGCGCGCGACCATCGTCCTCGTGATCGACACGTCGAGGTCGATGCAGGCGGAGGACGTGGAGCCGACTCGACTCGCCGCGGCGCAGGAGGCTGTGCGCACGTTCCTCGACCAGGCACCGGACGGGTTGCGGGTCGGGCTCGTCGTCTTCGCAGGCGAGGCACAGGTCGCGACGCCGCCGACCTCGGACCACGACCTCGTCCGCACGGCCGTCGACACGATCGACTCGTTCCTGCTCTTCGGAGGCACCGCGATCGGCGACGCGCTCCAGACCGCGACCGAGCTCGGAAAGCGCGCGACGGGCGAGCCGCCGCGCGGGCAGGAGATCGCGTTCACCACGACGCCGCGCCCGACGCGCTCGCTCGCGCAGGCCGGGGTGGAAGGCTGCGAGGAGGCGAGCCCTGCCTCGATCCTGTTCCTCTCGGACGGCGCGCAGACCCGCGGGATCCTCCAGCCGTTCGAAGGCGCCGAGCTCGCTCGCGATGCGTGCATCCCCGTCTTCACCGTCGCGCTCGGGACGCCCGAGGGGACGATCGACCGAGGAGGGTTCGGGTTCGGCAGCCCCCCAGGGTCGCCAGGCGAGCGGATCCCGGTGCCGCCCGACCCCGAGACGCTGCGCCAGATCGCCGAGACCACGGGCGGCGAGTTCACGGAGGCGCGTACCGCCGACGCGCTCGAGAAGGCCTACGAGAACCTCGGCTCGCGCCTCGGTCGCGAGCCGGGAGAGAGCGAGATCACGTTCCTACTCGTCGCGCTCGCCGGGCTCCTCCTCGTCGGGGCGGGAGCGGCGTCGGCGCTCGTCGCGCCCCGCCTTCCGTAGGTCCAGGGGTCAGACCCCACGGGTCTGACCCCAGCAGCGCGTCGGCGCTCAGAAGAGGACGATGATGAAGCCGCGATCCTCCGGATCGGACAGCCCCGGCGGGTACACCGCCACGCGGAACACGCCACCCCGCGCCGGGTCGGCCGAGGCGTACCCGCCGCCGAGCCCGCCGACGACCGCCGTCGGTGCGGCGTTGCCGACGAAGCGGATCTCGTAGACGCCGATCGCCACGCGCCGGATCTGGATGGCCCTGCCCGTGCAGTTGAACCGTCGCGAGAAGAGGACCGGCGTCCCCGTGAACTGATCCGGGATGTTCGCGATGCCCTTCGACGGGTCGCCCGTGACGACGGCGACGCCGCGCACCGAGCCGTTCGTGCACCGCTGCTGCGCGACCGATGCCGACTGGACGCGCTCGCCGACCGCGAAGGCCGAGCCGCCGAGGGCGAAGAAGAGGGCGACGAGAGCGAGAGCCGTGCCCGGCGTGACCGTGATGCGTGTTCCGATCTTCATGCGGAGCTCCTTCCGTTCGTCGTCGGGACCGGTCGATGTTGACGGGTTTCGAGCGCCCGGTCGACCCTTGTCGCTTTGCGCCCGCGCCGTTTCGCGTTAGGTTCACGCGATCACGACACGACACGAGCAGACGAGGGTGGGCGTGACGGTTGTCGGGGCACTCCCCCGGAGGAGGGGTTAGAGTCGTGCCGGTGACCCTGAGGAGGGGCAGGATCACCCGAGCAAGGGAGAGCTCTCCCCCGACGGGGGCAGGGTCGCTCCCCCATCCGGGCCTACGGTGCGACGCATGACCTCTGCGCCTGCGGCAGCACCGGTCAAGCTCGTCCTGGCTGCGTCCGTGCTCGCGATCGCCGTCGCGATCGTGCTCGCCGGTCGCGCCGACGGCGCGACCCAGGCCTGGACCTCGTACCTCGCTCCGAGCGGCGCCTGCCAGGGTGCCACCGACCGTGCCGCCTCGGCGCCGACGCAGCGTCGTGCCATCCGCTGCCTCGTGAACTGGGCTCGCGCGCAGGAGCATCGGCGCGGCCTGCGTCCCTCCCGCGAGCTCCGCCGTGCCGCCGTGCTGAAGGGGCGCGGCGTCGCGTCGTGCGGCGAGCTCTCGCACTCTCCGTGCAACGCCGGCGTCACGGACGCCGTTCGCCAGTCCGGGTACCCGTACGCGACCTTCGGCGAGAACCTGTTCGCGGGCATGACCCAGCACGTCTCGGCGCACGACGTCGTCGCTGCGTGGCTCGCATCTACGCCGCACCGGGCGAACATCCTGAGCACAGGGTTTCGGGATCTCGGCCTCGCGGGCGTCGCCGCGCACGGGCTGCTGGGCGGCGGCGACTCGATCGTCTGGGTCGCGGCGTTCGGCGCGCGGAGGTAGCCGGCGCTGCACCGGGAGGAGTCGGGCGCCGATCCGGGAATCATCGCCCGTGCGCGAGGAAAGCCAGCTGGACGAGATGCGCGCGGCAATCCGTGGCGACTTCGAGCGCCTCGAGCGCCGGCGGGGAGCGCAGGAGCTGATGCACGTGGCGGAGCCCGTCCCGGACGACGAGCCGGACGGGACCGTCGTGCACGACGAGCGAGACGAGCCCGAGCTCGAGCGCCGCGGCGGGGATACCGAGCCGACAGGCGAGGATCCGGATCCCGCCCCTGCGGAGCAGCCCGCCCGCTCGTGGCTCGCCCGCCTGCTCGGGCACTGACGCCGACCCGGCTCGCGCGACCGATGGCGTGCTGCTCGGCTCTAATGAGTGGCATGGAGAGAGCTGAGCGCGAGGCGATCATGCGCCAGGGCGTCGTCCGCCCCGAGACGCCGCGCGACCGCCGCGAGCGCCAGGCGCTCGACGAGGACCTGCGGTCGATGCCCCTTGCGGGCAAGCCCATCCCCTTTCGGCTCCGCAACTTCGTCCCGACCGCTGACGCGTACCTCGCGGCCACACGCGGCCCGCGTCCGTACATGCTCCGCCTGCGGGAGATCGAGACACGAGAGGCACGCCATGCGGAGGAGCTGCGCGAGCGCTGGCGAGCGCTCGCCGAGGAGTGTGGCGAGGACGGTGACGCGTTCGCGCGCCGGTGGCACGAGCTCGTGTCCGCGATCTCGTTCGACGAGGTCAACGACCTGATCGAGCGCCACAACCGCTGGTACCCGGCCGAGTCGGGTCTTCCGATGGATCCCCGGACCGGCGACTACGTCCTCGTGTGGGGGCGGGACTACTGCCTCGCGGCCCTCGATGCCTCGTGGGCGCTCGAGCGCTACCCGCCGGAGCTCGACCGCGCACTCGCGTAACGACGACCCCTCGCTCGGGTCGCCGAAACGGCGTACACAGGCCCCTCGGCACCCGA
>Ga0299907_10002155_pt1 | contig 11893 bp, 10 predicted proteins | sample RVTome_16_FD_198680 | JGI IMG/M metagenome (GOLD analysis project Ga0299907, IMG submission 198680) | Soil microbial communities from uranium-contaminated site in the Upper Colorado River Basin, Wyoming, United States - RVT152D67 (version 2) ...
CCAGCGGCACGGCCACGAACGGCATCGTTCCCAGGCTGCCGCCGGCCCACAGCCGGTAGCCGGCCTCGCCGTCGACGACCACCGACTGGAAGCCGCCGTCGTTGAGCCGGGCGTGGTCGGCGCAGGTGGGGCACCCGCCGAAGGCGAGGTTGACCCGGCTGGGGAGGGCGACGTTGAGCTGCCCGGCCAGTGCCACCACCGCGGCCGACACGGCCCGGGCGTCGGGGCCGCAGTCGAAGGGCTCGTCGAGGCCGACGCCGGCGTCGGGGCACGCCATCACGTTGCGGTGGGTGTGACCGCAGGCTGACCGGTTGGTGAGGCCCAAGTCGTCGCAGGCTGCCAGCACGGAGGGGACGGCGTGGGCCGCGACGTGGTGCAGCTCCAGGTTCTGGCGGGTGGTGACGTGCACCCAGCCCTCGCCGTGGGCGTCGGCCAGGTCGGCGACCGCCCGTGCCTGCGCCGGCGTGACCCGGCCGCCGGGGACCCGCACCCGCACCATGAACACGCCGGCCTGGGCCTGGGCGCAGACGCCGTGGGTCTTGAGCGCGTAGCGGTCCTCGGGGGTCAGCCAGCCGTCGCCCTCGGCGGCCAGGCGCCCGAGGTCGACGGGGAGTCCGGCTCGTTTCACCGCAGGGATGTCGGGGGCGGCCATGGCGCCATCCGAGCGGATCAGCTTTTCCCCGGGGTGTCGCCCGCGCGACGACCGTGCGACGCGTGCCTTGCACCCCACTGGTCGGCCGTGCGAAGCCGCGTTCACGCTCCCGTCACACGCCGGACGGGGCGAGCGATCGCCCCCCGACGCGAACGGCGCCGCGGGTCCCGTGTGGGACCCGCGGCGCCGCGGAGCGTGCTTGCTGCGAGCTAGTGGATCAGCGCAGGCCGAGCTTGCTCGAGCAGGCCGGCCACGCACCCCAGCCCTGCATGTCGAGCAGGTTCTCGGCGACGCGGATCTGCTCGGCCCGCGAGGCGCTCGCGGGGTTGCCCGAGCCACCGGCCGCGTTCCAGCTGCTCTGCGAGAACTGCAGGCCGCCGTAGTAGCCGTTGCCGGTGTTGATCGACCAGTTGCCGCCCGACTCGCACTGCGCGAGCCGGTCCCAGGTGGTGCCGCCGCCGCTCGACGCCGCGGCGGGCGCCGGCGCCTGGCTCGGCGCCTGGCTCGGGGCCTCGGCCTGCGCCGGGGCGGGTGCCGACGGAGCCGGCTGGGAGGCGGGTGCCGTCCGGTCGAGCCGGATCACCTGACCGGGGAAGATCAGGTCGGGGTTCTCGATGCCGTTGCCGGCGGCCACCTCGGCCCAGTTGTCCGGGGCGATGCGCGACAGCGTGTCGCCGGGCTGGACGACGTGGGTCCTGGCACTCTCGGCACCAGCGACGCTGCCGAAGCCGACGACGCCGACGGTCGCCACTGCGGCCGCGACGCCAACTCGCTTCATGGTTCCTCTGAGCATGGACTTCCTCTGTGGTAGGGGAGAACGCCCGGCGCCAGGACACGGCGAGACGGCCACAGCGGGCCACTACCCCAGAACCCCAGCCGGCCATGGGCACGCGTGGGCGCACCTCTGGCGGCAACCGGACGATGTTGCAACGACAACCAAACACCCGGCACCCGGCGTGGTCAGGAGTGGCCGCTACCCTTGTTCGGAGTGCTGACACCCCCCTGTAAAGTTCGTCACACTCTCGCAACGCTGCTCGCGGCTGGGAGCGGCACGGATCGTGCCTGACTGGCCACTCGTCGGGCGGGACGTAGAGCTGGCGCTCTTGCGTGACCTGCTGACAGGCCCCGAGCCCCGCGGCGTCGTCCTCGCGGGCTCGTCCGGCGTGGGCAAGACGCGCCTCGGGCGCGAGTGCCTCGGCCTCGCCGAGCGGTCCGACATGGCGACCGCCCAGGTGACCGGCATGCACTCGGCCGCCCGCCTGCCCTTCGGCGCGGTCGCGCCCCTGCTGCACGCGTCACTGCCCGAGGCCGGCGCCGCGGCAGTGGACGACCGGGTCGACCTGCTGCGCCGCTCGGTCGCGGCGCTGGCCGAGCGGCCCGACGGGCGCCGCCTGCTGCTGTTCGTCGACGACGCGCACCTGCTCGACGACGCCTCGGCCACGCTGGTCCACCAGGTCGCAGCGACCGGAGCCGCCGTGGTCCTGGCGACGGTGCGGACGGGCGAGCCCGCCCCCGACCCGGTGGTCGCCCTGTGGAAGGACGGCCTGGCCGAGCGCGTCGAGATCAGTGGCCTGCAGCCGGAGTCGATCGACGAGCTGCTCCGGGCGGTGCTCGACGGACCGGTGGACCCGGCCACCGCCGTGCAGTTCGCCGAGCGGTGCCAGGGCAACGCGCTCTTCCTGCGCGAGCTCGTGATCGGGGCGCTCGACGACGGCAGCCTGCAGGACGACGAGGGGATCTGGCGGCTCTGCCGGGAGCTCGAGCCCTCGTCGCGCCTGGTGGAGATCGTCGAGGGCCGGCTCGGCCGGCTCGGCGAGGGCGAGAGGGCCCTGATGGAGCTCGTGGCCTACGGCGAGCCGCTCGGACAGGACGAGTTGGCGACCCTGTCCGACCCGGCGCTCGCCGAAGCGCTCGAGCGCCGTGACCTCCTCGCCACCCACCTCGACGGCGATCGCCTCCGCGTCCACCTGGCCCACCCGATCTACGGCGACGTCGTGCGTGCCCGGACGCCCGCGGTGCGCGCCCAGGCGATCGCCCGCTCCCTGGCCGAGGCCGTCGAGCGGATCGGCCCCAAGCGCGACGAGGACATCCTCCGGGTGGCCACGTGGCGCCTCCTGGCCGGCGGAGGGCAGGCCGACGTCCTGCTGGAGGGGGCCACCATCGCGCGCTGGCGCTACGACTTCCCGCTGGCCGAGCGGCTGGCCCGCGCGGCGCACGACGCGGGCGCGGGGTTCGACGCCGCCCTGCTGGCCGCCCAGGTCGCCAGCCTCCAGGGACGGCGGGACGAGGCGGAGGCCGAGCTGGTGGCCCTCGCGGACGAGGTCGTCGACGACGACTCCCGGCGCGGCGACGTCGCGGTCGCCCGCTTCCACAACGCCGCCTGGTCGGGGCGCTCGGAGGTCCCGATGCTCGACCTGACCGGGGGCGCCGTCACGACCGGGGACCGGCACGACCAGCTCATGGCCCGGCGCCTGGTCCTGGTGCTCGACACCCAGGGCCCGCGCGCCGCCGCCGACGCGGCGCGGTCGCTGGTCGCCCGGGCCCGGGGCGAGGCCCTTGCGTTCGCCTGCCTGGTCGGCGCATACGGCCTGGCGCGGCTCGGGCGCCTCGACGCCGCGGGCGAGCTGACCGAGCGGGGCGAGGCCGAGCGCCGGCACATCGACGCGCCGCTCGCCTGGTACCCGTGGTGGCACACCGCGGTGCGGTGCCTCACCCTCCGCTACGCCGGCCGGTTCGCCGAGGCCCAGCAGGTGATCTCCGCCCATCACGGCGAGGCGCTCGCCGAGGGGTCCGCCGAGGCCCAGGCGGTGTTCGCCGTGCTGGAGGCCGGTGCGGTCGGCGACCGGGGCCGCGTCGCGACCGCCGCCCGGCGCGCCAGGGAGGCGCTTGTCGTCGACCAGCAACTCGACCGCCCCGTGCTGGTGCGCCACCACCGCACGGTCGGCGCGCTGGCCTCGGCCCTGGCCCGGCGCGCCGACGACGCGGCCGAGGAGCTGGCCGCGCTCGACGCCCTCGGCCTGCCTCGGCTGCTGCGCGACGAGGTCGACGTGCTGCAGGCCCGCGCCTGGACGGCGGCCGCGGCGGGCGACCTTCCCGGGGCGTGCGCGCAGCTGCAAGATGCCGCGGACCTGGGCGAGCAGATCGGCGACGTCGTGGGCGAGGCCGCCGCGCTCCACGGCCTGGCTCGCATGGGCCGTGCCCGGGACGTCTGGGAGCGGCTGGCCGATGTCGCCGGATGCATCGACGGTGGCCTCGCCCCCGCGCGTGCCGCGCACGCCGCCGCGCTGGCGAAGGGCGACGCGGCGGCGCTCGAGGCCGTGTCGCACGACTTCGAGGCGATGGGCGCCGACCTGCTGGCGGCCGAGGCGGCGGCTGACGCCTCGGTAGCGCTGCGCCTCGCCGGCGAGGTGCGCGGGTCGGCGGCCGCGGAGCGCCGGGCGGGCAAGCTGGCGGAGCGGTGCGAGGGCCCGGTTACCCCGGCGCTGCACGCGGTGAAGGCGCGGGCCCGGCTCACCCCCTCCGAGCGCGAGACCGCCGTCCTCGCCGCCGGTGGCCGCACGAACAAGGAGATCGCCGAGCAGCTCTTCCTGTCACCCCGCACGGTCGAGAACCGGCTCCAGCGGGTGTACGAGAAGCTCGGCATCTCGGGCCGGACCGAGCTCGACGAGGCGCTGACCGTCGACGAGTGAGCCCGCGGGCACCCGGGTCGGTCAGCGGCAGAGGGTGCGCTCGGCGGTCACGACGAGCGTGCGCGCAACCTCGTCGGCCGTCATGCCGCGGCCCGTGTAGAGCGCGTCGAAGCTCGCGAAGCCGGCGAGCACCCACAGCACGTCCGCGGCCTGCTCGACGGTGACGTCGTCGCGGAGCTGGCCCTGCTCGCCCAGACGGCGCGCCAGGTGCTGCATGCCGCCCCAGCGCCTCTCCTCGAGGCGGGCGATCGCCCCGCCGACCGACTCCGGGTCGAGCGCGGACATCGAGAAGAGCGCGACCGCCACGTCACGCAGGGCGGCGTAGATCTCGGTGCCGGCGCGGAGCCCGCCGCGGAGGTGCTCGCGCGCGTCGGGATGGGCGACGGCCTCGGTGAGGCCCGGCAGGCCCGCGCGGTCCCACAGGTCGGTCGCCAGCCCGTCGAACAGGCCTGCCCGGGAGCCGAAGACCAGGTAGACGGTGGTGCGCGCCACGCCGGCCAGCTGCGCGACCTCCTCGATGCTGATCCGCTCCGTCGGGGCATCGCGCAGGCGGCGCTCCAGCGCGTCGAGGATGCGCCGGCGGGTCTCCTCGGACCTCTCGGCCCGCAACCGTTGCTCGTACTTGCGTGCGGCCACGACGCCGACCCTACCGATTTCACTTGACAAGCTGTATTTCGAACTACATGTTGTCGTGCGAAGACTTGGATCGGACGGAGGCGGACATGGACGAATTCGACATCGAGGTGCTCGTCGTCGGCGCCGGCGCCGCCGGGCTCGCGGCGGCCGCCGCGCTCGGCCACCACGGCATCCCCACCCTGCTCGTCGAGCAGCGCCTCGAGCCGTCGACCCTGCCCCGGGCGACGGTGATCAGCACCCGCTCGATGGAGCTGTTGCGCGGCTGGGGCCTCGAGGACGAGGTCCTCGCCGGCGGGGTCGACGCGGACGTGTGGCTCTGGGAGTGCCCGACGCTGACCCGCGTCGACGAGGGACGCGCGCACGCGGTCGGCTATCCGACCCGCGAGCAGGCCACCGTGGTCAGCCCGTCCGCGCCGGGCACGGTGCCGCAGGACTGGCTCGAGGCGGTGCTGTACCGTCACGTCGGATCGTTGCGGGCCGCCCGCCTCGAGCCCGGCACCCAGCTCGTCGACATCGACCTCGCACCCGACCGGGTGCGCGCCACGCTGCGGGACCGCACGGGCGGGCAGCGCATCGTCCGGGCCCGTTACCTGGTCGCCGCCGATGGCGCGCACAGCCCCGTCCGCCACCTGCTCGGCGTCGAGATGCACGAGCGCGACGGCGCCTATGCCGGGGTGCAGGTGGTGTTCCGCGCCCCGCTGTGGCACCTGCTCGGGAGCCACCGGTACGGGCTGTACGTCGTGACGGACCCCGCCGCGCCCGGCCTTTTCCTCCCGGCGGGCCGGGGCGACCGCTGGGCCTACGGCCCGGCCGTGCCCTCGGACGCCGAGCAGCCACCCGATCTCGATCCCACGTGGCTCGCCGAGGCGATCCGCGAAGGCGCCGGTGTCGCAGAGCTCGACCTCCGCATCGAGCACATCGGCCCGTTCCGCTCGCCGGGCGGGCTCGCGGACCGCTTCCGCGTCGGCCGGGCGTTCCTCGCCGGCGACGCGGCGCATCGCGTGACGCCACGCGGCGGCACGGGCATGAACACCGCCCTGCAGGGCGGCTACGACATCGGCTGGAAGCTGGCCTGGGTCCTGCAGGGCTGGGCCGGGCCCGAGCTGCTGGACAGCTACGAGGCCGAGCGCCGGGTCGTGGCCGAGCACAACGTCGCCCGCTCCACCGACGCCGACGGCAGCCGCCGACCGGTCGTGGACGAGCTCGGCGTCGACCTGGGGGGCCGCATCGCCCACGCCTGGGTGCCGACGGCCTCCGGCCGGGTCTCCACGCTCGACCTCCTCGGGCCCGGCTGGACGCTGTTCACCGGACCGTGCCGCGAGGCGTGGGACGCGGCGGGGGCGCCATCTCGGGCACCCCTGGCGGTCCGGGCGCTCGACGCCGTGACGGCGCGTGCCATCGGCGTGCGCGGCGACGGTGCGCTGCTCGCCCGACCGGACGGCGTGCCTGTCGCCGTCTGGGCGTCGGCGGCGGGCGCCTCCGAGCTGCGCCGGGCGATGGCGCCACCGGCGATCGCCGCCGCACCCGACCGGGCGGTGGCCTGACGCGGCCGGTGTATCGCGGCCGTGACCGCCGCGGGCGGCGTCGTCGATCGCCATGTCCGGCGGGAACCACTCGGCGGCGACCACGCCGGGGTGGCCCTCGTAGGCCCGCAGCACCAGCACGCACGGGCCCGCGGGGGTCGGCAGCCAGTTGGCGCCGCGGCGAGCGCGTGCAGCAGCGCCGGCAGGTCCCGTCCCCGGTCGTCGGCGACGATGGCGGCCACCAGCGGCGCCCGACGGGCCTCCACCGCCGCGAGGTGGAGGCGCACGATCTCCAGGGCGAGCCCGGGGCGATCGCCGAAGTGGTAGTGGAGGGCGGACTCGTTGCGAGCCCCGATGGCCTCGTGGAGCTGGCGCGCGGTCACCCCGTCGACGCCGTGCCGGGCGAAGAGCAGAGCGCCGTGTTCGAGCAGCGCGTCCCTGGTGCTCGATCCGGCCACGACCGGGACCCTACCGGGGTGACCACGGCCGTCACGCCGGCACGCAACGCCGCCCGCGACCCATCGCGCAACGACACCTGCCTCACGCAGCTGATGGAGTGCTCGGCGGACCGTCGCTGTCGGAGGCGGCGTTCAGGCCTCGCCCCGGTAGTCGATGGCCCAAGGGCTGGGGACGATCTCGCGTCCGAGCAGGTGGCGGCCGGCGAGCTCGAAGTGCTGCTCCTGGGTGCAGATGTGCTGCACGGCCGTGCGGGCGTCGCGCAGGCAACGATCCAGCGGCGAGGTGGCGTAGACGCCGGTCGCCCCCGCGGCGGTGTACAGCATGCCGATCGCCTCGAGGGCACTGTGCGCCGCGTGGGCGGCGGCCTGCCACAGCGCACCACGGTCGGCCATCGTCGGGGCGTGACCCTCCTGCACCCTCGTCCACAGGTCGTCGAGCGTCTCGGTCAGGTGGCGGCGACCGGCCGAGACCAGGACATCGGCCCGTCCCAACCGGTCGTGCACCACGGGCTTGTCGGCCAGGACGGTGGGCGAGAGCTCCGGTGTCTTGGTCGTCGCCACCTTCACGAACTCGTCGATGGCGTGCCGGGCGATGCCCAGCGGCACGGCCCCGATGAAGGTGGCGAACATCGCGACGGGTGGCATGCGGTAGAGCGGCCGGTCGACAGCGGGTGGCTCCTGGAACCACATCGTGTGGGACGCGGGGACGAACACGTCGTCGACGGCGTAGTCGTGACTGGCCGTGCCTCGGAGCCCGGTCGAGTCCCAGGTGTCGATGATCTCGGTGACCGAGCCGGGGAAGAAGAGCTCCCGCACCAGGGGAGCGCCCGTCGGGCCGGTGACCGGCTCGCCGTCGCGCACGAGGACGCAGCCGCCGACGTACCAGTTGGCGTGGCTCGACCCGCTGGCGAGCGGCCACCGGCCACTGATGCGGTACCCGCCCTCGACCTCGGCGGCCACGCCGTCTGGGCGGAACGCCCCCGCCGAGATGGTGCCGGGGTCGCCGTAGATCGCCCGTGCGCCGTCGGGCGGGAGCATCCCGCCGAAGGTGGCGTAGCAGCCACCGATCAGGACGCACCAGCCGACGGATCCGTCGGCGTGCGAGGTCGCCTCGACCACCTCGAGGAACGTCACCGGGTCGACCTCGCGGCCGCCGAGCTCCACGGGCGCCAGCAGGCGGAACACCTCCGCCTCCCGCAGGGCGTCGACGACGGCCGCCGGCACCCTCCGGGTCGTGTCGATGTCGTGGCACTCGGCCCGGATCCACTCCGTCAACGACCGGACGGCTCCGACCGGGTCGATCCCGGCTCGCGCCCTCGTCGCCTCACCGACCTGACTGGCCATGTGCGCCTCCCTCCGATCCTCCCGTAGACCTACCTAACGGGATGTCCGCCGTTTGTCGTTAGGACAGTATTGCAGGCGAGCTAACGGATCAAGGGTTAAGATGCATTAGATGATCGACGAGACGCTGCCCTGGCTCACGTTCCCGCCGGCGGTCGACCTGTCGAACACGATCGTCGTCGCCCCCCGGGGCGAGGTCGACCTGCTCACCACCGACGAACAGCTCGACGTCTGGATCGCCGCGGAGCGCGGCAGGATCGCGTGCGTCGACGCCGCCGCCGGCCGGCTCGACGACGTGCGGGCGCTGCGCGCCGATCTCCGCGCGCTCCTGTACGCACACGCCGGGGGTCGCCCGCTCCCCGACCCAGCCCGGCGCCGGGTCAACGCCGTCAGCGCCGCCGCGCCCGCCTACCCCGTCCTCGACGCCGGGGGAGAGGTCACCGTGGAGCACGCCTCCGACGACGCCTTCGCGATCCTCACCGCGGAGCTGGCGCGCTCGGCGATCGACCTGTTCAGCGGCGACGGCCGGCGCCTCTCCGTCTGCACGGCCCCCAGCTGTGGGTTGCTCTACCCGCCCGACGACGCCCGGCAGCGCTGGTGCTGCCGCGCGTGCGGCAACCGGGCCCGGGTGGCCCGCCACGCGGCTCGCCAGCGGTCCGCACGTGCGACGTGAAAGTCCGGCGCGCCCGGCGCGCCACGTCGACGCCGGCGAATGCCGGTCACAGGGCGGCCAGGATCGTCGTCGCGAGGTCGCGGGGCCGGGTGAGCTGGGGCCAGTGCCCGGTCGGCAGGTCGACGAAGTCGACGTGAGTGATCCTGGCCAGCTCGGCGACATACGGCTGACCCTCGGCCGTCCAGCCGCGCAGCGCCTCGGACGGGAGCTCGCAGGCGATGACCGTGGCCGGCACGTCGTAGCGGCGGTCGTCGCCGAGCACCTGCTTGTCGCTCGTGACGCGCACGGGATGCGGGGTGGCGATGCTGCGGAACCTCGCCCGGAGGCCTTCGTCGAGATCGACCAGGTCCTCGTCGTCGAACTCCGACCACTCCGGCAGTGGGACCTCCCCGTTCACCGCGGGCAACTGGTCGTTGATGACGTCGCCGTGCCCGATCGGCCAGCAGTCCACGTAGACCACCCGGGCGATGCGGTCGGGGCGGGCATCCGCGGCGGCATGGGCGATGGCACCGCCGCCGCTGTGCCCGACGAGGACGACCGGATCGGGGAGCGAGTCGACGACCGCGACCACCGCGTCGACGTGGTCACGGAGGCCGATGCCCGCCCGGTCGGCCTCGCGCGACTCGAGCCCGGGAAGCGTGAGCGCGTGCACGGTGTGGCCGGCGGCGCGGAGCGGTGCGGCCACCTCGTCCCACGACGCGCCGTCGAGCCAGAAGCCGGGGATCAGCACGATGTCCATGCACCGAGAGTACGTGCGCCGGTCGCGTGCCTGTCCGCCTAGGAGTCGGATGCGCCGCCCGGTCCGTCCGTGGTCGCCGCCAGGAGGTGGCGGGCGCGGCGGCCGAGGTCACCGAGGTCGACCCGGCCCGCGTCCGCGGCGGCCACCAGGCGCTCGGCGAGGTCGAGGGCGTCGTCGATGATGGGGCTCTGCGTCGCTGCGTCCTGGCCCATGTCGTGCAGGATCGTGCGCTCGGTCCGCGACGCCACGATCGGGTCGGGGACGCCCTCCACCCACACCCGGGTCCGGCGCCCGCCGCCCCGCTCGTCACCCCGGAGCGGTTCGAGGGCGTAGATCTTGTCGGCGCGCGCGAACTTCCCGAAGCCGAGGAACACCATGCGCGGCTCAGGCATGGCACCAGTATCCGTCATCCCGGCGCTGAAGGAGCTGTCGGCTCTCACCCGCTGACGAGGCCGCGGCCCGTCACCAGCGGCAGGTCGAGGGCCGTGACCAGGCCTGGCTCGGCCGCGACCACCGCCGGGATGGCGTTGACCAGGCGCATGGCGGTGGCCTTGAGCCCCGCCGTGTTGTGGTCGCCGTCGCCACCCATCATCTGCATGTCGAGCGTGTAGTTGGGCTCGCCCGTGAGCACCACCCGGTAGCCGCCCTGGCCGGTGGGCTGGGGCCAGTCGGGGGCGAGGTCGTCGCGCAGGCGGGTGACGTGCTCGACCACGATGACCGGGCGGCCGCCCCGCATGCCCCGGACCTCGAAGTGCACGGCCGCGGCGGTGCCGGCCTCGATGCGCCCCGACGCTACGTCGAACGCCTCGGGCGCGGCGGCGCGCTCGTGCCACTCCTCGATGCCGTCGAGCTCGACGTCGAGGCCCGCGGCGATCTGGCGGACGACGCTGCCCCACGCGGTCGTGAGGATCCCGGGCGAGAGCAGCAACGGCACCTCGTCGAGCGACCGCCCGAAGCCCATGATGTCGAAGATCACGCTGGGCTGGTCGTAGGTGGCGTAGTTGAGGATCTCCTGGCAGCGCACCTCGTCGATCCGCTCGCTGATGCTCGTCAGCGCCAGCGGCAGCCAGTCGTTGGCGAAGCCAGGGTCGATGCCGTTGACCCACAGCGACACGCCGCCCTCGATCGCCGCCCGGCGCACCGGGTCGCTCATCGAGTCGGGCACCACGCCGTCGGGGAACTGCAGGAACACCGGGCTGCTCGACACCACGTTGACGCCCGCCCGCAGCAGCCGGGCCAGGTCGTCGAGGGCCTCGAACAGGCGGTCGTCGGCCCACGCCGTGTGGACGACGCAGTCGGGCTCGAGTGCCAGCAGCGCGTCGGCGTCGTCCGTGGCCACCACGCCCAGCTCCCGCCCGAGGCCGGCGAGGACGCCCGCGTCGACGCCCACCTTCTCCTTGCTCGACACCCACACGCCGACCAGCTCGAGGTCGGGGCGGGCGTCGATGCCGGCGATGGCGTGGCGCCCCACGTTGCCCGTGCTCCACTGCACCACCCTGTAGGTCATCGCATCGCCCCCTCCCGCCGGACGGCCGCTCCGGCCGGCGACATGCGCACCCTAGAACGCGTTCTCGTCTCCCGGTAGCGTCCCTGCCATGGCGCTGATCGAGAGCATCCCCACTGCCGTCCACGTCGGGGCCGACGACCTGCCGTTCGTCGACATCGGGGACGGGTCGAAGCTGAAGGTCGTCATGGTGCGCGAGCGCGAGGGCCTCTGGATCGTCGAGAACGTCTTCCAGGCCGGCTACGAGGTGCCGCGCCACCGCCACACCGGCCCCGTCTTCGCCTACACGACGTCGGGGGCGTGGCGCTACAAGGAGTACGACGACGTGAACCGCGCCGGGTCGTTCCTCTACGAGCCCGCCGGGTCGGTCCACACGCTCACCGTGCTCGAGGACGACACGCACGTGTGGTTCCAGATGTACGGCGCCAACCTCAACCTCGATGCCGACGGCAACGTCGAGAGTGTCTTCGACGGCCCGGGCACCCTGCAGGCCTACTACCTCCTCGCCGAGGCGGAGGGGAAGCCGCGCCCCGCCGTGCTGACCGACTGACGGCGTCGGCCCGACCCGGACCGATGACCACCGTCGACCTCGCCAGCCCCGACACCTTCGCCACGCGAGTGCCCCACGACGCGCTCGCCGACCTGCGTCGTACCCGGCCCGTCCACTACCAGGAGATG
>Ga0299907_10002156_pt1 | contig 11889 bp, 11 predicted proteins | sample RVTome_16_FD_198680 | JGI IMG/M metagenome (GOLD analysis project Ga0299907, IMG submission 198680) | Soil microbial communities from uranium-contaminated site in the Upper Colorado River Basin, Wyoming, United States - RVT152D67 (version 2) ...
CGGCCGGCCACAGTGGTTGGCGGCGCTCCTCGTCGGAACCGGCCTGATCGCGTTCGGCAACGGCTCGGTGGTCCTCGCGGAGCGGACGGTCCCGTCGGGCACGGTCGCCCTGATCTTCGCGCTCGTGCCCCTCTGGATCGCGCTCTGGGATCGGTTCGGGGGGCACCGCCGGCTGCCGGGGCGGGTGGCGGTGGGCATCCTGCTCGGGTTCGTGGGTGCCGCGCTCCTCGTCAACGATGCGCGTCTCGCCGACGTGCCGATCTCCGGGTTGCTGCTCGCGGTGGGTGCGTCGATGAGCTGGGCCGCCGGCTCACTTTTCGCCCGCGTCGCGCGCCTGCCGCACCGCCCTCTCGTGGGCAACGCGATGGTCATGTTGGCCGGCGGCGCGCTCTCGCTCGTGTGGGGGTTGGCGCGCGGAGAGCTCGCGCTCGTCGACCCGGATCGATTCTCCGCGGCCTCGCTGATGGCGCTCGGCTATCTCATCGCCTTCGGCTCGTGGATCGCGTTCTCGGCTTACCTCTGGCTCCTGCGGAACGCGCGCACGTCGCTGGTCGCCACCTACGCGTGGGTCACGCCGATGCTGGCCGTCTACCTCGGCCACCTGATCGTGGACGAACAGCTCCGGAGCCGCTCCCTGGTGGCGGGGGCGGTCGTCCTCGCGGCCGTGGCACTGACGGTGTCGGCGGGAAGCGTGGCCCGCGACGATCGGCCGTCAGACGCCCGCGAGGATCGGTGGGCGAAGGACGAGGCCGAGGTCCCGCTCTAGCGCGTTCGCCGCGCGGAACAGGACCTGCTCGCCCAGCACGGGCGCGGTCAGCTGCAACCCGATCGGGAGGCCCGCGTCATCCAGGCCGCACGGCACCGTGATCGCCGGCACACCCGCGAGGTTCGCCGGGATCGTGAAGACGTCCGATAGGTACATCGCCAGCGGGTCGTCTGCACGCTCGCCGATCCTGAACGCGGTGGTCGGCGACGTCGGTGAGACCAGCACGTCGAACGACTCGAAGGCCTTCTCGTAGTCGCGGATGATCAGCGTTCGGACCTTCTGGGCTTGGCCGTAGTAGGCCTCGTAGTAGCCGGCGGACAGAGCATAGGTACCGAGCATGATCCGGCGCTTGACCTCCGGGCCGAAGCCCTCGCCGCGTGTGCGGGACATCATCTCAATCGAGTCGGCGCCATCGGCACGGTAGCCGTATCGGACGCCGTCGTAGCGCGCGAGGTTCGAGGACGCCTCCGACGGCGCGATCAGGTAGTAGGCGGACAGCGTGTAGTCGGCGTGCGGAAGCGTCGCGTCCCCCACCTCGGCGCCGAGCGCCGTGAGCCGGTCCACCGAGGCGCGCACCGCGTCTCGGACGCCCGGCTCGACCCCTTCGCCGAACGCCTCCGCGACGACGCCCACCCGGAGACCGTCGACGCCGTCCTCCAGGCCGGCGAGGTAGTCGGGCACGTCCTCGTCCAGGCTCGTGGCGTCACGGTCGTCTTTGCCCGCCATCGCGCCCAGCAGCAGCGCGGCATCGCGGACGCTCCGCGTGAGCGTCCCCACCGTGTCCAGCGAGGACGCGAACGCGATCAGTCCGTACCGAGATACCAGCCCGTACGTCGGCTTCATCCCCACTACGCCACAAAGGGACGCCGGCTGGCGGACCGAGCCGCCGGTGTCGGTGCCGAGCGCCCACACGACCTCCCCGGCGGCGACGGCGGCGGCGCTGCCGCCGCTTGAGCCACCGGGGACCCGCTCCAGGTCCCACGGGTTGTGGACGGGCCCGAACGCAGAGTTCTCGTTGGACGACCCCATCGCGAACTCGTCGCAATTGGTCTTGCCAATCAGCACGCTGCCGTGGCCCGACAAACGGGCCCACGCCGTGCACTCGTACGGCGGGATGTAGTTCTCGAGGATCAGCGAGCCGCACGTCGTGCGGATCCCCATCGTGGCCAGCACGTCCTTCAGCGCGAGGGGGATCCCGGCCACCGGGTGCTGGGGCGCGCCGGTGCCACGGTGCGCATCGAGTTCGGCCGCGCGCTCCAGTGCGACCTCCGGGGTTCGCGTGAGGATCGCGCCGACGTTGTCGTCGACGGCTTCGATCCGGCGGAGCGAGGACTCGACGACCTCGGTCGCCGAGACCTCACCTCCGACGATCTTGTTCGCGAGCTCGGAGCCGGTCAGGTCGCAGAGCTCGGCCGTCATCCGCCCGCCTCGACGATCCGCACGACCTTGAACCGGCCGTCCTCCTTCTCCGGCGCGTTCGCGAGTGCCTCGGGCTGCGGGAGCGACGGCTCAGGCGTGTCCTCTCGGTAGACGTTGGCTCGAGGGATCGCGTAGGCCGTCGGCGGGACGTCGTCCGCCGCGACCTCGCTGACCTTCGCCGCGTGCTCGAGGATCAGGGCGAGCTGATCGCGGAGCTGCGCCTTCTCCTCATCGGTGAGCGCCACCCGTGCGAGCCGAGCGACGTGATCGATGTCGATATCGATCGCCATAGCGAGGCAGTCTAGAGACCGGAACCGGCAACGCTCACGTCGTGACCCCGAAACGGGGTTCGACCCGGAGCGCAGCCGCCGCGGCGCTCACGGCGTTCCCGATCAGCCACACGTCCGTGATCGGACCGACCCCGCCGGGAACCGGGGTGATCGCTTCGGCCTTCGCCGCCACGCCGTCGAACTCGATGTCGCCGACGAACCGCACCTTGCCGGTCTCCGGGTCCTTCACGGGGTCGATGCCCACGTCCACGGCGATCACGCCGTTGCGGACCATGTCGCCCTTCACCAGGCCCGCGACGCCCGCGGCCACGATCAGGATGTCCGCCTGCCGGGTGAACGAGCCCAGATCCGTCGTTCGCGAATGGCAGGTCACGACGGTGGCGTGCCTCTGGAGGCCCAGCGAGGCCGCGGGCTTGCCGACCGAGTCCGACCGACCCACGACGACAAGGGTCTTGCCCGGGTAGAACGACTCCGGCTCGCGTCCGGTCGACCGAAGGTAGGAATCCAGCAGGTAGAAGCACGAGGCCGGCGTCGACGGCACGAATCGAGGGCGTCCCTGCGCGAGCAGGCCCGCGTTCTCCGGATGCACGGCCTCGACGTCCTTGTACGGATCGAGGGCTCGGTACACGAGCGGCTCGGAGATGCCCGCGGGCAGCGGGCGCAACACGAGGATGCCCGTGACGCGCGGATCAGCGTTGAGCTTGCCGACCACGGCGAGGACGTCGGCCACCTGAGCGTCATCGGGCAGGTGCTCGTTCGCGTACTCGCATTCGAGGCGCTCGGCCAGCCGACGGACGTGCCGCTCGTAGGCAGCGGCGGCGTGATCGTCCCCGACCAGGATCGTGGCGAGCCCGGGCCGGGCGCCGGAGACCTTCAGCTGCCGGAGCTCTTCGTGCACATGCTCGGAGAGCTCTTCCGCCAGCTTGTTGCCGTCGATCACGGTCCCTGCCATGCCTCGTCCTTCCGTCGGGTGACTACGCGCGACCGAGCCTCCGCAGCAACTCCTGCTCGTCGACGATCTCGACGCCGAGCTTCACGGCCTGGTCGTACTTCGAGCCCGGATTCTCACCCGCGACGACGAAGTCCGTCTTCTTGGATACGCTCGAGGAGACGCGGGCACCCGCCCGCTGGGCAAGACGGGCGGCCTCGTCTCTCGAGAACGTGTCCATCCCTCCTGTCAGCACGATCGTCTGGCCTTCAAGGGGTTTCGGACCCTCGTCGGGAGGCGCCTCGTCCTGGAGACGCACTCCCGCCGATCGGAGCTTGTCGATCAGTGAGAGGTTGTCCGGGTCGTCGAACCACGAGGCGACGGAGGCGGCGATCTCCGGACCGATCTCGGGCACGGCGTCGATCTCGTCGGCCGAGGCGGCCGCGAGCGCGTCGATCGATCGGAACGCGGACGCGAGGAGCTGCGCGACGTGGGACCCGACGTGGCGGATGTTGAGCCCGACCAGCAGCCTCCAGAGCGGCCGGTCCTTGGACGCTTCGATCGCGGCCAACAGGTTCTGGATGGACTTCTCGGCGAACCCCTCGAGCTGGGCGAGCTGTTCATCGGTCAGGCGGTAGATGTCCGCGGGATCGCGGATGAAGCCTTCGTTGAGGAGGGCCATCCCGGTCATGTAGCCCAGCCCCTCGATGTCCATCGCGCCGCGTCCGGCGAAGTGGAACAGCCACTCCACCGATTGATCGGGGCATCCGGCCTTGTTGGGACACCGCCATTCCGCCTCGCCCTCGGGTCGCACCAGCGGCGTGCGGCACGAGGGGCAGTTCTTCGGCATCTTCCACTTCCGGGCGTTCTTCGGTCGCTTCGCGAGGACCGGTCCGACGATCTCCGGGATCACGTCGCCCGCCCGGCGAACGATCACCGTGTCCCCTTTTCGAACGTCCTTCCGCCTGACCTCGTCCTCGTTGTGCAGCGTCGCGTAGGTGATCGTGACGCCTCCGACGATCACCGGCTCCAGCACCGCGAACGGCGTCACCTTGCCAGTGCGGCCCGTGTGCACGTCGATGGACTTCAGCAACGCGGTCCGCTCCTCCGGAGGGAACTTGTACGCGATCGCCCATCGAGGGGCGTGGCCCGTCGCCCCCAGCCGCCGTTGCAGCTTGGCGTCGTCGACCTTGATCACCGCGCCGTCGATCTCGTAGTCGAGGGAATGGCGCCGCTTCTCCCAGCGGCGGAGGAACCGCAGGACCTGCCCCAGGTCGGATGCCTTCTCCGTGGTGTCGGGGACCGGGAGCCCTGCCGAGCGCGCCCACTCGAGGAAACCGAGATGCGACTCGAACGAGATCCCTTCCGCGGCGCCGAACGAATGCACCCACATCTTCAGCGGTCGCGACCTCGTCACGTTCGGGTCCTTCTGTCGGAGCGACCCGGCCGCCGCGTTGCGTGGGTTGGCGAACGGATGCTTGCCCGCCTCGGTCAGCTCCACATTCACCTGCTCGAAAACCTTCACCGGCAGGTAGACCTCGCCGCGAACTTCGATCACCGACGGCGGGTCGTCGACCTCGAGGCGCCGCGGGATCGCCTTCAGGGTCCGCACGTTCGCGGTGATGTCCTCGCCCGTTCGACCGTCGCCGCGGGTGGCGGCCTGGGTGAGCACGCCGGCCTCGTAGGTCAGGGCGCACGCGACTCCGTCGATCTTCAGCTCGCACGCGAAGGTCGCCGTGGCGCCCGCGAGACCGCGTTCGACCCGCGCCCCCCAGGCTCGGAGCTCCTCCCCCGAGAACGCGTTGTCGAGCGAGAGCATCGGCGCCCGGTGCTGGACCGGTCGGAACAGCTCCGCCGGCGCGGCGCCGACGCGCTGGCTGGGCGAATCCGGCGTGATGAGCTCCGGGAACCGATCCTCGAGCGCCCGGAGCTCGCGGATTAGCTCGTCGTACTCGGCGTCGGAAACCTCGGGGTCGTCCAGCACGTGATAGCGGTACATGTGGCGGTTGACGAGCTCGCGGAGCTCCTCGACCCGGAGCTCGGCCTCGGCGAGGTCGCGCTCCTCTTTCCGCGCTTCCTTCACCCGGCGATCTCCAGGTTCCCCGCGACGCCGATCCGCTCTCCGACCACGAACACACCCCCGCGCACCCCGGGGACGTCCTTGAGGTAGCGCACCGCCTGCGCGAAGCCGAACTCCTTCGGCAGGAGCGCCTGGATCCCGGCCGCGGCGGCGTCGGCCGCCATGCAGGAGTCCGCGATCACCGCGAGCCCGTCCGGCCCGCCGCCGCCGCGACCTCGGCCGAGCGTCGTCGAGACCCCGACCCCGAGTGGGTCGGGCTCCAGCGCCACGTTGATGGGCTCGCCGCCGTGACGCTTCACCGCGAGCTTCACCCGCTTCTTCGCCTTGATGAAGTAGTCGCCGCCGCAGGCGACCGTGACCTCGTTGAGCGACTGGAGGAGGAACCGACCCACCTGGTCGACCACGGCGCCCCGGAACGTGAACATCGGGCCGACGCCGGCGGCCGAGGCCGACGCCACCATCTCCCGGACGATCTCGGGGGCCTCGGACGCGGGCGGGGCGAGTGGTCGCTTGCTGGTGCGGAACTCCGGGTGCGTCAGCGCGTAGGACTGGAGCTGTTCCCAGAACGAGAGAGCCGCAGCCCTCGACTCTTCGGCGAAGTCGTCGTCGGCTGTTATCCGCAGGACGAGGTCCTGCACCTGGATCTCGAAGCTCTTGGTCTTGCGGCGGAGGAGCCTCAAGGGATCGCTTTCGACGGGCGGGTGGGCCGATGATAGTCGAGGGGTCCGACTCGCCCGGGAGGCTTTTCGGCCCCGATCATCAGGTCCCGCGTCGGTCCGGTGCCTCCGTCAGCGAAGGGCCTCGACGATACGCCCACCGCCGAGTACCTCGTCGCCCCGGTAGAGGACCGCGCTCTGACCCGGCGCCACCGCGCGCTGCGGAGACCGGAACTCGATGCGGACCCGATCGTCCCCGGACGGCTCGACCGCGCACGGGACGTCGTCTCCCCGGTAGCGGATGCGGACCTCGGCCTCGAACGGCCCGCCGTGAGGTGGTCGTCCTGCGATCCATGAGAAGCGATCGGCGACGAGCCCCCGACGGTCGAGCAGGTCGACCGGCCCGAGGACGACCCGGTTCGCATCCGGTTCGACGTCGACCACATAGCGTCGCTCGCCCGTCGCGACGCCGGTCCCCCGCCGCTGCCCGATCGTGAAGCCGAACGATCCCCCATGGCCTCCGATCACCGCGCCGGTGGGATCGACGACCTCTCCCTCGCGCGCGAGGTGCGGAAGGTTGGCGCGCGCGTACGCCTCGGCGTCGCCGGACGGCGCGAAGCAGAGCTCCTGTGAGTCGGGCTTCGTCGCGACCGGAAGGCCGAACCGCTCGGCCAGCGCGCGGGTCTCCGTCTTGGGGATCTCCCCGACCGGGAACAGCGACCGGACGAGCGCCCGCTGTCCGAGCATGTGGAGCATGTACGACTGGTCCTTCGATCGATCCACACCGCGGAGGAGTCGCCATCCCGATCCGCCTTCCGACCGCCGGACGTAGTGGCCGCTCGCGACCATGTCGATCCCCAGCTCGTCGGCTCGACGCAGGAACTCCCCGAACTTGATCTCGCCGTTGCACCGAGCGCATGGGTTCGGCGTGCGCCCGGCCTCGTGCTCCGAGGCGAAGTCCGCGAGCACCGTGCGCTCGAACGCGTCGGTGAGGTCACAGATCTCGAAGGGGAACCCAGCGATCCGGGCCGTTTCGGCGGCGTCGTTCCTCGCGCTCGGGCCGCAGCAGCCGTGATCGACGCCGTCGAGATGGAGGAGCCGCATGTGGGATCCGAGCACGTCGAATCCCTGCTCGTACAGCAGGCATGCGGCGACCGAGGAGTCGACGCCGCCGGACATCGCGACCAGCACCGAAGGCATGCGACGAGGCTAACAGCGGGCGGCTTCCGTCTCCGCAGCGATGGGGCATGACCGCGATGGACGCTTATCGTTGAAGATCGATGCTGGAAGTCCGATTCGACGACCTCACCGGCGCCTCGCCGTCGTTCCGGCTCGTGGAACCGGTCGGCGTGCTGGAGGCGACTCGCGCCGGTGAGGTCGGCGAGACGCTCGAGGCGGCCGAGGCGGCGGCCGGGCGCGGCCTGTGGGTCGCAGGGTTCGTGACCTACGAGGCCGCACCGGGTCTCGATCCCGGCCTCGTCGTGCGATCCCATGACGCGGATGACCCATTCGCCGAGCTGCCGCTGGCGTGGTTCGCGATGTTCGAACGGGCCGAGGAGACGACCCTGCCGCTTTCCCGCGACGACGGCGTGGCGGCGGCGCCCGAAGGCACGTGGGTGCCGACGACACCTCGCGACCGATACGAGTCCTCCGTCGACCGGATCCGGGAGCTGATCGCGGCCGGGGAGACGTATCAGGTGAACCACACGATGCGCCTGCGATCCCGGGTGGAGGGGGACCCACGCGGGCTCTACCGAGACCTCTGCTACGCGCAGCGGGGCGCGTTCTCCGCCTACCTCGACCTCGGGCGATATCGCATCCTTTCTGCCTCGCCGGAGCTCTTCTTCGAGCTCCGGGACGGCGCGATCGTCACGAGACCGATGAAGGGCACGGCGCCGCGAGGACGGTGGCCGGAGGAAGATCGCGCGGTCGCGGAGCACCTCCTCGACTCGGTGAAGGATCGTGCGGAGAACGCGATGATCGTGGACCTGTTGCGGAACGACCTCGGCCGGATCAGCCGGACCGGCTCGATCTCATGGGCGGACGTCTTCGTTGCCGAGCGCTACGAGACCGTCTGGCAGCTCACCACGACGGTTTCGTCAGAGCTCGAGAACGGCGTCGGGGTGGCCGGCGTGTTCCGCGGGCTCTTCCCGAGTGGATCGGTCACCGGCGCACCGAAGATCCGGACGATGCAGATCATCAGCGAGCTCGAGGACTCTCCACGAGGCATCTACTGCGGCGCGGTGGGATACCTCGCGCCCGCGGGGTCGGGCCATCCGAACGCTCGCTTCAACGTCGCGATCCGCACGGTGACCGTGGACACCGTCTCGGGGACCGCCGAGTACGGGGTTGGAGGAGGCATCACGTGGGACTCCGACGCGGAGGCCGAGTACGAAGAAGCGGTCGCGAAGTCCCGCGTCCTTACCGCGCGTCGTCCCGGGTTCGAGCTCCTGGAGGCTATGCGTCACGACGCTGCGGAGGGCGTGCGGCATCTGGACCGGCACCTCGGGCGCCTCTCGGACTCCGCCGACTACTTCGGCTACCGATACGACGAGACCGAGGTCCGGGAGGCGATCGAGAAGGCCGTCGCGTCCGCACCGGCCTCGCCTTGCCGGGTACGGCTCGCCCTCTCCAAGGACGGAACGGCGCGGGTGGTGTGCACGCCGCTCGTGAGCGAACAGGACGTCGTGCGCGTCGCGCTCGATGACGTGCCGCAGGATCCCCGAGACGTCTTCCTGTTCCACAAGACCTCACGACGCCAGCGATACGAGGAGGCGCGCCGCCGACATCCCGACGCCGATGACGTCGTGCTGGTGAACGACCGCACCGAGGTGACCGAGTCGACGATCGCGAATATCGCGGTCCGGATGGGCGGGCGCTGGGTGACACCACCGATCGAGTCGGGGCTGCTGCCGGGGATCGGGCGCGCGGTGGCGCTCGAGGAAGGGAGGTTGGCCGAGGCTCCGGTCACGATCGATGACCTGCGGTCCTCGGAGGAGCTCACGCTCGTCAGCGACGCGCGGGGATGGCGTCGCGCCGTACTCGTCTAGTCGCGCTCCGGCTCCACGGGGAAGGAGAACGGCCGCATGCCGTGCTCTTCCAGAGGGCAGTCACAGAGTGGGCAGCGAGGTGGCTCCTCGTACACGAGCACGGTCCGCTCGCAGTACGGGCAATCGCCTTCTCGCATCGCGGGAGGTTGTTCTGTTTCGTTCGGCATCGGCATCGCGCTCGGGGGGAGCGGTCCACTCCTGCATCGGCAAAATCCCCCGTACCTTGAATCAGGCAGACGGACTGCGACCCTCCCGGACGGGGAGGGTCGCTGCGGGGGTAACTCGGCTGGTCTAAGCGGCTTCCATCTCCTTGCGGCTGCGGCGCTTGCCGCGCGCGACGTAGGTGTGGACCGGTTCGTGCTGCCAGCAGTAATCCCATTTGTTGTAGATCGAAAGTTTCGTGGCGCACCCCGGGGCCGCACAGCTGCGATCGGACTGGTACCGCTTGTTGGCCTTCGGGAGCGACCGGACCGACTGGCCCCGGAAACTCTCCTCCGCCATCTCGTTCACTTCCCTTCGTCGCTCTCACCGAAGGAGGGATCGGGCTTCCCTCCTCGTCGTGTGATTCGAACGATGTAAGGGACCGGTTCATTCCTGCCGCCTTGGGCCTGAGGCTCGGCCCTGACCACAGCAGGAGGGGTTCAGTTCCCCCGGAACTCGGGGGAACGCTTCTCGATGAACGCCCGCATGCCTTCCCGCTGGTCATCGCCTCCGAACAGGGCCACGAATAGCTCTTTCTCCCTGGCGATGCTCGCCGGGCCCGGGGTTCTCACGGCCGCGTTGATGGCCTCCTTGGCCGCCGCGAGGGCGCGCCGGGGGCCGCGCGCGAACGCCCTGGCGTCCTGGACCGCGGTCTCGAAGACCTGGTCCGCGGGCAGGAGCCGCTCGACCAGCTTGATCGCCTTCGCCTCCTCTGCCTCCACCTGCCGGCCCGTGTAGCTGAGGTCCCTCGACACCCCGGCCCCAGCGAGCCAGGTCATCCGCTGCGTGCCGCCCGCGCCGGGGATGACGCCGATCCGCACCTCGGGCTGCCCGACCTTCGCGTCGTCGGCTGCGTAGCGGAGGTCGCACGCGAGCGAGAGCTCGAACCCGCCGCCCAGGGCGAACCCGGTGATCGCGGCGATCGAAACCTTGGGCGTCGCCTCCAGGAGGTCGCAGGCGTCACCGAGCTGCGTCACCTGTTCGCGGATCTCGTCGGGCCCGTGGTCGACCATCTCCTTGATGTCCGCACCGGCCGCGAAGAGCTTCGGACCTCCCCACAGGACGAGAGCGCCGACGTCGTCCCGTGATCCCGCCTCCTCGAGCGCGGCCAGCAGCTCGATCGAGAGCTGCAACGAGATCGCGTTGGCCGGCGGACGATCCAGGCGGATGACCCCGACACCGTCGTCCACCTCGAGGTGCACGAGCTCAGGCATCGCGGCGCACCCTATCAGTCACCCCTCCGACACCTTCGCGGCGATCGCTCGGAGGCCATCCTCGAACGGCGTCGTCGAGACGCCGAAGACAGCGGCGGCGTCGGGCGGTGCGGCTTCACGCGCAACGCCGGACGCGTCCGCCAGCGACAGCCCCGCGAAGAACTCGGTGGCGCGGACCGACACCGGGATCTCGAGGAGCGCAGACAGCCGTTCTGCCGCCCGTGCCGGGTCGAGGTGATCCGGATCGCCGCCCTCCCCCACGATCCCGAACACATCGTCCGCGGTGAGCTCCTCCGGACCGACGAGACTCCAGATGCCCTGGATGGGGTCGCGGCGATCGTCGATCGCGGCGACCACCCTCGCCACGTCCTCGGCCATCACGGGAGCGACACGTTGGCTGCCGTCGCCCACGACGAAGCCGTGTTCCGCAGCCATCACCGTCGAGGCGAACCACAAGCCGCCCAGCCCGTAGGCATGAGAGGAGCGGAGCACCGCGTGTTCGAGCCCGCTGTGGACGACCACCTCTTCCGCGAACCCCTTGGCACGGAGGAACGGATGCGAGTGGTCGACCGCGGCACCGGGGACGGACAGCAGGATCAGCCGGCGCACGCGACCCTCCTTCGCCGCCGCGACGGCGGCGAGGGTCGAGCCGTGGTTCGCCGCGAAGACCTCGTCGTCGCTCGGCTGATTCACGCCTCCGACGAGGTGCACGATCGTGTGCACGCGAGGGAGGATCTCGATGAGCTCATCCGGCTCCTCGATCGGGAGCACCGCCACCTTCGCGCCCAGCCGACGGAGCGCCTCGGCCGCCTCCGGGCGCCGGACCGTCGCTCGCACCTCGTCGTGTTGGACCAGGGCTTGCACGATCGCGCGTCCAAGGAGCCCCGACGCGCCCGTCACCATCACCGTCATGTCCGTCGATGCTATCGACGCTGCACGAGCCAGCTGCGATCGCTCGTGCGAAGGCCTTACCCTCCCGTCGTGGATCCCGACGCCGCCGACGTCGACCGGATGCGCCGTGCCCTGGCCGCCACGCCGGTCGGCTGGCGTGCCGCGTCCGGGCATGCCGCCCCGTCCAACAGGCGATACGTCGTCGACCTCGAGGGCGGGCGGTCCGCCTTCGTGAAGATCGCCGCATACGACTACACGGCGGGGTGGCTGCGGGACGAGTTCCGCATCTACTCGGCGCTCGACGGGCAGCCGTTCCTGCCCCGCGTGCTGGGCTGGGACGATGACGGGCTGGCCCCCGCACTCGCCCTCGAGGATATCTCCGGTGCGACCTGGC
>Ga0299907_10002157_pt1 | contig 11885 bp, 14 predicted proteins | sample RVTome_16_FD_198680 | JGI IMG/M metagenome (GOLD analysis project Ga0299907, IMG submission 198680) | Soil microbial communities from uranium-contaminated site in the Upper Colorado River Basin, Wyoming, United States - RVT152D67 (version 2) ...
GCGTCTCCGTCTCGAAGTCGGTCAGGGTCTCCCTTTGCAGCGAGGCGAAGTTGGTGACCTGGTCGATCAGGAACCTCCCACTCTCCTCGACTGTCGGTTCCATGCCCGCGTAGGCGACTTCGATCTCGGCAGCCCCGACCCGGAACTCAGGCGGATCCCAGCCGTCCAGGCGCACGGAGTGCCTCCGGACCGCATCGGTGCCCTCCCGCTCCACATCGGCAATGATCTGTGACACCGTGGCTGCCACCTCTCGCGTCACTTCTTCCGGAGTCGGGATTGGTTCCTTCAGATAGTGCGGGGTCGTGGGCCGGGTCACGGTGACGGATTCTATATGTTGCAAGATGGACGACTCCGGGTACCCGTATCATCGGAATCCCGGCAAGGAGGCCACATGCTCGGATGGTTGGACGATATCGAGAAGGCCACACTGGACAACGAGAACTTCCGGGCTGTGCTCTTCACCGGCAAGCACACCCAGCTGACGGTGATGAGCCTTGCTCCCGGGGAGGAGATCGGTTGGGAGTCACACGGCACCCACGACCAGTTCATCCGCCTCGAGCAGGGTCAGGCGCGGGTCGACTTCGGTCGAACCGAGGACTCGGTTGATGAGACCCACGAGGTCGAGGACGACTGGGCCTTCATCGTGCCCGCCGGGATCTGGCACAACGTGGTCAACACCGGGGACCAGGAATTGAAGCTCTATTCGCTCTACTCACCGCCCGAGCACCCGGACGGCACCGTTCATCGCACCAAGGCGGAGGCCGACGCCGCCGAGCACTGATCGGCATATTCAGGGCTCGACCGCGGACACAGCGAGATACTCCGCTCGACCGACCTTGATGGTGTCGACCTCGACCGTGGCATACCCCTTGCTCTCGAGCCGCTTCGCCAGCGACTCGCCGCCGGCGTCATCCAAGCCGTGGCCGGTCCCGCGCTTCAACTTCCTCTCCACGATCAGCAAGCGGCCTCCAGGGGCGAGCACTCGACGTACTTCCTTCAAGCCGGTCTCGGCATCGGCCCAGTGGTGATAGGTCGATACAGAGATTGCTGCGGTGAACGTGTCATCCTCGAAGGGGATCGACTCGGCAGATCCCAAACGCACCTCGGCCTGAGGGACCCGCTCCGCAGCCCGCTCCACCATCGAAGGGCTGGGGTCGATGCCGGCGGCTTTCGCCCCAGTGGCAGCCGCATGCTCGAGAGCCGCGCCGAGACCGCAACCGAGGTCCAAGAACCGATCCTCGGGGCGGAGTGCCATGCGATCAACGGCGGCGAGATTGCTCTTCGGGGTCTTGTGAAACAGTGAGAAGAACCACACCTTCAAGGCGGACCAGCGCTCGACGTCGGCGACAGGAGTGGTCATGGCAGCTCCATCAGAACAGGCTCTTGGTCCCGCCCCCGTCCACCGAGATCGAAGTCCCCTGGATGTGGCGGGCTCGGGGAAGACACAGGAAAACAGCTAGCTCGGCGACATCCTCGGTGGTGCCCAGGCGTCGTATCCCTTGACGCTGGATCGTCTCCTCCAGCACTTGCTCCGGCGTCTTGCCCTGCGCCGCGGCCTGGTCGGTCATCATCTCGGTGAGCCGCTCGGTCTTCACCTGGCCGGGATGGATCACGTTCACGTTGACATCGTCGATGAGGCCCTGTCCCGCCAACGCCTTCCCGAAGTTGGCCAGCGCCGCATTGACCGCCCCTCCGATGGTGAAGCCGGGGTTCGGGGTGCGGGCCATGCCCCCGACGATGTTGACCACCGATCCATGGCTCTCGGTCAACGCCGGCCAGAAGAGTCGGGAGAGACGGACCGCACCGAAGAACTTGAGAGCAAAACCCTCCTGCCAGAGGTCGTCGGAGAGCTCGAGAAATGGTCCACTCTTGGTGGCCCCGGCGCAATTGATCAGGATATCTACATGGTCGAAGAGAGCGGTCGTCTCCCGGAACAGTGTCTCGCACCCTTCAATGGTGGACAGATCGGCTGGGACCGGCTCGACCCGTCGACCGGTGGCTGTCGCGATCTCCTTGGCGGTCTCCTCCAGGGTCTCGGCGGTGCGAGCCGCGATGACCACATCGGCGCCGTCCTCGGCCAGCCGACGAGCGATCGCCTTGCCGATCCCTCGGCTTCCGCCCGTTACCACCGCAACCTTGCCTGCTAATTCCACGTGTCCTCCGTAGATCGATGGGGACGGCAGGCTACCGGCGTAATAGAATGGTGGTATGGACACGGTCCTCTGGCTCTTGGCGCTGGTTGCGGTAGGTGTGATCGCCATCGGTGCCCTATTGGGTCGAGTCTCCGAGATGGGCGGGACCTCGAACCACGACGTGACCGAGGTCGCCCAACAGGTAATGGGTGAGGTCAATGCCTTCCGGGGGAGCCGGTCGCTGAATGAGAAGGCCTGGGACGGCAAGCGAAGGTTGGCGCCTCCAACCGACTGGCCCTGGGTCTGAGCAGGGCGATATCGGGGATTGGCGCCTGCGTAACATCCACAAGTGGCTGCCACGACCATCAATTCCGTCAAGACGACCGCACTTCGCTTCCCCCTCCCGACACCGATCACCACCGCTCTGTCCACCTACACCCACGTCGACGCCACTGCCGTTCACCTACGCACCCAAGGAGGGCTGACGGGATTCGGGATCACCGCCGGTCTTGGCGGCATGGCCAATGTGACGATCAAGCCCTATATCGACGCCGAATTGGCTCCGCTGGTGATCGGTCAAGACGCTCTGGCCACCGAAGCCGTATGGCACCGGATGTGGGACCCCAACAAGCCTCGAATGCGGGCCGGGCTCGGGGTCTGGGCCCTCTCGGCGGTGGATATCGCCTGTTGGGACCTGGTGGGGAAGGTGGCCGGGTTGCCGGTGCACCGTCTCCTCGGCGGGTTCACCAACGATGTACCGGTGTACAGCAGTGGCGGCTGGCACAGCTTGTCCGACGACGAACTGATCTCGGAGTGCCAGGCCTTCGCCAAGCAAGGGATCACCGCCTACAAGTACAAGATCGGAGGACCTCGCGACCAGGAGCGGACCGACCTCCTTCGCCGCGAGATGGGGGATGATTTCATCCTCTTCGCCGACGCCAACCAGCGATTCACCGTCAATGAGGCCCTGGAGACCGCCCGGATGCTGGCCGACCACGGGGTGGCCTGGTTCGAAGAGCCGGTCCTGGCCGACAGCACCGACGACCTGGCCGAGGTCGCCGCGGCCTCACCGGTGCCAGTGGCGACCGGGGAGAACGTCTATTTCGGATGGGGCTTTCGGGAGATCTGCGACCGTCGGGCTGCCGCCTACCTACAACCAGATGTGGGTCGATGCGGGGGGATAACCGAATTCGTCAAGATCGCCCATCTCGCCGATGTCTTCAACCTCGCCCTGAGCAGCCATCTCTGGCATGAGCTGTCGATCAGCCTGGTCGGGGCCAGCCGGCAGGGGTTCATGGTCGAGTACGCCGAGTTGATCCCACCCGACGCCTTGACAATGCCCTTCGCCGTCGTCGACGGGCGGATCCATGTGCCCGAGGTCCCCGGCCACGGCGTGGAGCTCAGCACAGAAGCGCTGAGCCGGTTCGCGGTCGAGGTGTAGCAGTGCGCATCGAGAGGCTGGAGATCCATCCGATCACCATGACCCTGCGTCACCCGATCCCGATGTCCAACGGCGTGATCGAGAGCACCGGGAACGTCCTCGTGAAGCTGGTCACCGATGAGGGTGCGACCGGATGGGGTGAGGGCGTGGAAGCGCCGTCACTGACCCACCAACGTCAGGCCGACATCGTGTCCGACCTCGAGGCGCTCACCCCGTTGGTCGTCGGGACCGACCCGGTGCGGCGCAACGAGGTCTGGAGTCGCATGACCCAAGCCGATCCGTCGGCTACGACAGCGATCGGCGCCATCGACATCGCCCTCCACGATCTGGCGGGCAAGGTGCTCGGCGTCCCCGCCTTTCAGCTCCTCGGCGGTGCGGTTCGGGATCGGGTCCCGGCCCTGACCCTGGTCGGAAGTGGCGACCCATCGGCGGACGCCGACAAGCTGGCGGAACGTCGTGCACAGGGCCTCCAATGGTTCAAGATCAAACTGGGGATGGCCGACCCCGCAGACGAGCTGGCCACGCTGGCCAAAGCCGCCGAGCTGGTTGGTGAGGAAGGGGTGGTCTGCGGGGATGTCAACGAGGCTTGGGCCGAGGACGAGGCCAGGTCATTCCTGGAGCAGGTCGACCCCGACCGCGTCCGTTTCATCGAGCAGCCGGTGCCTCGCTCGAACCGCGATGCGCTGATCCGGCTCGCGGAATCGGTACCGGTCAAACTGTGCGCCGACGAGAGCGCGGGGAGCCTGCAGGCGGTGATCGGCTTCGTCGGCACGCCCGTGGGCGGGGTGAGTCTCAAGCTGATCAAACATGGCGGGATGACCGGTGTGATGAGGGGCGCGGCCATCTGCTCCGCCGGGGGTCTCGGGATCAACCTCGCAGGCAAGGTCATCGAGTCCAGTGTCTCTGCTGCGGCGAACCTTCACTGCGCGGCGGCGATGGATCGGGTCGATTTCGGATGCAGCCCGGCCAACCAGGGCGTCGTCCAGGACGTAACCGAATCCCCCATCACCGCCACCAACGGCCACTTCGCCGTCCCCACCGCCCCCGGCCTCGGCGTCGAGGTCGATGAACAGATGGTGCAACGGCTTACCTGAGGTACGTGAGGCCATACATGACCGTCGCGGCGCGGAGAAGCGTCGTCGGCAAGAGATGTGATCCTTCTCTGTCGCCGTGGCGCCATACATGGCGCTACGTACCTCAGGTACGCGGTGCCACCCCGTTTCGTCTCAAGCGGGCACCCACCGTGGCACGACACAGATCCTGGACCGAGTGGGCGGCGTCGGCGGCTTCATCGGGGTCGGGGAAGAACCCGAAGCAGCCGGATCCAGAGCCGGTCATCAGCACCGGTCCGCCCCATCGCATCCGGAGGTCGGCCATGAAGTCGGCCAGTGTCGGTGCCAGATCGAAGGCGGCGGGAGTGAGATCGTTACGAATCGGGATCCCATCGCGCAGCCCTGGCGGGAGGATTCGGGACGGGATCGTCTCCCCCAGGGGACCCTCCATCTCGTCCCACCGCCGGTAGACCTCGACGGTGGACAACTCGAACTGGGGCACGGCCACCGCCACGGTGAATTCAGTCAATGGCTGCAGCGACTCCACCTGGTCCCCGATCCCGCCCATCAGCAGCGTCCCCCCGATGAGGAACAGCGGCACATCAGCCCCGATGGAAGGTGCCACCTCCTCTGCGACGGACCGCTGGATCCTTCCAGTCTCGGCTGCCGCCAGCAGGATGGCCGCCGCGTTGGAGCTCCCCCCACCGAGCCCGGCACCGGCGGGGATGTGCTTGTCCAGGCGGATATCGAGTGGCGGGACGAAGCTCCGTTCCCTGATCGCCTTCAACGATCGGGTCACCAGGTTGTCCTCCGGGTCGAGATCGGCACCCTCGATGACCAGGTTGTCCTCTTCGGACTCCTCGACATCGAGGAGATCGAGCCAGTCGATGGTCTGGACCAGCGACTCGAGAGGATGGAGCCCATCCGCCCGTGGTAACTCGACGAGGAGCGCGAGATTGAGCTTGGCCGGCGACTCGTAGACAGTCACGCCCGGGCCAGCGCCAAGTAATCGGGCGGGGAGAGATCCTCGGCGCGGGCTGTCGGGTCGATCCCGGCTCGCTCCAGGACTGCTACCGGGTCGTCGAAGACCCCTGACAGGGAGCCACGGAGCATCTTGCGTCTCTGGTTGAAGCCGGCGGCCGCTATCTCGATCGCCCGCTCGGCGTCGTCCGGCGCCGGGACTCGGTCGAGGACCACCACTGCCGACTCGACCCGGGGCGGCGGATAGAACACCTGGGCCGGAACCGAGAATTCGAGCCTCCCGATGGCGTGGATTCCGGTCACTACAGACGGCAGGCCGTATTGCTTGCTCCCGGGGGGGGCCACGAGGCGTTCGGCGACTTCCTTTTGCACCATCACGACGAACCGCGCGATCTGGGGGACACGACGCAGGGAATCGAGAACCAGCGGTGTCCCCACGTTGTAGGGGAGATTGGCCACCATCACCCACCTGCCGCCACTCAGCTCATCGGCGAGGTCGGCGTCGGTGATATCGAGAAACCGAAGCTCAACGGGGAGATCCCGGGTGACCTCATCGAGAACCGGGAGCAGCCCGGCATCGATCTCGTAGGCGACCACGCGGGCGCCGGTAGCGGCTAGAGCCCGGGTCAGGGTCCCCGTTCCCGCGCCGATCTCGACGACCTGATCGCCCGGGCACACGCCGGCGACGCCCACGATCTTCCGGGTGATGTTGCCGTCGGCGAGGAAATGCTGGCCCAGCCGTCTCGATGGAGACAGGCCGTGGCGCGACAGCAGGCCTGCGATCTCGGACCTCGTCTGGGCGGTCATGGCTCCGAGTCCTCCTCCGGGGGGAGAAACACCCGGGTTGCATTGGCCGAGGTGACCCGGGCCACTTGCTCGACTTCGAGACCCCACACCCCGGCCAGGGCCGCACCGACCAACGCCACCCAAGCCGGCTCGTTGGGCTGCCCGCGGTGTGGCGGTGGGGCCAGATACGGGGTATCGGTCTCGACCAACGCCCGATCTGGCGGCACTTGGGCGGCCCCCAGGCGCACCGTATCCCCGGTTTCGAATGCGACCGGCCCGGCGAAGGAGAACATCACTCCGAGATCGAGGTAGCGACGGGTCCATTTGGGACCGCCTGTCCAGCAATGCATGACTGTCTGCGGCCCCACTCCGGTTTCTTCGAGGATCTCGATCACATTGGCAAAGGCATCCCGACAATGGACCACGATGGGTTTTCCCAGATCGAGGGCAAGCCCGACATGGCGGCGGAAGACCCTGATCTGATCCGCCCGCGAGGAGAGGTCGCGGTAGAAGTCGAGACCGGTCTCACCGATGGCCCACGCGGCCGGGGCAAGCTCGGTGAGCCCGGCCCCCTGCTCGGTCCAGCGACCGGCGTCGTGCGGGTGCAGGCCAACCGTAGCCAGCACCCGACCTGGATGGTCTGCGGCGAGGCGCGCCGCCCGCTCCGAGCTCTTCAGATCGACACCCGGCACCACGACCCAGTCGACATCGGAGGCCCGCTCCAACAAGAGCACCGGGTCGCGTTCGTCGAGCTGGAGGTGACAGTGGGTGTCGACCCATCGCATGCCGGGACGGTACCCGGCACCGGTTGGAACGCCCCGGGTAGGCTCGCCTTGGGGAAGCTGAGGTGGTTATGGAAACTGGTATCGCCCGAAAGATCGACGACCTGGGTCGCATCGTGATCCCGGCGGAGACGAGAAGGCTGTTCAACATCCGGGAAGGGGACCACCTCTTCATCGCGGTCGAAGGCGGATCGATCGTCTTGCGCAAGCTGACCGACACCTGCACCTTCTGTGGGTCGGAGACCAAAGTCACCCCGTTCAAGGAAAAGGGGATCTGCGCCTCCTGTCGGGCTCAGCTCCGTTCCTGATCCCCGATCAAGACCTGGTAGATCTCACGACGGGAGACACCGGTCGCCGTCGCCACCCGTCTGGCCGCTTCCGACGGGGCGGCGCCACCCTCGACGAGACCCCTCGCCTCCGCCAACGCCGCATCGAGCGAGGGCGCCTCGAGCGCTCCTGGCGCGACCACCACAGTCAGCTCGCCTTTCACCTCTCGATCCGACCACTCCTCGATGGCCTGCCCGACCGGGCCTGACCAAACCTCCTCGTGGAGCTTGGTCATCTCACGCGTGATCGCGATCTCACGTTCGGGGCCGGTCGCCTCTGCGACCGATTCCAGGTCCGCTACGAGTCGATGAGGGCTGACGAAAAGGATCACAGGCCGATCCTCGCCACCGATCCGGTGCAGACGCTCGGACCGCTCCTTGCCCTTACGTGGGAGAAAGCCCTCGAACACGAAACGGTCGCCCCCGAAACCGGCCAAAGCCACCGCGGCGACGACGGCGGAGGGCCCGGGCACCACCGTCACCAGATGACCCGCCTGCCGTGCGAGTCGGACCACATCGGAGCCGGGGTCCGAGACGGTGGGCATCCCGGCATCGGTGACCATCGCCACCGTGAGCCCCTGATCGAGGGAAGCGAGGAGGTCGGCCGTCCTCCTCTTCTCGTTGCCCACGAACAGGGACCTCACGGGCGGGCTCGCCCCCACGTGTCGAAGCAGGGTGGCGGTGCGTCTGGTGTCCTCGGCGTAGACCACATCCGCCGTCTTCAGGACGTCACGGAGACGATCCGAGACATCCCCGAGGTTTCCGATCGGGGTCGCACAGACGTACAACCGCCCGCCGTCAGCCATGGGTGATCTCGACCTGGTCACCCACCTCGGGGAGAGGGCTCCCGGCCGGAAGCTCGACGATCATCCGCGCCGATGGGATGCACATGACTCGATTGGGCCGCAGAGTCATGGTGGCCACCACCCTCATCCCTGCATCGATCCCGACCAGATCCAGGGCCCGACGCCGGCCGAAGCTATGGACGCTGGTGACCGGCAACACCACGGCCGAGCCCGCCGGGGCACGCCAAACACCAAGTAGACGATCGGTGAAGGTTCGAGCTAGGTAGCCGGTAGTGGCCCATTCGGGGGCGGACAGCGCGACCCTTTGCATGGGACCGAAGCTACGTGATAGTCGGAGCCGGGGTAAGAAGCGCTCTATCCGCTGACCGAGGCCAGGATCGACTCGCCTACCTCGGGCTGATCGGCGGCGATGAAGGCTAAGCGGCCGTCGAGGACCTCCACCCACACGTAATCCTCTTCAGCCACGGCGGTGAGGGCGTAGTCGAGCAAGGCGGTTCTCAGCTCCTCGGTGTCGCGATCGGTGTCCCCTTCGAACAGGATCAGCAACGCCGCGTTCTGGCCATCGAACCACTGGGCGTAGTAGTCGCCTCCCCAACCGTCGGCGGCGTCGACGCCCACGTCCTCACCCAGTACCTGATCGATCATGATCCTGAACCCGAACTCGCCCCAAACCGACTCCCGTTCCAGCTCATATCCGGGGACCGGCGGCGCCGTGGTGTCGAATGTCCGGGGAAGGTCTCTGGTGTAGTCACTCGGAGTGATGATCTGCTCGGTCGATCCGGGCAAACCCGGCATCTCGGCATAGGCGCCGTTCACCGTCGACCACTGGTCCTGGAGGTAGTTGGCCTGCACCCAGGCCAGCCCGGAGTCGTAGGGGAAGATCAGTGAGTCCTGGATGAAGGCCGGAGCCGAATCGAGGGCCGTGGTGTCGATGTCGAGGGCCTCTGCGAAGAACTCGCCGAGCTCTTCCTGGGAGAGAGTCTGCAAGTAGAGGAGCTCGGTCATGCTCGCATCGCCCTCGATGAGGGCCTGATACGCCGAAGCCTCGTCGAGGCGGTCCTCGTCGAGCATCGCGGTGTAGCTGGTGTGGAAATCGAGTTGATCGTCTGTCAACGCATGGGTCAGCTCGTGGATCATCGTGGCCGTCTGCACGACGCTGAAGCCCTCTTCCCGCATCGGGACCACCAGTTCGCCGGTGTCCCCGTCGTAGTAGCCCGCAACCTGCTCCCCATACAGCTCGGTGAGGAGACTCTGCAGATTGACCTCGGCGTCGAGCAGGCCGAGGAGCTTGTACAACGCCTCGTCGGCCGGGAAGTCCTCCGCCTCGTCCTCGATCTGCTGGCGAACCCGGTCCTCGAGCTCCTGCTCGGTGACGGTCACGATCGTGGGTGGCTCCTGAAAGCGCAGCCCTCGGATCTCCTCGGTCGTCCGAACCAGCCCGAGTAGCTCGTCCTGGACTTCGGCGGGGAGAGCGTCGATCCCGGGCAACTCGTCCCATGTCGGCTCGGCAAGTGTGGTCGTGGTCGAGGGGTCCACGCCGCCGGTTGTGGTGCTGCCCTCGGGCTCGGTGGACGTTCCCGTTGGAGCCGTGGTTGTGGTGTCGGCGGTGGTCGGCGTGCAGGCACCGAGGATCAGGGCGCACGCGAGGATCAAGGCAAGGCGGCGGGTCACGACAGTCAGATTATCGGCGCCAAATCGCTAGATCGTGAGTGGCGTTCAACCGAACCGGAGGTTGGGTACCCTCGCCATCGATGGTGGAAAGGAGGTGATTGTGAAGCGAAGCTACGCACGGCTGACCGAGCCGCTGGTGCGTGACAACGGATCTCTGCGCCCAGCGAGCATGGAAGAGGCTGTCGAGCGGATAGCCACAGGGCTCGCTCCCCATCGGGGAGACGCCTTCGGGCTGTTCAGCTGCTCGAAGGGGACCAACGAGATGAACTACATGGCACAGAAGTTCTCCCGTGTGGTCATGGCCAGCAACAACATCGACAGCTGCAACCGCACTTGACACGCCCCCTCTGTCGCCGGTCTGGCGACTGTGTTCGGGGCTGGCGGCGGCACTAGCTCCTATCTAGAGATGGAAGACACAGACCTCATCGTCATGTGGGGATCGAACGCGCGCGAGGCGCACCCGATCTTCTTCCACCATGTCCTGAAGGCCATCAACAACGGCGCCCGGATGTTCGCCGTCGACCCGAGGCGAACCTCCACGGCAGCCTGGGCTGACGTCTGGCTCGGCATCGATGTCGGATCGGACATCGCCCTTTCCAACACGGTGGCCTGGGAGATCATCAATTCGGATCTCTACCACGAGGGCTTCGTCGCTCACGCCACGTCCAGCTTCGACGAGTACGCCGAGTCGGTCGAGCACTGGACACTGCAACGCGGTCAGGAGGTCACCGGCGTCCCGGCCGAGGCGATCAAGCAACTGGCCCACGAGTACGCCACCGCGCCCACCGCCCAGCTGTGCTGGACCCTGGGCATCACCGAGCATCACAACGCCACCGACAACGTCCTGGCCCTGATCAACCTGGCGCTGCTCTGCGGACATGTCGGGCGGTACGGGTCCGGTGTGGTCCCGTTACGCGGCCAGAACAACGTCCAGGGAGGCGGCGACATGGGGGCCCTCCCCAACCGTCTGCCGGGATTCCAGCTGGTGGCCGACCCCGAGCTGCGGGGGAAGTTCGAGAAAGTTTGGGGATCCACGATCCCGCACCGGCCCGGCAAGCACATCAGCCTGATGCACGAGGCGATGGACGAAGGCGAGTTGCGCGCCCTGTACGTGATCGGGGAGAACCCGCTCCAATCGGAGGCCGACGCCCAGCAGATGGAGCGGCGGCTGACTGGTCTCGATTTCATGGTGGTCCAGGACCTCTTCCTCACCGCCACTGCCGAGATCGCCGATGTCGTGCTCCCCGCCGCCGGGTGGGGTGAGGTCGAGGGCACGTTCACCTCCAGCGAGCGACGGGTCCAGCGAGTGAGGAGGGCGATCGACCCGCCGGGCGAGGCGAGGGACGACATCGAGCTGATGAGCCTGGTGGCGCGGGCGATGGGCCACGATTGGCCGACTCCCACGGCAGAGGAGGCGTGGGACGAGCTACGCGGTCTCTCTCCGATGCACGGCGGTATGACTTATGAGCGGCTGGACGAGTCGGGCGGGCTGCAATGGCCATGCCCGACCGAGGATCATCCCGGGACGCTGTTCCTCCACGGGCGGCTCTGGGAGGAGGACACCGGGCCGAAGGCGCCCTTCTCCGTCGTCGATTGGGTGCCACCGGTTGACCCCCTGAGCGAGGAGTTCCCGCTGCGTCTCACCACTGGCCGCCGTCTCGATTCGTACAACACGGGAGTGCAGAGCGGCCGCTACCCGTCTCCCCGGCGGATCCACGGCGTGCTCGACCTCTCCCCGGAGGACGCGGAGGCCCTCGGTGTCGAGGAGGGTGAGATGGTGAGGGTGGTTTCCCGCCGCGGCAATCTCGAGGCTCCGGTCCGGCTCGACCGGTCGCTCCGTCCGGGCCTGGCCTTCATGGCCGTCCATTTCCCCGACGACACCGACGTGAACCAGCTCACCATCGACGC
>Ga0299907_10002158_pt1 | contig 11885 bp, 12 predicted proteins | sample RVTome_16_FD_198680 | JGI IMG/M metagenome (GOLD analysis project Ga0299907, IMG submission 198680) | Soil microbial communities from uranium-contaminated site in the Upper Colorado River Basin, Wyoming, United States - RVT152D67 (version 2) ...
CGACGTCGATGCACATATCCTGATTCTCCGTCGGGCTCACGTAGTCCCAGAAGCCTAGGTAGGCCGCGAGCAAGGATATTGCGGCCCCTACGGCGACGAGGCTCGGGAGCGGATGCGATCTCGGGTCGCGTGCGGGCATAGTGGTCACTCCCATGGATACAACAAAAGTAATGTTCACCAACAAGGTCCCTGCCCAGTAGGCAGTCAAGCCCGACGGGTAGTCAAGCCCGACAGGTCATCAAGCCGGCAGCGGCGTCCCGCGAGGGGCTGGCCCCCTCTGATCTGGCGCGGCTGCCGGCGAAGACGCCCGGTGTGGATAGCGACGGGCTATCTTGCGATAATGGTGCGGTCCCGCGTCATGAGAAGGCGTGCGCGACGAGGAAACGCCATACACGGGTGAATGCCTTTTCGAAGAAGTGATCGCGGCGGATGTCACCCCCCTGGAATCGGAGGTCGCCGGCCTCATCGTGGAGACGCTCGACCTCAAGATCGAGCCCGCGCACATCGAGCCCGAGGCGCCCTTGTTTGGCACCGGTCTCGGTCTCGATTCCATCGACGCGTTGGAGCTGTCTCTCGCCATCTCGCGCGCTTATGGTTACCGGTTGCGCTCCGACGACCCCCACATCACCGAGACCTTTTCGTCGCTCAGGGCGCTGTGCAGCGCCATCGCGCGCTCTCGTACCAAGTGAGGCACATGGGTACCCATGAACACCCTGCCCTTGCTCGGTCCTGCCGACCCCGATGCGGCCGACTACGATACAGCAATTGCCTACACGGAGCGCGAGCCGTATACCCGAGCCCAGTTCCTCGCACAGGTCATCGCCCTTGCTAACGAGCTGCCGGACCGCCCCGCGGCCCTCAACCTCGTGCGGGACCGATATCACTTCCTCGTCACCTTCGCGGCCGCCCTGCTGCGCGGGCAGAGCACCCTCCTGCCGCCCACTCGGGCACCGACGGCCTTGGCGGCGCTCGCGCAGCAATACCCCGCAAGTTACTGCCTGACGGACGGACCGGAAACCATAGAGGGGCTCGCCGCCTTTCACTACCTCCCGGCTGATCGACCGAGCCAGGACCTGCGCATCCCGGAGATCCCCCGTGAGCAGACCGCTGCCGTGGTCTTCACCTCCGGCACCAGCGGCGTGCCGAAAGCGAACCAGAAGACCTGGGGGGCGCTCAGCACCGTGGCGCGCGACACCGCCGTGCGCTTCGCACTCGCCGATCCGCCGACCGTCACGGTGGTGGCGACCGTACCGCACCACCACATGTTCGGCCTGGAAACCTCCATCATGCTCCCGCTCCACAGCGGGCTCGGCTGCTATGCCGGCAAGCCGTTGTTTCCCGAGGATATTCGGCTCGCCCTACAACAGGTACCGGCGCCCCGCGTGCTGGTCACCACGCCCTTGCACCTGCGCGCCTGCCTCATGGAGCGGCCCACCTTGCCGGCGCTCTGCTTCATCCTGTGTGCGACGGCGCCGCTCGCCCGCGCATGGGCCCTGGAGGCCGAGGCGATGTTCGACACCCGCGTCCACGAGATCTACGGCTGTGCCGAGGCCGGTAGCGTCGCGACCCGGCGCACGGTGGCGGACCCCACCTGGCACACGCTCGACGGCATCACGTTGTGCCGGGACGCCGACCAAGACCAACTGGAGGCGAGCTATCTCCCCCGGCGCGTCCCATTCCCCGATCGCATCACCCCCCTCGGAGCGGGGCGCTTCCTCCTCCACGGACGGCCCGCCGAGGAGGTCAACATCGGTGGGCGACGCACGACCCTGGCCGATCTCGACCACCAGTTGAACGCCATCGATGGGGTGCGCGACGCGGCGTTCTTCCTGCCACCGGATGGCCAGGCGCTGGTCACCCGACTCGTGGCCTTCGTGGTCGCGCCGGGCAGAGGCCGGGAGGAGGTTATGGCCGAGCTCAGGAAGCGCGTCGACCCCGCGTTCCTGCCGAGACCCCTTTACCTCGTCGAGGCCCTGCCGCGCAACGAGACCGGCAAGCTGCCGCGCGAGGGGTTGTCGACCCTGGAGCAGACCTGTCGCAGGCGGTCGATCCATGGGGGCTGACAAGACCTGCGTGATCGATGCCGCTCATCCGGCGATCGCCGGCCATTTCCCAGGTGATCCGGTGGTCCCCGGGGTTGTGATCCTCACGGAGTTGATGGCCGCGGTCCTGGAAGGCACCCGGGAGGGTATCGCCTTCACCGCCGTGCCGCGGGTCAAGTTCCTGTCACCCTTGAGGCCTGGCGAGACCTTCGAGCTGCGCTGGGAGGGCGTTTCGGATGGGGTGATCGACTTCACCTGCACGGCCAGTGGGCGGCCCGTGGCCATGGGTCGGCTGGCCTTCCGGCCGAAGCATCGATGAGCCTCGGCTGGCGAAGACAGCGCGAGCGGGGCCATCGGCTGTTACTGGCAACGATCTTCGGGATCGCGCTCGGCCTCGGCCGAAGCGCTGCCCGCGCCCTGCTCTATCCGATCGTCTGGTACTTCGTGGTGTTCTCGGGGCCTGCCCGGCGCGCTGCGCGACGCTATCTGGCGCGCGTCCTAGGGCGCCGCCCCGGCCCATCCGATCTCATTCGGCACTTTTACGCCTTCGCCTCCATCATCCTCGATCGAGTCTACCTCTTGACCGGCCAATTCCACCGTTTCAACATCACTACCGAAGGCCTGGAGGTCCTCGCCGCGCGTCTCGGGGAGGGGCAGGGCTGCCTCTTGCTCGGCTCGCACCTCGGCTGTTTCGAGGTGGTGCGCGCGTGCGGCCGGGAATACGGGATCGAGGTCAAGCTGGTCATGCACGAGGACAACGCGCCCATGATCCGCGCGGCGCTTGCGCGGCTGAATCCCGAGGCCGTGACCGATGTGATCCCCTCCGGGACAGCGGAGGCCATGTTGCGGGTTCAGGAGTGCCTGGCTCGGGGCGGGATCGTGGGCATCCTCGGGGACCGCGTGGTGAACCCGGCGCACATCGTCGAGTGCCAGTTCCTCGGCAGGCCCGCGGCCTTCCCGGGCGGCACCTTCCGGCTCGCGAGCCTCCTGGAGGTGCCGGTGGTGTTGTTCTTCGGTCTGTACCTGGGCGGGAACCACTACGCGATCCACTTCGAGCTCCTGGCCGAGCGCATCGACCGCGCCCGCCCGGACCGCGCCGGAGCCGCTCGCTATTGGACGGAACGCTACGCCGAGCGCCTCGAGCACTACTGCCGGATGGCACCGTATAACTGGTTCAATTTTTACGACTACTGGGGTGAAGAGGATGCCGTCACCACACCCGTCGGCGCCGCGCTCGCTCGGGGCCCGGCAGGGCGCCTGCCGAGATGAGACGCGGCCGCGGCAGGCGGGTGCGGCGGCCATCACCGGGATGAGCGTCGCACCCCGCTCTGGGCCAGATCCTATCGAAGCGCCGCGCATGATGGCATTCCCACCGATGAACCCGCTGGTCTTGTCCCATTACACCCTCACGAGCGGCCTGGGGAGGGGCTGCGAGGCGACCTACGCGGCCTTGGGCGCGCGCCGCTCCGGGCTCCGTCCCTGCGATTTCGAGGACGCGGCCCTCGACACCTGGATCGGCAGGGTCGCCGGGCTGGAAGGCGAGCCCCTGCCGGGTGCCTGGCGAGCATTCGATTGCCGCAACAACCGCCTGGCTTTGGTCGGGCTCCGACAGGACGGCTTCGAGTACGCGGCCCATGCCGCCCGCGAGCGCTACGGCGCCGAGCGCGTGGCCGTGCTGCTCGGGACCTCGACCTCCGGCATCCTGGAGACGGAGCACGCCTACCAGCGGCGCGATCCCGAGTGCGGCGCCCTGCCGGCGGAGTTCATCGAGCGCTATCCCTATTGCCACAACACCTTCTCGGTGGCGGCCTTCGTGCGCCGCTACCTCGGGCTGCACGGTCCCACGGCCGTCATCTCGACGGCATGCTCATCGAGCGCCAAGGTATTCGCCAGCGCCGCACGGCTCATGCGGGCGGGACTGTGCGATGCCGCCGTGGTGGGCGGGGTGGACAGCCTGTGTCTCACCACCCTGTACGGCTTCGCGGCCCTGGAGCTGACGGCCGCCGGACCCTGCCGGCCGTGCGATGCCGAGCGCGACGGGCTCTCGATCGGGGAGGCCGCGGGTTTTGCGCTCCTCGAGCGGGTGGACGTGGCCGGCAGCGCGGGGGCGGTGGCGCTGCTCGGCTATGGCGAGAGCGGCGATGGGTACCATATGTCCCACCCGCACCCGCAGGGGCTCGGCGCCATCGCGGCCATGCGCGAAGGCCTGGCACGCGCGGGCCTTGCAGCCGGCGACATCGATTACGTCAACCTCCACGGCACCGGTACTCGGGCCAACGACCTCATCGAGGACCGGGCGGTGAGCATCGTCTTCGGCCGCGGCACGCCGTGCAGCTCGACCAAGGGTTGGACCGGTCACACGCTCGGGGCCGCAGGGATCGCCGAGGCGGTGATCGGTGCCCTGTGTCTCAGCCGCGGGCTCCTCCCGGGGACCCTGAATACCACCCGGCTGGACCCGGTCTTGACGAGCGCGATCCGACTCGACAACGAGGCCCGGCCCATCCGCCGGCTGCTCAGCAATATCTTCGGGTTCGGCGGAAACAACTGCAGTCTGGTGTTCGGGGGCCTGTGATCCCCGATGATCGCCTCCTTGTGATCCCTTCACTGTGATTGGCCCACTGTGACTGGCCCACTGTGATGGCCCCCACTGTGATCGAGGTCCACCTGCGCGGCATCGGCCTCCTGGGCCCGGGCCTTGCCGGCTATACCGAGGACAGCCGCGGGCTCCTGGCCGGCCGCCGTCGCCACCGGTGCGAGCCCACCCCGGACCCGGTGCCCCCGCTCCTGCCCCCGAACGAACGCCGCCGGAGCAGCGCCTTGGTGCGCCATGCCCTGGCCGTTGCCGACGAGGCGATGCGCGCGGCCGAGGTCGATGCAGCCGACTTGGCGACCGTGTTCGCCTCCTCCGGTGGCGAGTACGCGATCCTGGACCGGATGTGCGCGGCGCTCGCGAGCCCGGAGCGGGTCCTCTCGCCCACCCTGTTCCACCACTCGGTGCATAACGCCGCGGCCGGTTACTTTGCCATCGCCACCGGGTCGCGGCGCTCTTCGACCGCGCTCGCCGCCTACGATGCGACCTTCGCCGCCGGGCTCATCGAGGCGGCCGCGCAGGTGGCGGCCGAGCCGCACCCGGTGTTGTTCGTGGCCTATGATCTGCCGCCCCCGGAGCCGTTGTACCCGGCCCGGCCCTTGTCCGCGCCCTTCGCGCTGGCGCTCGTCCTCGCGGGGCAGCGGACCGCCGCTCTGGCACACCTGGAGGTGGACCTGTGCGGCCGCGACACCCCGGCGACGCGCCTGTCCGATCCGTCTCTCGATGCCCTGCGCCGCGGCAATCCCGCGGCGCGAGGCCTGCCCTTGCTTGCGGCCCTCGCGCGCGGCGCCGCCGAGCGGGTGGTGTTCGAGTACCTGGAGGACCGGCACCTCGCCGTCCGCATCTCGCCATGATGGCCCATCGCGACCTGCGCGCCTATCTGCCTCATGCCGGCGCCATGTGTCTCTTGGAGACCGTGGAATCCTGCGATGGGACGCTCATCTGCTGTACGGCAACCTCCCACCTCGACCCGGACAATCCACTCCGCCGGGCGGGGGTCCTGTGGGCCATCTGCGGGTTGGAGTACGCCGCCCAGACCATGGCCGTGCACCTGTCTTTGGCATCCGGGCGCCACGGACAGCCGCGTACCGGTCTCCTGGGCGAGGTCCGGGAACTGAGGCTGGATGCCGGGCGGCTCGACGAGGTCGTGGCCCCGCTGTCGATCGAGGCCACCCGCATCCTCGATGACGACCGATGCGCGATGTATCGCTTTCGCGTGGCGGCGGGCGGGCGCGAGATCCTCTCCGGACGCGCCTCCGTGTTTCTCGATTACCCCGAGGCTCGATTACCCCGAGGGTGTGTGAATAGACCCGGGAGGGGGCGATGAAACGCGCCTTGGTCACGGGGGCGAGCGGGCCGATCGGCGCGGCCGTCTGCCAAGCGCTGGCGCACGGTGGAATGGAGGTAGTGGTCCATGCCCACCGCCGTGCGGATCGAGCGGCGATGCTGGCACGGGCGATCCGAGAGGCCGGTGGGGCCGCGAGCAGCGTGGCCTTCGATGTGACCGATCGTGCGGCCGCGGGATCGGCGCTCGCCGCCGTGCTCGACGCCGGTCCCATCCAGGTCCTGGTGAACAATGCGGGGGTGCATGCCGACGCGCCCCTGGCGGGCATGCTCCACGAGCAATGGATCGCCGTCATCGCCGTGTCACTGCACGGGTTTTTCAATGTCACCCAGCCGCTCCTGTTACCGATGATGGCGACGCGCTGGGGGCGGATCCTCTCCATCTCGTCGGTCGCGGGGCGCATCGGCAACCGCGGCCAGGCCAATTACGCCGCCGCCAAGTCGGGGCTGCACGGGGCCTCGCGCTCGCTCGCCTTGGAGCTGGCGTCGCGGGGCGTCACGGTCAACGTCGTGGCCCCGGGGATCATCGACTCGCCCGCCACCCAGGAAGCCTTCCCCGCAGAGCGGATCGCCGCGCTCTGCCCCATGAAGCGGGCCGGGCGGCCCGAGGAGGTCGCGGCGCTGGTCGCCTTCCTGGCCTCCGACCAGGCCGCCTATATCACCGGCCAGGTGATCGGCATCGATGGGGGCATGGCGTGACGCATGACGGTGATTACTGGGCCGTGATCCCCGTCTATGACGAGGCCCCGACCATACGCGAGATCGCCTTGCGGACGCTTCGTGTGCTCCCGCGGGTGATCGTCGTCGATGACGGCTCGTGCGACGGGACGGTCGAGGCGCTAGCCGGGCTGCCGGTGGTGCTGCTCAGGAACCGCCGCAACCGCGGCAAGGCCATGAGCCTGTGGCGTGGTTTCCGTTATGCCCTGTCGCGCGGGGCCAGAGGGGTCGTGACCCTCGATGGCGATGGCCAGCATGCCCCGAAGGACATCACCCGGCTGCTCGCGGAGGCCCGGCGCATGCCGGGGCAGTTGCTCATCGGGGCACGTTCCAGACACGCCCGCCGCAGAGCCCCTCTTCGTGGCCGCGCCCGTTACTATGCCAATCGCTTCGCCGACTTCTGGATCTCCTGGGCCGCAGGCTACCCCATCGTAGACAGCCAGTCCGGGTTGCGTTTCTATCCTCGAGAGCTACTGGGCAAGGTGAAGGTGCGACATGGTAAGACCTGGAGTTTCGTGTTCGAGAGCGAGGTCCTGATCGAGGGCGCACGCCTCGGCTTCGAGGCGCGGGCGGTACCGGTAACCGCCCACCCCCGCCTCGGCCCGAGGCCGAGCCACTTTCGCCCGCTCGTTGACGTCGCCCGCATTACCCGAATGGTCGCGGGCAGGCTCCTGGCACGCCGGCTGTACCTCGGCGGCCTGTATCGATCGCTCCGGCGGCCCGCCCGGCTCATGGATGAACCGAACCACGCACTCGACCCCGCCTCGGCGGCGCCCTCGCGCATCGAGTGACCCGCGCCGGCATGCAGCGGAGCCGACCCGGCTACGCGCCGGCCAGCGCGCTATCCTGGCGCGTTTCCCGACGTGGGCTTTACCCGACCGATTCCTCTTTCTTTCGGATCCACGTGGAGGCCCACGTTAACTAAACCGAAAGCCGAACAGCGGCGATCCCCCGACCGGCACCGAGAGGAGGCCGGCGATGAGGCCGTGAGCCCCGTCTCGACCAGCAAGAGGCCCGAGAGCCTCGCTGGTGTCCATATCGGGCCCATCCATCGTACTTGCGGCTCTCACCGCCGTGGGACGAGGCGAATAGGTATTTTAAACGCACCTTTTCGCCAATCGTCAATCTATCGATGAGCCGGCGAGTAGTCAATCGCAATCAACTGTAAATAGCACATCATATGTCCGGTCTTTGTAGCACGTCATTCGCCCCCGTCTAATCGGAACTCGAAAGGAGGCCGAGATGAAACGGACGATATAAGAAAGGAAAGGGTCGACGGTGGTTGGGTGGTGCGGGAGGGGGGTGGGAAGAGCGCGTTCGCGCTGACCTCGATGAGGCAATCGGGATTGACGAGGCTTGCGACGGGTGCCGGTCAACTCACCTCGACCGGCAGGAAGCTTCCGAGTGGGAAGGCGCTTACCAGGTCACCCGCTGATCGAACTCATAAGCGGGAACAGGTTCGGTCATGGCTAACGCATCGACTTTGCGCGGATCGAAGTGCTCCAATGAGTCTCCGCATCTTCCCATCCGTCAGTCCTTCGGCAGCTTCTGCGGTTGAGTGCCATCGGCTGCCTTCTTAGCCGGCCGGCGGGCCCGACCGCCAAAGTGTCCGTGCCGATGCGACCGGCTATCCGTCGGCATAGCCGGTGAGCTCCAGATAACCCCTGCCCGTCACGGGCAGCCCGCGCGCCGTGCCGCGCGCCTCGACGGCCCCCTCCCAGTAACGGACCGAGACATCCAGCTCCGGGTTGGCCTTCGGGACCCGCAACCGGGTGCGGCCTGGGTAGCGGTGTCCACCGCGCGGGCTCACCCAGGTGGACAGCGTGTCGATCCAGACCTCCCCGGCCGCGAGCGCCACGGACGTCCCGTCGCGGAGCACGATCGTCCCGGCGCTGTGCGGATCGGTGTTGCCGTCCCGGTGCCGCAGGCGGTAGAACATCAGCTCCTGTCCGTTCGAGAGTTGGAGTGCGTACCAATCCCACCCGATCTGATCCGTGCCCAGGGCACTCGTTCTCCACTCCCGATTCGTCCAACTCAGGCCCGAGACCGTGAAACGCTCCCGGCTGACGGTGACGATCTCCTCGGTCGGCATGCGCGTCAGCGAATAGTAGTACGAGGCGTTGCCGGGTTCCGCGCCCTTGCGGCTCAGGCCCGGAAGAAGGTCAGTTGATACCCGAACAGCCGGCCGTCGGCGCCGTCTAGGTTGCCGGTGAAGTACCACCACTCGGTACGGAATTCGGGGTGCGGGCCGTGGTCGTCGGGGAAACGGAAGGGTCGTGGGGTGTGGCTGCGGGCGTAGCCCTCGTTCGCCGCGAGGTTGCCGCGGAGCGCCGCGCTCGCGGACACGGGGCCCGCGGTTCCCTCCTCCCGCCGAGGCTGATGCGATTGCAGTGAGCGTCAGGAGCACATGGCCGTGTGAACGCCGCCCGCAGACTCCCCGAATCCGCCAAGTCGGGTTAACCGTAGCTTCCTGCATTGGTTGGTGATCCCCGAAAGGTCCCCCGTGAACATGATTCACGCATCAGTGTTCTTTCGGCGCCGATTGTGAATATCTCACAATATTTTTGTGCGAAAGGTCACTGAACAAGCGAAGGTGCATTTCGTATCCTTACGTAGCGCCAAAATTCCTCTGGACCAGTTCCCGCCCCGTGAAGGTCATCACCGAGCCGGGCAACGGTTAAGAGATCACTTGATTCAATACGAGAGCCATTAAGTTAATTAAAGAATCGGTCTTTAGATGAGAAACCGAACATTACGCTGGTACGACATTGCCACCGCTATTGCGTTTATGATCAGTTTAATCCTGATACAGAGACCCGCAACGGCTGAGCAGGAGCGTTCGAATAACTGGCGAGTTTCACCGCGTCTCGCACGAATCGAAAATCCGATTACGGCGGAAGCGTCCTCTCTGGCGATGGGTAAGAATCTGTACCTGCGAGAATGTCAACAGTGCCACGGACAAACCGGAAAAGGAGATGGCCCTGTAGCCGCTGCTCTTGGCAACACGGTCGCAAACCTAACGAGCTCCGAGGTTTTAGGCCAGTCTGACGGCGCGATCTACACGAAAATCAGGACCGGCAGATCCCCTATGCCCAGTTTCAAAAATCATCTAGCAAAGGAAGAAATATGGCATTTGATTAATTTCATCCGTTACGAGTTCGGCCCTAGGAGAATTGCGTCGGACGCTGACCATACGATGGTCGACAATGCTGATAGCAACTCGGCGGATAAGTCTCACGAAGAGCTCTTTAAAAAGGCCGAATTCCCATCCGCCCAAGAGTGCGGCGCCTGCCACCTGCAAATCTACCGTGAATGGTCTGTTTCGCGACATGCTTTCGCTCAGATAAGTCCTACTTTCCTTGCCTACCAGGCGACTTTGGTGAAACTGACTAAGGGGACCCTGGGTGATTTCTGCGAGCGCTGTCACACCCAAGTGGGCATGTTTACCGGCGAGCCAATCCTCACCGGCAATAGTAAGCGTGCGAAGGTGCCTTTAGAGGGGATCACGTGTGTCGTCTGTCATCGAGTTCCCGAGGCCTATGGCAAAATCACCGGCCGTTTTCCCCTTGAACCCGGCGATATCCGAAGCCCCATTTACGGTCCCCGCAAAGGTGACGAGCTGCGGCGTGTCCTCGATTCCCATTCAGACAACCCCCCAAAAACCCATCGCGAGGCACGTCTTCTTGAGCAGGTTTCCCAACCGGGTTTTTGTGGTCGCTGCCACGATGTACGCTTAGCTAACGGCATTCGTTTTGAGGATCTATTTAGTGAATACAAGCAGACACCGGCGGCTAAACGGGGAGTGACGTGTCAAGGCTGTCACATGGGTCCGATCTCCGGTATCCCGTCGGAGTATCCGCCCGCTCCGGCAGCGATCGTCCGCGGTGTGCCAACCCGGCCCGCTCGGCGCACTAATCATATGTTCCCGGGACCCGATAGTTCCGTGGTCCATCCAGGCATCTTTCCCATTAACCCAGAGGCGCAGGAGTTTGCCACACCAGAGGAATGGTTGAGTTTTGACGTCGCAGCCGGGTGGGGATCCGAAGCGTTCGAAACAAATGTGCCTGACGTCGCCAAATTTCCCGGCATTTGGGCGGATCCCGAAGAACGTATTGCGGCCCGGGAAATCATCGATCGGCAACTGGAGCTATTGGGCGAGAACCGAGCCCGTGCCACTACCTTATTGCGTAATGGCTACGGCCTCGGTGAGGTAAGAATCATTGAAAGAGAAGAAGGACTTAAGTTCGACGTCGAAGTTAAGAACCTGACCGACGGCCACAGCGTGCCCTCGGGGTTGATTGCCGAGCGCAACGTCTTTTTGCAGGTCACCGTGACCGACGCCGAGGGGACGGTAATTTTACGCTCTGGCGATCTGGACCCTAACGGAGACGTCCGCGACACGCACTCCTTGTACGTGCACAACGGCGCCTTACCAAGAGACGAACAACTCTTCAACCTGCGGTCTCCAATCTTGGTCGGTACGGTTCACGGTGGAGAGCGCGAGCAGGTGATACCGGCCAACTACTCCTTAAATCCGTTGGTCTACATGCGGCCTTCGCACACGCCATCGGTACTGTTTGGCGGCATTCGCGACCTCCGATTGCAGAAGAAAAACATCGAGGCGCTGGGGCGTCGCCGGGCAAGTTACCACGTCGATCCCAAAATCCTCACCGGTCGAACGCCTTATCGTCTAAACGTCAAGCTCGTGGCGGGCCAACTCCCTCCGCATTTGATCCATGCCATTTCAGGAGCGGGTTTTGAGTACGGACTCAGTGCACGTGCCATCGGGGACAAATTGGTCGAGCTTTACCGCGTACTTTGGGAACGTAATGTCGTTATCGAATAAAACAAGGGTGAGACGGCATTTGGGATTGCCAACAATGTTCGCGATCTTTGTGAGTGGTCTTGCCTTAGCACAAGGGGATCAGCCGCAAAGCAACCGGTCGCACGTACCGAAGGCCCAGAATCAGGCAACGGAAACGACCGTTCGCGAAGGCCGTAGTGCCGTCGATTTCTATCGCGACCAGGCGGTAACGGATGACGACCCATGGCGTCTGCCCGATAATGTTGTGCAATATCCCGTGGATCCGGTGGAACGTTTGCAACCGATTCTCGAGATTGGTGACCCTTTTCTCGGAAACGGACCGATCCAGGCCGGTATTAAAACGCCGACCGGTCAAATGCTCCAACCT
>Ga0299907_10002159_pt1 | contig 11884 bp, 11 predicted proteins | sample RVTome_16_FD_198680 | JGI IMG/M metagenome (GOLD analysis project Ga0299907, IMG submission 198680) | Soil microbial communities from uranium-contaminated site in the Upper Colorado River Basin, Wyoming, United States - RVT152D67 (version 2) ...
GCGTCGTCGTGACGCTCGCTCTGGGCGGCGCGATGCTGGCCCGCGGCTCCTCGCTCGAAGAGGCATTTCTGGTCGGAGTGTCCGTGGCCGTCGCGGCGGTTCCCGAGGGACTGGCCGCGACGGTCACGATCGCGCTTGCGCTAGGCGCTCGTGAAATGGCCGCGCGAGGCGCAATCGTTCGCCGGCTCTCCGCCGTGGAGACACTCGGGAGCGCGACCGTCATCGCCTCCGACAAGACGGGCACGCTGACCGAGAATCGGCTCCGTTTGGTCGTCGCCCGGCCCGCGCACGGCCGAGACGAGCGAGAGCTGCTGGCCGCGGCCGCCTTGGCCTCGACCGCGCGCTTGCTCGGCGAGGAGGGGGAGCTCACGCCTGTCGGCGATCCGGTCGATGCGGCGCTCGTCCTCGCGGCACACGAGCGCGGATTGACTCGCCCGGTGCTGCTCGACGGGCGGCGTCTCGTCCGCGAGCTGCCTTTCGATCCGCTGCGGAGGCGGATGACGCTCGTCTACGAGGAGTCGGATGGGGCCCGCCTGTACGTGAAAGGAGCGCCGGAGGTTTTGCTCGAGCGCTCGACGCTGGAAGCCGACGAAGCGGCCTCGATCGAAGCCCTGGCCGAGGAGTGGGCCTCCAGGGGCCTGAAGGTGCTCGCCGTCGCCGAGCGGCAGCTACCGGATGCGTCCCTCGATGAGGACACTCTCGAGCGTCGGCTCCGCCTCGTGGGGCTGGTCGGGCTGCAGGATCCGCTTCGGGAAACGGCCCATGACGCGGTCGGGGAGGCGCGCTCGGCGGGCCTGCGCGTGGAGATGGTGACCGGCGACCATCCCGTCACCGCGCGCGCGATCGGCCGCATGCTCGACTTGCCCGAGGAGGCGATTCACGCACGCGTCACGCCCACGGAGAAGTTACGCCTCGTCGAGTCGTTGCAGGCCGAGCAAGAGGTGGTTGCAGTCACCGGCGACGGCGTCAACGATGCACCGGCTCTTCGGCGGGCCGACGTTGGCGTGGCCATGGGGCGGACGGGTACCGAGGCAGCCCGCGAAGCGGCCGACCTCGTCCTCACCGACGACGACTTCGCCACGATCGTCGCCGCGATCAGGGAAGGACGCGCGATCGCCGACAACATCCGCAAGTTCGTCGCCTTCTTGCTCTCCGCGAATCTGGGTGAGGTCGCGCTCTTCGCCGTCGCGGTTCCTGCCGGCCTGGGGGCGCCGATGACCGTCGTGCAGGTGCTTCTGGTCAACGTCCTCACGGATGGCCTGCCTGCCGTTGCGCTCACGCGCGATCCCGCCGCGCCGGACACGATGCGTCGAGCCCCCGAGCGCGGAGACCGGCTCTTCCCGTCCCGGGCGTGGGGAGCGCTCGCCGCAATCGGCGTTCTCGTCGGACTCGCCGCACTTGCCGCCTTTCTCGTCGGCCGCTCCGACAGCGGAGACGAGGCACGAACGATGGCCTTCACCACCGTCGCATTCGCCGAGCTCGTGCTCGTCTTCTCCCTCCGCTCGCCCATCCGTGCTGCCTGGGAGGCGCCCCGCAATCTTTATCTGCTCGGAAGCGTCGTTCTCTCCGCCGTCCTCGTGCTCCTCGCCGTCTACCTGCCGGCGCTGAACGAGCCACTCGGCACCGTACGCCTTGGAGTCTCCGAGCTCGGTCTCGTCGCCCTCCTCGCGCTGCTGCCGTTCCTGGGCGTCGAAGCCGGCAAGGCGCTCTTCAGGCGCACAGGCTGGACGCTGGAGGGGGGAGGCGGATGACCCGAAGGCAGACCCTCCCGAAGCACCCAGGGCTGATCGGCCATTACCTTCCCGATCTCGTCTACGGGGCCAACGACGGGATCATCACGACGTTCGCCGTCGTCACCGGTGTCGTGGGCGCCGGCCTCTCGGAGCGGATCATCCTCATTCTCGGCTTCGCGAATCTCCTCGCGGACGGCTTCTCGATGGGGGCGAGCAACTTCCTCTCCCGCCGGTCGTACGCCGACGCGAACGAGCGCTCGACCGGTCGCGAGGCCGCACGCCATGGCGCGGCCACAGTGGTGGGATTCATCGTCGCCGGCATGGTCCCGCTCGTCGCCTACCTCGCTCCCTTGTCGGACGATGTGCGCTTCCCGGTCGCCGTCACGCTCACCCTTTCGACGCTCTTCACGGTGGGAGCGTCGCGCGCGATCGTCACCCGTCTCGGCTGGATGCGCAGCGGGCTGGAAATGCTCCTCGTAGGTGCCCTGGCTGCGGCCGTCGCCTACTCGATCGGCGCTCTCACCTCGACGCTAACCGGCACGTAGCCGGCTCAGGTCACGAGGAGACTGGCGACTGCGAAGTACGCGACGATCGATAGCAGGTCCTGGATGACGGTGGCGAGGGGGCCGGAGCCGAACGCCGGATCCCGCCCGAGGCGCGCCAGGCCGTAGGGCAACGCCATCGCGACGACGGACGCGACCGAGCAGCTGATACCCAGCGAGACGCCGACCGCCGCGGCCACGCGCGTATCGCTCCAGACTGCGAGGGAGAAGGCGAAGAAGGCGGAACCGAGGAGCACGCCGATCACGAGCCCCGTCAGCAGCTCTCGCGCGAAGACCGTACGAATGGGAACGCCGAGAGCCATACCGCGGATGACGACGGTCTCGGTCTGCGTGCCCACGGCGTCCGCCATGTAGACGACCGCCGGCAGAAAGAACGCGAGCAGGATTTCCACGCGGATCTCCTCCTCGAACGCTCCGACGACGACGGCCGAGGCCATCGCGCCGAAGAGTCCGAGACCGAGCCACGGCAGTCGATGCCACAGCCGCTGCGCGACCGCCTCTACCGAAGCCGTCCGCGCAGCAGACGCGCCGCTGAGGAAGCCGCCGAGACGAGCCAGATCCTCTTCGTGCTCGAGCTCGAGAACCTGCAGGAGTCGATCGGGCGGGACGAGTCCGTAAAAGCGTCCGTCGGCGTCGACGACGGCGACGCTGCGCCCGCCGCGTCGAGCAGTCGCACGAGCCGCTACCTCGAGGTCGGCTTCCGGCGGAACGAGCGCCGGCTCCACTGCGAGGTCGCCGACTGAAGTTTGTTCGGCAGACGCGAGCAACCGCTCGATCGGAACGACTCCGACGAAGCGCGCTTCCTCGAGCAGCACGACTTCGGTCACGCTTGCGAACCGCCGGCCCGCAAGCGTCGCCCGTACCTCGCCCGCGCGAGCCCCAGGGGCAGCTCGCGGAACGTCGGAAACGGCGGCTTCCGCCGCAATGCCTTCGAAGCTCATGGCGGCGCGAATCGCTTCGGCCACGCTCTCACTCTCGCAGGGCTGGCAGACGCCGCCGGGCCTGGGGTGCCTCGTCCGGTGACGTAGCTACGAATGGCACGACCGTGCCCGAACGCGTCTTCACACCCACCGGCCTCGACGCGCTGCCCCCCGTGGAGATGGCCCACAAGGCCGAGCAGGTAGGCGTCGTCAAAGCTCGTATGTCGATCCCGAACACGTTCGCGCTCTCGGTGCTCGCCGGCGCCTTCATCGCGCTCGGCGCGATCTTCGCGACGACGGTGACCGCGGGTGGTGCGGAAGTCCCCTACGGAGTCCTACGCCTCCTCGGAGGGCTCGCCTTTTCGCTAGGCCTGATCCTCGTCATCGTCGCCGGCGCCGAGCTTTTCACCGGCAACAACCTCATCGTGATGGCGTGGGCCAGCCGCCGCGTCCGAACGAGCCAGGTCCTGCGCAACTGGGCGATCGTCTACCTCGGGAACCTCGTGGGCTCCCTAGCGACCGCAGGGATTCTCTTCGTCGGAAAGCAGTACGAGTTCGGCGACGGCGCGGTCGGTGTCCAGGCACTGTCGATCGCCGCTTCGAAGACTGACTTGGGTTTCGTGCAAGCGATCGCGCTCGGGGCGTTCTGCAACGGGCTCGTCTGCCTCGCCGTGTGGCTGTGCTACAGCGCGCGGACGACGACCGACAAGATCCTCTCCATCGTCCCGCCAATCGCCGCCTTCGTGGCAGCCGGCTTCGAGCACAGCGTCGCCAACATGTTCTTCATCCCAATGGGGCTGCTCGTGAAGAGCGACGAGGCATTCGTGTCCCAGCAGGACGCGGTTCCGAGCCTCACGGACCTGACGTGGGAACGGTTCGTGACGGCGAACCTCGTGCCCGTGACGTTCGGCAACATCGTGGGGGGAGCGCTGATGGTGGGTGCGATCTACTGGTTCGTGTACCTGCGGAAGGGCGACGAAGTTCCGTCGGCCCAGCCGCTTGCCGAAGACGACGCCTGACACTTCGTCACTCCATCGATCGCCTGAGGCGGTCGAGTCGCGGCTTCGCACCAGTCAGCTCGCTGCGCTCATAGCGACCTGATCCCGTCGGACCTCGGCCACGTCGCCCGCGGCACGTCCGTCCAGCATCCGGACGGTGCGGTCGGCCCGCGCCGCGACGTCTGCCTCGTGTGTCACGAGGAGAACGGTCAATCCCCGTGTCCGGCGAAGCTCCTCGATGAGCTCGAGCACGCGGCGACCTGCCTCCGAGTCGAGGCTCCCCGTCGGTTCGTCGGCGAGCAGGATCGGGGGCTCGTTGGCGAGCGCCCGCGCGATCGCGACGCGCTGCCGCTCGCCGCCCGAGAGCTCGGGAGGACGGTTGCGGTCGCGGCCCGACAGGCCGACGGCGGCGAGGAGCAGTCCTGCCTCGCGAAGGAATCCGCGCTGCACGTGGCCCTCGAGCCTGCGTGGCAGCCCGACCCGGGTCGAATCGCCCTGTCGAATGGTGAGCCGGGCCGTCATCTCTCGAACGAGCTTCAACGGATTCCACGACATCGGCTCATACGTTCGTCCCGAGCGACGCTCGGCGCATCCGAGGCCACGCTGACCGTCCTCGCGGGTAATCCCGCATCGACGTCGAGCCAGTAGAACGGGGAACCTCGGATCAGCGACGACCCGGATGGGTGGACCGAGCACAGCGCCTACTGTCAGCGGACAGGAACGAAGCGATGGCAGACAAGCCCTTCCGGATTCGAGAGCCTGGCGCGCGTCGGTCGCGACACATCGGAGCAGGTTCGCTGAGCGTGCTCGAGTTCATCGTTCTCGGGCTGCTCGCCGCCTACATCGTGCTCCTGCTCATCCCGTCCGCATTCACGATCGAGTCGGATTGCGTGGGCGAGTACGGGCTCGAGCGAATCACGGGGGACTCGTACTTTGCCGCTGCCGCCGTCGTGGGAACGTTCGGCTGGCTGGCGGTGGCCGCAGCTGCGATCTATGCCCAAATCGTGGAATCGACGCGGCTTGCGCTGGTGCTCCCGTTCGCGTGGTTCGTCGTCTTCGTCGGCGGGTTACTGGTCTTCGCGGCCGCGATCGGGCCGCAGCTCTGCCCGAGCTGAGTTGCCCAACAAGAGCGCCGGCATGTGCTCCACGCCGTCACGTCGTGGTCGCCGTCGTGGCGAGCAGGGCCTCGGAGTCGTGGGAGAGCTCGACGGGAACGAGGAGTACGGGTCGGTGCGAGCGCTGGATCGTCTCGCGGACGACGGGCGCGCGGTCGGAGGAAAGCTGTCGCGACCAGCCGAGCGCGATCAGGTCGCAGCCGCACTCCTCGGCGACGAGCGGAACGAGCTCCCCGATTCTCCCGACTCTGGTCTCGAGCCGAACCGTTCCGACGCCCCAGGGGCAGTAGCGTTGAATGAACTCCCGCGTCCACGCGGACACTTCGTGCTGCGGCTGGTCGGTGAAGGCGGGGATGGACTCCTGGTCGTGGATGTGCAGAGCGACCACGTCGATCTGAGCTCCGCCGGTGAGCTCGAAGAGCCAGCGCGGCGCAAGCGAGCTCGAGATCGACCCTTCGAGCGGGACGAGCACGCGTCGAAACATCTGCGGCGGATCGGCATCGGGCGGCACCACCAGGACCGGCTTGGAGAGTGCGGTGGCCACGGCCGCGGCCGTGCTGCCAAGCGGCCTCGAGCTGGTCGGCGCGCCGCGGGCGCCAATCGCGAGTGCCACGACGTTCGGGGACTCGCCCGCTTCTATGAGGCGCTCGACGATCGAACCGCGGGTCGTCCTCAGCGGGATGTTGGCGGCGGCGGCCAAGCTCCGCACGGTGCGTTGTCCGTCCGTCAGCACGTGCAAGGCCTGCACTTGCGAATCGAGGAGCGCACCCAGCGCCCGGGCGGAGGCAAGCACGGACTTGCCCGCCACGCTGCTGTCAAGCGCCGCAAGAACCTTCATCTTGCTGTCACCTCACAGTGATCGTCGACTTGCCGGACGTGCCAACTGTCCGGCGCGGCGGCCACGCCGCCACGATCGATACGAAGCCGAAGCGGGCTATCGCGAAAGCGCAGCGCAAACTCGAGGGCATTCCACTCCGTCGGCAGCCGCGGGTCGACGACCAGGGCCTCGCCGCGCGGGCGGATGCCGCCGAACCCGACCGCGAGGGCCTGCCACAACCCTCCCATTGTTGCCAGGTGCAGTCCGCCCGCGGTGCTGCCCGTCAGATCGTCGAGGTCCATGCGAGCTGCGATTCGCAGCGCGTCGAGAGCGGCTCGGTAGCGTCCGGCGCGGGCGAGAACACTCGCGTTGATCGCCGGCGAGAGCGAGCTGCCGTGCGCGGTGCGCGGCTCGTAGAAGTCGAGATTCGGGACGAGCGAACCGGGGGCCACCTCGTCGGGTAGCAGGTGGTGGAGCATGAGCACGTCGGCCTGCTTCAGCACCTGCGCGCCGGCGGTGCGCTCGGCGCCGAGCAGCAGGTCGGCGGCGATCGGCCGCCGCGGCGCGATCTCCTCGATCACGAGCGGCTCCAGGTCGAAGAAGCCCGAGAACTGCTCGTAGATCCCGCTCGCCCGGTCGTACCCGTCGACGAGCGTGTCGGCGATTGTCAGCCAGTTCGCGCGCTCCCCCTTGTCGACCTTGTCCAGAGCCGCCGCCTGGCGGAGGTTCCAGCGGGCGAGCACGTTCGTGAATGCGTTGTCGTCGACGGGCCCGTGATACTCGTCCGGACCGATCACGCCGTAGATGTGCGCCCGGCCGTCCTCGTTGGAGCGAACGCGCGACGCCCAGTAGCGGGCGGTCTCGAGGAAGAGGTCGCGCCCGGCGCCGGCTGCGAATGCCTCGTCGCCTGTCCACGCCAGGTAGCACGCGGCGGCCCAGGCGACGTCACCGACGATGTGCTCCTCGAGTTCGCCCGTGCGGATGCGGACGAGGTCGCCGCTCGCGAGGCGCGCGGACGTGGGCGTCACGTCCTGCCCGTCGGCGGCCGACTCCCAGGCGAAGCGGGCGCCCCGCCGCCCGAGGGCGCGCGCCGCCGCACGTGCGGCGGGCAGCCGACGGACCCGGTACTCGAGCATCGCCCGCGCCGCGGCCGGATGCGTCGCCGCGAGAAACGGCAGCACGAAGACGTCACTGTCCCAGAGGACGTGCCCGCTGTAGGCCGTGCCGGTCAGGCCGCGCGCGCCGACTGGGGACTCCCCGCTGTCGCCGACCGAGGCCATGAGGTGGAAGAGCGCGAAGCGGATCGCGCGCTGCAGCTCGGGGTCACCTTCGACCACGACGTCGGCCTGCTGCCAGCGGCGAGCCCACGCTTCGCGGTGCTCGCGCAGCAGCCGTTCGAACCCCGCCTGCTCCGCGTCGGCGAGCTCGGCCCGGGCGACGTCCGGCTCGCTGTCGTACGAGCCAAGGCGCTCGAAGGCCTGCCCGCGGCGTCGGTCTCGCAGCGGGGCGGACACATCCGCGCGAGCGCGGCTGCGCCGTCGTCGCCGAATTACGGTTCGGCGGTCGGCGTGAGCGCGGAGCACCACGGTGCCGGGCCGCGCGAGCGAGGAGAAGCGGAGCGAGGTGACCGGTCCGTCCTCACGCAGCATCCCCGCCGCGAGATCGAGCCGCCGGCTGATCCGCCGTCGCGTCGGTCGATCGAGCCCGAGCCGCGTCCAGTCTGGGCAGGGCGCGAGCGTGGTAGCCGCACCCTCGCCGGCGTAGATGCCGGAGAGCAGGACCGCCGGCGCAGCCGAGGGGTGGTCGAACAGCGGCGCGCCGCGGGTGCCGAGCCGGCCGTCCGCGAGCGTGAGGAGCGACTCGTGGACGCGCTCGAGCCGCGGGTCGAGACCTTCGACGGTGAGCGTCCAGTCTGGGTCGCCGTCGAGCTCGGGCACGTCCCAGCGCCTGCGGCGCTCGAGCTGGTCGGCGAGGATCTGAAGAAAGAGCTCCGGGCCGCCACCCGGCGCATGCACCTCTGGCGGTGTGCCGCTCGGCTCGGCGCCGACCGAGATAACGGCCGCCCGCCCTGCCTCGGGTACGAGCAGAAAGGAATCGCTGCCCGGCAGCCCTCCGAGCGGCCCGAACTCGTCGCCGGCGACGAGTACCAGCCCCGAGCCAACCCCCCGGCGGGCGAGCTCGGCGAACGCCCAGCGGGCGGAGTCGGCCTTGTCGGTGAGCCCGATCTCGACATGCTTGGCGTCGCTCGTCACCCGTGGATCCGCGAGGCCGGCGGCGCGTGCGGCTGCCAGCGCGACGTCGACGGCGCCGCTCAGGCCGCCCAGCCCCGCCGCCCAGAGCCGGTCCTGCACGGCAGCCAGCAGATCCGCAATCCGCGCCTTCGGCGGGTCGGCCCACTCCGGCTCCGGAACGAGATCGATCTTGCGCCGGTTCAGTCGCTGCGACACGACCGCGGCGGTGAGCCCGTGGCGGCCGAGCTCTGCCACCGTCGCGGTGGCAGCCCGGTCGAGCGCTGCCTCTTCCTCCGGAGTGGCCACACGGCGCTGGAGCAGCTCGATCCCGTCCTCGTTCGCCGCGAACACCTCAGAGCCGCGGTTGACGCAGAAGTAGAGACGACCCGGTCCGGCCGGGCGCGCGCGAAGCTGACCGTCGACGTTGCCGACGTGCGTCCCCGTGATGACGATCAGGTCGAGCCCGCGCGCGCAGAGCTCCTCCACCAATGCCCGCAGCTCGCCCGCATCTGCGCCTCGATCGGGAACCGCCGTGCCGTCCCAGTCGAAGACGACGGCCTCGAAGCGGCGGTCGAGCACAGGCGGAGGGTTCCGATCCACGGCCGGAACCCTGCGCCGCGGTGCGACCGCGCTCATGCCGTGTCCTCGCTTCCGGCGGGTAACGGCGCCCGGAGCTCCAGGACGTCCGCGTACACCTGCCAGCCGAGCCGCTCGACCGCCACCTCCGGCGGCAACTCGAACGTGTGCCGGAATCCGTCCAGGCTCACAGCGGTCACCGTGCGACCCGCGACTTCGACACGCAGAAGCTCGGCCGAGCCGGGCGGAACCGGGCAGGTGACGACGAAGACGGGCGGCGCGCTGCTCACGCGAGTTCCTCGTCGCAGCGTGCCCGGAGCGCGGCCCAGTCCGCATCGATCTGCTCCTGGATCAGGCGGACGAGTCCCGCGTTCTCGGGCCGGAAGAGATGTGCGAAGCGCTGCTGCGACCCGAGCCACTCCTCGACCCGCGTGCGCCGGGGCAGATAGGTCAGCCGGTAGCGTCCGTCGACGACCTCGTAGAGCGGCCAGAAGCACGTCTCGACGGCGGCATCGATGATGTGCCGCGAGAACTGCGGCTCGTGGCCCCAGCCGACGGGGCAGTCGGTAAGGACGTTGAGGAAGGCAGGGCCGTCCACGGCGACCGCGCGCTCGACCTTCACGCTCAGGTCGTGCCAGTGCGTCGCAGCCGCCTGCGCCACGTAGGGCACGTGGTGCGCCACGGCGACGGCCGTCATGTCCTTGCGCCGCTGCGCCTTGCCGAAGCTCTCGAGGCCGGCGGGGCTTGTGGTCGTGCTGGCGCCGAACGGCGTCGCGCCGGAGCGCTGGACGCCGGTGTTCATGTAGGCCTCGTTGTCGTAGCAGACGAAGAGAAAGCGATGGCCGCGTTCGAGCGCGCCGGAGAGCGCCTGGAGCCCGATGTCGTAGGTGCCGCCGTCGCCTGCGAATACCACCACGGTGACGTCCTCGTCCGCGGGGAGCGCATGCCGGCGGCGCAGGGCTCGCTGGGCACTTACGACACCGCTCGCCACCGCGGCCGCGTTCTCGAAGGCGACGTGGAGCCACGGAACGTTCCACGCCGTGGTGGGGTAGCGCGTGGTCGCTACTTCGAGACAGCCGGTGGCATTCACGACGACGACCGGCTGGCGGATCGTGCTGAGGACCGTGCGCACGACCATCGGAATGCCGCAGCCCTGGCACAGGGAATGGCCTCCGCGCAGCGGCTGCACGCCGTGCTGGTTCCGCACGATCGTCTTCAGACGAGACATCGCTCACCTCGCAAGCCGATATGGGGCGCGGCCGTACCGGCGAACACCTCGCGCACGTCAGGCGGGTGCAGGTCGCGACCGCCGAGGCCGTAGACGTGTCCGGCGAGCTCGACGTCTCCGCCGTAGAGGGCGGCCGCGAGCTCGGCGTGGAGTGGGGGCGTGCCACCAGGTGAGTCGGCGCGGTCGAGCACCGCGACGCGGGCGCACGAGGCAAGCGCCGCCGCGACCGCCCGGCCCGGGAACGGCCGGAAGGACACGAGCTTCAGAAGCCCAACCGGCTCGTGCTCGTCGCGGAGCTCGTCCACGACGTCCTTGACCGTCCCGGCCGTGGAGCCGAGCGCGACGATCGCGCGGGTCGCTCCGTCCAGCTTGTATGACTCGAGCGCTCCGTGCCGTCGCCCGGACTGCTGCCCGAAGTCGGATGCGACCTCCTCGAGGACGTCGAGGGCAGCCTCGAGCGCGGCGGCCTGCTGGCGGCGCAGCTCGAAGTAGTAGTCGGGCATCGCAAAGGGCCCTTGCGTCGTCGGCCGCGTCGTGTCGAGCACGTCGTTCGGCACGTGGTAGGGGCCGACGAAGCGGGCGACATCGTCGTCGGGCAGCAGCGAAACCGGCTCCGCCGAATGCGTGATCGTGAAGCCGTCGAGGCAGACGAGCACCGGGAGCAGGACGCGTGCGTCCTCGGCGATCCGCGGCGCCATCACCATCAGGTCGTATGCCTCCTGGGCGTTCTCGGCGAAAAGCTGGACGACTCCGGAGTCGCGAATGAGCATCGAGTCCGAGTGGTCGCAGTGGATGTTGATCGGCCCTGAAAGCGCGCGGTTGCCGAGTGCCATTACGATCGGCGCGCGCATCGAGGCGGCGATGTAGACGATCTCCGCCATCAGGGCGAGCCCCTGAGAGGAGGTCGCGGTCATCGTGCGCCCGCCCGCGAGCGCGGCGCCGATTGCGGCGCTCATCGCGGAGTGCTCGGACTCCACGTTGACGATCTCCGTATGCGCCCTGCCGTCCGCGACGAACTTCGCGAAGGTCTGGATGATCGGCGTCTGCGGCGTGATGGGGTAGACCGGAACGACATCGGGATCGACCTGGCGCATCGCGTGCGCCACGGCCTCGCCGCCGGTGAGAAGTCGCACGTCGTTCATTCCGACACCATCGCGATCGCATCAACGGGACAGACGTCGGCACAGATTCCGCAGCCCTTGCAGTAGTCGAGGTCGAAGCCCGTGAACGCCTCTCCGGCGAGGGTGACCGCCGAGTCCGGGCAGTAGAGCCAGCAGAGCAGGCAGTTCACGCACAGGGACAGGTCGGCCGTGGGCTTCTCGCCCGTCCGCCAGCCGCCGGTGAGGGATCGAGGCGCATCGGCGGGTCGCACGACGCCCGCAACGGGCAGCTTCTCCCAGGTGCTCAGCTCGTCCATGCGTATCCCTCCGCGAGTGCGCGGCGCACGTCTTCGGCCGCGACCTTGCGGCCGAGCGTCTCCTTCGCCGCCTCCTGCAGCTCGTCGAGCTGGGGCTCGCCGAGCTCGGCAGCGACGGCACCGAGCATGACGAGGTTCACGAAGGCCGAGCCAAGCGTGCTCGCGAGCCGAGCAGCGGGAATGCAGCGCACGTCGAGGCCGTCGAGCTCGGACGGCACCTCATCGCCGTTCAGGAGCACGACCCCGTCCGGCTGCAACCCGTCCGCGACGCCCGCCTCGTGGACGA
>Ga0299907_10002161_pt1 | contig 11881 bp, 8 predicted proteins | sample RVTome_16_FD_198680 | JGI IMG/M metagenome (GOLD analysis project Ga0299907, IMG submission 198680) | Soil microbial communities from uranium-contaminated site in the Upper Colorado River Basin, Wyoming, United States - RVT152D67 (version 2) ...
CGGATCAGCGGAATCCGGGCAACCTCCCGCTCTCGCATCTCAACTACAAGGACCTGCGCGCGCAGAACGAAGTCTTCACCGACATGGCGGCGTTCACCTTCGCGCAGGTGAACTGGAGCACCGGCCGCGAGTCCGAGCAGGTCCTGCTGCAGGTGGTCTCGGGCAGCTACTTCGATGTGCTGGGCGCGCAGCCGGCAATCGGCCGCAGCTTCCTGCCGGAAGAGGACGCCAGGCCGACGCCGGTGATCGTGCTGAGCCAGGGGTTCTGGGAACGCAGTCTGGGGAAGGACGCGTCGATCGTCGGCCGAACGCTGACCCTGAACCGGACGCCGTTCACCGTCATCGGTATCGCACCAAAGAACTTCACGGGCACGTTCCTCGGCGCCAATCCTGCTGGCTGGGTGCCGATGTCGATGCACGACGTTGTGCAGCCGAACTTCGACTTCTATGACGAGCGCCGGGGGCTTTTCCTGTTCGCGTTCGGGCGGCTGCGTCCGGGCATGTCGATCGAGCAGGCCTCAGCCAACCTGCGGACCGTGTTCGGGCAGCTCGAAGAGGCGTTTCCCGTCGACAACAAGGGTCGGGGGGCGGCCACCGTGCCCTTGCTGGATGCGCGGCTCAACCCCAACGGGCTGGGCGGCGCGCCGGTCGTGCAGCTGTCGGCGATCCTGATGACCGTTGTGGGCATCGTGCTCCTGATCGCGTGCGCGAACATCGCGAACCTGCTGCTCGCCCGCGCGACGCGCCGGCGCAAGGAGATCGCGGTCCGCCTGGCGCTCGGAGCCGAGCGGATCCGGCTCGTTCGGCAGCTGCTGACCGAGAGCCTCGTGCTCGCCATCGTGGGCGCCGCGCTCGGAACGCTCCTCGCCTACTGGCTTCTCGACGCGCTGGTGGCGGCCGACCTGAATCTGCCCATTCCCGCCGGCGAGGGCATCACCATCGACGGGCGCGTGCTCGCGTTCACCGGCGTGCTGACGATCGTGACCGGCATCCTGTTCGGCCTCGCGCCCGCCATTCAGTCGTCAAGGCCCGACGTGGTTCCCGTGCTGAAGAACGAGTCGGTGCCCGCAGGCGCCAACCAGCGAGGCTGGCGCGGGCTCGTGAGCCTCCGGCAGGGTCTGGTCGTCGCGCAGGTCGCCCTGTCGCTGCTCTCGCTCGTCGCCGCCGGCGTGTTCCTGCGCAGCCTGAACCACGCTCAGGGCATCGAGACCGGGTTCGAGACCCGCGGGGTGCTCGTGATGAACGTGAATCTCGGTCGTGAGGGGTACACGCCCGAGCGTGGCCAGTTGTTCTACGAGCAGGCCGCCGAGCGTCTCGCCGGCCTTCCCGGCGTGAAGGGGGCCGCCGTCGCGCAGAACCCGCCGCTCGCCGGAGGCTTTCTGCGCAGCGTGTTTCCGGAGGGCCAGGACACGACCACCCGGGATCGGATCCTGGTGCAGGTGAACTCCGTCGGCGTCGGCTATTTCGAGACCATCGGCATTCCCGTGCTCCGCGGGCGCGTCCTCGCACGCACCGACAGGGACGGTGCGCCGCTGGTCGTGGTGATCAACGAAACGATGGCCGAGCGGTTCTGGCCCGGTCAGGAAGCGATCGGCAAGCGCTTCAAGTTCTTCGGGGATGAGGACTTCACCACCGTCGTGGGGATCGCACGGAACAGCAAGTACAACGGCGTCGCCGAGGATCCGATTCCGTTCATCTATCAACCGCTCCTGCAGAATTATTCGTCGAACGCGACGCTGCACGTGCGCGCCGACGGCAACGCCGGCGGGCTCGCCGCGGGCGTGCGGCGCACGGTGCTCGAGATCGATCCCACCCTGTCGGTGTTCAACGTACGCACGCTCGAGGATCAGGTATCACAGTCTCTGGCGCCGCTTCGAACCAACGTGATCATGCTGGCGACGTTCGGCGTGCTCGCGCTCGCACTGGCGGCCATCGGTCTCTACGGCGTCGCGAGCTACGCCGTCACGCAGCGCACGCGCGAGATCGGTGTGCGGATGGCGCTCGGTGCACGGCCGTCGACCGTACTGGGCCTCGTGCTCGGCCGCGGGCTCCTGCTCGTCGCCATCGGCATCGCCCTGGGCCTGGCGGCGGTCGTGGTCATCAGCCCGATTGTGGGGAACACGCTCCTGCCGAACATCAGCGCACGGGATCCGATCACGCTGGCCGGGACGGCCGCGCTGCTCACCGTCGTGGCGGTCGTCGCGAATTACATCCCCGCGCGTCGCGCCACGCGGATTGATCCGCTGCTCGCCCTTCGGGCGGAATAGGGTTCATAGGGTTCAAAGGGTTCAGGGTTCGAGATGCTCATTACCGACCACCTCAAAGATCAACGCGGCGAATCCCCGACCATGCGCCATCCGGTGCGGCCGAGCGAGCCGCGCGTGCTGATCGCTGACGATCAGAGCGACGTGCTCGAGGCGCTGCGGCTGCTGCTGAAGGCCGAGGGGTTCCAGCTCGAAAGCGCCTCCTCGCCGGCGGGCGTGCTGGCCGCAGTCGAGGCGCGCGAGTTCGACGTGGCGCTCATCGATCTGAATTACGCGCGCGATACGACATCCGGCGAAGAGGGGCTGAACCTGCTGTCGCGCGTTCAGGGCATCGATCCGACCCTGCCTGTCGTCGTGATGACCGCCTGGGGCAGCGTCGAAGTGGCGGTCGAAGCCATGCGGCGCGGCGCGCGCGACTTCATTCAGAAGCCGTGGGACAACGCTCGCCTGCTGGCCATCATCCGCACGCAGATCGAGCTGAGCCAGGCGCTGCGCAAAGGGCAGCGGCTGGAGGCGGAGAACTCCCTGCTCCGCGGCGAAGGGATGCCGAAGCTGATCGCCGAGTCGGCGTCGATGCAGAACGTGCTGCAGGTGATCTCCCGCGTCGGGCCGTCGGATGCCAACGTACTGGTGCTCGGCGAGAACGGCACGGGCAAGGGCGTCGTCGCCCGCGCGCTGCACGCCGTGTCGAGCCGGGCCACGCGGCCGATGGTCATCGTCAATTCCGGGGGCGTGTCCGAAGGTGTCTTCGAAAGCGAGCTGTTCGGCCATGTGCGCGGTGCGTTCACGGACGCCAAGGCGGACCGCGCCGGCCGCTTCGAGCTCGCCGACCAGGGTACGCTGTTCCTCGACGAGATCGCGAACGTGCCGCTCAGTCAGCAGGCCAAGCTGCTGCGGGTCATCGAGACGGGTGAGTTCGAGCGCCTGGGATCTTCCCGCACCAGACGCGTGGACGTCCGGATCCTCTCCGCGACGAACGCCAACCTCAGCGAGGAAGTTGCGGCGGGACGTTTCCGGCAGGATCTGCTCTTCCGCCTCAACACGATCGAGATCCGCCTGCCCTCGCTCCGGGATCGCCGTGAGGACATCCCGCTGCTCGCCCAGCACTTCCTCCGCCAGCACGCGCAGCGATATCGCAAGCGCCTGACGGGCTTCGAAAGCGGTGCGATGCAGATGCTGCTGGAACACGCCTGGCCCGGCAACGTCCGCGAGCTCGATCACGCAATCGAACGCGCCGTCCTGATGGCTCAGGGACCACTCATCAAACCGATCGACCTCGGCCTTCGGACGAGCCGCGACGGTGGTGGCCGCCTCGAGGACATGAGCCTGGAAGACGTCGAGTGCTTCCTGATCAAGAAGGCGATGACCCGGTTCGACGGCAACGTCAGCCAGGCCGCCAAGGCGCTCGGCCTGAGCCGCAGCGCGCTCTATCGACGCCTGCAGCGCTACGGATTGTAAGGCTCCTGTAGGCCCGACCTTCAGGGCGGGCCTACAGGAGGCAGTACAATTGCCCTGCACATGCGCTCCACGCAGCCTCGTGAACCGCGTCTGAGCCACGACCGCCGCATCCTGCTGATGGCGCTGGCCTCGGCGCTGCCCGGGGCCGTCATCTCGCTGATTTTTCTCTGGACGGGTGGCTACACTCCGAAGGTCCAGTGGACCCTCACGGTCGTCATCATCACGTTCTGCCTCGGCTTCGCGTTCGCGCTGCGCGAGCGCGTGGTCCTTCCGCTCCAGACACTCTCGAACCTGCTGGCAGCGCTCGGCGAAGGAGATTTCTCGATCCGCGCGCGCGGCGCGCGCGGCGGAGATCCGCTCGGCGAAGTGATGATCGAGGTGAATGCGCTGGTCGAGACCCTGCGCCACCAGCGGCTCGACGCGCTCGAAGCCACAACGCTCCTCCGGAAAGTGATGGCGGAGATCGAGGTGGCCGTTTTTACCTTCGACGAGGAGCACGAACTGAAGTTCGTGAATCGCGCGGGCGCACGCCTGCTCGCACAGCCTGCGGAACGGCTGCTCGGGCGGCATGCGACAGAGATCGATCTGATCGCGTGCCTTACCGGCGAGGCGCCTCGGGTCATCAACACGGTCTTTCCAGGCGGCGTCGGCCGATGGGAAGTGCGGCGCAGCCGGTTCCGCCAGGGCGGCCGGCCGCACGAGCTGCTGGTGTTGTCGGACCTCAGTCAGCCGCTGCGTGAAGAAGAGCGCCAGGCGTGGCAGCGCCTGATTCGCGTGATCGGGCACGAGATGAACAACTCGCTCGCGCCGATCAAATCCATTGCTGGCAGCCTCGCCACCATCATCGAGCGCGACCCGCCTCCGGCGGACTGGCGCGACGACGTGCAGCGCGGGCTGAGCGTGATCGGCTCGCGTTCGGAGTCGCTGAGCCGGTTCATGAGCGCGTACGCACGCCTCGCCAAACTGCCGCCGCCGAAGCTCGCGCCGCTGGACGTGTCCGGATTCGTCGACCGCGTGGTGACGCTCGAAGAGGCTTACCAGATCCAGGTCGCTCCAGGCCCACGCCTTACAATACAGGGGGACGGCGATCAGCTCGAACAACTGCTGATCAATCTGATCCGCAATGCCGCGGATGCGGCGCGCGAGACCGGTGGCGGCGTGCAGGTCGGTTGGCAGCGGATTCCCGGCTCCAGCCCGCCGACCATGGAGCTCTGGGTGGAGGACGAAGGACCGGGGCTGTCGAACACGGGGAATCTGTTCGTGCCGTTCTTCACCACCAAGCCGGGCGGATCGGGCATCGGGCTCGTCCTGAGCCGGCAGATTGCCGAGGCGCACGGGGGAAGCCTCGTGCTGGAGAATCGAGAAGACCGTACCGGTTGCCGCGCGAGCCTGCGAATTCCACTCCACGCCGTGGCACCACAGGTCAGACCTGAGACCCTGGCCTCAGCCCAGGCGCACCTCAACTGAACCGTTATGACAAATCTGAACGAACCGGTTCTCGAGGGGCCGGGCGCGACCGACTACGAGCGCTACCTCCGGACCGACGAGCTGCTGGCGCTCCAGAAGGCGCCCGACGAAGTCACGCATCGCGATGAGCACCTGTTTCAGGCCGTCCACCAGACGTCCGAACTGTGGCTCAAGCTGGCCTGCGTCGAACTGCAGGCAGCTGCCGGACTGGTGGCGGATGACGCCGCGCAGTCCGCGGTGCGGCTCATTCGCCGGGCCAACGACGCCATGTCGCTGGTGACCGATCAGCTCCACATGCTCGAGCACATGTCCCCGCTCGACTACGCGGTGGTGCGCACCGCGCTCGGGCACGGGGCGGGCTTCGATTCACCTGGGTTCCGGCAGGTGCACCAGGTGTCGCCCGCTCTCGGCAAGGCGTTCGAGGCCCTCCTCGACCGCCGATCCGTCAGCCTGCTGGCCGTGTACGAACGCGGTCACGATCAGGAGGATCTGTATCAGCTCGCCGAGCAGATGATGACATGGGACGAGCGGACGATCTTCTGGCGCTTCCACCACTTGAAGGTCGTCGAGCGCATCATCGGCGGCAACGTCATCGGCACGCAGGGCACGCCGGTCGAGGTCCTCGGGAAGCGCATCGACGTCAGGTTCTTTCCCGAACTGTGGACCGTCCGCGACGAGATCACACGCGGTTCGAAGCTGGGCGCCGACGGCCACGGCATGGATCACGAGCGCAGGATGCGATAGGTTTCTCAGGCCGACGCCGGTGGATCGGCGGGCAACCGGATCGTGAACCGCGCGCCGCGTCCCTCGCCCGCGCTGGTGGCTTCGATCGTGCCCCCGTGCAGCTCGGCGATGTGCCTGGAAATCGCGAGCCCGAGCCCAACCCCTCCGTGCGCGCGCGTCGTGGACGAATCACCCTGCCGGAACCGTTCGAAGACGTGAGGCAGGAGCCCCGGCGCGATTCCCACTCCCGTGTCGGTGACGTCCACGGTGATCCAGCCATGTGATCGCGCCGCGTCGAGGTGAACCGTGCCGCCGGACGGCGTGAACTTGATGCCGTTGGCGAGCACGTTGAGCGCGACCTGCTGCAATCGCGCGAGATCGGCGCGAACGGTGCCGAGGGCCTCACCCGTTCGGACTTCGAGCGCCACTCCCTGCTGTTCGGCTAACGGCCGGACGGCATCGGCCGCTGACCTCAACGTCGCCGCAACGTCGACCTCTTCGAGCTGGAGGCTCAGGCGTCCGGCAACCGCCCGGGAGATGTCGAGCAGGTCTTCGATGAGTCGCGTCTGCGCGGCCGCATTGCGCTGGATGATGTCGATCGCATGCGCCTGGTTCTGCGGCGGCACCTGCCCTCGCCGCAGCATCGAGGCCCAGCCAACGATCGCGTTCAGAGGTGTGCGGAGCTCGTGGGACACGATCGCCAGGAACTCGTCCTTCGCCTTGTCCGCATCGCGGAGCGCCTCTTCCGACCGGCGCAGCTCTTCGGCTTTGTGCTCCGCCACGTGCCGGGCATCGACGAGCGTCATCGTCACGCTGAAAAGCAGCACCGACAGCAGGATGCCGATCGTGGCGATCAGGAGCGCGATCGTGAATCCCGACGATCCGGCGAACGCTGGACCCGAGTGGACCACCAGGGTCCAGGATCGGCCGGCCACGTCCGTGGGCAGCTCGCTGTCGAACCGCGAGGCATCGCTATCGCTGGTTCCCTTGTGCAGCCACTGTCGCTCGCCAGGCGCGCCATCGAAGACATCGAACGTGACTTCGGTCGAATAGGTGGCGCCCCCGATGTCGCGCAGCAGATCCCAGGCGCGGAACGGGCTGTATACGAAGCCCAGAAGATCGGCCCGTCTGCCCTCAACGGTCGATGGCGCGGCGCCACCGCGGTAGACGGGCACGTAGATGAGAAAGCCTGCCTGTTCGTGCGCCTCGTCGATTTCCTGGACCAGCCTGACGCGGCGCGTCGCCGCCGGCGCCCCGGTATCGCAGGCCCGGTTCATGGCCTCCCGGCGGGTGGCCTCGGAGTACATGTCGTAGCCCAGGGCAACCTTGTTCCGCTCGTCCTGCGGCTCCAAAAAGACGATGGCGTGGGCCGTGGACTGGCCGGCCTCACCCGAATACGCGAACCACGGGGCGTGCTGCCGGATCGCCGTGGCGATCTGGTCGCGTTCCCCGGGCCGAATCATCCGTGAGAACCCGATGCCTTGAATGCCGGGATACCGTCGCGGCAGCTCGAGACGCTCGACGTACGCCTTGAACTCGTCCCATTCAACGTCCTCGCTGGCGGCAAAGAATCCTGCGCCGCCGAGCAGCATGGCGATGTACGCATCCAGACGGCTGTCGAGACCGGCTCTGACACGGTCGGCTGCGTTCTGGAACCGCAGGCGATCGCGCGTCGCGGCCGCTCGAACGGCATACTGTGCGGCCACACCGGTCAACACGAGGCCGGCCAGCAGCAGACTGTATGGAATGAGCTTTCGTCGCATACACGCCCGCGGATCTACCGCGGAATTCTATCTGTTATCCTGCGTCCATGTGGACCCGACTGTTCGAGGGACAGGCCGGCTGGGAACCGATCGCCCTGGCGCTGATCCCGACGCTGCTGGCTGCATGGCTCGCAGCCCGCATGGCCCGCCGGCTGGTGCGGCGCGCGCTGACGGCCAGCCTCGGCGACAGGCTCGACCCCGCGAGCCCGCTCGTCCGCGGACCATTGCGGCTGGTCGGCGCGGCCGTGTTCCTCCTCGTGACCCTGCTGCTGCTCTTTCCCGCCCTCGAAGTCGCGGGGCTCGAGCCCGGGGCTGGCGTCGGGCTCAACGTGGTCACGGCGTGGATCTTCGGCTCCGGGCTCCGGATCGTGCTGATCACGATCGTCGCGTACGCGCTCGTCAAGACGGTTGCCCTGCTCGTGACACGATTCGAGTACGAGCTTGCGACCGCCACGGGACTCGACGCGCTCGAACGGGGCAAACGCGCGCGCACGCTTGGCGGGGTGATCACCCGGGTTGCAACCGTCGCGATCGGCGGCATCGCCGTGCTGATGGTGCTTCGCGAGTTCAGGATCGACATCGCGCCGGTGCTGACCGGGGCCGGCATCGCGGGGCTCGCGGTCGGGTTCGGCGCGCAGACGCTGGTCCGCGATGTCATCAGCGGCTTCTTCCTGATTCTCGAGGACCAGGTCAGGGTCGGCGATGTTGCGGCGATCAACGGGACGGGCGGACTGGTCGAGGAGCTCAACCTGCGGACGATCGTGCTCCGCGACCTCGAAGGCACCGTTCACGTGTTCCCCAACGGCTCGATCACGACCCTGGCCAATCGCTCCAAGAACTTCTCCTACTACGTCATCGATCTCGGCATCTCGTACCGCGAAGACCCGGACCGCGTGAGCGCCGTGCTCGTGGAGGTCGGCGCCGAACTGCAGCGGGATCCCGCCCTGGGTCCCTTCATCCTCGCGCCGATAGAGATCCTCGGCGTGGATGCGTTCGCCGACTGGTCGGTCACGCTCAAGCTGCGGATCAAGACCGTTCCGCTGAAGCAATGGGATGTCGGGCGTGAGCTGCGCAAGCGAATCAAGAGGGCCTTCGATCAGCATGGGATCGAGATTCCGTTCCCGGAACGGATCGTCACCGTCCGCGAGGGGGTCCCACCCGGTAGGGGCGGTTCGTGAACCGCCCCTACCGTTCACGCACCGAAAGGGAGGGTCTTGGTTTCCTGAACGATTTTCACGCCGGCGCTCGCGCCCACTCGAGTGGCGCCGGCAGCCACCATCGCGTGCAGCCCTTCGAGATCGCGAACGCCACCCGCGGCCTTCACCCCCATCTCCGCCCCCACGACGCGCCGCATCAGGGCCACATCCGCCGGCGTGGCTCCCCCCGGTCCGAAGCCGGTCGAGGTCTTGACGAAATCCGCTCCGGCGGCCTTGCTCAACGTACACGCGGTAGTCTTCTCCTCGTCCGACAGCAGTGCGGCTTCGATGATGACCTTGCTGATGACGCCGCAGTGCCGGCATGGTTCGACCACGCTGTCGATGTCGCGCTCGACGGTCCGCAAGTCACCGGACTTGAGCGCCCCGAGATTGATCACCATGTCGATCTCGGTCGCGCCGTCGAAGATCGCGCGGCGCGTCTCGTACTGCTTCACGTCGGCTGTGGTCGCGCCCAGCGGGAAGCCGACGACAGAACAGACGCCGACGCCAGACCCGCGCAGGCGCGAGGCCGCCAGGGCCACCCACACCGGGTTGACGCAAACCGTAGCGAAGCGGAACTCGGCCGCTTCCCGACAGAGTGTTTCCACCTCCGCGCGGGTAGCATCGGGCTTCAGCAGCGTATGATCGATCAGGGCCGCCACACCGCCGGGTGCGCCGCCCGCGGCATGCAGGCCCAGCCGCGACGCGCCCGCATCGAGCACGCCGCGCAGACGGCCTGGACAGCATTCGAACAATACCGAGTGGCAGGCACACTGCCCGGACGGCGCGGCGCGCTCGGCCGCGAGCACCTCTTCGGTGATGATCTCGATCAATCGCTGAAGGTCGCCGGGGTTCAACATCGATGCCCGCAGTCGGTCAGTCGCGTGCGGCGCGCTCTTCGAGGCGCTGGATCTTCGTCAAGCGCCGGATGTATCGGGCCTCCCGCATGGGCGTGGACAGCCACACCTCGAGAATGCGCAGCGCGGCCTCAACTGTCAGGATCGTCGCGCCGAGCGCCAGGACGTTTGCCCCGTTGTGCTCTCGCGAGTAGCGCGCGATCGTTTCGTCCTGGCACATCGCGGCGCGGATCCCGCGCACCTTGTTCGCGGCGATGGCGGACCCGATCCCCGCGCCGTCTATCACGATGCCGGCATCCGCCTCCTTGCGCGACACCGCCAGCGCCACCGCACCCGCGATATCGGGATAGTCGGACGCGGCACCTGCCTGCGTACCCACGTCGATGACCGCCAGCCCGCGACTGCGCAGATGCTCGACGATCGTCTGCTTCAACCGGACACCGGTATGGTCGCTCCCGATGACCACACGCCGAATGTCCGCTGCGGGCACCAGGTCCATCGACAGCGACGGGTCCGCCGACCCTGCCGCCACGACCACGACGCGGCGGGCGGCGAGGGTGTCCTTCGCCAGGGGTGTGACGACGCCGCCCGCGGCCAATTCAACTGTCGCGCCGACGTCCAGGACTCGCGCGTCGGCTTCCGTGATGATGTCGAACTGCTTCATGAAGCTTTGAGTTTTGAGTTCTGAGTTTTGAGTTCTGAGTTGTGAGTGGTGAGTTTTTGAGTCAATACTCAAGACTCAAGACTCAGAACTCACAACTCACAACTCGCGTCCTCGCGATCTTCCCCGACACGGCGGCGCTCCCGACGGCGTGCACGCGCCACTCCGCGGCCACTCCCACGTTGATCCCGATCCGCCGGCTCCAGGCGACCTCGCGCGCCGGCAGACTCCGATCCTCGATCCTCAGCGCGCTCCTGGTCAGGTCGCGCTGATTCTGCCGCAACGAGATCCCCAGCGCGCGCGTCAGGTTCCCCGGACCACGGCACAAGTCCGCAGCAACGAACGACTCGGCGGACCGTCCCGATATCCGTGCGCGCCTGCGGCGCATCAGGACTTCCCCATCGAGCGGTTCGAGCGCACGGATGAGCACGGCGGCCGGCGAGCCTGCCGGCTCCGTCACTGCGTTCACGAGGTAATGAATGCCGTAGTTGAGGTAGACGTAGGCGATCCCGGGGGAACCATACAGCGGCGCGTTCCGGCGCGTCGGCCCTGGGGCCGCGTGACACGCCGGGTCGGACTCGCCGATGTACGCCTCGGTCTCGACGATGATACCGGACACGACACCGGCTGGAGTGTCGTGAACGAGAACCTGGCCGATCAGATCGCGCGCAACGTCCAACGTGGGCCGGGCGTAGAACTCACGTGGCAGTGTTCGCGGTTTCTCCATGCAACCGAGCTCGACCGCGGACGCGAATCATTGCGCCCGCATCTTGATCCGCTGAATCGCGTGCGTCGCACACTTGACGACGTCGCGATCGTCATCCTGCAGAAGCGGCGTGAGCGCGGCAATCGTGGACTGGTCCCCGAGCGCGCCCAGGATGTCGACCAGTGACCGGCGTGTCAGTTCGTCGGGCTCCTGCAATCGCGGGTACAGTTCCGGCACGATCGATGGTCCGAGCTCCACCAGATAGCCCTGAATCTGCGGCGTCATCTTCGTCGAATCCATGAAATCAACGAGCCTGACCAGCTGCCCCTGTTCGAGCTTCTTCAAGCCGAACGCCATCGCGGCGCGGACCATCTCCGACTCGTCGGTGCTGGCGCCCTGGCGGAGCGATGCGAGCGCAGACCGCTCCTTCGTGCGCCCGAGACCTTCCGCTGCGGCACGCCGCAGCCATGGATCGCGGTGGGTCAGCCGTTCCTTGAATACCGGCACGCTCGAGGCGTGAGCGATCCGGGCGAGGGCATCGAGCGCGGACCATGCGCCCTCTCCCTTTTCGTAGTAGTTCAACTGATCGGTGAGCGCCTTGACCGCGCTCGGCTCTCCGATCTCTCCCAGCGCGCGCATCGAGGCATGGCGCACCTGAGCGTTCGAATCGTTCATGGCCTTGATGAGACCCTCGGCGGCACTGGTCACGCGGAGCCGGCCGATCACGCGCGCCGCACCAGCCCGGATCGCCGGGTCGTAGTGATCGAGCGCCTGGATCAGCTGCTG
>Ga0299907_10002162_pt1 | contig 11877 bp, 8 predicted proteins | sample RVTome_16_FD_198680 | JGI IMG/M metagenome (GOLD analysis project Ga0299907, IMG submission 198680) | Soil microbial communities from uranium-contaminated site in the Upper Colorado River Basin, Wyoming, United States - RVT152D67 (version 2) ...
GCTCAACACGACCTCGGTGGAAGACGAGCCGGGCTCGGAGTGGATCCTGCGGCGCGCGCGGCTGGGCGTGAGGGGGTGGGCCGCGGGCTGGATCCGGGGTGACCTGGAGGCGGACTTCGGCCGGGGCGGCGCGAAGCTGACCGACGGCTACGTGACGCTCGTGTTCGCGCCTGTCTTCGGGCTCCGCCTGGGCCAGTTCAAGAAGCCGTTCGACGCGCTCGAGCTGACCTCGAGCCGGGAGCTCCTCGTCGCCGAGCGCGACGGGTCTCCGCGGGGGGCCGGCGGGCCCACGCCCAACGGGCTGGTCGACGGTCTCGGCTACTCGAACCGCGATATCGGCGCCGAGTCGGGCGGCCGTAGCGGCCGCCTGGGCTGGATGGCCGGGTTCTGGAACGGTGCGGGCGACAACGAGGCCGAAGACGACGACGGCAAGCAGCTCGCGGGCCGGCTGAACGTCGCCGCGCTCCCCGGCTGGACGGTGAGCGGGGCCTGGACCGGGAAGCGCGTCAGCGTGCCGCCCGACGCCGAGGACGCCGCCTGGTACGACGCGGTCGAGGTCGCGGTGACGGGGGGGGAGTACGGGGAGCCGGGGTGGAGAGCGCTCGGCCAGGTCCTGGCCGGCGACAACTGGCGCCCCGATCAGGGCGGCGGCGACGAGGTCTCGTTCCTCGCCGTGCAGGGGATCGTGGGCTATCACGTGCCCCTCTTCACCACCCCGTACCTGGTGGGGGTCGAGCCGGTCCTCCGGATCGGCTGGACCGATCCCGATACCGACGGCGACGACGACGAGGCGACGCTCTCGACCGCCGGGGTCAACCTGTACCTCCACCGCCATCTCAAGACCCAGATCCAGGCAGATTTCCTCTCTCCCGCCGAGGGCGACGGCGAGGTCGCGCTCCGGGTCCACACCGTGCTCGAGTTCTGAGTGGTCACAATTTGGCAACAAGCGCGCAGTAGACTCAACGACCTACTCCATCGAGGAGCGACGATGTCTCACGATTCGATCCACAGACGGACCGCTTTCCTGAGCCTGGCGGGAGCCCTGGCGCTGGCCGGGATCGTGGCATGCGGCGGCGGCGAGCCGGCCGAGGAGGGCGCGCTCTCGGGCCCCATCGAGGTCGACGGCTCGAGCACGGTCTATCCGATCTCCGAAGCGGTGGCCGAGGAGTTCCAGCGCGAGCACCGAGGAACTCGGGTCGCGGTGGGGGTATCGGGTACGGGCGGTGGGTTCAAGCGGTTCTGCGCCGGCGAGACCGATGTCTCGAACGCCTCCCGGGCGATCAAGGAGTCCGAAGCCGCGGATTGCCGGGCGAACGGCGTCCAGTTCACCGAGGTGAGCGTCGCCTGGGACGGCCTCTCGGTCGTCACCAACCCCGCGAACGACTTCGTCCAGTGCCTGACGACCGACGAGCTCAAGCGGATCTGGGAGCCGGGCAGCACGATCAACAACTGGAGCGAGGTCCGGAGCGGCTTCCCGAACAAGCCGCTGAAGCTCTACGGGCCCGGCACCGACTCGGGCACGTTCGACTACTTCACCGAGGCGATCGTCGGCGAGGAGGATGCCAGTCGCCCCGACTACACGGCCAGCGAGGACGACAACGTCCTGGTCGGGGGCATCGCGGGAGATCCCAACGCGCTCGGCTACTTCGGATTCGCCTATTACGAGGAGAACGCCGACAAGCTCAAGGTGCTGGGGGTCGACGGAGGGACGGGCTGCATCCAGCCGTCGGTCGAGACGATCGAGAGCCAGACCTACGCGCCGCTGAGCCGGCCGCTCTTCATCTACGTGAGCGATGTCGGCCTCGCCAAGCCGCAGGTCGAGGCGTTCATCGAGTACTACCTGACCGAGGGGCCGGCGCTCGTCCGGTCGGTGGGGTACATCCCGCTTGACCCCGAGATGTACGAGCAGGAGCTCCAGGCGGTGCGTCAGCTGGCCGCGCCGGCCACGGAGGACACGACCGCCGCGCCGTGACCGAGCCGTCCGTCCTCGAAGCCCCGTCCCGCCCGCCGCGGCCGGCCGACGCTCGGGGCCGTGGGCTGCGGGGAGCCCGCGCCCGGACCGTCAAGGAGACCGCGATCGGCGGGATCCTCTTCTCCGCCGGCGCGGTCTCGATCCTGACGACCGTCGGGATCATCGCGGTCCTGATGTGGGAGTCGGTTGCCTTCTTCCGGCGGGTGTCGATCGTGGAGTTCCTGACCGGCACCACATGGACTCCGCTCTTCGTGCCCCAGCACTTCGGCGTGCTCCCGCTCCTCGGGGGCTCGGTGCTCGTGGCGGTGGTCGCGGCCCTGATCGCGATCCCGCTCGGTCTCGGGTCGGCGATCTACCTCAGCGAGTTCGCGCCGTACCGCCTGCGAGCCTGGCTCAAGCCCGTCCTCGAGATCCTGGCTGGAGTACCGTCCGTGGTATATGGCTACTTCGCGCTGACGTTCGTCACCCCGATCCTGCAGGCGTTCGTCCCCGGCCTGGACATGTTCAACGCGCTCTCCGCGGGAATCGTGGTCGGAATCATGGTGGTGCCGCTCATCGCCTCGCTTTCCGAGGACGCGATGAACGCCGTTCCGAGCGAGCTCAGGTACGGGGCCTACGCGCTCGGGTCGACGAAGTTCGAGGTCGCCACCAAGGTCGTGACCCCGGCGGCGCTGTCGGGGATCGTCGCGTCCTTCATCCTGGCGATCTCGCGCGCCATCGGCGAGACGATGGCGGTTGTCCTCGCGGCCGGCATGACGCCCAACCTGACGCTTGACGTGCGCGAGTCTGTCCAGACGCTGACCGCGTACATCGTGCAGGTGAGCCTCGGCGACACACCGTTCGGCTCGATCGAGTACCAGTCGATCTTCGCGGTCGGGCTGCTCCTGTTCACGGTGACGCTGGTCATGAACATCTTCGGCCTCTGGTTCCTCAGGCGGTACCGCGAGGAGTACGCGTGAGCGGCAAGCGGCATAACCTCGAGGCGCCCCCCGAGCTGATCGCCCGCCGCCGGCGAGGCAAGGTGTTCCAGGGGCTTTGCCTGGCGGCCACGCTGGTGGGGGTCGTGACGCTCGTGGTGCTGCTGGCCGACATCCTGGTCGACGGCGTGACGTGGCTGAGCCCCACGTTCTTCACCGAATTCCCGTCGCGGCTCCCGGCCAGGGCGGGGATCAAATCCGCTCTCTACGGTACCGTCTGGCTGATGGGGCTGGTCGCGCTGATCTCGTTCCCGCTGGGAGTCGCGGCGGCCGTGTGGCTGGAGGAGTACGCGCGGAAGGGCTGGCTCCGGACCGCGATCCATACGAACATCGCCAACCTGGCCGGTGTCCCGTCCATCGTCTACGGGATCCTCGGCCTGGCGATCTTCGTGCGCTGGATGTTCGCCATCACCGGTGGTCGGAGCGTCATCTCCGGGGCGCTGACGATTTCGCTGCTCGTCCTGCCGATCCTGATCATCGCGGGCCAGGAGTCGATCCGCGCGGTGCCGAACTCGATCCGCGAAGCCTCGTACGGACTGGGCGCGACCAAGTGGCAGACCGTCCGCCACCACGTGCTCCCCAACGCGATGCCCGGCATTCTGACGGGAACGATCCTGGCTCTCTCGCGGGCCATCGGGGAGACCGCCCCCCTGATCATGATCGGCGCGCTGACGTTCATCGCGTTCGTGCCCGACGGACCTCGCGACCAGTTCACCGTGCTCTCGATCCAGATCTACAACTGGGCCAGCCGCCCACAGGACGAGTTCCGGGGTCTCGCGGCCGCGGCCATCATCGTGCTGCTGGCCCTGCTGCTGTCCATGAACGCGCTCGCGATCTGGCTCCGCAACCGATACCGGAAGGAGTGGTGAGGGGATGCCGACGATCCGAGTGAAGGCGGACGGCGACGCCGCGCTGGCGACGCGCGACGTCCACGTCCACTACGGCGACGCGGAGGCGATCAAGGGGATCACGATGGAGATCCCGCGCAACCGCGTGGTGGCGCTGATCGGCCCGTCCGGATGCGGGAAGTCGACGCTGCTGAGATGCTTCAACCGGATGAACGACCTGGTCCCGTCCGCGAGGGTGACGGGAGAAGTCCTGTTCCAGGGGGAGAACCTGTATGCCGAGCACGTGGATCCGGTCGAGGTCCGGCGGCGCATCGGGATGGTGTTTCAGAAGCCGAATCCCTTCCCCAAGTCCATCTACGACAACGTCGCGTTCGGGCCACGGCTGTACGGCAGACCGAAGGACCTGGACGACATCGTCGAGCGGTCGCTGCGGCAGGCCGCGCTGTGGGACGAGGTGAAGGATCGGCTCGGACACAGCGCGCTCGGGCTCTCCGGCGGCCAGCAGCAGCGGCTCTGCATCGCGCGCGCGATGGCGGTCACGCCCGAGGTGCTGCTCATGGACGAGCCGGCGTCGGCGCTGGATCCCATCGCCACCGCCAAGATCGAGGAGCTGATCCAGCAGCTCGTGGAGCACTACACGATCGTGATCGTTACCCACAACATGCAGCAGGCCGCGCGCGTATCTCACTACACCGCGTACTTGTACATCGGCGAGCTGATCGAGTACGACGTCACCGACACCATCTTCACCGCCCCCAACGAGAAACACACGGAGGACTATGTCACCGGCAGATTCGGCTAGGGCGTCCCGGCACTTCGACCAGGAGCTCCAGGAGCTGCGCGAGCTGCTCCTGCGCATGGCGACCCGCTCCGAGGAGCAGGTCCGGGATGCGCTGAACGCCGTCAAACGACGCGACGCGCAGGCCGCGCAGCACTCGATCGAGCGCGACCACGAGATCGACGCGCTGGAGCTGGACATCGAGGAGCGGGCGATCAACCTGCTGGCGCGGCGGCAGCCGATGGCGACCGACCTCCGCACGCTGGTCTCGACGCTCAAGATCTCCAACGACCTGGAGCGGGTCGGAGACCACGCGGTCAACATCGCCCAGTGCGCCAAGCGGCTGGCGGAGGCGGTGCCCCTGCCGAACCTCTCCGAGCTGGACCGGATGGCCGACGTCTCGACCGAGATGCTGCGCGACGCGATCGCCGCGTTCATCGACCGCGATCCCGACCTGGCGCGCGACGTGTGCCGGCGGGATGACCAGGTGGATCGCTACAACGACTCGGTCTTCCGCGTGATGCTGGCCGAGATGTCGCGCAACCCCAACACCGTCGTCGCCGCGCTCCAGATGATGCTGGTGGCGCGGAACCTCGAGCGGATCGCGGACCTCGCCACCAACCTGGGCGAGGACGTGATCTACATCGTGGAGGCGCGCACGGTGAAGCACCACGCGGAGGAATTGAAATCGGATCAGGAAGATGAAGGTGAGTTCGACCAGTAGCGAGACGACGGAAGGGGCGATGCCGGCCTCGGAGACGCCCATGCCGGGCGCGGCGCCCGCGCGCATCCTGGTCGTGGAGGACGAGCCCGACCTGCGGAGCCTTCTCGACCGGTCGCTCGAACGGGCGGGATATCGGGTCGTGCTCGCGGAGGACGGGATCGAGGCCCTGGAGAAGGCGGTCACCGAGCCGCTCGACCTGATCCTGCTCGACCTGATGATTCCCCACGTGGACGGTATCGAGGTGTGCCGGCGCCTGAAGCGGGACGATCGCACGGCGCGTCTGCCGGTCATCATGCTGACGGCCAAGCAGGAGCCGGTGGACCGGATCGTCGGGCTCGAGCTGGGCGCCGACGACTACATCACCAAGCCCTTCAATCTGCGCGAACTCGTGCTCCGGGTCGGCGCGGTGCTGCGCCGCTCCCGGGGCGAGCGGGGCCGCTCCGGCGTGCTGGGGCACGCGGGGCTGAAGCTGGATCCCGCGGCTCGGATCGTGACCGTGGACGGCGCGGAGGTCCACCTGACCGGCCGCGAGTTCGACCTCCTCCACTACTTCCTCACGCACCCCAACCGGGTATTCACGCGCTCGGAGCTCCTGCGCCAGGTGTGGGAGTACGACTTCGAGGGGTACGACCGGACGGTGGACGCGCACGTGGCGCGGCTCCGGCGGAAGCTGGGGACGGCGGGGGAGTGGATCGAAACGGCGTGGGGGATCGGCTACAAGTTCCGGCCGCCGGAGGGGTGACGGCTCCGTCGGCATGGGGCCGTCACCGCTGCCGGCTGCGGAGCCCGAAGCCTGTTCCCGCGCGCCGTCGCGGGGCAGATTCTCCCGACCGACCTTCCTTCCACCGCAGCCGGGGGCCTTCGTGCGGATCCGGACGCGCATCTTCGGGACCTACGTCGCGCTGGCCGCCGTGCTGGTGGGGTCGACCGCGGCACTTCTCTACGACTCCGTGGGCGACGAGGCCCGGGCGGGGATCGAGTCGCGCGTCGCGACGGGCGTCCGCCTGGTCGCCGTCTGGCTGGAGGGGTGGGAAGGGGCCGTGGACGAGGGGCGACTCGACGAGCGGATCGACGTCCTGGCCGCGACCGCCGAGGCGCGGCTGACCATCATCGCGCCCGATGGCAGGGTGATGGCGGACAGCGAGTTCGACGGCACCGCCCTGGCCGCCGTCGAGAACCACGCGGGGCGGGCCGAGGTCCGGGAGGCGATGAGGACCGGCGAGAGCGGGAGCGTCCGCTACTCCCGTTCCGTCGGCACCGACCTCCTCTACCGCGCGCGACGGGTCGACGGAGGTCCGTGGGCGGGAGTGGCGCGGATGGCGGTCCCGATGACCCGGGTGTCGGAGGCCCAGGCCGAGGCCCGACGGGAGCTGCTGGTGGCGGTCCTGGTCGGCCTCGCGATCTCGCTCGCCGGGGGCGGGCTCCTCGCGCGCTACCTGAGCCGCCCGATCGGTGAGCTGCGGTCGATGGCGGGCCGGCTGACGGCGGGCGACCTGGACGCCCGCGCCCGGGTCGACACGGGTGACGAGCTCGAGGATCTCGCCGCGACGCTCAACGCCGCCGCCTCCGGACTCGCCGAGCAGCTCGCGCGGGCCGAGGGGGAGCGCGACCGGGTCGAGGCCGTGCTCCAGGGGATGGTCGAGGGCGTGGTCGTGACCGACGCGGCGGGCCGGATCGCGCTGGCGAACACGGCGCTGCGCGAGATGTTCGCGCTCGCCGGCCCCACCGAGGGGCGGACGCCGATCGAGGCGCTCCGCAATCCCGCGGCCGCGGACGTGATCGAGGAGGCCGCGGAGAAGCGGGAAGTCGTGGTCCGCGAGATTCGCGTCAGCTGGCCGCTCGTGCGAACGTTCTCGCTCCACGCGTCCGGGCTCGCGGCCGGAGGGGCCGTCGCCGTGTTCCACGACGTGACCGCGCTCAAACGCGTGGACGAGATGCGGCGCGACTTCGTGGCCAACGTGAGCCACGAACTCCAGACCCCGCTGACCACGCTGGCGGGATACGGGGAAGCGCTCACGGAGTCCGCCGGCGATCCCCGGCGGGTCGCGGAGATGGCCGAGGTCGTGCGCCGCCAATCGGCGCGCATGTCGGCGCTGGTCCGGGACCTCCTCAACCTGTCGAGACTCGAGTCGGAGGGGTTCGCCCCCGAGCGGGAGGTCGTGGACATCGACGCCCTCGTGCGCGAGGTGGCCGACGCGTGGGCCGAGCGCGCCGCCGAGCGGGGCCTCGCGCTCGACGTCGAGATCGAACCCGGCCTCGAGGTCCGCGGCGATCGCCGGCTGCTCCACCAGGCGCTCTCCAATCTCGTGGAGAACGCGGTCAAGTACGTGCCGGCGGACAGGGCGGTCCGGATCGGGGCGCGGGCCGTTCACGACGGCGTCGAGCTGCTCGTCAGCGACACGGGAGGGGGGATCCCGACGGAGGATCTGCCGCGGATCTTCGAGCGGTTCTACCGAGTCGACAAGGGCCGTGCCCGGTCGCGGGGGGGGACGGGCCTCGGCCTGGCGATCGTCAAGCACGTCGCCGAGGTCCACGGCGGCCGCGTCGAAGTGGAGTCCGCACCGGGGCGAGGGGCGAAATTTCGCGTCATCCTGCCGGGTTGAGGGATGATCCCGCCCGGTGAGGTCCGATCCCGCGCGAAAATGCTTGCGCGAAGTCGGTAAAACGACGCAAACTTGTCGAGAGCGCGTCAAGCTCCGGTCATGCCGGGAAGGTACCCTTGGCGGCAACACTCGAAAAAACCGAACCGCCCCACGCACCCACACCTCGAAGGTGAACATGAGGCTCAAACGTTCGCTCGCCGGCATGGGGATCACCGGCCTGGTCGTCGTGCTCGGCCTGCTGACCTCCGCGGCAGAGACCTTCGCTCAGGGGGTCACGACCGCGGCCGTCACGGGCCGGGTGACCGACATCCAGAACTCCCCGATCGAGAACATCATCATCCAGGTCACGAACCAGTCGACCGGCATTGTCAGCGGGAACGTGACGAACGAGGACGGCCGCTACTTCGTGGCCGGGCTGCAGGTGGGCGGTCCCTACATGATCGAGGCCAGCGGGCTCGGGTACGCCGCCGAATCGACCGTCGTGCCGCGTCTCACCCTCGGTCAGCGGCTGGAGCAGGATTTCCAGCTCGCCGAGCAGGCGATCGAGATGGAAGGGATCCTGGCGCGCGCGCCGACCGTCAACCAGATCATCAACTCGAACCGAACGGGGCAGGAGCAGCTAATCTCCGAGCACGCGATCGCCAACCTGCCGTCACTGGGGCGCAACTTCACCGACTTCGTCGATCTCTCGCCGCTGTCCGGCGCCGGTGGCGGATCCACCTCGGTGGCCTCGTCGAACAACCGATTCAACAGCATTCAGCTCGACGGCGTCGTGACCCAGGACGTCTTCGGCCTCGGGGCGACCGGCCAGCCGGGCGGCCAGGCCGGGGCGCGCTCGATCTCGATCGAGGCCGTCAAGGAGTACCAGGTGGTGGCCGCGCCCTTCGACGTGAGGCAGAGCGGCTTCACCGGTGGACTCATCAACGCGGTCACGAAGACCGGCACCAACGAGTGGCAGGCCACCGGCTACTACTATCACCGGGACGAGAGCCTGGTCCGTGACGAGCTGCTGGGCTCCCAGTTCGGTGAGTTCACGAACCGGACTTTCGGCGGGACGCTGGCGGGCCCGATCGTCCGCGACCGCGTCCACTTCTTCCTCTCCCTCGAGACCGAGAAGGACGAGCGGCCGGGTGGCGACGTGATCGTGGGCCGCGAGGATCCGGCCATGACCCACGTGGCGGTCGCCGACGTGCAGGAGTACGTGAACCTGCTCGAGGCGCAGGGTGTGACCGCGGGCGGCTTCGGGCCGTTCACGGTCCACAACCCGAACGACAACATCTTCGGCCGCATCGACGCCCAGCTGAATCCGAATCACCAGCTGACCCTGCGGCACAACTGGGTGAAAGCCGAGGACGACGTGGTCGTGAACCGCGGCGGCTTCAACACCTACTCCCTGGACTCGAATTTCTACTTCTTCGAGTCGACGACGAACTCCGCCGTCGGCCAGCTGAACTCGACGTTCGGGGACCGCTTCTACAACGAGTTCACAGCCGGTTACACGTGGATCCGGGATCGCCGGACACCCGTGGTGACGTATCCCGAGATCAACGTGATCGTGGCCGACGCGGACGGCAGTGGAACGTCCACGCTGCGGGCGGGCGCGGAATTGTTCAGCCAGGGCAACGAGCTCGATCAGGACAGCTGGGAGATCCAGGACGCCCTCAGCTTCAACGCTGGCGACCACCGGCTCACCTTCGGGATCCAGAACCAGCGATTCAAGTTCCGCAATCTGTTCTTCCCCAGCAGCATCGGATCCTGGACCTTCAGCAGCCTGTCCGATTTCGAGGCGGGTATGCCCAGCTCGTTTTCGCGTAGCGTGCCGTTCGCGGCGGACTTCGACCCGAACGCTCGATTCACCATCGACAACCTGGCGTTCTTCGGCCAGACGGAGTACCGGGGGATCGAGAACGTGGTGTTGACGGCGGGGCTCCGGTACGACGAGCCCTTCGTCAAGGATCAGCCGATCGCCAACCCGGCCGTCGAGTCCGCGTTCGGGATCGCCACCGACGAGGTCCATGCCAACGGGACATTCTCGCCGCGGTTCGGCTTCAATTGGGACGTCGGCGGCGAGCAGACCACCCAGGTCCGCGGCGGCGTGGGCCTGTTCACCGGCCGCCAGCCGTTCGTCTGGCTGTCGAACCTGTATTCGAACACGGGCCTTTCGACGGTTTCGTTCACGTGCCGGTCCGCGGACGGGAACTTGCCGGCGTTCAGCCTTGATCCAGCGAGCCAGCCCGCCAACTGCTCGGGCGCGGGCATCCCGCCTCCATCGAAGGCGGCCATCAACGTGGTCGACCCGGACTTTGAGTTCCCGAGCGCCTGGCGCTTCAACGCGGCGGTGGATCGTGAGCTGCCGTGGTGGGGGATCGTGGGCACGGCGGAGGTCGTCTACACCAAGTACCGGAAGCAGATCTTCCTGCAGGAGATCAACGTCGATCACACGCCCGTCTCGACCACCCAGGGCGGGCGGCCGGTGTTCGGCACCCACACGCCGGGCCTCGACAGCGGCAACAACAACGACATCGCCCAGCCGAACTTCATCCACGACGAGTTCTGGCAGACGGTCATGCTGACGAACAGCGACCAGGACAAGTCCCTGAACCTGGTGCTGCAGGCGCAGAAGCGGTACTCGGACGGGATGGAGTTCAACGCCTCGTACACCTTCAACGACGCCGAGGACATCAGCGGGCTGACGAGCTCGATCGCCACCTCGAACATCGGTTTCAACCCCGTGCCGGGGGATCCGAACAACCCGCCGCTCTCGACCTCGAACTACGAGCAGAGACACAAGGTCGTGCTGGGCGGGTCCTACGACGTAGCGGACTGGCTCACGTGGTCGTTGTTCTACGTGGGCAACTCGGGCGACAAGTACACGTACGTGTACGACGGGGACGTCAACGCCGACGCGTTTGAGTTCTTCACCGCGAACAACCGGCAGAACGACCTCCTGTACGTGCCGACCGACGCCTCGGACATCACGCTCGTCGACCCGGCGGACTGGGCCGAGCTGGATGCGTACATCGGGAGCGAGGCGTGCCTCCAGGAGTCCCGCGGGCGGATCATCGAGCGGAACGTGTGTGACTCGCCATGGAGGAACCGGCTCGACACGCGCTTCACGTTCAAGATCCCGACCATCGCGGGCCAGCACGGCGAGCTCGTGTGGGACATCTTCAACGTCGGCAATCTCCTCAACCAGGATTGGGGCCGGAGCTCGGGCGTCACGTTCGGGACGATCGAGCTGCTACAGCTGCGAGGCTGGGACGAGGAGAACAACCGCGGGATCTTCGACATCAACAACCTCACCCTGGGGCCCGACGGTTCCGCCGATCCGTTCACGGTGTTCGATACCGCGTCGCGCTGGCAAATGCAGTTCGGCGTGAGGTACTCGGTCAACTAGGGACGCGCGGCCGACAGACCGCGCGACACGGACGGCCCCCGCGCTGGGACGAGCGCGGGGGCCGCCGTATTCCGGGAGCCGATCCCTTTCGCAATCCCCGCAGACGGGAGCCAAGCTTGGTCCTGAATTCACGGAATCGCGCGATCGTCGCCTGGTTGGCCGTGGGAGTGGCCGCCTGCGCGGGGACGGCCGAGCGCACGGCCGCGCCCCCGGCGGTCGAGGTTGCGGATGGGCCGCGCGCGCTCCTCGGCCCCATGGTCGGTCACGTCACCGACGGGTCGGCGCGGATCTGGGTCGAGGTCGACAGGCCTGGTCAGCTCGAGGTCATGCTGACCGCGCCGGAGGGGGAGGAAAGGGAGGGTGCGGTCGAAGTCCGGGATGCCGCCGGCGGTATCGCGATCGTCGACGTCGATGATCTGGAGGCGGCGACCCGGTACCACGCGCGCCTGCGCCTGGACGGCGCACCGCTCGCGCTCGATCCGCAGGTGGAGTTCCGGACCTTCCCGCGGCCGGACCAACCGTCCCGGATCCGGATCGCGCTCGTGTCGTGCGCGCGGATCCCGTGGGACTCGATCCAG
>Ga0299907_10002163_pt1 | contig 11876 bp, 11 predicted proteins | sample RVTome_16_FD_198680 | JGI IMG/M metagenome (GOLD analysis project Ga0299907, IMG submission 198680) | Soil microbial communities from uranium-contaminated site in the Upper Colorado River Basin, Wyoming, United States - RVT152D67 (version 2) ...
GGCCCCCTACCTGGAGGAGTTGTTACACCGTATGGTATCACGTGAAACGCTGATAGCTGAAGGGCTCCACGCTTTGGGGTTGCCCCACGGTTCCGACGCTGAAGTCATCCGCCGACTCGTGGCCTTGACCGAGTCTTTGGAAACCGAAGCGATTCCTCGCGGATTCATCGGCCAAGCCGACGCGGATCGATTGGTGCCGCGACATGTGCTGGAGTCGGCCGCATTGAACGGATTTCTCCCGAGCGACGGAACCCTTGTGGACGTTGGCTCCGGAGCTGGCTTGCCCGGACTCGTCCTCGCCTGTCTCCGGCGCGACCGGGTTGTGCTGGTGGAGCCGATGGCCAAGAGGGCGGCCTTCCTGCGCGAGGTCGTCCATCGACTGGAGCTCCGCGCTGAAGTCATCCAGCTCCGAGCTGAGGATGCCGCTCGAGGCGAGCTGCGGGAGTCGGCAGCCGTCGTGACGGCGCGGGCTTTGGCGCCGAACGTCGAGGCGCTCGAGCTGCTGCTGCCCTTCGCGCAACCGGGCGGTGTCGTCGCGATCTTGGTTGGGCCCAGCGACGTGCCGGGCCGTGTTGGGCCACCGAGGGCGGGTGCGAAGCGTGTGCCACGAGCAGCGGGCGACGTACCGGGCGTATCCCCATTGTCATCTTCGGCCGGAGTGGCGGCGGCGGCCCTGGGAGGAGGCGAATTGGTGGCCTCTCGATTTGAAGTTCCTGGCGCGGAAGAGTCAAGATGGGTGATGATTGTGCACAAGCTTCGTCGCACCCCTGATCTCTATCCTCGTCCACCGCAGGCGCGCCGTAGGCGACCTCTCGGCGGGAGTGTGGCGTAAGTAAAGAAGTGTGGCTAAAGGGGCTTATGGGATGAGAGTCGCGGTTACAAACCAGAAGGGCGGGGTGGGCAAGACGACCACAGCCATCAATCTCGCCGCAGGTTTGGCCAAGATCGGCCGGCGAGTGCTCCTCGTCGACCTCGATCCTCAAGCCAACGCGACGACCGGCGTGGGGGTCGAACACCGTGGTGTGGAGCGGTCTGTGTACGACTGCCTGCTCGGTTCGTTGTCGGCCGAGGCCGTCATCCGCAAGACGGACTACCCGAATCTCGATCTCATCCCGGCCACTATCGACCTCGCGGGCGCGGAGCTCGAGCTCGTTTCGGCGATAGCACGTGAGACCAAGCTCCGCTCCGCTCTCGAGCGGGTGACCGGGTACGACGTGATCTTCATCGACTGTCCACCGTCGCTGGGGTTGTTGACGATCAACGCCCTCACCGCCGCGGAGCGGATCCTGATCCCCATCCAGTGCGAGTACTACGCGCTCGAGGGCCTTAGTCAGCTGCTTCGTAATGTGGAGCTCGTCCGCACGGGTCTGAACCCGACGCTCGAGGTCGCCGGGATCGTTCTGACCATGTACGACGCTCGGACGAAGCTGTCCGAGGAGGTGGCCGGGGAGGTGCGCAAGCACTTCGGCGACAGGGTCTTTACGACGATCATCCCGCGGTCGGTCCGGCTGTCCGAGGCACCGTCCTACGGCCAGCCGGCGATCGCTTACGAGCCGTCGGCTCGAGGATCCCGGGCCTACATGTGGCTCGCCGAGGAGTTCGACCGTCGGCTGCTCGGTGGCGGTCCCGAGCCCGCGACCGTCGGCAGCAGCCAGGACGGTCTCGCCGAGGAGACCCCGGGACCCGTTGAGCGTCCGCCGGAGAACGCAGAGAGTGAGATGACGAGCGCGGACAGTGCTGGACATGGGGAGGGAGCGGCATGACACGCAAGGCTGGACTCGGAAGAGGACTGGGGGCCCTCCTCCCGGGAGCCGAGACGGTTCCCGAGCAACAGGGAGCTGGGCTCACCGAGATCCCGGTGGAGGAGATCCATCCCAACCCGCGGCAGCCCCGCACGACCTTTCGCCAGGACGAGCTCGAGGAGCTCTCCGCCTCGATCCGTGAGCAAGGTGTGCTGCAACCTGTCGTCGTCCGCCCGAGGACACAGGGTGGATACGAGCTTCTCGTCGGCGAACGGCGCCTTCGGGCGTCGAAGCTGGCCGGCGCCCGCCGCGTACCGGCGATCATCCGCCACGTCGACGATCGCCAAGCACTCGAGCAGGCGCTCGTCGAGAACGTCCAGCGCGCCGACCTCGGCCCCCTCGAGGAGGCGCAGGCTTACCGGAACCTCGTCGACCTCTTCGAGCTCACCCAAGAGGAGGCAGCCCGCCGCGTCGGCAAGAGCCGCGTGCATATCACGAACACCCTTCGCCTGCTCGACCTCCCCGAGGAAGTCAAGCTGCTGATGGCCGAGGGCGCGCTGCAGGCCGGGCACGCGCGAGCTCTTCTCGCGATCAAGGATCCGACCCGTCAGATCGCGACCGCGAAGCGCGCCGCCGAACGCGGCTTGACCGTCCGGCAGATCGAGGAGCTGGCCCGCGCCGATGACGCGGCTCCGCAACCCGACGCACCGCCGCGCCGGCGCCGCCATCCCGATCTCGAAGAGTCGCTGACCGACCACCTGGGAACCGAGGTACGCATCGACTCGGGACGCGGCCGCGGGCGCATCACGATCACGTTCGGGTCACGTGACGATCTGCACCGGATCGTGGAGCTGCTTCTCGGCTACGAGTAGTAGCCGGTATCGCCTCGCTTGCGTCGACTACTCGAGACTACGTGCGCGCGGTCCCCATCAGCGTTCGAGCAGCGTGAAAAGGGCCGTCTCCATCTCGCGTCTCGCGGCGGCGCGATCCTTGGCGTTGGCGATGTACATCGCGGCCTCCCCGAGCGCAGCGAGCAACAGGTGCGCGAGTGGCGCGACCTCCACTCCTCGCAGCAGTCCGGCATCCTTTGCCCCCCGAAGCGCCTCGACGATGAGGGCCAGTCCGTGGTCGGCTCCGATCTGTCGCCACTCCGCCCAACCGAGGACCGAGGGGGCGTCGATCAGGCCGACCTGGGTCATCCGCGGGTCCTCACAGACGTTCAGGAAGGTCCGGATGCCGATCCCGAGGGCTTCCAGCGGGTCCTGCGTGTCGGCGTCCGAGATCCGCGCCAGGATCTCATTCACTATCTCACCCTCCATCTGTTGGAAGACGGCGCGGAAGAGGTCCCGCTTGTCGCGGAAGTGGTGATAGAGGGCCCCGCGTGTGACGCCGGCGTGCTCGACGACCTCTTCGGTGCCGACGCCCGAGTAGCCGCGTTCGGTGAACAGTGCTCGTGCCGCGGCGACGAGGGCGGCCCGCGTCGAGTGACCTCTCGGATGACGATCGGGGACGTCCATACAGACTGTCTGTATGCTACGCTCGGGTCGGAACATACAGACTGTATGTCGAAGAGGGAGGTCGACTGATGGAGCCAGCCCCCGTGTCTGTCCCGGCTTCCGCGGCACCACCGCGGAACCTGTCCTCCTCTTTCGCAGTGCTACTGGTGCTTCTGGCCTTCGCCGCCTATACGGCGATCGTGATCGTCGATTACGGCGTGATCGGCTTCGTCGAAGCCGTATCCGATAACACGGCGGTGATCCAGGTAGGCCTCGATCTCGTGATCGCGATAGCCATCGCTCTTGGCTTCGTTTACGGCGACGCGAGGCGGCGCGGACTCCCGTTCGTGCCCTACCTCATCGCGACCGTGTTTCTCGGCTCGATCGGGTTGCTGGCTTACCTTTTCCACCGAACATTGGCGAGGCGTGCCACGTCGGTTGACCCGACGTAGCCCGCTAGGCGCGCGCGCCGGGCGAGCGAGCGAGCGCGGCGTCGAGGATCGTTCGTACGAAGTCGTCGAAGGTCAGGCCGCTCGCGCCGGCCGCGAACGGGACTATCGACGACTCGGTGAGTCCCGGGCACGTCTTGACGTCGAGGATCATCGGGCCGTCGTCGCCCATGCGGATGTCGACGCGACCGAAGTCGCGGACGCCGAGGGTGCGAGCGGCGCGGACGGCGATGTCGCGCACTCCGTCGTCGGCTACGTCGGTGGGACAGACGAACTCGTACGCTCCGGGGCTGACGCGCGTCTCGAAGTCGAAGACCTTCGAGCGAGTGCGGATCTCGACGGCGGGAAGCGGCGCGAGGTCGGCTCCGTAGACGCCGATGGAAACGTCGGCGCCCGGAACGAATTGCTCGAGCAAGATACGGTCGCCGTGGTCGAAGGCGGACAGGGCAGCTGCGTTCAGGCCGGCCGCATCCTCCACGATCGTCAAGCCGAGGGCGCTGCCTTGTGCGGACGGCTTGGCGACCAACGGGAAGCCGATGCGGGACGCCGCCCGGCGTAGTGCATTCCCGGCCCCCATGTGGCGAACGGCGTCCACGGATAGAACGAAGGCCGGCGGGGTGTGCAGCCCGGCTTGATGGAGCAGCCCCTTCGAGATGCCCTTGTCGAAGCAGAAGCGACAGGCGAGCGGCGGCGACCCCGTGTACGGAACGCCCAGCGCTTCGCAGATGAGCTGGATGGTCCCGTCCTCGCCGTCGCGACCGTGGAGGGCCAGGAAGACGGCATCGGCCGACTCGAGTGTCTTCGTCAGGCCTTCGTCGACGTCGACCTCGACAACGTCGTGACCGAGATGCCGCAGGGCCGGCGCGACGTGATGTCCGGAGCGCAGCGAGATCTCTCGCTCCAGGGAGCGTCCGCCACGAACCACGACGATCTGCAGGGTCACTCCTCCAGGGCGCGCGCGAGACCGAACTCGAGCTCGTCGGTAACGACTTGGCCGAGCCGCCGGATGCCCTCGTCGATATCGGCAACGGGTGCGTACGAGAAGTTCAAGCGCATGGACGCCCGGCCGTCGCGCTTGCGTGGGTAGAAGGCCGTTCCGGGAACATAGGCCACACCGGCCTCGAGGGCCCGCGCGAGCATCGCTTTCGTGTCGATCGGTTCGGGGAGTGTGACCCAGAGGAACAAGCCGCCCTCGGGCACGCTCACGCGCGCGCCGCGCGGAAAGTGTTGATCGATGGCGTCGAGCATCGCGTCGCGGCGTTCCTTGTAGACCTTGCGGATGATCTCGAGGTCCTCTTCGATGTGCGGTGAGCTCAGGTACTCGGCCGCTACGAGCTGGGTGAACGGCGATGAGCACAGGTCGGCGGCCTCCTTGGCCAGAACGAGGCGCTCGCGGACGGGCTCGGGCGCGAGGACCCACCCGGTCCGGATGCCCGGCGAGAACACTTTGGACAGGGTGCCGAGGTAGATGATCCCGGCGTCCGTCAGAGCGCGCAGCGGCGGTACGGCCTCGCCCTCGAAGCGGATCTGTGCGTACGGGTCGTCCTCGACGATGAGAACGTCGTAGCGTCCACAGATCTCGATAACTTGTGGACGACGTTCGGCGGCGAGCGTGTAACCGCTCGGGTTCTGGAACGTCGGTACGAGATAGAGGAACTTCACCCGGCGCCCGTCGGACTCGAGCGAAGCGAGCGTTTCGTCCAGTGCTTCGGGGATGATCCCGCGCTCGTCGGTCGGGACGGCTTGCAGCTCGGCCTGGAACGATGTGAACGCGCCGATCGCACCCACATAGGTGGGTGCTTCTGTGAGCACGAGGTCGCCTGGTTCGCAGAAGACCTTGGCCATGAACTCGAGCGCTTGTTGGGCGCCGTTCGTCACGACGAGCTGGTGGGGTTCGGCTTCGATCCCTTGCGTCGCCATGAGGTCGACGAGTCGCTCGCGGAGGGCGATATGACCGCCCGCCGCTCCGTAGCCGAGCGCGGCGCGTGAGTCGCGCTCGATCACGGCCCGAACGCAATCGACGACGCGGTGCGCGACGATGTCGGTCTCGGTGTTCCCGCCCGCCAGCGAGATGATCTCGGGCCGCTCCAGCACGGAGAACAGCGCACGGATCTCCGAGCCGCTCATGCCTGCGGCGCGCAGCGCGTAGCGGTCGCTATAGGGGTCGAACCGGTTGGACATCCATCTATTGTGCGGCAGTACCGCAATGAGCGCCCGGGTCGGGCCGCTAACCGCTCGAGCCGAAGTAGTTGCCGATGCCGTCGGCGACCGCTTCCCCGAGGGCGTGCAGGTAGGGATCCTCCGCGAGCAACGACTCGTTGCCCTCGGCGTGCAGGTCGAGGGTCACGGCCGGCATCTGGGTCTGACGCAGGAACGGCAGGTTGCGTCCAAGGAGTTGTGCACCACCCAGGCGTGGTCGCAGAGCCTCGCCGACGGCCTCGGCCAGATCGCGTCCCGAGCTCGAGTGCGTCCGTTCGACCGACCAGAACGACACGGTCGGGCCGGGCTCCGGCCGACAGGCGAGATGAAACGACACGGCCAGATCCGCCTGTGCGCCGTTGGCGACCTCACAGCGCTGCTCGACGCCGGGGCCGTGCTGGACGGCGCGCGACAGGATCGGGAAGCCGCCGAGCGCATCGAGCCGCTCGGCCGCCGCCTCGGCGACGCGATAGACGATGTACGCCTCGGGGATGCCCATAGCCGTCACCCGCCCGGTGTCGGCCCCGCCGTGAGCCGGGTCGAGGAAGATCGTGCGTCCTTCGAGCCCGATCGCGAGCTCGCGAACGATGCGTTCGCGGATCTCGGCCTTCGATCCGGGTCCGATGCGCCGGCGAAGGCGCTCGAGCGCTTCGAACGTCTCGTGGCCCGCGATGCCGTCGGTCGACTCCAGGCCCGCGTTGCGCTGGAACTCGTGTACGGCGTTCTGGGTGGAGAGCTCGTAGATGCCGTCGTCTTTCCCGGCATCGAAGCCGAGTGCGTTCAATCGCCGTTGCAGCTCCCGCACGTCGTCACCGCGCATCGGCGGGCGACGCAGGTAGAGCGTACGGCTTCCCAGCGTCCATCCGGCCTCGACGAGCTCGCGCCACGTCTGGGCGGCGACGACGCCGTCCGGACTCAAGCCGCGTCGGATCTGAAAGACCTTGACGGCAGACTCGGTGTGGGGGCCGAAGTGGCCTCGCTCCGATCCGGCGATGGGGTAACCGAGGGCTACCAGGCGCGCCTGGACGTCCAGGACGGCACTGCCGGTAGCTCCGACGGTCAGCGAGGGGCCGGGCGAGCCCATGTCGAGTGGGTCCTGCCTACAGGTGGGGCTCGATGTCCCGCAGCAACTGCTCCTTCGCGCGGGCGCCAACCACGCGCGCCTTCTCTTCGCCGCCGGCGAACAGGATCAAGGTCGGAATGCTCAAGATGCTCAGTCGCTTGGCGACTTCCGGGTTCTCGTCGACGTTAAGCTTCACGACCCGCAGACGCCCGTCGTTCTCGCCCGCGATCTCCTCGAGGATGGGCGCTACCGCGCGGCACGGAGCACACCACTCGGCCCAGAAGTCCACGAGCACGGGCACGTCACCGGCGATGGTGCTCTCGAAGGTGTCTTCCGTCAGCACTGCGATAGCGGCCATCTAGACCTCCGTGGGGTGTAGTCGAATTTCTATTCTATCCGGCTCCGCCGTCAATCCTTGCTGCTCAGTCGAGACGAACACCGTGGCGCTCGACGGCTTCCCAGTCCACCTCGACACCCAAACCCGGCCCCTTCGGCACCTCGATCGTTCCGTCGGCAGCGACGCGGAAGGGCTCGGCGAGCATGGCGTCGCGTCCCTCCGGCACCCACGATCCGGGCTCGTAGGGGTACTCGCACCACGAAGAGTTCGGCGCAGCACCCATGCAATGCAGGTTCGCAGCGAGGCCGATCCCGTTCGTCCACGTGTGCGGCGCGTATTCGACGCCGAAGGCCTCGGCCAGGATCGCGACCTTTCGCGAGGTGAGGATGCCGCCGGACAGCGTCGCGTCGGGCTGGACGACGTCCAGGGCCCCACGCTGGATCATCTCCCTGAACGGATGGAGCTCGCACAACATCTCGCCGCCGGCGATGCGTACCCCAGTGGAGCCACGCAGCATGGCGTAGCCGTCGTAGTCGTGTTGGTAGAGCGGTTCCTCGAGCCAGTACACGCCGAGGTCGTCACAGGCCTGGGCGAAACGGAGAGCGCGTTTGTAGTCCCATTCGGGGTACGGCGCGAGACCATGCACGCGCCAGCCTTGGTTGGCATCGACCATGATCGTGAAGTCGTCGCCCACCGCAGCGCGGACGGCCTCGACCACGGCGACGTCGGCGGCCGGAGTCGGGTGCCGCACGCGAAGCTTCACCGCGCGGAAGCCTTCCTCTCGCAATTGCTGGACGACGTCGATGTGCGCCGAAGGCTCCTTCAACGACCCCGTCGACGCGTAGGCGTCCAAGGTGTTGCGTGCTCCGCCGAGCAACTGATAGACGGGAAGACCCGCAGCCTTGCCGATGATGTCCCACAGCGCGATCTCAACCTGGAACGCGCGCAGCCCGATGATCTGATGCGCGGAGCGAAGCGTCTTCAACAGGTCCTCGACCGCCGTGACCTCCTTGCGCGTCAGATAGATCTGGAGCAGAGGCAGGGACGCCCGTGCCTCCTCCAGCACGGCGATGCCGCCCGCCGCTCCGACGATGCCGTCATCGGTCGTGAGCCGATAGATGACGCACGTGTTGTGGTCCTCGCCGAGCCCCGGGATCCACGACGGATAGAACGTGCCCGGGAGCGGGAAGCGGCAGACCCAGGCCTCGATCCGATCGATCTTCACGCGAGCATGCTACGCCGGTTCGCGTGGCGCGGACGTCAGTCCGGGGACGCAGCGCTCGCGAGCGGCAGCAGGACCCTGAAGGTCGTGCCTTCGGCCGGGTTGCTTTCGGCTTCGACGGCTCCACCGTGAGCCTCGACGATCTCGCGCACGATGGCGAGGCCCAGCCCGAAGCCGTCCGACGAACGCGCGGGGTCGGCGCGGTAGAAGCGCTCGAAGATGCGGGGGAGCTCCTCGGGGGGAATGCCGTCCCCGTCATCGGTGACGCGCAGGATCCCCCAGCCGTTCTGGGTGGAGACGTCGAGGCAGATGCGTCCATCCGGGCTCGTGTGCCGAACGGCGTTGGACGTGAGGTTCGCAAGAACCTGTCCGAGGCGATCCGGGTCGCCGAGGACGAGAGGTTCTTCGTCGCAGCGGAGTTCGATCCTTCTGTCGCCGGCGGCCAAGGTCAGCTCTTCTGCACCCCCGGCCGCCAGGCGGGACAGTGGCAGGAGCTCACGCCGCAGGGGCTGTCCGGAGTCGAGACGTGCCAAGGTGAAGAGGTCTTCCACGAGACGCTCCATGCGGTCGGCTTGGGTGCGGATGACCTGGGCCATGCGTTCGACGTGAGCGGGATCTGCTTTCGCTCCGCCGAGGAGCACGTCGGCGGCCGCGCCGAGAGATGCCAGAGGCGTGCGCAACTCATGCGAGGAGTCCGTGAGGAACCGGCGCATCTGTTGCTCTTGCGCTTGCTGGGCGAGGTACGCGGCCTCCATGCGGCGCATGGCTGCCGTGAAGTCCCCACGGGGGCCCGTTGCGCTGTCTGACGCGACCGAATCGAAGTCGAGCGCGCGGATGTTGAGCCGTCGCGGGCCCAAGCGGCCTAAGACGAGGATGAGCGGGACGACCAATAGTCCGAGCAGCTCGTAGGGATCACCGAAGGCCGCTTGGAGAGCCTCTCCGATGACCATCACCAGCAGGAGCCCGACGCCGACCACCATCGCGAACCAACGGAGCAGACGCTCCTCGGCCCCCAGGTCGGTGGTGAGCTGGACGATCGCGGGCGGATGCGGCAGCCAGAGCCGCGGGGGAATCAGCGCGACCAGCAGCCGGCTCGTGCGCGGCCGGCGGATGATGTACGTGACCTCGGGATCGCCGTCGAACGTCGCCCGGTACTGACCGGGCGGTAGGACCGGAGGGACCGGGCCTTCGTGCGGCGGGCCGGCCGCGACGACCTCCCCCGACGGGTCGACGAGGATCGCGGTGGTGTCGCGATTCGTGAGGTCCATCGCGAGGATGGCCGCCAGCTCCGGTAGCTGGATCTGACCGAGGAGGTGCTCCATGCGGCGGTCGATGACGGGCCGCGCCTGCGCGCGGAGTCGAACCGCGCACTGCTCGAACAGGTGACGTTGTAGCTCGATGTACGCGAGGATGCCGACGCCCAACGCGAGCCCGATCCCCACCACGAGGGACCAGCTCACGGCTCCTCCCGCAGCACGTAGCCGACCCCGCGGACCGTATGGATGAGGGGACGATCCCGTCTGCGATCGATCCGATCGCGTAGGTGTGAGATGTGCTGTTCCACGACGTTGGGGCTGGCCAGATAGTCCCATCCCCAGACGTGTTCGTAGATCTGCTCTTTGGACAGAACGCGCCGAGCATTCGAGGCGAGCAGATCGAGCACGTCGAATTGCTTGGTCGTGAGCTCGACGCGCCGTCCGTCCACCCTCACCTCGCGCGCGGCGCGATCGATGTGCAGGTCGGCCACCTGCACCACGTTGTCGTCACCCTTCTCGTCGCGCCGGCGGCGGAGCACCGCACGGATCCGCGCCACGAGCTCCGGGAAGTGGAACGGCTTCGTTACGTAGTCGTCTGCGCCGGCTTCGAGTCCCGAAACACGGTCGTCCGGCGCGTCCTTGGCCGTCAGAACGATGATGGGAGTGTCGCGGTGAGCTCGTATGCGCCGCAGGACCGAGAGCCCGTCGAGCTTGGGAAGCATGAGATCGAGAATGACGATGTCCGGACGGATCTCCCGATGGAGACGCACCGCCTCGAGCCCGTCGCGCGCAACGATGCAGTCCGCCTCTTCATAGGACAGGCCGAGCCGGACGATCTCAACGATCGACTCGTCGTCTTCCGCGAGCAACACACGCGTGTCGGAACCCATGCGCCTCACTTGCCGAGCGCCACGAAGCGCTCAGCTGCATTCTGACGCAGGCTTGACGGCGCCGCCCGTGCGGCGCGATCACTCGGCGGCGTGTGCCCTCGCCTCGCCGCGCGGTGTGTCTGCATGGAACCGAGCGACGGTCTCGTCCGCGACCCTGGCCGCGAGCCACGGGCCGAAGGCCAACATCACGAGCAAGCCGATGGCTGTCATCAGATCGGACACACCTGCAACGTACGCGCGGCGCCTGTCGGCGCCCTGACGCCGACCTTTGCGTTAGCTGATGACGAGCCGGCGATACTCGCTAGTGCGTTTGCGCCTCCAGCCACCGCTCGGCGTCGATGGCGGCCATGCACCCCATACCGGCAGCCGTGATGGCCTGCCGATAGATGTGGTCCACACAGTCACCGCCGGCGAAGACGCCCTCGACCGAGGTCCGCGATGACTTGGGGTCGACCTTCACGTAGCCCTGAGGGTCCAGGTCGACCTGCCCCTCGAAGATCTTCGTGGCCGGGTCGTGGCCGATGGCGATGAAAAGCCCGGTGGCGTCCCGCGTGGACTCTTCGCCGGTCTTGACGTTGCGCAGACGAACGCTGGTGAGCTTGGCGTTCTCACCGATCGCCTCGGTCGGAACTGTGTCCCACACGAAGTCGATCTTCGGGTTATCGAAGGCGCGCTGCTGCATGATCTTGGACGCTCGCAGCTCGTCGCGGCGATGCACGACGGTTACGGAGCGACCGAAGCGCGTCAGGAAGGTCGCCTCCTCCATCGCGGAGTCACCGCCGCCGACCACGACGATGTCTTCGTCCCGGAAGAAGAAACCGTCGCAGGTCGCGCAGTACGAGACGCCATGGCCTGCGTACTCCACCTCGCCCGGTATCTCGAGCTTTCGATACTCGGCCCCCGTAGAGATGATGACGGCGCGGGCTAGGTGGAGATCCTCCCCCGACCACACTTCGAAGGGCGTTTGAGAGAGGTCGACCTTGGTCACGTCGCTGGAGACGACCTCGGCTCCGAAGCGCTCGGCTTGCTTGCGGAAGACCTCCATGAGCTCCGGTCCCTGGATCCCGTCGGGGAAGCCCGGGTAGTTCTCGACGTCGGTGGTGTTCTGCAGCTGACCGCCCCATTCCAGGCCGGCGAAGATCAGCGGGTTGAGATTGGCGCGGGCCGAGTACAGAGCGGCCGTGAAGCCGGCCGGACCCGAGCCGATGATGATGACGTTTCT
>Ga0299907_10002164_pt1 | contig 11875 bp, 13 predicted proteins | sample RVTome_16_FD_198680 | JGI IMG/M metagenome (GOLD analysis project Ga0299907, IMG submission 198680) | Soil microbial communities from uranium-contaminated site in the Upper Colorado River Basin, Wyoming, United States - RVT152D67 (version 2) ...
GCCACGGCGCAGCGCGAGGCGATGCCCGAGCAAGCGCAGGCCGGGGTCGCGCAGCTGCTCGGTCAGCTCTCCCCGCTCCTGCTCGGCGCGCAGGTCGGGACCGTCCTCGGAACGCTCGCGCAACAGGTGCTCGGGCAGTACGACATCGCCGTCCCGAGGCCCGACGGGGCGGGTGCGCTGCTGTTCGTCGTTCCGAACATCGCTCGCTTCGAGAAGGACTGGAGCCTGGACCCGACGGAGTTCCGGACCTGGATCGCGATCCACGAGGTGACCCACCGGTTCGAGTTCGCGAGGCCTTGGGCGCTCAAGCGGTTCCGAGAGCTGATCGACGATTTCACGTCCACGCTCACCCTCGACCTCGACGAGCTCCAGCAGCGACTGGCATCTCTCGACCCGTCCAACCCCGAGGGGATGCAGGAGATGCTCGCGGGACAAGAGAACCTGTTCGGGGCGGTCATGGACGACGAGCAACGGCTCAAGCTCGGGCGGATCCAGGCGTTCATGACCGCGGCCGAAGGTTACGGCGATCACGTGATGCACGCGCTCGGCGCGCAGATGTTGCCGTCCTACGCTCGGATCGACGAAGCGATGCGGCGCTACCGAGAGACCGAGCAGGTCGACCCGGTGTTCGAGCGACTGCTCGGTATCGAGGTCAAGCGCGAGCAGTATCGGCTCGGTCGTGCGTTCTGCGACACGGTGGTGGAGCTGACCGACGAGACGACGCTGGCACGGATGTGGGACTCGGCGGAGGCCCTCCCGTCGATGCCCGAGCTCGAGGAGCCGCGCCTGTGGCTCGCTCGGAGCGCGTGAGCCGGCAGGCGTCGGGTATCCTCTCGCGGCGATGACCGTCGGCGAGCTCGTTTCCGCCAACGTCGTGGACCAGCGGGTGTGGGACACGTCCGGCGAACAGGGACCTCCGGGGGTCTACCTGCTCGGCTCGCCGGGTACGGCACTCGCCTTCGTCGTCTCCCGCGCCTGGAAGGTGGGAACGGGGATGGTGACCGAGGAGATCCATTTCTACGGTCCGTCCGGGCGTCTGGTGTATCGGTGGGGCCCCACGGTGCGCCGCATGATCGGCAGCATGGATCTCACCGTCGAGACCGACACGATCACCGACGCCCGTTTCGACGAAACGGGCACCTACGTCGTCTCGTTCGTGATCGACGGGGAGATCGTCGGCGAGATCGAGGTTCCGGTCCAGATCCAGCTCGCGCCGGCCAAGCTCCCGAAGCCGATCGAGGACGGCCTCAAGCGGTCGGACGTGATCTGGGTCGGCGTCGAGACGAACGGCCGTCGCAAGCTCATCCCCTCGTGGTTCGTCTACCGCAACGGGAAGATCTTCGTGCTGTCCAAGCGGGAACCCGGACCGGAAGATCAGACCGTGCCGGGGATCCCCGGCGCCTCCGAACTGGTCGTCGTGACCCGGCGCAAGGGTCGCGAGACGGCCGCGGACGAATTCCACGCGGCGGCGCGTGTGTTGCAGGGCCCGGAGTGGGAGGAGGCAGCCAAGCTCCTCGTCGACAAGCGCAAGAGCCGCGCCGGCCCGCCCAGCGAGTGGCTCGCCCGCTGGCGTGGCTCGTGCGACATCGCCGAGCTCACGCCGGTCCTCCCCGGCTAGCGGCCAACCCCTCGCTCCCCTCTGGCAGCAGTCGCTACTCGGCGTGATTGAAGGGCCGACCGAGCGCATCGGCCAGCCGCTCGAGCTCCCGACCGAGATCCAGCATCTCGTCCGGCGTGAGCGCCTGCGGACCATCGCACAGCGCGCTCTCGGGATCGGGGTGGACGTCGATCATCACAGCATCGGCCCCCGCGGCGAGGGCCGCGCGCGACATCGGCGCGACCAGATGCCGTTTCCCGACCGCGTGGGATGGATCGACGATCACCGGCAGGTGTGACTCCGCCTGGGCGACCGCCATCCCCGCGAGGTCGAGCGTGTTCCGGGTCGCGGGCTCGAAGGTCCGGATGCCGCGCTCGCACAGGATGATCTCGGAGTTCCCGCGTTGGGCGACGTACTCGGCCGCCTGGAGCCATTCGTCGATCGTCATGGCCAACCCGCGTTTGAGCATCACCGGGCGGCGCGAGAGTCCCACCTCCTTCAGGAGCTCGAAGTTCTGGGCGTTGCGCGTTCCGACGCGGATGCAGTCGGCGACCACGGCGACGTGCTCGACCTGTGAGACGTCGACGACCTCGACCACGATCGGCAGCCCGGTCTGACGTCGGCACTCCTCGAGCACCTCGAGCCCTCGCTCGCCGAGACCCTGGAACGAGTACGGCGACGTCCGCGGCTTGTAGACGTCGCCACGCAGGACCGTCGCGCCGGCGGCCTTCGCCGCCTTCGTCGCGAGCATCGCCTGCTCCTCGCTCTCGACGGCACACGGTCCGGCGATCAGGGTGAAGGTGCCCCGTCCGACGGGCGTCGGACCCACGTTCACGGTCGTGGGCGTGGGGTGGAGGTCGGCCGCGACCATCTTGTACGGCTTGCCGACCTGGATCACGTGGTCGACGCCCGGCAGCTGTTTCCACGGGATCGCCTGGAAACGCTCGGAGTCGCCGACCAGGCCGATGATCGTGTGGACCGTGCCGCGCGAGACGAACGCCTCGCCGCCGGCGGCGCGGACGCGCTCGGCGACCGCCTCGACGTCGGCCTCGTTGGCGTCGCGCCTCATGACCACGACCATCGCGTTCCTCCGGGTGCCTCGTCGCTCTCGGAGACGACGAAACCCCGGGCCTCGGGCCCGGGGTCCCCTGCTCCGTTCGGTTCAGGCGACTACGCCGGGCCGAGCCCGCCGTAGAACCAACGACCGAACGTCTCCCGCATCAGGCCGCCATCGTGGCAGCCCTACCTGGCTCTGGCAACCCACCCGGGCGAACCGTGAGCCGCGCTTCACGACCACCGGTAGGATGCGCGCGTGTCCGTGACCGTCGTCGACCACGCGCTCGCCGGCCATCTGCTGGCGCAGATCAGGAACGAGGGAACCTCTCCGCCCGTCTTCCGGACCCTCGCCAAGCGCCTGGCCCTCACACTCGCCTCCGAGGCGATCCGCGACCTCCCGACGACCGAGATCACGGTCCGCACGCCGCTCGAGGAGACGACCGGCCGTGTGCTCGGCGATCTCGTCGCCGTACCGATCCTCCGGGCCGGGCTCGGCATGCTAGAGGCCGTGACCGAGCTGTTCCCGGAAGTCGCCGTCGGCTACATCGGTCTGGAACGCGACGAGGCGTCGCTCGAACCGCAGTCGTACTACCGCAAGCTCCCACCGGTTCGTGGACGCCACGTCCTGGTGCTCGATCCGATGCTCGCGACCGGAGGGTCGGGTTCGGCGGCGACGGCGGCGGTCAGGCAAGGCGGTCCCGCGTCGATCCGGTTCGTGTGCGTCGTCGCGGCTCCCGAGGGGATCCGGCGGATGGAGACCGATCATCCCGACGTCCCGATCTTCACCGCGGCGATCGACCGTCAGCTGAACGAGCGCGGGTACATCGTGCCGGGGCTCGGGGACTTCGGGGATCGTTTGTTCGGGACCGAGTGACCGCAGCCTAGACCCCGCCGCCGCCCTCGTAGGCCCTGCCGGCGGCCGCGGGTGGGCGGACCCGTCCGACGAAGCCCGCGATCGCCACGATCGTGACGACGTAGGGGATCATCCGGATGAACTGCGGGGGAAGCGCCGAGATGATGGGCGCATCGTTCAGCCGGAGCGGGATCGCCTGGGCGAAGCCGAACAGCCACGCGAAGAACATCAACCGGATCGGGTTCCAGTTGGAGAGGATCAGCGCGGCGAGGGCGATGAACCCCAGCCCGAGCGTCTGGCCCTCCCGCCAGTTCCCGATCACCTCCGAGGCGAGGAAAGCTCCCGACAGGCCGGCGAACGCGCCCGAGAGCAGCACGCCCTGATAGCGATAGAGCGGCACGCTCACGCCGAGCGACCTCGTCGCTTCGGGGTTCTCCCCGCAGGAGCGGAGTCGCAGTCCCCACCGCAGCCGGTTCAGGGCGTACCAGACCGGCACGACCATGAACGCCGCGACCAGCACCATCGGCGACAACGACTGGAAGGCTCGGTCGATGCCGCCGGGTATCGAGGACAGGAGCGGGATGTCGAGCCGGTCCAGGTGCGGACCACCCGGGTCGGACTGGGTCGACTGCCCGTTGAAGAACGCGTACGAGAGGAAGCGCGCGAGCCCGATCGCGACCAGGTTGATGACCACGCCCGACACGATGTGATCCACGCGGAACGAGATCGTCGCGACCGCGTGGACACCGGCGAAGATGGCCCCGCAGAGCGCTCCGAACAGCAGCCCGAGGATGGGTCCCCACGGCAGTCCGAGCTCGAGCGTATCGGTGAAGAAGCGGGCGCCGAAGGCACCGGTGACCGTCCCGACGATCATGAGTCCCTCGAGGCCGATGTTCACGATGCCGGAGCGTTCGCTGAACAGGCCACCGAGACCCGTCAGGTAGATGATCGTGAAGTACGTGAAGGAGATCTGCAGGGCGACGGCGATGTCGGTGAACGGCATCAGGTACCGCTCCCCTCGGCGGCTTCGAACGCCTCGCGACCTTTCATCTCGGGGCCTCGAGGACCGGCGTCGTCGTCGGGGCCCGCCGAGTCATCGAGCTCGCCCGCAGCGCCGGCTCGCTGGAGCTGTCGCGCCGCGAGCCGCCGTTTCGCGAACTGGTATGTGATGACGACGGACAGGATCAGGATCCCCTGCAGGATGATGATGAACTCCCTGGGCACCTCGCTCTGGATCTGTAGCGCGACCTCGCCGCGCGACAGCACGCCCCACAGGATCGCGGCGAAGATGATGCCGATCGCGTTGTTCTGACCGAGGAACGCGACCGCGATCCCGGTGAATCCGAGGTAGACGATGTAGTTCTGCGGCAGGTGCCCCCGATCGGCCAGGATCTGCTGCATCCCGACCAGCCCGGCGAGCGCTCCCGAGATCAGGAACAGCCGCAGCTGCGTCCCTCCGATCGAGACGCCTCCGGCCTTCGCCGATCCCGGCGAGGCGCCGACGGCACGGGCCTCGAACCCCAACCGTGTTCGCCGGATCATGAACCACACGATGATCGCCGCCGCGATCGCGAGGAAGAGCAGCCACGACAGGTGGGCCCCGGGGGTGACGCCGAAGTACTGCCCGATGTCGCCGACGAGCCCCCCTTCGGGGAACTGGTCGGTGCGCAGGTCGACGTTCTGTCCCGCAGGCGCGTTCGAGAACTTCAACGGGAAGTTGATGGCCCACGCCACGAGGCTGATCGCGATCCCGTTCATCATGATCGTGGTCACGACCTCGTGCGCACCCGTCTTCACCTTCAGGATGCCCGGGACGGCGGCCCAGATCATGCCGCCGAGCATCGCGGCGATCAGCACGACGACCACCAGGATCGGGCCGGGCAAGAAGCCCAACTCGATCTCGGCCCAGGCGGCCGTGACCATGGCAACGAGGTACTGACCCTCGACCCCGATGTTGAACAGACCGCCCTTGAAGCAGACGGCGACCGCGAGCGCGGAGAAGATGAGCGGGGTCGCGATCGCCAGGACGTAACCGATCCCGTCGGCCGATCCCATCGAGGCGTCGAGGATCGACGAGTAGACCTCGAGCGGGTTCTCTCCGTAGGCGACGATCAGGAGCGAGCCGGCGAGGACGGCGATCCCGAGCGAGGCCAGCAGGGCCAGGAGCTGTCCGACGAGGCCCTCGATCCAGGCCGGGCGCGACCGCACCGCGATCGGGGCCGCCACGCCGTCGGTGGCCATCTACCCGACCGCTTCCTTCGAGCCGCCGAGCATCCCGACGCCGATCTCCTCCGGCGGCGCATCGGGAGGGAACTCGCCGGTGATCTTCCCCTCGTACAGGGTGACGATCCGATCCGAGAGTGCGTAGATCTCGTCGAGCTCCGCGGAGATCAGCAGGACCGCTCGACCCGCGGCCTTCTGGTCGAGGATCTGCTTCCACACGAACTCGATCGCCCCGACGTCGAGCCCTCGCGTGGGCTGCGCCGCGATCAGCAGCCTGGGGTCGGTCTCCAGCTCCCGAGCCAGGATCAGCTTCTGCTGGTTCCCACCGGACAGCGTGGACGCCGTGACGTCGACGCTCCTGGCCCGGATGTCGAAGAGCTTGATGAGACGAGCGGCGAGCTCCTTGATCTTCTTGATGAAGAGCACGCCGAACCCGCCCGAGAATTCCTTGTCGTCCTGACGGCCCAAGATCGCGTTCTCCCACAGGGTCATGTTCAGGACCAGGCCCTGATCGTGCCGATCCTCCGGGATATAGCCCACGCCGGCATTGCGGATGTCGAACACCTGCCGGCCCGCGATCGACGTCCCCTCCAACTCGATCGTGCCAGAGGCAGGCGTGCGGAGCCCGATCAGGGATTCGGCCAGCTCGCGCTGACCGTTGCCCTCCACGCCGGCCACGCCGAGGATCTCGCCGGCTCGAACCTCGAGGTCGATCCCCTTCAGCTTGCCCTCGCCCGAGAGCCCCCGGACGCGAAGCACCGGTTCGCCGATCTCGACCGAGGGCTTCTCGAGTCGGAACAGCACGGGGCGGCCGACCATCATCTCGGCGAGCTTGGCCTTGGTGGTGTCGTCTGGCCTCGTCTCCCCCACGACGCGACCCCGGCGCAACACGGTGATGCGATCGGCGATCTCGAGGACCTCGTCGAGCTTGTGGCTGATGAAGACTATCGTGCGCCCCGCTTCCCGCAGCTTCCTCAGGTTGCCGAAGAGATCCTTCGACTCGTTCGGCGTGAGCACGGCCGTCGGCTCGTCTAGGATGAGGATCTCGACGCCTCGATACAGCGCCTTCAAGATCTCCACGCGTTGCTCCTCGCCGACGGAGAGGTCTTCCACGACGGCTCGGGGATCCACCCGGAAGGCGTACGACTCGGCGAGCTCGACGACGCGTTGGCGAGCGGCATCGATGTCCAGGCGCGCCCCGCCCTCCTCGCCCAGGATGATGTTCTCGGTGACCGTGAAGGGGTCGACCAGGACGAAATGCTGGTGGACCATGCCGATCCCCAGCGTGATCGCGTCGCGGGGCGAGTCGATCCTGACCTCGTCGCCTCGGACGAGGATCCGCCCGCCGTCGGAGGGGTACATGCCGTACAGCACCCGCATCAGGGTGGACTTGCCGGCACCGTTCTCGCCGATCAACGCGTGCACCTCACCGGAGCGCAGCTCGAGATCCACCTCGTCGTTGGCGAGCACACCGGGGAATCGCTTCGTGATGCGTTCGAGCACGACGAGGGGCGGGGAGCCGTTGCCCCCCGCCCCGTCGCCGTTGGTCACGGTTCGCCGTCCCCCGGCCTAGGCGCCCGGGGTTTCCGGCACGACGATCGTTCCGTCGATGATCTGCTGCTTGAACTCGTCCAGCTGCTCGGTGATGTCGGCCGTGAGCTCCTCAGGGTTCGAGGTCGCGTAGTCGACCCCGTCCTCGGCCATCCCGAAGACCTGGCTGCCACCGAGCGAGCCGGCACCCACCGCCTCGATCGAGTTGAACACCGCGACATCGACCCGCTTCAGCATCGAGGTCAGGATCAGCGGCTGCTGCTCGGGACTGGCCGTCAGGTACTGGTCAGAGTCGACGCCGATGGCTTCCTTCTGCGCCTCGACCGCCGCGTTGAACAGCCCGGCACCCGAAGCACCGGCGGCGTGGTAGATGATCTCGGCACCGTCGTCGTACATCGCGGTCGACAGCTGTTCGCCCTTGACGGGGTCGTTGAACGCCGTCGTGTCGTCACCGATGTACTCGACGAGCACCTCGACCTCGGGGTCGATCTGCGCGGCGCCGGTCTCGTACCCCGCCTGGAACTTCTCGATGAGCGGGCCCGTCTGGCCGCCGAGGAACCCGATCGTCTTGCACTGGCACTTGAGCACCGCCGCCGCGCCGACGAGGAACGAACCCTCCTGCTCCTTGAAGGTGTAGTCGGCCACGTTCGGGATCGCCTCGGCGTCATTCGTGAGACCGCATGCGGTGCCGCAGGTCGCGTAGCCGTCCACGATCATGAAGCTCGTGTCCGGGTAGTCCGGGGCGATCGTGTTGACCCCCGGAGAGAAGGCGAACCCGACACCGATCACCAGGTTGAAGCCGGCGTCCGCAAGGGCCTGCAGGTTCTGGTCGCGGTCGGAGCCCGTGGAGTTCGCCTCGTTCGTGACGACGTTGTCCTCACACACGAGGCCGTCGGCGATCGCCTGCTGGAGCCCAGCGTTCGCGGAGTCGTTGAACGACTTGTCGCCGAGACCGCCGATGTCGAACGCCATCCCGACCTGGATGTCCGCGTTGCACTCAGCGCCGGCAGTACCTCCCGTCGCGGTGCCGCCAGCCCCGCCGGTCTCACCGCCGTCGTCATCGCCGCACGCCGCAGCCACGATCGACAGCACCCCGATGAGGACCAGCATCTTCGCTCGCCATGAGCGCATGCTTCCCCCTCCCATCCGATGGGCGCCCCCGTACAGGAGGCACGGCCGTAGATTGTCCGCTCGCCGGCACGAACCCGTCAAACGACATCTGCGGACCCAACCCAGGTACGGTTCGGAGGCCGCGATCGGATGGGTTCGGTCGATCAACGACGGAGGGCGATGGGAACGGACGCGGATCGGTTGACGGAGGTCCGAGAAGGGTTCGCGCGCTCGAAGTTCCACCGGACCTTCCTCGGGGCGCACCTCGAGCGCGTGGCACCCGGCGAGGTCGACGTGGCGCTCCAGGTCGAGACCCGGCACCTGAACCTCGCCGGAACCCTCCATGGGGGCCTGATCGCCACTCTGGCCGACACCGCGACCGGCCTCGCCCTCCGGACGACGCTCGACGCCGGGACGACCTCCCTCACGAGCTCCCTCTCGGTGACCTTCCTGCGACCGGGACATCCCGGGAAGGTGACCGCGATGGGGCGGGTGGTGAAGCGCGGAACACGGTTCGGTTACGCGGAGGCGGACGTGGAGGACGGCGAGGGCCGGCTGCTCGCGAGGGCGGCCGCCACGTTCACCATCATGCCCGAACCGGCCGCCTGACGGGCCGTTCGCGGGACCGCTTCCCGCAGATCCCGGAGATCAATAGTCGACGTCGATCTCCTGCATCTCCTTGGCGAGCTCGGAAAGCGCGGCCTGGAGCTGCATGAGGAGCATCATGCTGCCGTTGATGCGGATCTTCCCGGTCATGAAGGCCGAGACGGGATTGAGCTCGCTCTTGGCGAGCGCGACGGCGGTTTCGTAGTCCTGTTCGATCGTGGCGTCGGCCTTGTCGGCGTCGCCCGCCTCGAGCTTGACCGAACCGGATTCGAACCGCATCCAGTAGCGCTTTGGCCCGTCGGGCGTGTTGATCACGTTCTGGATGGTCACGTCGGCCGAGGCCGAGGCCGTCTTGAAGGCCTCGCTCGCGTTCAGGCGCTTCTCGAGCTCCTGGGTCCATTCCGCTGAGAGGAACTGGACGGGCATGTCGACCTCCTGTCGGGTGGCTCCGGATACGCGCGAAGTCTAGGGCTCGGAACCGTCAGGCGTCCCCGAACAGGTGCGGATCGGTGAGGTGGAGCGCGTCGTTCAGGAACCGGACGCGCCGCAGGTCGCCATCCACGACCACCGAGTTGAGCGACGTGTTCTCGGGCACGAAGAACATCTCGTGATCCACGCCGAGCAGGGGCGCCACATACGCGTTGATCACAGCTCCGTGGCAGACCACGAGGACGTTGCCGCCGGGGTGGGTGGAGAGGATCCGTTCGACGGCGTCGCGGACCCGTGCGCGGAACGGTCCGAGGTCCTCGACGCCCGGCGCGTGGCGCCAGATCGGCTCCTGGTTGCGGATCCGATGGAGCATCTGCTCGTCCGTGGAGAGGATCTCCTCGAACGGCTTGCCTTCCCACTCGCCCAGGTACGCCTCGGCCAGGTCGTCCTCGACGACGACCTCGACCCCCGAGGGTTCCGCGAACGCCGCCACCGTCTCACGCGCACGGCGGAGCGGCGAAGAGTAGACGGCGGCCGGCAACGGCATGGCACGGAGACGGCCGGCGAGCAGCCGAGCCTGCTCCCGCCCCCGCTCGCCCAGGGGCGGATCCCACTGATCGCCCCGGACGCCCGCGCGGAAGTCCGAGGAGCCGAAGTCGGATTCAGCGTGACGAACGAGATACAGGATGCGTTCGGTCACCGAGGGATCCTGCGACCGCCGCGCCGACGCCGGTCACGTCCGAAGGCCTCGACGTCCTCGCGCCGCCAGACCCGCCCGGACGCGAGCGCCGCGATCGGCTCGGGGAACGCACCCCGACTCACGTAGGTCGCGACCCGTCTGCGATCCCAGCCGAGGATCGACGCCGCCTCGCTCACGCCGACGACGTCCGGCGTCACCTCCACCCACAGGAGGGCGTCCTTCCCCGCCAGACGGCGGAGGCCACTCAGGCAGCCGTCCCGGGTGCGCCGCCTGATCTCGATCCCATCGATGCGGCCGACCCATTCCGGTGGCTCGTGATGCATGAACGCCCGCACGGATGGTGGCGGCACGGCCCGATGATAGCGGCGGGAGGCCGAACGTCGGCCCCGGCGTGGAGCCGGATCAGTCGCTCGGCCGTCGGCCTCGGGTCCGGTTGAGCTCGATCTGCCAGCACCGCTCGTGCCAGTGTCGGCGCTCCTCGGCCTCCGTCGGAACGACGACCAGGTGCCACGAGCCGGGCCGGATCTCGAGGTCACATCCGGGGCATCGGTAGGGCTTGTCGCTGGACACGCGGCGGACGTCGATGCCCGGCGCGCCGGCCCACGCCGGAGCCGCCGACTGCGGCATCCGCGTCGGCGGCGGACCCTCGTCGGCGGCCCGGCGGTTCCTGCGCGGCATCAGCGGCCACCCGCGATCCGCCGGACGAAAGGACCCGCCGTCCCGGCGAGCTCGGCGCCGATCTCCCGGTCGTCGGCCTTCACGCCCCTGACGCGGAAGGAGTGGTCGCCGCCCTCGACCGGCTCCAGCGTCGCCCGATCGCCGAGCCGCTTCAGCACCCTCGCGAGCAGGTCCGGTCGCGCGAACGGATCCCTCGTTCCCTGGATGAACAGCATCGGCACCTCGATCCGCTCGAGGTGCTCCGCGCGGAGCTTGTGGGGCGTGCCCGGCGCGTGCAGCGGGTAGCCGAGGAACACGAGCCCCGCCGCCGGCATCCCGTCTGCCACGCACATCGACGCGATGCGACCGCCGAGCGATTTCCCGCCGGCCAGGACGGGACGACCCTGCGCGCGATCGGACGCCGCGTCGAACGCGGCGAGCCAGGTCTCGCGCAGCACGCGTTCGGGGTCCGGGGATCGCCGACCGCGCTCGATGTACGGGAAGTTGAAGCGCACGGTCGCCACGCCCGCCCCGCCCATCGCCCGGCAGAACCCGGCCAGGAACGGGTGGTCCATGCCCGCCCCCGCCCCGTGCGCCACGACGAGCGTCGCGACCGCGTCCCTCGGGGCGATCCAGGTCGAACCCACCTCGCCCGCGGGGGCCGGGATCGGGCGTCGGCTCTCGGGCGTCGCCATGCCAGAATCCTTATCAGATGGACGGCACGCTCTACCTCGGGACGTCGGGGTTCGCCTACGACGAGTGGAAGCACGGCGTGTTCTACCCCGAGGGCCTGAAGAACCGCGAGATGCTCTCGTACTACGCGAGCCGGTTCCCCTCGGTGGAGATCAACTACACGTTCCGGAGGTTCCCGACCGAGAAGTCCGTCGAGACGTGGAAGGCCGAGACGCCCGAGGCGTTCCGCTTCACGCTGAAGGCCAACCAGCGCATCACGCACTGGAAACGGCTGGCGGACACGGACGAGGACGTGCGGGACTTCCTCGACCGTGGACGGCTGCTCGGAGACCGCCTGGGGACGGTCCTGTACCAGTGCCCGCCCACCCTGCGGTACGACCGTGGGCTCATCGAGGCCTTC